>Ga0209890_10000002_pt1 | contig 122201 bp, 103 predicted proteins | sample OrgsoiDNA2013049_FD_185799 | JGI IMG/M metagenome (GOLD analysis project Ga0209890, IMG submission 185799) | Permafrost soil microbial communities from the Arctic, to analyse light accelerated degradation of dissolved organic matter (DOM) -... | ecosystem: Environmental > Terrestrial > Soil >... | reverse complement strand
TTCGAAAAGCGATCCTCAAATTCCTGGATTGTCCGCGGATAGTCTTCCAAATCGGAAATCTACAGGTTGTGGTCGGCTGAGTCAAGGGGATACCCACTTCTGGCCTTTCCCCTGGGAACCGACGTAAATGGAGAGCTAAACCACGATCCGTACGAACGCTTGCACAACGACGGCCGGAATTTCTTCGTCAAGGCTTCGTACCTGTATCGGTTTTAGCGCGGAGGGCGGCACGGCGCCGAGAGACGCGGCGAGCCGCGTCTCTAATCGGAGCGGCCCTAGCTTACTACCGTGGCAGCGCAGTGCTGATCGAAGGCTGCTTTCAGGTCGGCTGCTATGGCTGAGGCATCGCGGGTTTCGATCTGGTGGCGATGCATCATGTAGATGACCTTGCCATCGCGCAGAATCGCGATGGAAGGTGACGAGGGCGGGTATCCGGCGAAATAGGAACGGGCGCGCGCGGTCGCTTCCGTGTCCTGTCCGGCAAATACGGTTGCGATCTTGCCCGGCTTGGTCGCATTCTGCAGCGCCAGGCGCACGGCGGGACGCATGCGGCCGGCGGCGCATCCGCAAATGGAATTCACGACAACCATATTTGTGCCGGGCTCGTTCTGCACAAAGCGGTCAACGTCGGCGGTAGTGCGCAGCTCTTCAATTCCCAGACGCGTCAGTTCTTCGCGCATCGGGATTATCATTATTTCGGGATACATGGACTCTCCTGTATTTCGATCGCAATCGCGATTCGAAATGTAGCTCGGCTCTCAATATGCCTTCGCAGGGCAGACGTGAGATGCTCACTAACTATAGAGTGAAATCATCTATATGACGATTCAGGAAAACGTTCCGCTGGCGCTACTGACCACCTTGCGGGTGGGCGGGGCGGCCCGCTACTTTGCGGAACTGAAGCGAGAAAACGAGGTCCGTGAGGCCGCGCAATTCGGGAAAACCCGCGAACTGCCACTGTTTGTACTGGGCGGGGGCAGCAACCTGGTGGTCGCCGATTCGGGCTGGCCGGGGCTGGTGCTGAAAATCGCGATCGGCGGAATCACCACTCCAAACACGAATGACGCACCGGGCAGCGCCGTGCTCTTCAGCGTGGGCGCTGGCGTCAACTGGGATGACTTTGTCGCCCAGGCAGTCGTGCAGAACTGCGCTGGAGTCGAGTGCCTCAGCGGTATTCCGGGCAGTGTCGGAGGTACGCCCGTGCAAAACGTCGGCGCCTATGGGCAGGAGGTTTCCGACACCATCGAATCGGTGCGCGCGCTGGACTTGAAAGAGGACCGCATTGTGGTGCTGCCCAAGCCGGCGTGCGGATTCCGTTATCGCTCGAGCATTCTTAATAGCACGGAACGCGGTCGGTACATCATTTTGCGGGTGAACTACCGTTTGAAGCGCGGCGGCGCTCCGAGTTTGAAATATGCCGACTTGCAGAAGCACTTTGGCGAGCGCCTCGCCGAAAAAAAGACGCCGCCATCGCTCGCTGAAGTGCGCGAAGCAGTCCTCGCCATACGGCGCAGCAAGGGCATGCTGATTGTGCCCGGCGACGACGATTGCCGCAGCGCCGGGTCGTTCTTCAAGAATCCTGTGCTCAGCGAAACCCAGTTCGAAGACCTGGCCGCGCGTGCCGTAGCGAAAGGGCTTGAGATTCCCAGCTACCCCGCGCTCGATGCACGGCACAAGGTTTCGGCGGCATGGCTGGTGGAACATGCAGGATTCGCGAGGGGATATGCGGTGGGCGAGGCCGGAATCTCGCACAAACATGCCTTGGCTCTGATCAACCGCGGAGATGCAAAGGCGAGCGACATTATCGAACTGAAAAATGCAATCCAGCGAGGCGTGCAGAAAGAGTGGGGGATTGCGCTGGACCCAGAGCCGGTGTTCGTAGGATTCTGAGCGGCTGTGGTTCCCCAGAGAGACGCGGCTTGCCGCGTCTCGGACAGCATGCAACATTCGGGGCGCGGCACGCAGGAGATGGGGCAAACTCCGTCTCTACAGTCGAATAAGGGCGGCGCATCCCGGAGCGACGGGGCCCCCATGCCGGCCCAGAGGTGTCCGTTACCGCGGGATCCGCCCTATTGATTCATCGGCGAGTTCGCGCGCTCGCTTGAAAATCTTTCGGAACATCTCTTTGGTTAGCTTGCCCGTCTGTGTGTTCTGATTCGAGGGATGGTAAGAAGCCAGGAGGACGCGTCCGTCCGGCAGGACGTATTCGGCGCCGTGGCGGAATTCATACTCGCCCTTGCCGGCGATCAGCTTTCTTCGCTTCAGGTAGTTGAGATAGGCTTCGAAGCCGATCCTTCCCAGGGCAACGATGACGCGCAGATCTTTGAGTTCTTCGAGTTCGCGTGCGAGAAAGGGCGCGCAGTTGGCCAGTTCCTCCGGCAGAGGCTTGTTGTCGGGCGGGGCGCAGCGGACAGCAGCGGTGATATAGAGCCCGGTGAGCACCTGGCCATCGTCGCGAGCGGTCGCGGTGGGCAACAGGGCAAAGCCGGTTTCGTGCAACACCGGGTACATAAAGGCGCCGGAGGAGTCTCCGGTGAAAGGCCGGCCTGTTCGATTGGAACCGTGGGCGCCAGGCGCGAGTCCGAGAACGAGGACGCGTGCGTGGGGATCGCCGAAGCCGGGAACGGGCTTGCCCCAGTACTCGCAGTCGCGGTAAGCGCGGCGCTTCTCGCGGGCTATGCACTCGCGATACACAACCAGACGTGGACAGCGCGTGCAGGTGACGACCTCGGCGTTCAGAACCTCGATCCAACTAGGAGCGGACATTCTGTCTCATTGTATTTGTTCGTGTGGCGCGGACACTCTTGTCCGCGGCTGTTGCTGTTGCTTTTTCGCGCGGCCAGCCCCACTGTCCCCTGGCGTCGTTTTCGCTGCACGCCCTCGCGGACAAGAGTGTCCGCGCCACACAACCAGCATGGCCACACAAAACACTCGCCCGTTACTTTAGTGGGTAGGACAGCCCCCTCCGCCGTTTGACGTTGCTCTTCGAGAGTCTTTACACTCAAGCATACGGAACAAGGTGTCGCAGCGGAGCACTTCCCTCCCGACTCTGCTGTCCGCTTTGGAAAGGTAACTGTGAGCCCCGCTGAGATCAAAGATAGTACGACCAACGATAGTCCGACCAAGGAAAGCGCCACCAAACGCGAGATCGCAGTTGAGATTCCCGTCGAAGATGTCAACCGGCAGACCGACTCGCTGATCCAGAAATATCAGAAGGTAGCGCGTATTCCAGGCTTCCGCCGCGGCCATGTTCCGGCTTCGATTATTCGCCAGCGTTTTTCTGAAGAGATCAAGACCGATATGGTGGAGGCGCTGATCCCGCGCTTCTTCAAGCAGGAGGCCGAAAGGCTGAGCCTGCATCCGGTGTCCCAGCCTCGGGTCACGGACCTGCATCTGCACGATGGCGAACCGCTGCGCTTCAAAGCCGCCTTTGAGGTGCTGCCGGAAATTAAGCTGGAAGGCTACAAAGAACTCCGCGCCGATAGGCCGGAGATCGCGGTTTCTGAAGCCGATGGGGAGCAGGCGCTCGCCGATCTGCGCGAACGGCATGCCAGTTTCAATCCGGTGGAGGGCCGCGCCCTTGCCGATGGCGATTTCGCTCAGGTCTCGCTCGATGGCAATCCGAAAACCGGAGAAGGCCAGCCCGTTCACATGGATGAAGTGCTGGTTGAAATCGCGGGCAAGGACACGATGCCGGAATTCACGGAACACTTGCGCGGGACCAGCGCCGGAGATGAGCGGACGTTCGACGTGAACTATCCCGAAGATACCCAGGACAAGCGCCTGGCGGGAAAGACGTTCAGTTATGCGGTGAAGGTGCAGTCGATCAAACAGAAAAGTCTGCCTGAACTGAACGACGAGTTCGCGAAGACACTGGGCGAGTTCCAGACCGTGGACGACGTGCGGAAGGCGATTCGCGAGCAGATGGAATCCGAGCGCAAGCACCAGGCGGAACATGATGCCAAGGAAAAGCTGGTGCGCGAACTGATTCAGCGCAACGATTTTGAAGTCCCCGATTCGCTGATCGAACAGCAGATCGACATACGCCTGGAGCGGGGACTGCGGGCGCTGGCGGCGCAGGGTCTGACCGCCGAGCAGATGAAGAAGATGGATTTGAATCGTCTGCGCGCGGGACAGCGTGAGCAGGCGCTTCACGATGTAAGAGCTGCGCTGCTGCTCGAAAGAGTGGCGGAGGAAGAGAATGTGCAGGTCAGCGATGAAGAACTTAATCAGGAACTGGAGTCTCTGGCACGACAATCAAAACAGACGTCGGAAGCAGTACGCGCTCGTTTGACACGGGATGGGGGCCTCGATAGGATACGGACAAGAATCCGCAACGAGAAAACCCTCGATTTTTTGTATCACCAGTCCGCGTAATGATGATGCGGACCATTTCGATCCTGCCCTGAGCCGACGAGACCGACCTCTGGGCAGGAGTGTGGAAAGGGTGAATTTAATGCTGGTACCGATGGTAATCGAGTCGACGGGGCGGGGCGAACGCGCCTATGACATTTATTCCCGTCTGCTCCGCGACAACATCATCTTTATTGGCACGCCAATTGATGACAACATCGCCAACTTGGTCATCGCCCAGATGCTGTTCCTGGCGCAGGAAGACCCGGAAAAAGACATCCAGCTCTACATCAACTCGCCGGGCGGGTCGATCACGGCGGGCATGGCGATCTACGACACGATGCAGTATGTAAAGAACGACGTGACCACGATCTGCATTGGTCAGGCGGCATCGATGGCGGCCCTGCTGCTTTCGGCGGGCGCGCCCAAGAAACGGCTGGCGCTGCCGAATTCGCGCATCCTGATCCACCAGCCCTCGATGGGCGGGCTCTCTGGCCAGGCGACCGACATTGACATTCATGCCCGTGAGATTCTGCGCATGCGGGAGATTACTAATCAGTTACTATCCAAGCACAGCGGCCAAAAGCTAGATAAAGTGGAGAAGGACGTGGAACGCGACTTCATTATGAATTCGCAGCAGGCGAAGGAATACGGAATCATCGACGATATCATCTATAAGACGAGATAGAGGGTATGATCGGCAGTTTGTGACGCAATGTAGAGGCGCGGCGTACCGCGTCTCGGCCTGGAGAGGAAGCCAGCCACGGCTAGGCCGCCAGAAAAGGAGGAAGGCCGAGTGAAAACCAGATCGGGCTCCGAAGAGATGTTGCGCTGTTCGTTCTGCCACAAATCGCAGGACGCGGTCGCGAAACTGATCTCGTCGCCGAGCGACTATCCCCGGGCATACATCTGTGACGAGTGCGTCGCGGTCTGCAACTCGATCCTCGAAGACGACCGCACCGCGACTCCTGCGGCCGCAGTCCCGAACCAACTGCCAAAACCGCAGGAAGTAAAGACGTTCCTCGACGAGTACGTCATCGGGCAGGAGCAGACCAAGAAGAAGCTGGCCGTCGCTGTCTACAACCACTACAAGCGCATTTACATGAACCGCCAACGCACCGGCGACGGCGTGGAACTGACCAAGTCGAACATCCTGCTGATCGGGCCGACCGGAACCGGCAAAACGCTGCTGGCGCAAACGCTCGCCCGCATGCTCGACGTGCCGTTCGCGATCGTGGACGCGACCACGCTGACCGAGGCCGGTTACGTCGGCGAAGATGTCGAGAACATCATCCTAAAACTTCTGCAGTCGGCTGAAGGCGACGTAAGCCGCACCCAGACCGGCATCATCTATATCGACGAGATCGACAAGATCGGGCGCAAGGACGAGAACCCCTCGATCACGCGCGACGTGTCGGGCGAGGGCGTGCAGCAGGCGCTGCTGAAGATTCTGGAAGGGACGATCGCGAACGTGCCGCCGCAGGGCGGACGCAAGCACCCGCACCAGGAGTTCACGCCCGTCGATACCACGAACATCCTGTTCATTTGCGGCGGCGCTTTTGTGGGCCTGGAGAAAATTATTGGCCGGCGCATCGGCAGGAAGGCGCTCGGCTTCCGCATGGGCGAGGACGTGGAGAGCGAGGCAGGTCTGGACGCAAAGCGCAACTTCGAGATGGTCTCGGAAGCACAGCCAGAGGATCTGATCAAGTTCGGCCTGATCCCCGAGTTTGTCGGCCGATTGCCCGTGATGGGAGTGCTGCAGAACCTGGACGAAAACGCGCTGGTGGAAATTCTGACGCGCCCGAAGAACGCAATCGTGAAGCAGTACCAGCGCCTGTTCGAGTTTGAAAACGTGCGGCTGAAGTTCAGCGACGACGCCAACCGGGCCATTGCGCGTCAGGCAATGGCGCGTAAAGTTGGCGCACGCGGCTTGCGCATGATCCTCGAAGAGCTCATGCTGGAACTGATGTACAGCCTGCCCAGCCAGAAGAAGGTTAAGGAATTTGAAGTGACCCGCGAGATGGTGGAGAAGCGGAACGTCTCGCTGTCGATGATCGAGAAAGCGGCAAGCTAGGCTGCGGCCAGGTAGTAGGCCGCGGAGCAAGTAAGATTTGTATCAGGATATGCCTTTAGGCATACCGTAAGCGACCTGTTAAGAATGCGCCTTTGGGCGCTGGCTTTCTCATCACAAGCGGTTGAAGGAAAAAGACGGGAACAGAGACGGGAGACCGAGTTGTCGAACCCTAAGGAAAAGTTCGAGAGCAAGAAACTGCCGATGATGCCGATTCGGGACGTGGTCATCTTTCCCTACATGATGACTCCGTTCGTGGTGGGGCGGGAGTCAAGTGTGCGCGCGCTCGAAGAAGCTCTGGCCAGCGATAAGAAGATATTTCTTGCCACCCAGCACGATGCCAGCATCGACGAGCCCAAGGCTGGGGACATTTTCCAGGTAGGCACCATCGTCAACATCGTGCAGAGCCTGAAACTTCCCGACGGGAACATCAAGGTGCTGGTCGAAGGCATCGAGCGCGGCAAGATCCTGCAGGTCATCGAGACGGAAGGCTATTTGCAGGCCACGGTGCGGGTCGCGCGTTATGCCACGGAGACGACGGCGCAGATTGAAGCGGGCATGCAGCGCGTCACCGGCATGTTCGAGCAGTATGTAAAGCTCTGCCAGTCGCTGAACTACGAAACCATGATCGCGGCCGTGCGCATGGAAGATCCTGCGAAGCTGACTGACACCATCGCCGCCAACCTGCAACTCTCGATCGAGGAAAAGCAGGGACTGCTCGAGATCTTCGATCCCGCCGAGCGCTTGAACCGGATCGGCGACGTGCTGGATGTCGAAATCGAAAAGCTCAACATGGATCGCACCATCCAGTCGCGCGTAAAGCGGCAGATGGAGAAGGCGCAGAAAGAGTACTACCTCAACGAGAAAATCAAGGCGATTCAGAAGGAACTGGGGCGTGGCGAGAAGAGCGAGTTCGACGAACTGAAGAAGAAGGTCGAAGCTGCGGGGATGCCGAAAGATGTTCGCGACAAGGCGATGCAGGAACTGAAAAAGCTGGAAGCGATGCCGCCGATGTCGGCGGAATCGACGGTGTCGCGCAACTACCTGGATTGGCTGCTGGCCGTGCCGTGGAAGAAGCGCTCCAAAGAAATTCGCAACATCACCCGCGCTGAAAAAACTCTGAACGAAGATCACTACGGCCTCGAGAAGATCAAGGAGCGCATCCTCGAATTTCTCGCCGTCCGCCAGTTGGTGAAAAATCCCAAAGGCTCGATTCTTTGCTTTGTCGGACCTCCCGGTGTGGGTAAGACTTCGCTCGGGATGTCGATCGCCAAGGCGACCGGCCGCAAGTTTGTACGAATGTCGCTTGGCGGCGTGCGCGATGAGGCGGAAATCCGCGGCCATCGCCGCACCTATATCGGCGCCCTGCCCGGCCAGATCATCCAGATGATGAAGAAAGCCGGGACCAAGAACCCTGTGTTCATGCTGGACGAAGTCGACAAGATGTCGATGGACTTCCGCGGCGATCCCTCGGCGGCGCTGCTCGAAGTGCTCGATCCCGAACAGAACTTCATGTTCGTTGACCACTATCTGGACGTCGAGTACGACCTGTCCCAGGTGTTCTTCGTGGCCACGGCGAACGTGATGCACACCATTCCGCCGGCCCTACAGGATCGCATGGAAGTGCTGCGCCTGCACGGCTACACGGAACCGGAGAAAGTTGAGATCGCGAAACAGTTCCTGGTGCGGAAGCAGATGTTGCAGGCGGGGTTGACCGAAAAGAACATTCAATTCTCCGACGACGCGATCCGGCAAATCATTCGCGGCTTTACCCGCGAAGCCGGGGTGCGAAACCTGGAGCGGGAAATTGGCAACATCTGCCGCAAAGTCGCGCGCAAGGTGGTGAAAGAAGGCGCGGAGTTTTCCGCCTCGATCCAGGGGGGAAAGATTGGCGATTATCTCGGCGTTCTGAAGTTCCGCGACACCCTGGCCCACGAGAAGAGCGAAATCGGTCTGGTAACGGGCCTAGCGTGGACCGAGGTGGGAGGGTCGATCCTCAGCACTGAAGCCATGGCGGTGGACGGCAAAGGCAAGCTCACTTTAACCGGTCAACTGGGTGACGTGATGCAGGAATCGGCGCAGGCCGCCATGTCGTACATTCGCTCGCGAGCGGCGCGGCTCGGATTGCCCCGCGACTTCTACCGCACCCTGGATATTCATGTGCACGTGCCGGAAGGTGCGATTCCGAAAGACGGCCCGTCCGCCGGGATCACCATCGCAACCGCTCTGGCCAGCGCACTCAGCAAGATTCCGGTGCGGCGCGATATCGCCATGACGGGCGAGATCACGCTGCGAGGCAAAGTGCTTCCCATCGGTGGATTGAAAGAAAAACTGCTCGCCGCCCATCGCGCCGGATTGTTCGAAGTGATTCTGCCGCAGGAAAACGAAAAAGATGTCGCCGAGGTCCCGGAGAACCTGCGCACCGCAATGAAATTGCACTTCGTGGACAACATGGACCAGGTACTGGCCGTCGCGCTGGAGGGCCCGCTGCCGCAGATGCCATCGGAAACCGAAACGATGGCGCCCATCGCGACACCGCCCGCCGCTGAGATTCCTACGGCGAGGCAGTAAACTATATCCGTTTCACGGATATCGTAGACTGACATCCGCACATGGGGAGAGGCTGGGCGACTCAAAACCAGCGTTTCGCATTTAGGGCTTCCTCTGTGCCCCCTGTGGTTCAATCGTGGCTGGGCGAACCAGCTTAGCCCAGCGCTTCAGAGTGTGTGTGAGAACGCATTTTCAGGCAATCCGGTGGAACCGGATGCTCGAACATCCAGCCCCGGACGGGCTGGATTCTGGATGCGGGCTAGATCCCGAACGCGCTCTACCCCCGCTGACCGGTGAGGTTCTAATCTCCGGCACGCTGCGCCGATGCCGGGGTCGCCGACGCTGTAGGCGCGGGCACGGGTTCGATCCGAACAGTCGCTATGCGATGGCCGTCCATTTTTTCTACCACGAAGCGGCGGCCTTCATAGTCGAACGCTTCGCCGCCTGCGGGCATCTTCTGCAATCTTGAAAGCACGAAGCCGGCTAGAGTTTCGAAGCCTTCGTCTTGTGGAAGTTTCAGGTCGTACTGGGCTTCGAGGTCGCGAATGTTCACCGCTCCGTCGAGGACAAGGGGCGCATTCGCATCGGTCACCACCGGCTGTGTGGAGGCTACGTCGAATTCATCTTCCAGTTCGCCAACCAGTTGCTCGAGCACGTCTTCGACGCTGATCACTCCGGCGGTGGAACCGAATTCGTCGACCACTACCGCCAAGTGGCGCTTGCGCTGCTGGAATTCGCCTAGCAGGTCGAGCAATGTCTTGGTTTCGGGCACCACCAGCACGTCATGCATGATCTGGCCGATCTTCATTTGGGAAATGCGTTCCGCGGACGGAACGGCGACCTGGCCGAAGCGGAGACGCAGCCTGGTCCAGCGCATCAGGTCCTTGGCGTAAAGCACGCCGATAATATGTTCGGGGCCGCGTTGCGGATCATAGACGGGGATGCGCGAGTGTTGTTCGTCGACCACGCGCGACAGGGCTTCATCGAGGTTGAGGTCGGAGGGCAAGGAAAAGATTCTGGTGCGCGGCACCATCACTTGACGGGCGGTGATGTTGTCGAGTTCGAGCGCATTGAGCAGCATCTCTTCCTGGGCAGGAGAGAGCTGTCCGGAGTGATGGGCAGCGGTTACGATGAGCTTGAGTTCGTCCGGGGAATGAACAGAACCGTGGCGGATCTCGCGGGTCCCAAAGGCGCGGAGGACAAAGCCAGCGGCACGGCTCATGCCAATCGTCAGGGGATGGGTGACGGTCAGGAAAACGTCCATCGGGGCCGCAACCGCCAATGCGACGCGCTCGGCCCGTTGCAGCGCCAGCGACTTCGGAACCAGTTCGCCGAGGATTACGTGCAGGCAGGTGATCATCGCAAAGGCGACCGCTACGGCGATGGCATGGGCGTAGATCAGCGCATAGGGCACGCTTCCGATCCAGACCTCGAACAGTCGCGCCAGAACCGGTTCGCCGAGCCAGCCCAGGGTCAGGCTGGTAATGGTGATTCCCAGTTGCACACCATTGACGACGCGGCTGAGCTGCTGGTGGAGTTTGAGGACAGTGCGGGCGCCGACGCGGTGCGCTTCGATCAACTGCTGGATGCGGGTTTCGCGGACGCTGACTAGCGCGAACTCGGCTGCGGCGAAGAAGGCATTGGCCGCCACCAGTAGCAGGATGACGAACACCCGCAGCAGCACGTATGCAATCATGGAACTCTAATTCTAACATTCCAAAGGGATAATGGTTGGAGGGACAAGAATCTCCGGAGCATGATCGCGGGCTTCCGGACCCGTCTGGCGGTACAATTAGAGCAACCCCTGATTGCCATCTGAAGCTGATCGCTTTCTTTTTCGAGGCCCGGCGGTCTAAGTACATATTAAGACGACTGAACAGGTTGGGGAAGAATCGACGCACAGCCTGGAAGGAGACGGGGCAAGCCCCGTCTCTACGCAAGGCTTGAGACTTTTTTAGGAACTATTTCGAGGATTCTCGCGTAACAACAAGTGAATGCCGGTTTTAAGATTCGAAATCAAGCAGGAGGCGGTCGTGGAAGGCAACGGTAATGGCAAGAAGAAGCGGCGCAAGCGAATCATATGGATCTCAATAGCGGCGACCGTGCTCGTCCTGGTCGTTACCGGCGTGTTGATCGCATCGAGCGGCGGCACAAAGATCGATCCCTCGAAGCTGGCCAAGGTCGAGAAGGGAGACTTGGCAAAAAGCGTGGTGGCCACTGGCAAGATCGAGCCCATCACCAAGGTCGAAATCAAGTCCAAGGCGAGCGGCATCGTCAAGAAACTCTACGTCGATTACGGAGACAAAGTTAAGAAGGGCCAGATGCTTGCCGAACTCGACAAGGAAGAGATACAGGCTCGAGTGGCCCAGGCCCGTGCGCAATTAGAGGCTTCGAGTGCCAGCTTGAACGGCACGCGCGCCGACTTGGAGCGCGCCAAGGTGGACGCCGAGGGTCCCGACGTACCGCTGCTGAAACGCGCCTATGACCGGGCGCAGGGCATGGCGAAGGCAGGCGTGGTTTCCGCATCCGCGCTTGACGACGCACAGAAAAATTACGAGATGTCGCTGAACAAGCAAAATGTGTCCAAGGCGCAGTTGCAGGTTTTGCAAGCCAAGATTGGTCAGGCCCTAGGACAGGTGGCGCAGGACCGCGCAAACTTGAAACAACTGGAAGAACAACTGGGCTATACCACGGTTGAGTCGCCGATTGACGGGATTGTTCTTTCACGCAACGTGGAAATTGGCGATGCGGTCAGTTCCATCCTGGTGCTGGGATCGTCGGCCACTCTGGTGATGACGCTGGGCGACACCAGCGAAGTTTACGTCAAAGGCAAAGTGGACGAGAGCGATATCGGCAAAGTTTACCTGGGACAACCGGCGCGGATCAAAGTCGAGTCATTCAAGGACAAGACTTTCACTGGCAAGGTGACGAAGATCTCACCGATGGGGGTTGAAAAAGACAATGTCACTACGTTCGAAGTACGCGTCTCGATCAATAACCCCGAGGGTGTCTTGAAAGCCATGATGACGGCCAACGCCGAGATTATTCTTGAAGAACACAAGAACGTGCTTCAGATCCCGGAAGGCTCGATCATTTACGACAAGGACAAGAAGGCATCGGTGGAAGTGCCGGATCCGAAAGCCAAAGAAGGCAAGAAGAAACTTGCCGTCAACATCGGCATCTCCAATGGCGCCAAGACCGAGTTGCTGCAAGGGCTGAAGGAAGGCGACCAGGTGGTATTGCAGTGAGAAAGCAGCTATTTAGCTCTTGGGAAGAATGCGCTGACCTGACACCCTAGACTTACTTATGGAGTTGGACCGCTATGACTAACATTTTCTTGATTCGGCATCGAGCTATGCGAACGCTGGTCTTCATTTTGGCCAGTTCGCTGGCCGGGTTCGCCTCGGTGATCGGCACTTTTGACCGTTCGTTCCAAGTCAATGGAGCGGTAGACCTCGAGGTGCTGACTCGCTCCGGCGACATCACCGTCCGGAACGGCGCTGCGGGCACGGTCTCGATTCATGCCAAGATCCACTCGGGCAATTCCTGGTTCGGCGGTGACCACAAGGCGGAGGTGCAGGAGTTGCAAAACAATCCTCCGATTCGCCAGAACGGCAACGGCATCCGCATCGACTACGTCAATCTCAGTAACATTTCGATCGACTACGAAATCACGGCCCCGGAGAACACCGCAGTTCGTGCACATACCGGCAGCGGCGATCAGAATGTGGAAGGGTTGAAGGGCAACATCGATCTCGAGAGTGGGTCGGGCGATCTGCGACTGGCGCGTCTAACCGGTGAAATGCGCTTCCAGACGGGATCGGGCAACGTGCGCGGGCGAGAGCTTTCCGGTCCCGCGCGCGTCAAGGCAGGCAGCGGCGATATTGAAATCGAGGAGATGGGCGCGGGCGATGTGGACATCCGCACGGGGTCGGGCAACATCACCGTAAATGGCATCAATGGTGGATTTCATGCTGAGGCGGGCAGCGGCGACATTCACGGCAAAGGGTTACCCAAGAACATGTGGAACGTCCGTACGGGCTCTGGAAACGTGAACCTGAACGTGCCCGCGGACGCCGCCTTCGACGTCGACATCTCCTCCAATTCAGGAACCGTCACGCTGGGCCACGCGGTGACAACCACCATTCAGGGCCGCATTCAGGAGTCGCGGAAGAGTGTGGTGGGCAAGGTGCGCGGCGGCGGTCCCACGATTTCGGTTCACACCGGTTCCGGCGACGTGCAAGTCGACTAGAACCGCAACCCTTGATAAATCATGAATTGCAGGGCCGGGAGAGGACACCTGGCGCTCCATTAACAGCGCGCCTTGACGCGCCGTCGTGCGACGCCTGATACTTCGTGAGTTACTGAAAACTTTCAGGCTCGACGAGGTAACGGATTGGCACGCACCGCGATTATCACTCTCACCACTGATTTCGGAGTCAACGATCATTTCATCGGCGCCATGAAGGGGGTCATCCTGGAGATTGCCCCCGACGCGCAGATCATCGACATCAGCCATGCGGTGCAGCCGTTCGACATTCTGGACGGCGCGCTGACCGTTTCGCAGGCCTACTCCTACTTCCCTTCCGGCACCGTGCACATGGTGATCGTCGATCCCGGGGTGGGGACGGCGCGGCGGCCCGTGATTATGACTGGCGACCGCCATCTGTTTGTGGCTCCCGACAACGGCGTGCTTTCTCTGATCTACGACCGCGAAGAACGAATCTCCGTCCGCCACGTCACCGCCGAGCATTATTTTCTGCAACCGCGCAGTAACACCTTCCACGCACGCGATATCTTCTCTCCCGTCGCGGCTTTTCTCGCCAAGGGAGTCGATCCCGATCGTTTCGGCGACGAGATCACGGACTATGTGCGCTTCGGCGCGCCCCGCCCCAAGCCGGTTGATGAGCACACACTGCGGGGAGTGGTCCTGAAAGTCGATCGTTTTGGCAATCTCATCACCAACATCACTCCGCAGGATGCGCCGCAACTTTTCGATGCCACGCAACCCGCCTTCAAAATCGCGATTGGAACGAAGGCACAGGCAACGCGCATGTGCACAAGCTACGCGGAAGGTGCGCCCGGCGAAGTGTTCGGAATCCTGGGCAGCATGGGTTTTCTGGAAGTCGCAACCAACCGGGGTTCCGCCTTCCAACTACTGGGGGCAGGCAAAGGCAGTGAGGTCAATGTGGTGATGGAAGGCCGCTGAGGCGACCAGCCATCGCACGCGAACTTTCTAACCGGCTGCTGAAACAATTAGGTTTCGGATAGGGCATCACTTTAGCGATGCCGCAAGTTCTTCAGCCGTAGAGACTGGGTTTGCCGCGTGAAATCAGACTGTCCCTTTTCCAGAGATCTCCAGCCATGCCCATAAGAGCCGCCGAAACCATACGGGCTTTAATCCCTGAGGGCCGCATTCCGATGCCCGCTATCGCGGCTCGTTCGGTCGGCGATCCAAAGCCACAGCAGGAACGTTGGCACCCAATATGGAAAGACCCCATACAACGTGTCGGAAACGGAATGGGAACGTCCGTCGACGAATAAGAAAATGTGCAGGCAGAATGCCGCCGCAAGAACGCTAATCACCCAACCCGGAATCGAGATAGGACAAAAGACGAAACCGAAAGGCTTGAACCAACGCATGGGCGACCTCCTCCATCTTAATGAATATGAAGGCACTATATCGCAACTGCTAGAATCAGCTAAGTCCAAACCCTATGCCTGACGATTTGGTCAGCTCCGAACCTGCCCGCCAACTGGGCCGACAGCTAGCTGAAGGCCACTACTATGCCGCGCTCGATCTGGTTCTTGAAGGGCACCACGAGCAGGCGGTCGAGGAATACCGGCAGGCGGTAGTGGCCGATCCGAAGTTCACGGATGCGCTGCATGGACTGAGCCGGGCGCTGCAGGACCTCAACCGCTTCGACGAAGCCATCGAAGTCTCCAAGCAAATTTCAGAAATCGATCCCGACGACATTCTGGCGCACACCAGCCTCTCGATCCTGTATCAGAAGAAGGGAATGGTTCCCGAGGCCGAGGCGGAAGGCAACAAGGCGCGGGTGCTGGGGTGGAAGCAGCAGTTGAAGAAGGGGAGTGGGTGATGGGTTGGTCGCTGCCCCACCTGTGTCGAGTTCTCCCTTAGTTCAGATCAGGCCAGAACTTTCGGGCGCAACAGGGTTGCGTACAGGATCCACAAAAACAAACTCCGCCATAGTTCCCGCCGAGATGCGGCCATACGCCCTTCCGTCCGTCGTCGGTAGGGTTAGCGCTGTTTCTTCTGTCCCTTCTCGGCGAGCCGCGCCTTTACCATTTTTTTCACCAAGGCGGCCGGCAGAGGCTTGTCCACTGGGAAATGGATGGTGCCTTTGGTTGTCTCGTACCCCTTAAGTTCTTTCTTGAACGCCTTGATCACGGACGCAGTCGGGAACAAACTGCAATGGTTCGTAAACGCGGCGAACCACACGAGCGTTCCTTTGTACTTGAAGGCGGGCATCCCATAGCTGATGGCCTCGGTGGCCTCCGCCGGCACAGCGGACCGAATCGCCGCGCGCACCCGCTTCAATGTGCTGCGTGCGGGTTCGGGGACCTCTGCCAGGTAATCGTCCACGCTTTTCGGAGCGACGTTGCCTTTCGTGGCCGAACCGCGAGTGCTGGAATTCGCTTTTTTCATACGGGCAATACTAGCAGGGCGTTCACGCAAGTCTACTTCTGGGAGTGAGTAAAATCGCCAAAAAAAGCTCGAATAAGAGGTGTGAGGTGGCGATAGCACAGATGACGCCGGAAGTTTCCAAGTTGCTCGAACGAGCGCTTTCGCTCTCAGTGCGCTGGTCGGGATTGCGCAAGCTTCTCACAGCTGGGTAGGCAGTCCCCACGGATACCAGCAGGTTCTTGCTGCGAAAGTTTCCTTTCCTTTTGATTTACAGGAAGAGGACCGGCGGAGAAGTCCGGATCGTGGTCACGAAAACTCAGTTGTCTGCGGTGGTCCGAGACTGGGCAAGCTCCGTCTCTGCATGAATCCCCTCCGCAACGTCAAAGTACGGCCCCGGCCCTACTGCGCGGCGAAGGCGAAAAGTGCGGAACCCACAGGAATTACCACGTACTGACGACCTTCCAGTTGGTAAGTGATGGCGGTCGAATAGATGCCGGCGCCGAGTTGCACGTGCCATAAGTCGCGTCCGGTTTGGGCATCGAGGGCGATGAAATTTCCATCGGAATCGCCGGCGAATACTAATCCGCCCGCGGTGGAGAGCGCGCCACCGTTGGGATTGCTGAAGTATGGGAACTCCCATTTCTGTTTTCCGGTCAATGGATCGATGGCTTGGAGCGACCCCGAAGGACGCTCGACCGGGTCGGGCACGTAGATGCTTCCTACAAAATCATGCCCCGCGCGATATTGTTGTGGCGAGCCGGTAAAGACGTCGCACTCGTTGGTGGTGGCGACGTAGAGCAGGCGAGTGTCCGGGTTGTAGGACGGTGAAAACCAGTTGGTGAGGCCGATCGCGCCGGGACAAACGCGAACGGGCGTCTCCCCTGGGATCGCTTCAGGATTGACGATTGGCCGGCCATCCGGCGCAATCCCCCTGGCCCACGTCACCTTACCTAGAGTAGTGGCGGAGAGAAACTTGCCGTCGGTCCGGTCGAGGACGTACAGAAACCCGTTGCGATTGGCCTGGACGAGGAGCTTGCGGGGTTTGCCTTCCCAGTCGGCGTCAATGAGGACGGGAATCTGCGTGGCGTCGTAGTCGTACAAATCGTGCGGCGTGAACTGGTAGTACCACTTAAGCTTTCCGGTGTCGGCATCGAGTGCCAGCATGCTGTTGCTGTAGAGATTGTCTCCGCCTCGGTCGGCGCCGTAGTTGCTTGGCGAGGGATTCCCGGTCGGCCAGTAAATCAAATTCAGCTCGGGATCGTAGGAGCCGGTAAGCCACGCCGGAGCACCACCGGTTTTCCAGGAATCTCCGGACCAGGTTTCGTGTCCGGGCTGGCCGGGGCCGGGCACCGTATCGAATCGCCACAGCCTCGCGCCGGTGGTGACGTCGTACGCGTCCACAAAACCGCGCACGCCATATTCGCCGCCGGACGTACCCACGATCACGGCATTTTTCACGACTAGCGGCGCAACCGTGAACGTGTAAGCCTGACGGTAGTCGGCGGCAGGGACGTCCCAAACTATGTTGCCCGTTTTTGTATCCAGCGCGATGACGTGCGCGTCGAGCGTGGCCATAAAGAGCCGGTTGCCGAGCAGGGCAAATCCTCGGTTGACCATGCCGCAACAAGCCTGAATCTTCGCGGGCAGGACGCGCTGATAGCGCCAGATGGCCCGTCCTGAACGCGCGTCGATGGCGAAAGCGCGATCATTAGGGCCGGTTCCGTAGAGCACGCCGTCCACGGCTAGAGGAGTCGTCTCGAACTCGCCCAATTCCGCGCTCTGAAAGGCCCACTGCAGTGCCAGTCGCGAAACGTTCTTGGCCGTGATCTGGTCGAGCGCGCTGTACCGCCAGCCGGAGTAGCGTCCGGAATAGGTCAGCCAGTTCTGGGGTTCGCTGGCGGAATGCACCAGACGCTCGTAGCTCACCTGCGATTGACCGCTGGTCCATTGGCCGAGCACAAACAACATTATTAAAGCTGGCACTCTCATCGAGATTGTTCCTTAAGGTTTGCGATCGACAGCAACTGCTGGAAAAATCTGGCGCGTTCCGCGATGGTCAGTCCCCTCGCAAGCTTTGCAGATACGCTACCAGGTTCTGCAGGTCGGTGGCGTTCAGCATGTCTTCCGGATACGCGGGCATCAGGGACTTCTGTTCGTGGATCACCTTCTGCAGATCTTTCTTCGAGAGCAAGTGCAGATTCTGCCGCCGGTCCATCAACTGTATGGAAAAAGTGTCTTCGTTTCTCGCCACGCCGGTGATCTTCTCGCCGGTTGCGGTGATTACGGTGACGGTGTCCCACACTCGGGGCGGGCCGAAATGACTGTTGGGGTCGATTATTCCGGCGCTCAGATCCTTGTCCGGCGTGCGAATGGAATCGACGATGTAGGCCGCCGAGCACCCCGCGCCTACGCGTGATAGATCCGGTCCCAGCAAGCCGCCCCGTCCTTTCACCATGTGGCAACTGGGACAGCCCTCGCGCTCGAAGATGCCTTCGCCGATGAGGCTGTCTCCAGCGGGAGCAGTGGACTTCGCAGGTGCCAGCGAGCGCAGGTAGGCGATGATCGTCCAAATCTCCGAGTCTTCAAAGCTGGCGGCCGGCATCTCGGTACCCGTCACGCCCTGGGTGATGGTCAGAAACAGATCGGCGTCTGCCGACCCGTGATTCAAGCGGCCCGAGGTCAGGTCCGGCCCCCGGCCTCCGCCTCGCGCGTTGAGTCCGTGACATGGCGAACAGTTGGCACGAAACAAAGATTGGCCCTCTTTGATCGCCGCTCGATTTCCGGCGACGGGATTGGTAACCGGCTTTTCCTGTGCCACGACAGGAGCGCACCACAGAGTTGCGATCACCAGCACAACTCCGCCCCAGCGGCGGGTGGGGCAAGCGCTTCTAGCGGGTCGATCCGCCCACATCAAGAGGCATCTCCTTTCAGCACCGTAGCAGCCTACAAACCGGGACGGTTGCGATTGTTCGCCATTCCTCAAGAGACATTCCGCCCGGGACATTGAACAATATCCTAAGGCAGACCTGAAATGAAATATCTCATCGTTTCCGATGGCCTCGGTTCACGCTATTTACTGCTCGATCTTCTCCGCGCATTCCGCAGCCTCTGCGGTTAAAATTGAGCTATGCGTGAAGTCGTTGTGGTTTCTTCCGTCCGCACTCCGGTGGGGCGCGCTTATAAGGGGACGCTGCGGGCTACGCGTCCTGATGAATTGGCTGCCGTTGCGATCAAAGGTGCGCTCGATCGCGTGCCCCAGCTTGATCCTAAAGAAATTGAAGACGTTATCCTGGGCTGCGCTATGCCTGAGGGCGAGCAGGGGATGAACGTGGCCCGCATCGCCTCCCTGCGCGCGGGGCTGCCGGTTGAGGTGTCGGCGGTCACTATCAATCGGTTCTGCTCGTCCGGCTTGCAGGCGATTGCCATGGCGGCGGAGCGCATCATGGCGGGTGGCGCCGAGGTGATGGTCGCGGGCGGTACCGAATCTATGTCGATGATCCCCATGGGCGGCAACAAGATTTCGCCTAATCCCTGGCTAGTGGATCATTATCCGGATGCGTATCTCTCGATGGGGCTGACGGCGGAGCGGGTGGCGGCGCGCTTTGGCATTACGCGCGAGCAGTGTGACGAGTTTTCTTTGCGCAGCCATCAGAAAGCGCTGGCGGCGATCGCGGCGGGCAAGTTCGAGGAAGAGACCGTGGCAGTGCAGGTGAGCTTTACGACGCCGAATGGATCGAAGCCGAAGAAGCACGACATTTCTTTCAAGGTGGACGAGGGGCCGCGCGCCGATACTTCGATTGAGGCTCTGGGCGCGCTCAGGGCTGCGTTTCATGTGAAGGGCGTGACCACGGCGGGGAATTCTTCGCAGATGTCGGACGGCGCGGCGGCGGCGGTGGTGATGTCGGGCGAGCGGGCTAAGGCTCTGGGCATCGCTCCGCTGGCGCGCTACGTCGCGTTCGCAACCGCCGGATACAAGCCGGAAGAGATGGGACTGGGTCCGGTGTTTGCGATTCCTAAGGCGCTGAAGCTGGCCGGGTTGAAGCTTTCGGACATTGACGTGATCGAACTGAACGAAGCGTTTGCGGCACAGTCGCTGGCGGTGATCCAAGAAGCTGGGCTAGATCCCGAGCGCGTGAATCCGAATGGGGGAGCGATCGCGCTGGGCCATCCGCTGGGATGTACGGGAGCGAAGCTTACAGCCAGCGTTATTCGTGAACTGAAGCGACGTAAGGGACGTTACGGGATGGTTACTATGTGCGTCGGCGGGGGAATGGGGGCGGCGGGGATTTTTGAGAATCTGAATTGACTGCGGGGCCGCATGAGAATCATTGACCGCCGCGAGAGTTAATGCACTCCTCGGGCGTTGAGAAAACTGCTGTAGGCCTTGTCGGCTACCAGGATGTGCCTTTTCAACCAGGTCTGCAGGAACAGCAAGAGCGAGACGGGAACTCCCGACTTGCCGACGCGGTAGTCTTTCAGAAGCTTTGTGACCGACTCGGCAAACTTTTGGTGCTCCATGCAGTGGGTGGAGAACCCGGGGAATTCGTACTCGGTCATCAGCGCTTCTTCGGCGGCGAAGTGGGTCAGTGCATACTCGACCAATTTCTGCAGAACCGAGTCGGCGACTGCTGCGCCTTCGCCGGTGGCGAGTGCCTCGTTGAGTTCGTTGATGGTTGCGAACAGACTTTGATGCTGATGGTCGAGGGCCGCGATGTTCACGCTGTACTTTTCTGTCCAGCGAAAAGCTGGGGTCGAAACGGTCATATTGGTTCCATCCTCCAATGGAATATCGGCCATTGAGGGGATTGACTTGATATCAAAACAGGAAATTTTGGACCAGCAATTGCGGGGCCGTAATCGCGCTTGAACGGGCCCTTCGCTGAAACCCAGTGGACGCCCGCCCAGACTTCTCATAAACTTCTAATGATTGATCCTAACCTCCTCGGCCTACTTGCCGGTTTCTACTTAAAGGGACTTGAAATGGCCACTACAGCAATCCCAAAAACCAAGATTCTCGGCGGCAGCTTTTTGCTGGAAGAGCGGCAGACTGCCGATGTGTTCACTCCTGAAGATTTTTCCGATCAGCACCAGATGATCGGGCAAACCACCGAAGAGTTTGCCGTCAACGAAATTCTGCCCCAAGCGGAGAAGATCGAACACAAGGACTTCTCGATTTCGCGCGCTCTGCTGAAAAAAGCCGGAGATCTCGGCCTCAGCGGGGTTGAGATTCCCGAGGCCTACGGCGGCCTCGAAATGGACAAAGTCACCGCTGCCATCATCGCCGACAACATCGCTAAGTACGCCGGGTTTGCCACCACATGGGGCGCGCACAGCGGGATCGGCTTGTTGCCCATTGTTTATTTCGGCACCGAAGAGCAGAAGAAAAAGTATTTGCCGCGATTGGCGACGGGAGAAACGGTTGGCGCCTATGCATTGTCAGAAGCCACTTCCGGGTCGGACGCCCTCAATTGCCGGGCCCGTGCCGTGCTTTCTCCGGATGGCAAGCACTACATTCTGAACGGCGAGAAGATGTGGATCACCAACGCGGGCTTTGCCGATCTGTTTACGGTATTTGCAAAGATCGACGGCGAGAAGTTTTCCGCGTTCCTGATCGAACGAACTTTTCCGGGATTTTCCGTCGGCGGCGAAGAACACAAAATGGGCATTCGCGGATCTTCAACGTGCCCCATCATTCTCAATGACTGCAAGGTGCCGGTCGAGAACTTGCTGGGCGAAATTGGCAAGGGGCACATCATCGCCTTCAACATTCTGAACATTGGACGCTTTAAACTGGGCGCAATGTGCGTGGGCGGAGCGCGGGTCTCGATCGAGAGTGCGGTGGCTTACGCCAAACAGCGCAAGGCGTTCGGCAAGACGATTAGCGATTTCGGGCTGGTACGGGAAAAAATCGCGAACATGGCTACGCTGATCTATGTCGGCGAGGCGGCAGTCTACCGCACGGTTGGGATGATGGACGCGTTGCTCTCGGAAATCGATTCCGCGAGCCCCGACGCCGCCAAAGAACGGCGCAAGGCGATCGAGGAATACGCGGTGGAGTGCTCGATCCTAAAGGTCTGGGGCTCGGAGATGATCGATTACGTCGTCGACGAGACGCTTCAGATCTATGCCGGCTACGGCTTTGTGGAAGAGTATCCGGCGGAACGAGCCTATCGCGATGCGCGCATCAATCGCATCTTCGAAGGCACGAACGAAATCAACCGGCTGATCATCACGGGATTCCTGTTGAAGCGCGCGATGACCGGCCAGTTGCCGCTGATGCCGGCGATCAAGAAGCTGATGGACGAAGTGTTGAGCGGCCCGTCTGCCGGCGAGGAGATCGAGGGGCCATTGGCGGAAGAACGCAAACTGGTCGCGCAGGCAAAGAAGCTTGGCCTGTTTGTTTCCGGATCTGCCACGCAGAAATATATGCAGGCGATTCAGGATCAACAAGAAGTAATGGGCGCGATCGCCGATATGACGATCGAGATTTACGCCATGGAATCGGCTGTGCTACGCACGCAGAAGATGGTCGAGCAGAAAGGCGAAGCGTCGGCTGCGCTGCCGATCGCGATGACGCGAGTGTATCTGACGCAAGCGCTGGACAAGGTCGAAGCGGCAGCAAAGAAGGTCATTGCCGACGTGGCCGAAGGCGATATGCTACGGACGCAGTTGGCGATCGTGCGGCGGTTATCCAAGCACGAACCGTTCAACACGATTGCTCTGCGCCAGCAGATTGCGCAGAAGACGATTGAGGCCGGGAAGTATACGCTGGCGTAGGAACTGAGCACGCTCAACAACTTGCTATCCTGCGCGAAGCAACCACTTCGCGCAGGATGACATTTTAGTGAGCTTCAGTTAAGACTTTCTTCTAAATCACTCCTTCGGAAAGTTTGGGTCCGCCTTCACTTCTTCGATCTGTTTTGTATGCCGCTCGGAGTGTGCAGAGATCAGCAGTATCCACTGATAAGCATCGAGTGGGCCCAACAGCGGGTGCGGGCCGAAGTGGTCGCGCAGATCGTCGTTGGTGGTTCGGACGTAGTCCATGGTTGCTTTGCGGCTGTCTTCGAAGGCCTTGGTCGTTTCTTCGCGAGTCGCCCAGCGATTGGTTGGCTTCAGAAACTCCGGCGCCTGCGCTTTGTGGCTCCGGTCGGGGACCATCTTCAGGATTGTCTCGTCTTTCCCCACGACTTCGGCTCGTTTCTCCGGAGTGGCTGGGGATGTCATGACCTTGCTTTGAACCATTCCAAAGATCCCAGACTCGGCGACGGCAATGTGCTCCGACACCTCGGCAACCGACCAGCGGTCTGGGGCCGGCTTGAATTTCCACTGCTTCTCCGACAATCCCGCGATGGATTTCAGAAATGCGTCGTGGGTGGCTTGCAGACTCTTGAGCGCAGCTTCACGCTCCCCGGCCGACAAAGTGGCTGACGCCGGGGTTGCGGTGGTTTGAGCAATGCTTGCCAACGCAAGCGTGAGGACGAGGCATAGCACGGCTGACAACTTCGATTGGATTTTCATTTGTTGCCCCTGTGAGATTGGAAATGCGGTCGCGTAATTATAATGGCGGCCGGGAAAATCGCAAATCGGCTAAGAGGCAGCTTGCGAGAAGGGGTTTTCGCTTACTCAAACCAGCCGCTGCGGTAAGCGATCCACCACGAGACGTACACGAGGGGAATGCTCGCGCCCAGCGCCCACCAGAGCGGCAGAATGAAATCAGCAGCCAGCCCGAGCACGGTAAACGAGATCCAGAAGATCTTGCGCTCCATATCCTGGATTGTAAGTCTTTCCTGGCGATTGCGATCCGGGTTGGCAGCAAAAAGGAAAACTTCGGTTTCGCATCAGGGTGTCGCTTTCGACGGTCTGCCCCTAAAGGGGCGCTCGGTTTCCGGGAACTTTCGGCATCGCTACGGCGATGTGTTGATACGAGGCACTCGGGCTACGGCGCATACATAGTTGCCGAAATCTTGCGTCCGCCGATCTTTCCCGTAATGACGGCTTGGGCCAGCGGCACGCGGCTGTTCCAGGTGACGGTCAGTTCTCCGGGTTCGGTTGCGGGACCGCTGATCGTGAGATGGGCAATCACGGCGCCCGGGTAGTTGTAGTCCCACTTCATTTTGCCGGAGACTTTCAGGTCTTCGACCCACTTTAGTTTGTCCAGCATGAAGTAAGTCAGATTGCCGGGCGAGGTGTAGTGATAACGGCCTCCCTGCAAGCCCACGCCATCTCCGCTGTAGTTAACCCACCAGTTAGCGAGCGCGTCTCCGGCGGTGTAAGCTGCGGCTGCGGATACGCGGAGATCGGCGTCCGTTCCCTGATTGCCGGCGGTCGCAGTTGCGGCAGTAACTTCGGCCGCGGTGGCGACGAACTTCGGCACGAGGTGAACCTCGGAGATGTGATCCGTGCACGAGGTATCTCCGGGGTCGAGGTCGCGCATAAATCGTTGCGTGATGGCCGAGGCGCAGTTGTCCTCATCGCCATCGGCAGTTACGTGGAAACTGTTCGGGAAGATGATCTGCCGCCCGTTCTCAAAGAGCTTTGCGGCGTGCTTTGCCTGCAATGCGGGCGTGAGCGAATCGAGGTCGCCGGAGAGTACCAGGACCGGAGCCTTGGTGAACTGCGCGTTGGGCGGGACCGGATGGCCGAGCGGAATGGGCGCGACGACCGGCGCTGGCCAGCTAAGGCACAGGTCGAGCACGCTGGTATCGAGCGGGATGCCATCGAACTCTTCAATGGTGAAGGGCGCGTAGACCTTCGGATGTTGCTGCTGCTCGCTGGCGATCGCCTGGTCGCGCTGCAACTTGCGTTTGGGAAGCCCTAGAGTCAGGTCGTAAATCTGTGCGTAATCGGAGCAACTGACCGAGACAAAAAGCGCCTGGCTATACTCGTCGACGGGAGTGCCAGCACCGGAGTCCGCCGCTTCATTCTCCGCCAGCAACCGCAGGAGCGGAGCGGCGTTGCCATCGTCGAGATAGGCGCGGGCCGCCGGATCCAGTTCCCGATACACGACCGACGTCGTCGCGTTTGAAACCATCAGATAGGCGAGAGTGGCGGCATTGGCGTGGGTATAGCGCAGAATTCCGTTGCCATCGTGAGCGTATCCGCTGAATGGATTCGTGCGCAGCGATGTGAGCAGCAGTTCGATGCGATGCAGCGAATTTCCGGGAAGGCTGCTGCAAGCCGGCGAGCGCTTACACGCGGCATCAAAGGCGAAGCGCGCGGTGGGCGCAATCTCGGGATACCACGGGGACTGTCCGCGCACGGGGTAGGCGCTGTCGAGCACCAAGGATCGCAGGCGCTCGGGATGGCGTCCGGCAAACGTCTGGCTGAACCACGTGCCATAAGAATCGCCGTAAAGATTGATGATGGGAAGATTGAGCGCGTCGAGCACGGCGGCTAGATCGTCGGCAGCGAGGCCGCTGTCGTAAAGGTAAGCCGTGTCGCCCAGTTGTGTGCCGCAGGCGTGAATTCCAGAAGGCCTGGGATTCGGTTCCGCCTGCAGCAACGGGCAGTTGAGCGCTTCAGATTTTCCAGTGCCGCGATTATCGACAAACAGCATGTCACGGCGGTCGCGCAAGGACGCGAATAAAACGAGGTATCCACCGGCTGAACCGCTGGTCGCATAGCCCGGACCGCCTTCGGTAGCGACAATCGGTTCGAGAGGAGATTGCGAACCGTCCGTGTGCGGATAGAACTCGAAACTGATCTTGACGTTCCCTGCCACTTGTCCAGTGGGGTCGAGGGCGCGTTCGATAGAGCCGCAATAGGCTTGGCCGCCTAAGCACCGCTTCAGGGTCTGAGAGCCGATGCGGATGGAGTCGGAGAGGGCAGCGGGCGATTGAGTGTGGGGTATCTTCCGCGCCATTCGCGGAGGTACACCAAAGCAGACGGCGCACATCGTGCTGATTGCGAGCAGGCAGATGAAAAGTAGATGGCGACACATGGGAACCCCCTAGCCAGGCAAGACAGCATAGCGCAGTTTTCCGCGACTCTACAATCGCTGTAGAGACGAGGCTTGCCTCATCTCACGCGCCAGACGCGGCGAGCCGCGTCCCCACCGGAACTTAGGCCTTAGGCTTGAGTTCTTCCATCACGCTTTGAACCAACTCCTTGGCATCGGTGAGATTTTTCATGATGAGCTGCACATCCATAACCGGCTTACCCGGCCAGCGCTGGCTCTGGCAATAGACGCCATGCTGCCCAACGAGGGCCATCGCGTCGGTGACCAGATCCATGGTGACCGCGAGCCGTCCACGCGGCACGCCCATGCGCAGTTCGAAGTGCTCGAGTTCTTTCTGCTTTTCGTTGAAGACGGCCATTGTTAGATTGTAACGGGGATGTGCGTATAATTCTTGGCGAAGCAGCATTCGGCACTCAGCAATCAGCCGAGCCACTCTGGCTCTGAATTGGCTGACTGCTGATGGCTGAGTGCCGACTTCTTTCAGGAGGAACAAATCATGAAGAAGTTTGTCTTAATCGCAGCGTCGATGTTCGCAGTAGCTACTCTCGCCTCAGCGCAGATGGGTACGTCGCAGGACAAATCCAAGCGGCCCAGTCCGCCCGCCAGCGCGGAGTGCAAGTTTTCAGATGGCAAGACCATCAAGATGGATTATTCCAGCCCACGCGCGAAAGGCCGGAAGATATTCGGTGAGGCGAGCGAGAAGGCGCTGGTGCCGTTCGGCAAGATCTGGCGCACAGGCGCGAATGAAGCAACCACGTTCGTTACCGATGCGAATCTGACCGTGGGCGGCAAGCCAGTGCCGGCGGGCAGCTACACCATCTTCACCATCCCGAAGGCCGACGCTTGGACACTTGTCATCAACAAGAAGACGGGCGAGTGGGGGACGGAATACGACGAGGCAAAGGACGCGAAGGAAGACTTGGTGCGAGTGCCGATGAGTGTTTCCAAGACGGCTGCGCCGGTGGAGAATTTCCTGATCGCTTTCGACCAGGCCGGCAGCAAGTGTACGCTGCGCCTGGAGTGGGAAAACACCCGTGCCAGCGTTGAAACTATAAAGTAAGAAGGTCGTGGGTCTGTAGAGACGGGGCTTGCCAGGTCTTCTTCGGACTTGGAGAAAGACGCGGTAAGCCGCGTCTCTACGGAAAATTACGGTGTTGTGCCCGATGTCGCGGCGCTATACTGGAACCCGATGCGGCCGATGCTGTGCTTTCTTTGGAACTCTACGCGTGGCCACCGGATTGCGCCGTGGCGCAGTCCCTACCTTCTTTGGCGTATCGAGACTTTCACCGGCGTCAAAATGACCCAGATTGGATTCTTGGAATTCTGGGAATTCTTGTGGATCGAGCGAACCAGCCTCTGGCGCTTTCTGAAGTGGACAGCGGAGATGGATCGCTACGTCCATCCCGGGACGAAGAACCTCTAGCAGGCTGCGGAACGACTTCCGATGCCCGCCTCTGAAGTCGCATCTGATTTCCCAAAGAAACGCGGCAATCCCCTTCCTTACAGGCGGAAGCACTTTCGGCATCGCTAAAGCGACACCGTGATACGAAGCGCGATCTTTTCTGCAGCCTGTTAAACCGACTTTCCTTCCGGCTTCCACCGCAGCACCGGCTTGCGCGCCGCCGCCGTCTCGTCTAAGCGGGAAATGCGCGTGTTATGCGGGGCGCCAAGCACGAACTGTGGATCTTCTTCCACCTCTTCCGCGATCGACTTCATCGCCTCGATGAAGAGATCCAGTTCTTCTTTCGGCTCGCTCTCGGTCGGCTCGATCATCAGCGCCCCCGCGACGATCAGCGGGAACGCCGTCGTGTAGGGATGGAATCCGTAATCAATCAGGCGTTTCGCGAGGTCCATGGTCTTCACGCCCTTTTTCGATTGCAGCTTGTCGCTGAAGACAACTTCATGCATAGACGGCGTCGAGTACGGCAGATCGTAAACTCCTTCCAGTCCCTTGCGGATGTAATTCGCGTTGAGCACGGCGTCTTCCGTCGTCTGCCGCAGGCCGTCCGGACCGTTGGCAAAGATGTAGGCCAGCGCGCGGATGAACATACCGAAATTTCCGTAAAACGCGCGCACGCGCCCCACCGACTGCGGACGGTTGTATTCGAAGCCTAGGGTGCCATCCGGCTTGGTGATGACTACCGGAGTGGGCAGGAACGGCGCAAGAATCTTCCTCACTGCTACCGGCCCTGACCCTGGACCACCTCCGCCATGCGGCGTGGAGAACGTTTTGTGCAGGTTCAGGTGCATGACATCGGCGCCAAAATCTCCCGGGCGCGCTTTCGCGACCAGCGCGTTCATGTTGGCGCCGTCCATGTAGAGCAGTCCGCCCTTGGCGTGCATGAGTTCCGCGATCTTGTGAATCTCCTGCTCGAAAACACCCAGCGTATTCGGATTGGTCACCATCAGCGCCGCGACGTCTTCATTCATCTGCGCCGCCAGCGCCGCCACGTCCACCATGCCGCGGTCGTTGGATTTCAAATTCTCGACCGCGTAACCAACCGTGGCCGCGGTCGCCGGATTCGTCCCATGCGCCGAGTCTGGAATCAGAATCTTCTTGCGCGCGTTCCCTTTTGACTGGTGATACGCACGCACCATCAGCAATCCGGTCAGTTCGCCCTGAGCGCCCGCGGCGGGTTGCAAAGTGATCGCGTCCATGCCGGTGATCTCAAGCAGGCAATCGCTCAAGGTCTGCATGATGCGCAAAGCGCCTTGCGAAATCTTCTCGGCCTGATACGGATGCCCGTTGGCGAGGCCTTCGACGCGCGCCACAAACTCGTTGACGCGCGGGTTGTACTTCATGGTGCAGGAGCCCAGTGGATACATGCCTAGATCAATGGCGTAATTCCAGGTCGAGAGGCGGGTGAAGTGGCGGATGATTTCGATCTCGCTGACTTCGGGCATGTCGCCGAGATCCTTGCGCTCCTGCTTGCCCAGCAGTTTCGCCGTATCCACTTCGGGGACATCGAGCGGCGGCAGCTTCCATGCGGCCTTGCCGGGCGACGACTTCTCGAAAATCAATCCTTCGTTTTGACTGATGTGACGCGTGGCTTTGCGAGTCATGTGCTTCATGGTCATCTCGCCACCTCTTCCGGCTCGGCATCTTTCATACTTCGCACCGAGCGTTCGCTCTCCGCGACGAGACCGACCGCGGTATCGATCATGGACCGAGTCGTCAATTCCGTGCAGCACCAAAGCGCCGCGTGTCCAAGCTCGGGATAAAACTTCTTCAGCGGAAATCCGCCGACAATTTTGTGTCCCAGCAGCCGCGAGTTGATCGCATAAGGATCTTCGCTGGTCTCGACCACGAACTCATTGAATCGCGGCGCACCCGCGAACAATACTTTGGCAGGCTTGCTGAACTGCTCGGCAGCGTACACCGTCTTCGCCAGATTCTGCTTCGCCAGTTCCCTCAAGCCGACCTTGCCGTACACGGTCATGAAGATGTTCACCATCAGCGCGACCAGCGCCTGGTTGGTGCAGATATTTGAAGTCGCCTTCTCGCGCCGAATATGCTGCTCGCGGGTCGCCAGCGTCAGCACGAAGCCGCGCTTGCCGTTCTTGTCCACGGTTTGACCGGCGAGGCGTCCAGGCATCTGCCGGACGAACTTCTCTTTCGTGGCGAGCACACCGCAGTAGGGACCGCCGAATCCTAGCGGGACACCGAAGGACTGCGCCTCCATGGCGACGATGTCGGCGGTGCGCGGCGGTTCGACAATTCCTAGTGAGGCTGCTTCCGCGATCGACACAATCAGCAGCGCTCCGCGTTTGTGTGCGATCTCGGCGATGGTCTCGACATCTTCAATCGTCCCAAAGAAATTCGGCGACTGAATCAGGACGCACGCCGTTTCGTCGCCTACTGCCTTCTCAAGTTCCTTCAGATCGACCTGCCCCGCATCGGTGAACGAAACTAACTTCTGCGCAATCGTTTGATGCGTCGCGTAGGTGTTGAGCACTTCGCGGTATTCGGGATGCAGATTGCGCGCGATCACCGCCGAATGCCTTCCGGTGACGCGGACCGCCATCATCACGGCTTCGGCAGCGCCCGTCGAGCCGTCGTACATCGAGGCATTCGCCAAATCCATGCCCGTGAGTTCCGCGATCATCGTCTGGAACTCAAAGATGGCCTGCAGCGTCCCTTGCGCAAACTCCGCCTGGTACGGGGTGTAGGAAGTCAGGAATTCGCCGCGTTGCACCAGAGCATCAATAACCACCGGCCGGTAATGCGAGTAGGCTCCGGCTCCGAGAAAACTCGTGTAACCTTCGCCGTTTTCTTTCGCTCGTTGCTTGAACCAGTCCACTATTTCCGATTCGGCCATTTGGCGAGGGATGGCGAGATCACGCGTCAGGCGATACTCGGCCGGAATCGGCGCGAAAAGTTCATCCACGGAGCGGATTCCAATCGCCTTTAGCATGGCGGCGCGATCCGCGGGAGATTTAGGTAAATAGCGCATAGGAACTTTCTTTAGATGTAATCACTACTGGATTCGATTGTGGGACGTCGCAAAGAACTCTGGTGTCGACGAAGGCGTTTACTACGAAGGGCACTAAGGTACACGAAGGAGCATCACTCTTTCTTTGTTTTCTCTTTCGCGGACCTTCGTGTCCTTGGTGGTTGATGATTTTCAGTGTCCCGCCTCTTCGCTCACAAACGTCTCATAGTCCGCCGCCGAGAGCAGCGCATTCATCTCCGCCGGGTCTTTCAGCTTGATCTTGACCATCCAGGCGCCGTGCGCATCTTTGTTGACTTGCTCCGGGGCCGTGGCAAGAGTTTCATTCACGCCAGTCACCGTCCCCGACACCGGAGCGTACAAATCGGACACGGCCTTTACCGACTCCACCGTGCCGAAAGTCTTGCCTGCCGTGATCTCCGCCCCGACTTTGGGCAGTTCGACGAACACGATGTCGCCGAGCGAGTCCTGGGCATGGGTCGTGATGCCGACGGTGCCATCGGCGGTGATCCACTCATGTTCTTTCGTATATCTGCGGTCGGTTGGGTAAGACATCGGCTTCTTGCTCCTTGCTCTTGGCTTCTCGCTACTTTTTCGGACGCCTATAAAACGGCGTCGGTATCACTTGCGCTTTCACGCCCTGTCCGCGGATTTCTACTTTTACCGTCGTTCCAATTGCCGAGTGATCGAGCGGAACGTAGGCCAACGCAATGTTCTTCTTCAAGAATGGTGCCGGAGAACCGCTGGTGATGTAGCCGATCTCGCTTCCGCCCTCGTCCAGAATTTTGTATCCGTCTCTGGCGATGCCGCGGTCGACCATATTGAGCCCGACCAGCGCTTTCTTCACGCCTTCCGCTTTCAATTTCTCCAGTGCGGCGCGGCCGATGAAATCCGGTTTCTCCATCTTGCAGAAACGATCCAGTCCCGCTTCCCACACATTGATCGTGTCCGAGATTTCATGTCCGTAGAGCGACAGATTGCCTTCCAACCGCAGCGTGTTGCGCGCGCCCAATCCGCAGGGGACAGCGCCAAATTCCTTTCCCGCCGCCAGAATCTCGTGCCAGACTCGCGCGCTGGTTGCCTCGTCCGACGGAATGTAAATCTCGAAGCCGTCTTCCGCGGTGTAACCGGTGCGACCCATCAGGATATTTTTCAGGCCGCATACCGTGCCGCGCGTCACCCAATAGAACTTCACCGCGCTCAGGTCGGCGTCGGTCAGTTTCTGCAGCACGTTAACGCCTTTCGGGCCCTGAATCGCAATCTGGGTGAAGTCGTCGGAGAGATGCTCGATCTTGCAATCAAACTGGCGCGTATTGTCGCGCACCCAATTGAAATCTTTTTCGCGCGTGCCCGCGTTGATCACGAGCAGGTACTCGTCTTCGCCCAAACGGTGAACAATCACATCGTCCACAAACGTCCCTTGCGGATAGAGCAGCGCCGAATATTGCGCCTGCCCGATCGCGAGCCGCGACGCGTCATTCATCGAGATATGCTGCACGGCGGCCAGCGCTTCACGGCCAGCCAATCGGATATCCCCCATGTGGCTGACGTCAAAGATGCCAACGCCGGTGCGCACCGCCATGTGCTCGGCAACAATGCCGCACCCGATTGCGGCAGGGTATTCGACGGGCATGTCCCAGCCGCTAAACTCCACCATCTTCGCGCCCATCTGGCGGTGGACGGCGTTCAAGGCGGTCTTGCGGACGGTCTTACGGACTATCGGAGTCGCTTCGACTACGGACAAGAAGAACCTCGATCGGACATCTTTTCAGACAGTGGCTGGGCTGTCGGAATCTGTAACTTATTAAGTTAACATCCGGGCAGGAAAAGCGGCAAACCTGCGTCACCGGTCGAAGGATTGAATCAACCTCTTCGAAATGTCTCTGAAATCCTGGAAAAGGCTCGCCAAAAAAACAACCCGGAAACGCGCTTATGTATCGAGCGACACTCTGAATAAGATCGAGGTGTACTCGATCGCTTCCACCAATTTCGGGACCCTGCTCTCGACCATTCAGTAATTCAGAAGCAGTATCCTAGAACCGGGCGTGGGCCTCCGAGGAATCGGACGGACGACGCCGGCTTTCCGTTTCCGAACGGCCCCGGAAAAACCAAGCGCACCGCGGAAAGCACGGGGTTCCTTTTCCCGGGACTTACACCTGAAAACCCGCTTTCGGGTGACTTCGGTTACGTTTCTTTGTCGGCCTCGGACGCATTACACTTCGATCATGTCCTCGAAACCGGTGGTGAGCCGCATCGTCTGCGCCCAATGTGAGCGGCCTGAAGCGGGTTGCGGGTGCGAAAAGTTCTGCGTTTATTGCCAGTCTCAACTCGACGTGCGGCTCTGCGTCGATGGCCTGTTTTACTGCGAAGCCTGCCGCAGCGCCTGCGATTACAAACTGGCAAACTGAATGAGCCCTCGGCCCTCAGGGGCTGAAGCCCGCATTCTTCGCGGCTCTAAGCGGCACGGACGAAGCCTTGCCCTATCAACAACCTTAGTGAACCAAACTGTTCCAGCCGCCTGAGACGGAGCACGCCCCATCTCTACAGGCGCAATTACTCAAATCACGACGGCTTCCTTATATTCCCCGTACACCTTGCGCATCGCGTCTGAAATTTCGCCGACTGTGGCATTCGCTTCTACTGCCGCCAGTATCCGAGGCATCAGATTTTCTCCCGAGCGCGCCGTGTCTTCGACCGCCCGGATTGCGGCCTTCCAGGTTTCGGCATTGCGCTTGGCACGCACCGCGCGCAGGCGCTCGACTTGTTTCGGCTCCAGCGCCGGATCAATGCGCTGGATCGGTACCGCCTTCTCTCCATCCACGTGGAAGCGGTTCACGCCGACCACTACCGCCTCCAGTCGATCCACCGCTTGCTGATATTCGTAGGCCGCGTTCTGGATCTCCTGCTGCACATATCCGCGTTCAATTGCTTTGAGCATGCCGCCCATCGCTTCGATCTTTTCCAGATAATCGACAGCTCGCTTTTCGATTTCGCTGGTCAGCGACTCGACGTAGTACGACCCTGCCAGCGGATCAACCGTCTGCGGCGCTCCCGACTCGAACGCGATTACCTGCTGCGTGCGCAGGGCGATACGCGCCGACGCTTCGGTGGGCAACGCCAGCGCCTCATCAAACGAATTCGTATGCAGAGACTGCGTTCCGCCTAGCACCGCCGCCATGGCCTGGATTGCCGTCCGCACGATGTTGTTCTCCGGTTGCTGCGCCGTCAGCGTGGAACCGGCCGTCTGCGCGTGGAAGCGCAGCATCCACGATTTTGGATTCTTCGCCTTAAAGCGGTCGCGCATAATCTTCGCCCACATGCGGCGCGCGGCGCGGAACTTCGCGACTTCCTCGAGAAAATTACTGTGGGCATTCAAGAAGAAAGAGAGCCGCGGCGCGAACTCGTCGATATCGAGGCCCGCCCGAATCGCCGCCTCCACATAGGCAATGCCATTGCCCAACGTGAAGGCAACTTCCTGCACCGCGGTCGACCCCGCCTCGCGCATGTGATAGCCGGAGATCGAAATCGTGTTCCACTCCGGCACATTCTCCTTCGACCAGGCAAAAATGTCGGTAACGATGCGCATGGCCTGCTGCGGCGGATAAATGTAGGTTCCGCGCGCGATGTACTCCTTGAGCACATCGTTCTGCACCGTGCCGGAGAGCTTGCGAACGTCCCTGCCCTGCCGCCGCGCCACGGCCACGTATAGCGCCAGCAGAATCGAAGCCGTCGCATTGATGGTCATCGATGTTGAAATCGCTGTCAGGTCAATGCCATCGAACAGGCGCTGCATGTCTTCGATCGAATCAATCGCCACGCCGACTTTGCCGACTTCTCCCTCGGCAAGCGGATTGTCCGAATCGAGTCCAATTTGGGTCGGCAAATCAAATGCCACCGATAGCCCGGTCGTCCCGTTGGCCAGCAGATACTTGTAGCGCTTGTTCGACTCGTCGGCATCGCCCATGCCCGCGTACTGGCGCATCGTCCAGAGGCGGCCGCGATACATTGTGGCCTGCACGCCGCGCGTGTACGGGAACTCTCCCGGATAGCCCAAATCGCGATCATGGTCCCACGTGGCAAGATCGGCGGGCGTGTAGATGGGTTGTACGGGGATATGAGAGGAGGTCTCTTGGGCTGGGCGTTTAACTTCTTGTTTGGTTGCGGTTTCGGGCGTTTTGATTTCCGTCATTCTTGGCTGCCCTTCTTCTTCCTGAACCTATCGGCGGTCTCGGCGGTTAGTTCTTAACTCTTCGCTCTTTTCTTCACCCGCCAGAACGAGCTTAGCCCGAACCAGGTGAACGACACCGTGAAGCATACCGCCAGAACTAACCGCCCCGGTCCAGCCGCGAGGCCAGACTGGTACTTGCCATACTCGCGTATGCCGGCCATCGCCCCGATCCCGGCAATGGCCAGGAACGTGAATCCGGTCACTTCCAGCCAGAGTTGGTGCAGCACCCGCCCGAAAGAGCGGGCGGTCGCGCGGACGCCTGCCAGGAGCGCACTCCCCACCCGGCTGCGAGCCGCCATGTTGGTGGCTACGCGGTAAATCAGCACGATTTTTCTCGCCGTCTGGCCTTCGATCATCTGTCGATTTTAGCAGCGGCCGGGCGTACAATGACGATGGGCGGGATCACCGACACTTGTGATGTCCCCCATCAGCGGCGTCCGATTCGAGGGGGATTCGTGGATCAGCAACTGAAGCAGCTCATGAAAGAACTTGGAGAGGCGATCAACGAGTCTTTGTCCGAATCCGAGTCGATTGCCGAAGTCGTTGCCCGCATCAAGGAAGGCGGCTACGACATTTTCCTCGTTCTCGAAGCCACCATCGGCGTCAGCAAGCAAGGCGAACACACCACCGACAAGACTTCCCTCGTCTCCACCCTGAGCACGAATGCCGAGCTCAAGATCAGCGATCAGGATCTGAAATTTCTGAAGTCGCTTCGGATCAAGATCGACGACGAAGACGGCGAGTAGCGTCCCTTAAATTCGCGACATACATTTCAGTTGTCATTCCTGAGCGAGCGAAGGATCTCATGCGTCGAGAGTTCAAATACATAGGTGCTTCGCTTCGCTCAGGATGACAGTTTGGATTTATTCCGCCCGCGCCGTGCTACGATTCTGCCCGCCATGAACCGCCACTTTTCATTCGCACTGCTTATTGCGCTCCTGCTCTGTGCTTCGATACTTTGCGCTCAAGGGGTCCAGCCTTTCTAATACTGACCACTCTATAGAGTGCACGCTGCGGAAATTCTCCCCGCTGGACTTCCACTGGTAAGACTCAGCGGCCTGTTTACAACGCTAAGCCTCGCAGGCAAGCTAAACAACGGCTATCTCTGAGCATTTCTTGTGCTAGCCTTACTCTCCATGACCCAGGTTTCGGCGCATCCCAAGCACTTTCTCTCCGACAAGGTTGAGCATTTTACCGAGTCGGTGATTCGCGAGATGACTCGGCAGGCGATGCAGTATGACGCCGTCAATCTGGCGCAGGGGTTTCCCGATTTCCCCGCGCCTGCCGAAATCAAGCGCGCCGCGCAGCAAGCGATTGCCGCCGACATCAACCAGTACGCCATCACCTGGGGCGCGAAGAGCCTGCGGGCTGCTATTGCCCGGCAGATGCAGGAGTGGCAGGGGATCGAGGTCGATCCGGAAAAAGAAATTGTGGTGTGCTGCGGCTCGACCGAAGCAATGATTGCGACGCTGCTGGCGGTGTGCAATAAGGGCGACGAGGTCGTGGTCTTCGAGCCATTTTACGAGAACTATGGGCCGGACTCGATTCTTAGCGGAGCCAAGCCGCGTTTCGTCAGTTTGCGTCCTCCGCAAACGGCGGGGGGCGAGTGGACGTTTGACGAACAGGAATTGCGCGAGGCGTTCCAACATCAGACCGCAACACATCACACCAAGGCCATCATCCTTAACACACCGAACAACCCTACCGGCAAGGTGTTCAGCCGGAAAGAACTGGAACTGATTCGCAACCTGTGCGTCGAATACAACGTGCTTGCCATCACCGACGAAATCTACGAGCACATTCTTTATGACGGTTCAGAACATATTTCGATCGCGCGGCTTGACGGCATGCGCGAACGTACGATTACGATCAACGGGCTCTCAAAAAGCTACAGCGTCACGGGATGGCGCGTGGGCTGGGCGGTCGCGCCGCCGGCGATCACCAACGCAATCCGCAAGGTTCATGACTTCCTGACCGTGGGCGCGCCTGCGCCTTTGCAGGAAGCCGGGGCGGCCGCGTTAAGCTTGCCTGCCAGTTACTACCGCGAACTGGCCGGCCGGTACCAGATGCGGCGCGACCATCTGATTCCGGCGCTGGAGAAAGCTGGCTTTCGTTGTTACCGTCCGCGTGGCGCGTATTACGTGATGACCGAAATCAGCGCCTTCGGGTTCGTGAACGACGTGGAGTTCGCGGCTCACCTCGTGAAGGAGATCGGCATCGCTTGTGTGCCGGGGTCTAGTTTCTACAAGCATCCGAAGGACGGATCCCAACAGGTACGTTTCGCCTTCTGCAAAAAGCCTGAGACACTGGATGAAGCGGCGCTGCGGTTGCAAAAGCTGGTAGGAAAGTAGGGTAAAATCCACAGCAAACTGCGCTATACTTCGCCTCAACGCTGAAAGATTCCCCGAAAGCGAGTGGTGGCCATGTCCGTGAAGAACGTGGAAGAGGTATCTGCCGAGGTTCCTGCTGAAGATTTTCAGGCGCTGGAAGAGAAGGTTTATCGCACTATTGAGTTGTACAAGGCGGCCAAGGAAGCGCGGGCTACGGCCGAGCGCGACTCGAAGCGACTGCGGGAGCAACTTGAAGAGCGCGAGGAAGAGAACGAAGCCATGCGGCGCGAACTAGTACAACTGCGCAAGGATCGCGAAAACATACGCGGCCGGGTGGAAAAAATGTTGGGCCAGATGGACAGCCTGACGCATGAGCAGGCGGCAAGCTGAACGATAACTGCGAACGAAGCGACGGCGGCAAGATTTCGCCCGGCAAACATGCGTCCGGCAGTGATCTGGCGGGTAGTCCGCCGAGGAGTGACATGGCCATTGCAACCAAAGAACCTCCGATAGACGCGGCGACGAACGGCAGCGTGCGCGTAGAAATCTTCGACCAGGTATATAACCTGCGGGGCTCGGATGCGGACTACATTGTGAAGCTGGCCGAGTACGTGGATGGCAAGATGCGCGCGGTATCCGAACAGACTGCAACCGTAGATTCGGTGCGACTGGCGGTGCTGGCGGCTTTGAATATTGCGGATGAATATCATCTGCTGAGGCGGCAATTGGAGCCGGCTTCGCCGGATGCGCGGCAGCGGGCCAGCAAACTGGCAAGCGCGCTGGACGAAGTTTTGCAAGATACCCGGCGCACCGGCTGAAGTCGGTGGTAACCTTGAGTTCATCTTCTTTACACGCTCGCAGCACGCCTGGTAGCAAACTTCCTGCCAACTATTTTGCATTTTCCTCTTGCGAATCTCTTCGGAGTTTCCTAGCATCCAAGGTGAAAGGCCGACCTGCGGAGTTGGTGATGGTGGCAACCGATTTTTGAACCAATGCCGAATGAACGGGGACTCGACTCGCAAAAAGATCCGGTGTGCTATGTTCCGTCATGCGGAAAAGCCTAAAGGGTCGCGGCGGGTTCCCACCGTCTGAGACGGGTTCATTCTCGGCCCACCACACGGCCCAGCGGGTCGGCTTTTTGTTTGCATGCTGGGTTGGTTCATGCGGCTGAAGCCGTGCCTTTTTGAAACAAATCAAGAGCCGAGTTTTTCCGCAGCCCGTAAAGGCATGCCCGGATACTTGTCTCACTTACGAACCCCTGCCGTCCAAACCGCGCACCAATTGATTATTTAGAGATTTGATCAGTTTTCTTGCAGACGTGTTTAGATGTTTGGCTGAAAGGCCGGTCTGTCACGGGTTTAATTTGGTGGAGCTAGTCGGGATCGAACCGACGACCTCATCGTTGCGAACGATGCGCTCTCCCAGCTGAGCTATAGCCCCAAACGGCGATGGGTTTACGATTTTTATTTTAACAGCCGTTCTTTGATTTCGCCTACACGCGTGATCTTGTGATTGGGTTCGCCGCTCGCATTGGGACACTCGGAGCGGCGAGCGTTTGAAATCGAAGGCTATAATTTGGGGGTGAGTTCTTTTAAGGTAAAGCAAGTAGCATCCGCGGACTTCCCGACGCGTTGGGGGCATTTTCTTATTCACGGGTTTACGACCCGAGCAACGGCGGCGGGCGACGGCGCCAAGACTGAAGAGGCGGTTGCGCTGGTGATGGGCGAGGTGCACGCGGGGTCGCCGCTGGTACGCATCCACTCGCAGTGTCTTACCGGGGACGTATTTGGCTCGCTGCGTTGCGATTGCCGGCAGCAACTTGAGATGGCGCTTTCGATGATCGCCGAAGCGGGGGCGGGTGTCCTTATCTATGAGCAGCAGGAGGGGCGCGGCATCGGGTTGATGGCTAAACTGCAGGCCTACGCGCTTCAGGACAGCGGATTTGACACGGTGGAAGCGAACGAGCGGCTTGGATTTAAGGCCGACCAGCGCGAGTTCGTCATGCCGGTTGAGATTCTGAAAGCGTTGGACATTCAGCGGGTGCGGCTGCTTTCGAACAATCCCGACAAAGTTGCGGCGCTTGAACGCGCCGGGATTCAGGTCACCGAGCGCGTGCCCTGCGAAGTCGCGCCCACGGAACATACGGAAGAATATTTGAAGACAAAGCAGGAAAAGCTGGGGCATTTGTTCAGCAGTCGCCGGCGTCAGGATTAAGGCTCGATACTCAACCCCTAAAGAGGCCATCTGATTTGAGGGATTTCAGCATCGCTGAAGCGATGCCCTGATACGAAACCCGAGCTAGCTTGGACAGCCAAGGGCGGCTGTCCCTACGCGATTACGGAACGGTGAGCACCCCCTCAGTCTCGCAGCAACCGGCTTAATCCATCTCGATTCTTTACGGGCAGGCCGCGCAGGGCGGCTCGTGTCAACGCCACATAAACCTTGCGCGCTGCGGGATGCTTCTTGAGCACGGCGAGGTGTTTCGCCACCGTTTCCGCGTCTCCTCGAATTAGCGGTCCGCTGAAAGAGTGGGCCGGACCGAGGCGCGAGTAGTTGGCCAAAGTCTGGCGGATAATGGGCAGACTCTTGCGGCGGGCATCGTGGCGCGTCAGGCCGGCGGCACGAGCCGCTTCTTCGAGCATCACAAGGAAAGCCAGCAGCAGCGGCGAGGTCAGCGTTGCCCATGCGTGATATGCCGGTTTGCGCGCTGCTGGCAATGAAAAGATTTCGCCTCCCAAGTTGCGGACGATACGGCGCGCAACTCGCGTGGCCGCGTCGTCGCCTTCCATGGCAAACGGCACACCCGTCAAGGAAGGATGGGCTCCGGCAACGAAGGTCATCAGTGGATGGACAGACGCGACCGCTACGCCGGCTTTGCGGAGAGGATCGAGTTCACGGCTGGAGAGCGCTCCGCTGGAGTGCAGTGCGAAACGGACTTTATTTTTCTTGTGCGAAAGCGAGTGCGCAGACATATGAACCGCCAGAGCCGACGCCGCGCCGCGAATCTCGCGGTCGGGAACGCAGAACCAGAGCAAGGTGGCGTCGAGCACGGCGAAATCTGCGGTGACGAGCTGCGCGCCCACCCTGGCAGCCAGTGAGTGAGCGTGACGTCGCGACCGAGGCGAATTGCGCGTGACGATTTCGGTGATGGTGAAACCAGCATGGTGGAGTGCCACGGCGAGAAAAGTCGCGAGACTGCCGGCCCCGACGATCGCTACGGTGGGCTTTTTATTCGTTTTTTCGGTCGTCTTTTCGGCCAGCAGTTTTCTGGTCATTAGTTTTTCCAGGGCTCTTCCATAGGTTCTTCCAGTAATTGGCCGACGGCTCAACGGCGCAGCATACCTTATATTGTTCTCATGGCGAAATCAGCAGGAACGAAGTCGGTGAGGACAAGATCAGCGCAAGCCCGCGTTCTCTCTTCCCGCATCAGTTACCAGGGCCCGGTGTTCAGCGTCACCACGGATGAGGTGGAAGAGCCTGGAGGCGTACGCGCGCGGCGCGATGTCATACGGCATTCGGGCTCCATTGTTGTCTTGGCCGTCGATGATCTGGCCAGCGATGATCTGACGAAACGAGGCCGCAAAGCTGAGCCGCGCGTCCTGCTCGAGCGCCAGTATCGGCACGCCGCACAGGCGATGATGTGGGAACTGCCCGCGGGACGCATCGACGATGGCGAGACGTCGCTCACGGCCGCCAAGCGCGAGTTACTAGAGGAAACCGGCTACAGCGCCCGCCAGTGGAAGAGAATTTTGCATTTCTACGTAAGCCCAGGTTTTCTCGACGAAACTATGACTATCTACCTGGCACGCGGCCTGCAGGCTGGCAAGGCCCAGCCCGAGGCGGACGAGCGGATCGCAGTCAGATTTTTCAGTTTGTCGGAGGCGAGACGGATGGCGGTCAATGGACGCATTTGCGATGCCAAGACCATCTCCGGGATCTTGTGGCTGGCTCAGATGCCGCGACCAGCGCGCTAGATAGAGGCTGCGGCTTCGATGCCCAGCCCCTAAAGGAATTCCGAAGAATTTCGCATCGCCAAAGCGATGCCCTCGATACGAATCCCGAGTTTTTCCACGGGCTGAGGAGGCCATCTCGCCATCCCCGCCCCGCTACCACGGATGTGTGACACCGAGCCTTGACAGTCCCCCCAGTGAGCAGCACAATGCCTACACAATTTTTGCGGCCTCCTGGAATCGCGCCTTTTCGGGGGAAATCCGCAAAAAGAGGGGGGCGCACGTGGAACGTTTGAAAGGCACCGTCAAGTGGTTCAACAACGCCAAGGGATACGGCTTCCTCGGCCGCGACGATGGACCGGATGTATTCATTCACTACAGCTCAATCACCACTGAGGGCTACAAGAGCCTGCAGGAGGGCGACCAGGTGGAGTTTGAGATCGTCCAGGGACAGAAAGGGCCGCAAGCGGCCAATGTAACCAAGGTCCCCTGATCGGAGATTGCTTTACTCTGGCCGGTTTTCCGGACCAATCTGTGTGCGCTTCGACGACTACGCTGGCTGTGTCCTCCGGCGTCTACCAACTCCGTGCCGCAGCGCTTTCTTCAGCGGTACAATCTTCTCTCGGGCTAACAACTCCTGATGGACAACAAGGCGATTGCCGGACTTTTATACGAGACTGCCGCTCTGCTGGAGATCGACGGACAGGACTCGTTTCGCGTGCGCTCGTATCGCAACGCCGCCGAAGCTATTGAAGCGCTGCCTCAACAGGTAGCCGACCTGATCCAGGAGCCGAAAAAGCTACTGGAAATCCAAGGCATTGGCAAAGGCATGCAGGCCAATCTGCTGCAGCTTTTCAAAGATGGCAGCATAGAGGCGCACTCCGAGTTGCTCAAAAAATACCGGCCTTCGATGCTTGAGCTGCTCAAGATTCAAGGACTCGGGCCGAAGACGATTGCGTTGATCTGGAGCGCGTATCAGGTCAGCGACCTGGAGGGGGTGGAGAAGTTGGCGCGCGAAGGCAAGATCCGGACGTTGCCGCGCATGGGCGAAAAGCACGAGATCAAGCTGCTGAAGGCGATTGAAGATTACCGTCGCATTGCGGGACGGTTCCTGCTCGACACAGCGGAAGAACTGGCCGAGAAACTGGTGGAGCATTTGCTGGCCGCAGCGGGCGTCGAAAGAGCTACGCCCGCCGGATCGCTACGGCGTGGACGCGAAACTGTCGGCGACCTCGACATCCTGGTCACGGGCAAGGGCTGCATCGAGGTGGAGCCGCGACAGAAAATCATCGAACATCTGCTGCGTTTCCCCGGACTGATGGACATCATCGCGCAGGGAGAAAACAAGGTCAGCTTCCGGCACCGTAATGGCATGCAGGTGGACGTGCGCTTGCTGCCGCCTGAATCTTTTGGGGCGGCGATGCAATATTTCACCGGCTCGAAGGCGCACAACGTGGCCTTGCGGCAGCGCGCGCTCAAGATGGGGTTCACGCTTAACGAATATAGCCTGGCGAGAGTGGAAGACGAGAAGCCGGTCGCGCGTAAAACTGAAGAAGAAATCTACGCCAAGTTGAAGCTCGACTTCATTCCTCCCGAACTGCGCGAGAATCTGGGAGAGATCGAAGCCGCGGCTGGGCACACGCTGCCGGTGCTGATTGAACTATCCGACATTCGCGGTGATGTGCATATGCACACCGTCGAAACCGACGGCCGCAACACCATTGAAGAAATGGCGGAAGCAGCGCGGGAACGCGGCTACTTGTACATGGCCATCACCGATCACTCGAAGAATCTTGCGTTCGCCAATGGTCTGACCGACGAACGGGCGCTGGCGCACATTGAGAAGATTCGCGCGGTTGAGAAGAAGATGAAGGGCATCCGCGTTTTCGCGGGCATCGAAGTGGACATTCTGGGCGATGGCTCGCTTGATCTGTCGGATTCGGTGCTGGAACAAATGGACATTGTCATCGCCAGCGTGCACTCGCTGTTCAACCAGGATCGCGCCACGATGACGGAGCGGCTGCTGAAGGCGGTTGCGAATCCGAATACCTCGCTGATCGGGCATCCCACCGGACGACTGCTGCTGCGCCGCGACGCCTACCCGTTCGATCTCGACGCGGTGCTCAGAGCGGCGGCGAAACACAAAGTGGCGATGGAGCTGAATTCTTATCCTGATCGACTCGACCTCAGCGACGTTCATTTGCGTCTGGCGAAACAGCATGGCGTGAAAATTGTCATCAACACCGATTCCCACCACACATCGCACATGGAAAAACTGCATTACGGCGTCACCCAGGCTCGGAGAGCTTGGCTTACAAAGGATGACGTCCTGAATACCCTTCCCGCGCAAAAATTTGCCAAGGCGATGAAGCACGGGTGGTAGCGGGCATGGGGGCAGTAATAGGAAAAAATAGGAAAAAGTTTACCCATGCTGCGGGCGATTCCCTTCCTCCTTGGTGACCATTTTGGGCACTCCTCCATGAGCTCAAGTGTAATCAATAGGATAGGGACATCTAGACCTCTTTGTTTGGACTCCGCGTTGCTCCTTCCCTCCACGATGGATAGGCGATCAGACTAGAGTTGTGTCAATATTGAGCGGTATTACGAGTTGTAATTTTGCTGCAACAAGAGGCATTTAGGCTGGGGTGGCAGCCGGGGAACGCATGGCTAACAAGAAAGTGGTCATCATTGGGGGCGGCCCTACGGGGCTTGGCGCGGCCTATCGTCTACACGAACTCGGTTACGCCAACTGGGTGCTTTACGAAAAGTCTGATGACGTCGGCGGCCACTCAACTTCGCATGTAGATCCTCAGGGATTTGTCTGGGATGAGGGTGGACACGTTATTTTTTCGCATTATCCCTATTTCGACAAACTGATCGACGACATGCTGGGCAAGGAAGTGCATGAGCGGATTCGCGAGAGCTGGGTGTACTTGCAAGATGTTTGCGTCCCTTATCCGTTTCAGAACAACTTGCGGTATTTGCCGAAACCGCTCCAGATAAGTTGCCTGATGGGCGCGGCCAAGGCAGCGGCCAGCCGAAGCGGTGAAGCGGCGAATTTCCGGGAGTGGACCCTGAGCACGTTCGGCGAGGGCATCGCCGATACTTTCATGTTCCCCTACAACTCCAAAGTCTGGACCACGCCGCTGGAGCGGATGTCGAAGGGATGGATTGCCGAGCGCGTGTCGGTGGTGGACTTCAAGCGGCTGCTGGAAAATGTCCTCTACGAAAAAGACGACGTGGCCTGGGGGCCGAACAGTAAATTCCGTTTCCCGCTGCACGGCGGCACGGGAGAAATCTACCGGCGAATGGCGCGCCGGTTCCCGGAGAAAGTGCGGACCGGGAAACAGCTTGCCGAGGTGGACACGGGGCAGCGCAAAGTTTCATTTACCGACGGCACCGGCGACAGTTACGACGTGCTGATTTCAACGGCGCCGCTCGATTTGCTGGCCGGTATGCTGAAGCCCGTCGATGCGAGACTGCGCGAGGCCGCATTGTTGCTCGAACACAACGACCTGCTCGTCCTGGGGATCGGAATGAGAAAGAAGATCGACACCGGCAAGTGCTGGGTGTATTTTGCGGACCCGGAAATGCCGTGCTATCGAGCCACGTTTTTCTCGCATTACTCGCCCTTTAACGTCCCCAACGGCGACACCGAGCAATACAGTTCGCTGATGTGCGAGATGTCGGTTCCTCTGGGACAGACGCTGGATGTCGACCGTACTTATGAACAGACGCTTGCCGGGCTGATCCGTTCGAAAATACTCGACGAATCGGACCGTTCGCACATCATTTCGCGCTACCACCGCCTGGTGAGGTATTCCTATCCGATTCCGACCATCGACCGCGATCGGGCGCTCGCCATTCTGCAGCCGGCGTTGATGGAGCATGGGATTTACTCCCGCGGACGCTTCGGCGCGTGGCGTTACGAGATCGGGAACATGGATCATTCGGTCATGATGGGCGTGGAAGCTGCCAATCACATTATGAATGGAGAGAAGGAACTGGTTTTTTACAGTTCCTGATGGAACCAACTATGGGAAGCCAGCAGCCACAACCGGCGCCACGGGTTAGCATCATCATCCCCGCCTACAACACTGCGCATCTGATCGCAGCGTGTCTGGATTCGGTATTTGCGCAGACCTTCCAGGATTTCGAGGCCATCGTGGTCAACGACGGTTCGCCGGATACTCCCGAACTGGAGAATGTGCTGCAGCCCTACCTCGATCGCATCGTGTACATCAAGCAGGTCAATAAGCGGGCAGCGGGTGCGCGAAACACGGCGATCGCGAGAGCGCGAGGCGAATTTCTGGCGTTCCTCGATAGTGACGACAGGTGGTTGCCCAACCATTTGGAATCGCAGATGAAGCAATTCGAGGCGGACCCGGCGCTCTGTCTGGTGTATTCGAACGCCTTATTCACTGGCAACCCCGCAAGGGAAGTTGAGTTCATGGAGAGGTGTCCATCCGTCGGCGAAGCGGGCTTTGAAGCCCAGGTGGTGGAACGGTGCCAGATTCCGGTTTCGACGGTGGTGGCGCGTAAGGCAGCGATCGTGAAGGCGGGAGGTTTCGACGAGAGCCTGACCCGGTGCGACGACTACAACATGTGGCTGCGGACCGCGTTTTATGGCGGCAAAGTCGGCTACAACCGGCAGGTGCAGGCACGCATGGCAGACGGACGACCAGGTTCGCTCGGATTGTCGCGCGCCAAGATGGCGGAAGCATACTGGATGATCCTCGAAAAAGCTGACCAGAATCTGCCTTTGAGCCCGGCACAGCAGAAGCTCGTACGCGAGCGAGCCGCCGAGATTCGTGCGCGGTACCTGGTGGAAGAGGGAAAGAACCTTCTCTCCGCGCGAGATTTTCCCAAGGCTCGGGAAAGCTTCTCCGAGGCGAACCGCTACTTCCACAGAGCCAAAGTAAGTCTCGTGCTCTTCGGGCTGAAGGTGGCGCCCAATGCGACCAGCCGGATCTTTACATTCTTGACGCAGCGGCGTAACGAAGCGCCAGCTGGGATATGATTTCGTGTTTCCGGGAAAAGCGGCGCAATTGGATTTGCAGTTTACCGAACCCATGTTGAACGGACCCTCACAATGAGCTACAGCGTCAAGAAGCTTTGGAAAAACGCGCTAGGGCGGGATATCGCGGGGCGCACGCTGGCAGTCCGCGCCGCCGATACGTTCATCATTTCCTATCCCCGATCGGGCAACACCTGGACGCGCTTCCTGATCGCGAATTTATTGCAACCGGAAGAGCCTGTAACTTTCGCCAACATTGAGCGGTTCATACCGGATGCGGAGGCACAATCGAGCCGTTACATGCGGGGCATCCCGAGCCCGCGAATTATCAAGAGCCATTCGTATTTCGATCCGCGCTATCCGCGGGTGATTTACATCGTCCGCGATCCGCGGGATGTGGTCCTTTCCTACTACGATTTCTCGCGCAAGTACCGGCATATTGAAGACAGCTATCCGCTGGAGCGCTACATCGAGGATTTCGTGACCGGGCATCTGAGTTCGGCGGACTGGGGCACCTGGGGAGAAAACGTGGCGAGCTGGGCCTTCGCCCGCGGTGCGCGGCCCGGATTTCTGCTGCTGCGGTACGAAGATATGAAAATGCGTCCGGAGCAGGAACTAACGCGCATCGCCGAATTCCTGGGGATCGAGGCATCACCGGGACTGCTGCGGACGACTCTTGAACGCAGTTCGGCCGAGCGCATGCGGGAGATGGAAAAGACGCAGGGCAAGGACTGGGTTTCTACGAAGAACAAGCGCAGCGATATCCCATTCATCCGCACGGCATCGGTGGGCGGATGGAAGACGAACCTGCGGACGGAATCGGTGGCCAAGATCGAATCCGCCTGGGGTCACATCATGGCCCAGGTGGGATATGAACTGGTCGCCAACACGGCGCCAGTTAGCGGCGCGGAAAGCATACTGGCGGAAACCCCCGCCTCGCGTTGAGCCCCGTCTGAGTCAACCCGCACCACGCACGCACAAGAACGGAATTCAATGCACGCTCAGAAGTGGCAGATCATCCGAAACGTCGGATCGAGTTGGTCGGCGCTAGCCATCAACGTGGCGGTCGGAATTTTTCTCTCTCCCTTCATCCTGCACCGCCTAGGTGACGCTGCCTTTGGAATCTGGGTGCTGATTTTTTCCGTGACCGGCTACTACGGCCTGTTTGATCTCGGCATCCGCTCCTCCATCATTCGCTACGTTTCCAAATACACCGCCACGGACGATCGCGAAAAGCTCACGCAGTTCGTCAACACCGCCCTGTTCAGCTACACCGGCATTGGCGTGGTGAGCATGGTGTTGACCTTCCTGCTGAGTTCCTCCATTGAGCGTTTTTTCACGATTCCGCCCGAGCTGCATGCGCAGGCGCGCCTGCTGCTGTTGATGGTGGGCGCCTCGGTCAGCCTCGGCTTTCCGCTGGGCGTGATCGGAGGCATGCTCGAAGGTTTGCAGCGCTTCTACATTTTGAATTGGACGAGCATCGGCGCCACATTGGCCCGGGCCGCGTTGATCGTTTATTTCCTGAACCGCGGATACGGCCTGCTCACCGTCGCCCTGATCACGGTTATCCTGCCGACATTTTCCTCGATTCTCCGGGGCATCCTCGTATTCCGCTTGTGCCCCGTGCCGCTTGGCCTTAAGCACGTGGATCGCACCGCCTTCCGCCACATGGCCAATTACGGCAGCACCACCTTCCTGGTGCTGGTCGCCTCGCGCCTGCGCTTCCGCACCGACGAACTCGTGCTCGGCAAAATGATGTCGTTGGTTGCCGTCACCTGGTTTAACATCGGCGCCCGCATCGTGGACTACGCTCAGGAATTCGTGTCCAGCCTGGCCCAGGTCTTTGTGCCCATGGCGAGTCAGTCGGAGGCCACCGGCAATCTCGATCGCGTGCGCAAGATTTATATCGCCGGCAATCGCGCGTGCGCGTTCCTGATTCTTCCCATCACCGCCATTCTCATCATTCTAGGCAAGCACATCATCCGGATCTGGGTGGGCGGGCGCTACGTGCCACACAGCTACCCGGTGCTGGTGGTAATGATCATTCCTTTCACGCTCATGCTGTCGCAGGCCGCGTCCGGGCGCGTTTTGTTCGGTCTCGGCAAACATCAGACCTTGGCGGCCGTCACCTTGATCGAGGGTATCGCCAACCTCATCCTCAGCATCGCGCTCGTCCCCGCGCTCGGAATTGTCGGGGACGCGCTCGGAACCGCCATCCCGCTCAGCTTTACTTGTCTTGTGTTCTTACCGCGCCACTTGAAAAAGCAGATCGGCGTTCCCGTCGGGACCTTCTTGCGCGAGGCCTATACGCTGCCAATTCTTTTGACCATGCCTTTGGTCGCGGTACTTTGGCTCGCCAATCGATTGTTTTATCCCCGCAATCTGATCCAGTTGACTCTCGAAATCCTTGCCGTGACTTCGATCTACGGGGTCGGGCTGCTCTGGGCCTATCGCACGAACCGGGCGTTCCATGTCGCCGAGATTGCAGGCTTGCCTCGGCCGCCGCTTCCCGAGCAACCTCCGCAGGCGGTGGTTTCGGTGGAATACCAGAATGAGCAATAAAGGCGAGGTGCGGTCGCGCCTAGCTTAGCAATAGACTTTCATTTCCTACACCAGGGGCGCAAGGTTGCAATCTGCTGCACACCCTCCCTGCGAACTGGAGCGTTTTGAGGTAAAATGACGTTTGTCCATTGTTTTTACTGGTTTACAAGAGTGCGATCGGCTAGCCTTCGGAAGGCGAATTGCTCCTTCTTGTTGTTCCATTGATTTTAGGCTGGATTTCGCAACCGGCTTAACAGTCTCAATTTGTGGTTCCGCTCATGTTCCGGCGGTTACCTGCATCCCCAGCAGGTAGCTTGACGATCCACGGCAAATAGGGCGAGCTTAGATAGAGACCCCCCAAGTGATTTTGCTATCAGCATAAATTTTTGGTTAGAACATCCGGGAGGAATACTGCTTTGAACGCAACGACGAGTCACCTTATCGCCCCACACGGGGGAGAACTTGTTCAGCTGCAAGTGCCGGCCGCGCGCGCCGCAGAGTTAAAAGCGCAATCCAAGGATTGGCCCTCATGGGACCTCACCGCCCGGCAGCTTTGTGATCTCGAACTGCTGATGAGTGGGGGCTTTTCGCCGCTGCGTGGGTTCATGAACCGTGCCGATTACGAGGGCGTCTGCCACGACATGCGGCTGGCGAATGGAACCCTGTGGCCCATGCCGATCACGCTCGACATTACTGAGGACTTCGCCAAGAAGCTGACGGCGGGCAGCAGCAAGATCGCACTGCGCGATGGCGAAGGCGTGATGCTCGCGGTGCTGAGCGTAGAAGATGTCTGGCAGCCGGATCGCAAAGCCGAAGCCCAGTCCGTTTTTGGTTCCACCAGCGCCGCGCATCCAGGCGCCGACTACGCCATCAACAAATCGAATCCGTGGTACGTGGGCGGAAAGATCGAAGAATTACAGGCTCCGGCGCACTATGACTTCCGCTCGCTGCGCCTGACACCCGCCGACCTGCGTGCTCAATTCGGCCGGCTGGGCTGGACCACGGTTGTGGCCTTCCAGACGCGCAATCCCATGCATCGCGCTCACGTCGAACTGACCATGCGCGCGGCCAAACAAGTCGAGGCGAATCTATTGATCCATCCCTCGGTCGGTATGACCAAGCCGGGCGACGTCGATTATTTCGTGCGCACCCGCTGCTACGAGTTGCTGCTCTCGAAGTACCCGCACGGCACGGTCGAACTCGCCATGCTGCCGCTGGCCATGCGCATGGGCGGACCGCGCGAGGCGGTTTGGCACGGCCTGATACGCAAGAACCACGGCTGCACGCACTTCATCGTCGGCCGCGATCATGCCGGTCCTGGAAAAGATACGGACGGCAAGAACTTCTACGGCCCTTACGACGCTCAGGAATTGTTCAAGAAGCATGAAGCGGAAATGGGCGTCAAGATGGTTCCCTTCCAGATGATGGTGTATCTGCAGAACGAAGACCGATACATCCCAGCCGATGAAGTGCCGCAGGGCGCGAAGGTACTCGACGTCTCGGGCACGGAATTGCGCCAGCGGCTCAACGAAGGCCGCGAAATTCCGGCGTGGTTCACTTATCCGGAAGTAGTGCAGGAATTGCGCCGCAGCTATCCACCACGGCACAAGCAGGGTGTCACCATTTTCTTCACCGGACTTTCGGGATCGGGCAAATCGACCATTGCGAATGCTTTGATCACGAAGTTTCTGGAGATGGGCGGACGTCCAGTCACTCTGCTCGATGGCGATCTGGTGCGCAAGCATCTGTCGAGCGAACTCGGATTCTCGAAAGAGCATCGCGACATCAACATCCGCCGCATTGGTTATGTCGCCTCGGAGATCACCAAGAACGGCGGCATCGCGGTATGCGCCCCGATCGCTCCTTATGAGGCAACTCGCAAAGCGGTGCGGCAGATGATTGAACCGTTCGGCGGGTTTATTCTGGTGCATGCAGCGACTTCAATCGAAGTGTGTGAACAGCGTGACCGCAAGGGCCTGTACGCCAAGGCTCGCGCCGGTATCGTCAAGGAATTCACCGGCATCTCGGATCCGTACGAGGCGCCCACCGATGCCGAAGTCGTGATTGACACCGCCAAGCTGAGCCCCGAGGAAGCGGCGCAGACCATCATTCTGCACCTCGAGCGCGAAGGCTTCGTCGGCGCCAACGGTAACAGCTAGTAATGTCAATGAAGTCGATTAGTACAATGGACTTCATGACATAATAAGCCGGGGTTGCGGTCTCGGCTCTCAGTTCTCGGATTCTCAGTTCCTTAACTTGGTTTTGCTTTACTGAGAACTGAGAACTCTAAAAAGACGGCATGGAATTCCTGCTCCTAAAAATACTGATCGGCTTCATCGTCGGAACGCTGATCGGGTTGACGGGTCTGGGCGGCGGCGTACTGCTGCTGCCCATGCTCATCTTTGGGCTGCGCGTGCCCGCCATCATTGCCGTCGGCACCGACGCGCTGTTCAACTTTTTCACCAAGATTCCCGCCAGCATCATGCACTTGCGCAAAGGCACGGTGCGCAAGAAAGTCGTGCTGGCGATGGCTGTCGGCAGCATTCCGGGTTCTTACCTGGGCGTGACTTTTCTGGTGCACCTGCGCCACGTCTATGGCAACGGCGTCAACGACTTCATCAAGTCCGCCGTGGGACTGCTGCTGGTATTGATTCCCACCCTGCTTCTGTTTCAGGGACGGATTGAAGAACGCCTGGCCAAGCGCGAGCCAACGATGAAATCGTTTGCCGGCATGAGTGTCATTGGATTAGTCGGCGGATTCCTGGTTGGCATCACTTCGGTCGGTTCGGGCAGCATCATCATGATGATGCTTCTTCTGTTTTATTCGTTCGCGCCCAAAATCATGGTCGGCACCGACATTACCCATGCCGTGATTCTGACCGGCGTTACCAGCCTGCTGCATTGGCGGGCGGGCAACGTCGACGCCCACCTGGTCGGCTCCCTGCTGATCGGCTCGATCCCTGGTGGAATCCTCGGCTCGCATCTGAGCACGCGCGTTCCGGTGCTCTGGCTGCGAAGAATCCTATGTACGGTTCTATTGATGACAGGAGCACGAATGCTTTGGGCGTAAGTCTCGTATAGAGACGGGGCTCGCCCCGTCTTTTTGACGCTGGAGACGCGGCAAGCCGCGTCTCTACAGGAAAGCTGACTATTTCCAACGGAGCTTCAATGTCTTCTTCCAATTCGCAAGAGACTCTCGAACGCATTCACGCCGCCCTCGAAGCAGCGCGGGTTGTCCTGAACCGCTTCACTCCCGGCGCCATTGAAACGGAATACAAAGTTGGACACGATCCGGTTACCGAGGCGGACCGCGCCGTCGACGATATTCTGCGCAAGACGCTTCTCCGCCCGGGCGAAGGCTGGCTTTCAGAGGAGACCGTCGACGACTTTACTCGCCTCGACAAACAGCGCGTCTGGGTCGTCGATCCGCTCGATGGCACTCGCGAATTCGTGCAGGGTATCCCCGAGTTCTGCGTATCGATCGCCATGGTGGAGAATGGAATTCCTGTCGCTGGCGGCATCTGCAATCCGGCAACCGACGAACTTATTCTCGGATCGCGCGACACCGGCGTGACCTACAACGGCAAGCCCGCACAACCGAGCCAGCGCAAGGATCTGCATGGCGCGCTCGTGCTCGCCAGCCGCAGCGAAGTGAAGCGTGGCGAGTGGAAGCAGTTCGAGTCCGCCGAGTTCAACATTCGCCCCATGGGATCGGTCGCCTACAAACTGGGACTGGTCGCCACAGGTCGCGCCGATCTGACCTTTACGTTGGTTCCGAAAAATGAGTGGGACGTTGCCGCCGGGGCCGCTCTTGTCGAAAGCGCCGGAGGCTGGGTGCTGAAGCTCGATAATTCTCCGCTGCGGTGCAACCAGAAAAATCCGCTGATCTCCGGCCTGCTGGCGGGGAGCCCGTTTCTGCGCGATCCGCTGCTCGCCTTGCTCGACCGGCACGCACAGACCGTTGGCGGCGATAAACAATCCTAACCATAGAGACGGGGCAAGCCCCGTCTCTACGGAAGAAGAAACATCATGTCCTCGTCGCGTATTACGTTCCTGATGTACCACGAACTGGAGCTCGCTGGCCGCAAGCTCTGCCAGACCGAGCCCGGCTACGTGCGCTACATTCTACCGCTCGAAACTTTCCGCAGCCAGATGGCATGGATCAAGGATTCCGGCTGGCGCGGCCTGAACGTCGGCGACGCTGTTCGCTATCCTGCCGAACCGAGCGTGTGCATCACCTTTGACGATGGCTGCGAGACCGACCTCATTGCCGCCGCGCCAGTACTCCGCGAATTCGGCTTCAACGCGACCTTCTACCTCACCGCTGGATTCCTGGGCACATCCGGCTACCTCAACGCCATCCAGGTGCGCGATCTCGACGCGCAGGGTTTCCAGATCGGCTGCCATTCGATGACGCATCCTTATCTTTCCGATCTCACGGAGCCAGAACTGAAGCGCGAAATCGTGGATGCGAAGCTCCAGATCGAAAAAGTCGTCGGACATTCCATCGAACACTTCTCCTGTCCCGGAGGACGCTACGACCAGCGCACGCTCCAGATGGCGCGGCACGCGGGATTCGTAACTGTTACCAACAGCCAGTTTTATGCAAACTCGTCCGGTACCAGGCTCTACGAGCTCGGACGCGTGGCCATGCTGCGCGACCTCACCTTAGAGGAGTTCAGCGCTACCTGCCACGGCAGCGGGTTGTGGAAGAAACGCCTTCAGCATGAAGCCCGGCGCAGCGCTCAGCGCGTGCTCGGAAACCGAACCTACGATCATCTGCGCGCGATCATGCTGGGGGAACCCCGCCAGTAACCGTGACTTTGGTTATTTTAGTTTTCCCGGCCCACAGCCTCTTCGTTCGGGCCGGTGCGTAACCACCGGAACAGCCTGCCACGCCAGATCGCCCGTCCCGCAACTGTTTTCACTTACTTCGCAACAAACAAACTGGTGGACACTGGGCGCACGCGAATCTGTACATACCGCGCCCGCATGTACTAACGGCGTCAACGATGAACTTCCGGCATCTGGGAACCCTTGGCCCACCTCGGTAGATTCAGCGTGAGGACAATCGACTAGTCCCCCATCTTTGTACGGTCGAGGGCTCGCAATGTTAAAAACAGTGGCAAGGTTTGAAAAGAGAAATGCATTCCTAAGTTATTCCAGACTTTCCCCTGCTTTGGCACAGCCCCTGAGCGTCTTGATAGTCCTGCTCGTGTTTGCACTGATGACCACCTCTTGCGGTACGGTGGCACAAGCCGCCGGCTCGCAGACGAACCCGACCCCCAACCACCTGAACCTGTACGGGAATCTTCCCGGGGGGACTGTCAGTGAGTCATACAACGCTGTGCTCGCAGTAGGGGGCGGAAGCTTCCCTTACCATTTCTCGGTGAAAACCGGCGCTCTTCCCCCAGGCCTCAGTTTGAACCCAGCCACCGGAACGTTCTCGGGGAAGCCTACAACCACGGGCAAGTTCTCCTTTGAAGTGCTTGTGACCGACTCCCCGCGCCTCGATCAGGGTAGCCAGACGTTCGGCGTTACCGTCGGTGGCGGCGGTGGGAATGTCAAGGTCAGTGTGTCTCCAGCCAGCGCGACTTTGTTATCGAATCAGAAGCAGCAGTTCACTGCCACTGTCATCGGAACTCCCAATACCGGAGTGACGTGGTCGGCGACCCTAGGGTCGGTCGATGCCAATGGTCTTTACACCGCGCCGACGGTAACCGCGCCAACCAACGTTGTGGTGAAGGCGACCAGCAATGCCGACTCCTCGAAATCAGCCAGCGCTGCCGTCACCGTTAACCCGGTGAACAACCAGGCACTCAAGATCACAACCGGGAATCTTCCTCAGAGCCATCAGGGGGACGCTTATAGCGAAGTCTTCAACGCGACCGGAGGAACCACGCCGTACAGTTGGAGCATTTCCGCAGGCACTCCTCCCCCGGGAATCGCGCTGAATGCGAACGGAGATTTTGCCGGCATGCCTAGCACCGTCGGTACATTCAAGTTCACAGTCATGGTGACGGATGCCGCCAACAAAACGGCAACCGGAAACTTCAGCGTCACCGTCGTTGCCGGTGGTAATTTTGACGGTCCGGCAGAACTGCCGAGAGTGACGGTTCCCAGCGCAATGAGCGATACGCCCGCGCCCGGGGCAGTCATCGCCGTCAACGCTGGTGGCGATTTGCAATCGGCCTTGAACAGCGCTCGCTGCGGCGATGTGATCCATCTTCAGGCGGGCGCAACCTTTACCGGCAAGTTCATTGTGCCGGCCAAGAACTGCGACAACAACCACTGGATCGTCATTCGCACCAGTTCTCCGGACAGTGCTCTGCCAGCAGAAGGGCAGCGTGCCACGCCTTGCTACGCTGGGGTCGTTTCTCTACCTGGACGCCCGCCGTATAGCTGCGCGAATCCGAAGAACGTAATGGCCAGAGTACAGATGCAAAGCCGCGGCGACGGTCCGTTCCAGCTCGCCACTGGCGCCAACTACTACCGCTTTATCGGTCTGGAAGTTACTCGTCCCGCTGACGCCCCAGGGCCCGCCGGGCTGATCACGGGCCAAGGTACCGCGGATCACCTGGTGGTGGACCGCTCATGGCTGCATGGAGCGCTTCAGGATGAAACTCACGTCGGTGTGAGCGTAAGTGGCATGACCAACGTCGCGGTCGTGGATTCGTATTTCAGCGATTTCCATTGCATCGCAGGGACCGGGCAATGTACCGACTCTCATGCGATCGCTGGCGGCGTGAGCAACACCCAGGATGGTCCCTTCAAGATCCAGGACAACTTCCTTGAAGCCTCGAGCGAGGCCATCTTGTTCGGCGGCGGAGCGGCCAACTTGACGCCCACCGACATCCAAATCCTGAACAATCACTTCTGGAAGCCGTGGCAGTGGATGCCAGGCAACCCGAATTTCATCGGCGGGCCGGATGGCCATCCCTTCGTCGTCAAGAATCACCTGGAGCTCAAGAATGCGGTTCGCGTGCTGATCGAAGCGAATCTTATGGAAAACAACTGGGGAGGCTTCAGCCAAAGCGGCTTCGCCATTCTGCTCACCCCCAAGAACCAACACACTCAGAGCGGCTCTGACGTTTGTCCGCTGTGTCAGGTGACCGACGTCACCATCCGCTATGTACACATCTCGCATGCCGGGGCCGGAATCCAGATGACCACCGACTTATCTGGCAACGGCCAGAATGGAGCCCCGGCGCTGGCTGGAGCACGCTGGAGCATTCATGACGTTGTGCTCGACGACCTCAGCAAACAATACGTGGGCGGCGGCGGCGCGTTCCTGATCATGAACGGATGGCCCATGAATCCGCTCAACAGCATCACCATCAATCACGTCACCGCTTTCCCCGACCCCGCCAGCCACATAATTGTCCTGGGGAACGTTTTCAAAACTGCGCCAATGTATGGATTGGTGTTCACTAACAACATGGTGATGACCGCCGCACACCCGGTGTGGAGCGCTGGAGGCGGCAAGGCCAACTGCGCCTTTGTGGACGTGCCGGTGACCAGCATCACCAACTGTTTCACCACCTATACATTCGTCACCAACGCCCTGGTGGCGCCTCCGCCGGCGTTTCCCCCGTCGACCTGGCCATCGAACAACATGTTCCCGCAAACTGTCGATGATGCCAAGTTCGTCAACTACAACAACGGCAACGGCGGAAACTACGAGCTTCAGCCGAGCAGCCCTTACAAGAACAAAGGCACGGACGGTAAGGATCTCGGGGCCGACATTGTTGGTCTCAACACAGCGTTGGCGAACGTCGAATAATTTTCAGTTGCAAAGGATTTTCACATTCCCCAATTGGGTCTGCGGTTCGCCGCGGACCTTCTTTTTTTCGCCATAGTCACTCCACCCAAAAGGTTGTTCGATCGGGCCCGTGCTATCATTCACTCATTCCAGTAACACTGTGGTCTGAAGGTCTTCTCCGCGGTGATTACCGGTGCATGCGCGGGGCGTGCGACATAGGAGAAACTGACACATGGCTCCGCTTCCTTTCCGATCCTCCCGCTCTCCCGTAGTGAAAAGCCTGCTGCTTAAGACTTTTTGTTTCTGTCTGGCCGCCGTGTTTGTCGTCTGGTCCACGCTGCCGGCACTGGCGACTGCACCTCCCACCGGTGAAAATGCTTATTGCGGCAAGGGGAATGTCGCTGAGTTTGGCGCCAAGGACGGGATCGCCGAACTTCCCAAAGCCTGTTACTACACCGCGCTCGACGGAACGCCGTCGCCGGGAAAAGAGATTCGCGTCTCACCCAAGGCCGATCTGGCTTCTGCCCTCGAACACGCCAAGTGCGGAGACACGCTGCTGCTGCCCGCTGGAGCTTCTTTCGAGGTACACGAGTTGCCCTCGAAAAAGTGCGACGACCTGCACTACATCACGGTGCGAACCGATACGCCCGACGCCAAGCTTCCTCCGGAAGGCACGCGCATTTCTCCCGCATGGGGCGGAGTCGCCAGCCTTCCGGGGCGTCCGCCCTTTGCGCAACCCTCCGGCGGACCCGCCAAGTTGCTCGCGACCCTGGTAGTGCGTCGCCCTTCGGGCGCGACCGTTGGAGATCACATCCGCTTCATTGGAATTGAGTGGACAACGCCTCCGGACGCCGACATCGCCCGCATCGCCACCGCCGAACACTCCGACCACGTGATTTTCGATCGCAACTGGTTTCACCCCGCCGATGGCGCGGAACTAGCGCACGGCGTTGGCATTATCGATGGCTCGCACACAATTGCAGTCATCAACTCCTACATTAACGGCCTGAATTGCATCGCAGGCACGGGGAAATGCACGGATGCAACCGCCGTCGGCGGGGGCAGCGGTGACGAACCCATTTTCGCGCTTAAGATTTACAACAACTTCCTTGAGTCTTCAGGGGAGAACATTCTGTTCGGCGGCAGTGCCTCCGCCATCAATCCATCTGATATCGAGATCCGCCGCAATCATCTGTTCCGCCCCATGCTCTGGAAGGAGGGCGAACCCGGCTACACGCCCAGCGCTTCGGGACGCCCCTTCGTCGTCAAGAACAACTTTGAGCTCAAGAACGCGGTGCGGGTTTTGTTCGAGGCCAATCTGCTGGAGAACACCTGGGGCGGTTTCAGCCAGACCGGATATGCCATTCTGCTCACCCCCAAGAACCAGGGCGGCAGGTGTCCGGGTTGCCGCGTCAATGATGTCACCGTGCGTTTTGACCGGATTCGCAATGTTGCCGGAGCGTTGCAGATCGCCAACACGTTCGCAAAGGGCGGGGCGGTTTCCGCCGACGGCGGCCGCTACAGCATTCACGACATTTTCGTCGACGGCTTGCACGACCGGGATTACAAGGGCGGAGGAACGTTCCTGATACTGGTATCGGAGCAACCGCCCGTGCACGACCTCGAGATCGATCACGTAACTGCGTTTGTCCCTGGCGAGCTGCTCGCAATCCTGAACGCCAAGGCGAAGCTGACGAATTTCAAGCTGACTAACAGTGTGTTCTCCATCGGAGAGCGGCGGCAGCCGATCGCTTCCGCCGGCGGAGGTCCTGAGGCCTGCGCCTCCAAGAACCAGGCGCTGGGCGGCGAAGCCGTGCTGCAAGCCTGCTTTGATCCCTATAAGTTCGAAAAGAACCTGATCGCCAGCGGGCGAGGATCCTTTCCCAAAGGAAACTTCGTCGTCTCGTCCCCCGAAGCCGCCGGCATTCGCGACATGAAAGACAACATCGGCAAGGATCCACGGCTCTGTCATGCTAAAGGGCCGGGATGTTTGAAGGTCTCTCCCGGGGCGGCCGCGGGTTCTGATGGGCGGGACTTGGGAGCGGATATTGACGCGGTGGAAGCGGCGATTGCTGGGGTGGAATAGAAAGGCCGGCCAGCCCGCGCGCCTAACTCGTCGGGCAAATGACAAAGCGGAAAGAGCTGGAAGGTGCGTGGTATCATCGGTGTGGTCATACGGCGGCCGCCCCGCGATGGTGTGGAAGCTGCCCTTCCTGTTTGGCCGTGGGCAAACACGCTGCTCCCGGTCCCCTCAAACTAAACCGATTTCTGACGACTTATGTGGGACAAGATCTAAAGACGCCGTCGGTCGCCCCTGGTTAGGAACGAAGAAACAATGGCAGGGAATCTGCTCAAGGTCGTGATCTTCACATCGGTTCCGCCGCGGCGGGTGGCGCGCATTGTGACGCGGCTTCGACGAGACGCTTCGGAAGCGCAAGTAGTTGGCGTGCTGTATGAACGGCGCCCTCCCAAGACTCTGCAACAGCGGATGGGGATTTGGCGCAAGAAGATGATGCGACCGGTGTACTGGCCCTACGTATTGCATCGCATTGTAGCCGCCGCCAAAGACAAACTGAGCAGCCTGCTGGATGCGGTCATTCGTTCAATTCATGCGGCTCCGAAGTGGCCGAATGGCAAACCCGGATACGGGCTCGACGATCTGGCCGCAGCCTGCAAGGGCAATGGAACTGAAGTTTTTATCACTCGCGACATTCACTGCGACGATGCGCTCGCCTTTGTGCGGCGCCTCAACCCCGATCTCGGCCTGGTATTCGGAACCCGCATCCTGAAGCCGGTGCTCTTTCAGATTCCGAAGCAGGGCTCGATCAACATTCACAAGCGAAAGGTGCCGGACTATCGCGGTGGCGGCGCGGTCGGACTCTGGGAGTTACTCGACGATCAGAAGGAAATCGGAGTCACCGTTCACCGCGTGGAAGCAAAGGTGGATGTGGGAGGCGTGATTCGTTCGGCGTTGATTCCGATCGAACCCTTGGACGATCTGGAGAGCCTTGCGCTGAAGGCCGATGTGGTGGGTGCGGACCTCATCGTGGCTGCAATTGGCGACTTTGCCAATGGAACGGTGACGGAGATCTCGCAGAGTGGCCCCAGCAAACTGTTTCGCAGTCCGGCGGCCGAGGACTTGCTGCAGATGAAAAAGAAGATTGCGTCGCGGCGCAAAGGTGACAGCAATCCTTTTCGCCGGCCGGCATGGAAGTTGCTTGTCAAATCTCTGGTGTATGCCGTACCGGTGGCGCTCCGCAACCGGCGGCATCGGCGTCAGGGGGATTATCCGGTGATGATCCTCTATCACCATCTGGTTTCTGACCGCCCGCATCACTTCGGAGCTTCGACGGTCTACTTTCTCCGGCAGATCAATTACCTGATGCGGCACTACCGTGTAGTGAGTCTAAGCGAGGCCGTCAAACTGGTGCGGACAGGCGGGGTCAAGGTACCCACCGTTGCCGTCACCTTCGACGACGGGTACGCCGACAATTTTGTGAACCTCCGCGCCGTCACCGAAGAAACCGGTCTGCCAATCGGATACTTCATCGCGACGGAGCACATCTCGACGGGCCGCGAATTTGCCCACGACCAATTGCGCAATGAACACGGGTTCCCGCCCAATACCTGGGGGCAGATCGAGTTTATGAAGCGCTGCGGTTATGAAATCGGCAGCCACACGCGCAATCATGCTGATTGCGGCTCGACCGATAAGGGCCTTCTGCGCCACGAAATTGTTGGTTCCGGCGAGGATATTCGGGAGAAGCTGGGGCCAACTGCAAACTTTTCTTTTCCGTTTGGGCTGCCCCAGAATATTTCAGCCCCGGCAGCGCAGATGGCCTGCGCCAACTACGACAACGTTTTCTCCGCCTATCGGGGCGGCAACTTCCATGCGGACACCAGACAAATTCTGAGACGCGGAAATTTCTCGCACACACTGTGGGAGCTTGAGCTCCAGTTGCAGTCGGTGCTGACGGCGGATGAAAAAGAGCCGCCGCACCTGAAGCTTCGCATCGACGAGCACGGATCAAGCAACCCCGTATAGGCGAAAGCAACGCACTGATTCAGAACCGAGACACACGCGGTCATCATCGAAAGAACAAATCCACTGAATTATCAGAACCTAGGGTGACTTCCGTAACCCCTGTTTTAACAAGGGTTTCAAACAGCCCGGACCGCCTTGCGTGATAAGATTTTTAGGGTGCCCACGACCAGCCCTAGCGATCGCAAGCATGCTCCTGTCTTCGTGATGGGCTGCCACCGCTCTGGGACGAATCTGCTGTACGACATGCTGTTGTCTTCGGGCGGGTTTGCCATCTACCGCGGGTTTCTGCCGATTTACAAGATTCTGATTCCCCGCTTTGGCTCTATGGAGAGCCGCGCGAATCGCGAGAAGATCCTCAAGACCTGGCTCCACAGCAAGGGCTTTCGGCGCACCGGGCTCGATGCCGAGCAGTTGTCGGCGCGCATCCTCAACGAATGCCGCAACGGCGGAGACTTCATCCGCGTCGTCATGGACGCGGTGGCCCGCAGCCAGCAAGTGCGGCGCTGGGCGGTGTACGATCCTGATAATGTACTGCACGTCGAGCGCGTGAAGCGCGACATACCCAACGCGCTGTTTGTTCACATCATCCGCGACGGGCGCGACATTGCGCTCTCGCTCAAGAAAATGGGTGGCTTCACTCCTCTGCTCTGGGACCGCGGCCCAACCGACAGCCTGGTGGCGACTTCGCTGTATTGGGAATGGATGATTCACACAGGCCGCGCTCATGGCCGCAAGTTCCCTGCTGACTACATCGAGATTCGCTACGAAGACCTGATCACCAACCCGTACGAGACGCTCGGCAAGCTCGGTGTTTTTCTTGATCACGATCTAGACTACGATCGGATTCAGCGTACCGGCCTGGGCCGCCTGTCGGAAACAAACTCTTCGTTTCGCGAAGAAGGCGCAAAGGAGAAAATCAACCCGCTCGGCCGCTGGAAAGAACGTCTGGCACACGTCGATGTCGCCGCCATCGAAGCGACCGTGGGCGAGTGCCTGCAGGAAAATGGCTACGAACTGTCGCTGCCCGTCGCCGAGCGCCGCCGGAGCTTGCGCCAATCGGGGATGCGCGGAATGTATCCCGTCTTTCTCGGCAGCAAGCTGTGGCTGAAGTTGCATACGCCGGTCGGCCGGTTCGCTAACATGTCTGCGCTCGAACTCGAAGAAGAACCGGAGCAGGTGGCGGAGTCAGTCCGGTCCTGAGGATTGTTATGAATTCCCGAGTCATGGAAAACGCCCTCATCGAAAACCAGCACGCAGGCCAGTCGGCGTCGCGCACGCTGGGAGCGCGTTCTAAGTCTCCCGTGTTTGTGCTGGGCTGCGGACGCTCGGGAACCAAGTTCCTGTATCACACACTGCTTTCCGCTGGAGGGTTCGCTGTCTATCATGCGGAGAGCAACGCTTTCAACCTGCTCGGCCTGTGCTTCGGCAACCTCGCCCATCGCGGCAATCGCCGCCAGTTGCTGGACGAATACTACAAGAGCAAGTTGTTTCAACGGACGGGGCTCGACCCCAAAGATATTGATGAGCGCGTGATGGAAGATTGCCGAAATGTCGGCGACTTCCTGCGCGTCGTGATGGAAGCGATCGCCCGCAAGCAGGGCGTCGAGCGCTGGGCGGAATCCACGCCGCTGCACTTGCTCTATCTTCCGTTGATCAAGAGAGTGATTCCGGATGCGCTCGTCGTCCACATTATTCGCGACGGGCGCGATGTCACCGCTTCGCTGCACCGCATTGGATGGATTCGTCCGCTGCCTTGGGACCGCAGTCGCGCGTTTCTTGTGCCCGCCATCTTCTGGCGATGGATCGTGAGCAAGGGGCGGCGTTACGGTCAGGCGTTCGGCGGCGATTACATGGAAGTTCATTACGAAGATCTGGTGCAGAATCCGCGCGAAACGCTGGCGCACATTGGCAAGTTCATTGAACACGATCTGGACTATGACCGCATCCAGCAGGTCGCTCTCGGATCGGTGCACAATCCGAATTCTTCGTTTCGTGGCGATGCCAAGGAAACCGAAGCGAGCACTATCGGCCGCTGGAAGAGGATGTTTACTCCACAGCAGATTCGCGATATTGAATGCAGTATGGGCGACCTGCTCGTCGACACCGGGTACGCGCTCGACACGCCGCCCGCAGAGCAGGGTTCGTCGCTATCTGTGCGCTGGATGAATTTTCTGTATCCGTTGTATTTCGACTTCAAACTTTGGCTGAAATCGGACACCCCTCTCGCCCGCATCGCCGACAAGGGGCGCATGGGCATCGCCGAGTCCGACACCAGCTCCGAGGCGAAGTAGCGATGTCATCCGGGCTCGGATGAATCGCAGATGCATTCCGTCGCGAATGGTTCGTATCAGGGCATCGCTTTAGCGATGCCGAACTCTCCGCCGTATGAAAACGCCGTCAGGCGCTGAGGTTGGAGATCGGAGTTCACCACGAGTTCCAAACGATGAATGCGACTTCCCTAACCTGGCAACCCGAAGGCGCGTTTCACCACGTCGGCTTCGTCGTGGCTTCGATTCCGAAGTCCGTGCAGGGATTTGCCAGTATGTTGCAGGCTGATTGGGATGAACAGGTCTTTCATGATCCCAACCAGGGCGTTCGGGTCACGTTCCTGAAGAGCCGGCGCGCGGGCGATCCGCTGTGGGAACTGGTGGAACCAGCCGATGAGCAATCGCCCGTACACTCATTCGCCGCCAAGGGCGGAGGCTTGCACCATGTTTGCTATGTCGTAGAGAATCTGGAACAGGCCCTTGCCGGAGCACGCACCCTGGGAGCGATTGTCACCCGGCAGCCTATGCCGGCCGTCGCGTTCGGAGGCCGACGCATTGCGTGGATCTATACGAGAAACCGGCTGCTGATTGAGTATCTGGAACGCTGATTTGATTTCTAATTCGAATGTCCGACTCAACTTCCATTTCGACGCCCGCCGATCACAATCCGTCAAGCCTGCGGGCGGAAATCGACCGATTGATCGCCGAAGGCGCTTTGGATCTTGCCACGCGACGGCTGGCCGAACTTTGGCGGCGCGATCCGGCATCGGGTACTGCAAGCTTCGTGATTTCAAGACTCGACGGGTTACTCGAGAAGACGCCGGAAAGGCCGGCGCTTACAAAATTTAAACTGGCAATTCTGCGCTCGTTCACGGTCGAACCCATCGTACCGCTTCTGCGTGCAGAAGCATTCGCCTACGGTATCGATCTGGAAGTGCACCTCGGCGATTTCAATACCTACGTGCAGGAGGTGCTCGACGGCGGGAGTTCGCTCTATCGCTTCGCGCCGAACGTGGTCGTGCTGGCGGTGCGCACCGATCAGGCCGCGCCCGAACTTTGGCGTGACTTCGCTGATCTGGTGCCGGAAGCGGCGCAACAGGCCGGCGGGCGAGTGGTTCACGGCTACGAGCAGTGGATCGGAGCATTTCGAAAACATTGCCAGGCCTCGCTGATTATTCATTCTCTGGAGCGTCCTGCCAGTCCGAGTCTGGGAGTTCTCGACGACCAATCGGAAGCGGGCCAGTCCGGACTCATCCGGCAGATCAATCGTGAACTGCGGCGCATCGCCGTAGAATTTCAAGGAGTGTACATCCTCGACTATGACGCCCTGGTGGCGCGCCATGGCAGCGAGCATTTTCACGACGAGCGCAAGTGGCTGACGGCGCGGCTTCCCATCGCGGCCGGTTATGTTCTTCCCATGGCGCGCGAATGGATGCGTTTTATCGTACCGCTCAGTGGGCGCACCGCCAAAGTTCTGGTCGTCGATCTTGACAACACGCTGTGGGGCGGCGTCATCGGTGAAGATGGCATGGCCGGCATCAAAGTCGGCCCCGAATATCCGGGCGCGGCGTATCAGGCTTTGCAGCGCGCCCTGCTCGATCTGTCGCGCAAAGGAATTCTGCTCGCCGTGTGCAGCAAGAACAATCTCGACGACGCCATGGAGGCGCTGGAGAAGCATCCCGGAATGTTGGTGCGCGCGAAGCATTTCGCGGCGATGCGTGTGAACTGGACCGACAAGGCGCAGAATCTCCGAGAAATCGCGCAGGAACTGAACGTCGGCATCGATGCCCTCGCATTCCTCGACGACAATCCCTTTGAGCGCGAGCAGGTTCGCGCCGCGCTTCCGGAAGTTACCGTTATCAACCTGCCGAAGAATCCCCTGGAGTATGCCTCAGCGGTCAGGAATTGTGCGGCGTTTGAGCGGCTGACACTTTCCGCCGAAGACCAGCAGCGCACCGAAATGTACGCGGCACAGAAGCAGCGGTCCGGGGCCGAGCAGAACTTTCAATCGAAGGAAGATTTTTTTCGCCACCTCGAGCAGGAAGCTGAACTCGAACCCGTGTCAGACCTGACGCTGGCGAGAGTTGCACAACTGACGCAGAAAACCAACCAGTTCAACCTGACGACGCGGCGCTACACCGAGCCCCAAATCGCGGAGATGGCGAAACAGCCGGGATGGCGCATATCTTCGATCAAGGTGCGCGATCGTTTTGGCGACCACGGGTTGGTTGGGGTCGCGATCGCGCACGACGAAGGCGAACAGTGCGAAGTGGATACCTTTCTGCTGAGCTGCCGCGTCATCGGAAGGACGGTCGAAACTGCGCTGCTCGCGCATCTCGCCGAAAGCGCCGCCCTGCGCGGCCGAAAGCGGCTGGTGGGATGGTTTCTGCCGACGAAGAAGAATGCTCCGGCGCGCGATTTCTATGAGCAGCATGGCTTCGAGCGTCAGGCGACAAATGGCGGAGGCTCGCTGTGGGCGCTTGATCTGAAGAGTTCCACGCTGCACTGTCCCGATTGGATTAAGCTGAAGGTGAGCGTCGGAAGTCGAATCGCGGAAACTACACCGGGAGGAAAGAATTGACAGCGAGTACGTTTGAGCAGGTGCGGAACGTCGCCAGCGACATTTTCGGAGTTCCGGCGGACAAGATCACGGCGGAATCTTCGCCGGAAACAGTCGAGAGTTGGGATTCCATGCAGCATCTGAATCTGGTTCTCGCGATAGAAGAGAAGTTCGGAGTGCAGCTTGAGCCCGAAGATATCGAGCAGATGAAGAACATCGGCGCCGTCGCAGCGCTGGTCGAGAAGCTGCAGTCGGCGGCGCGCTAATATCTAAGTTGTCATCCTGAGCGAAGCGAAGGACCTATGCATTTGCTTGTAGGGCTGGAATGCATAGGTCCTTCGCTTCGCTCAGGATGACAAAGTATGGGCAACGCCCACACCTCCATTCATGGCCATTGTCATCCAACCCTATCGTCCCGAACATGAACCCGCGGTGGCGGAATTCAATCAGCGCCTCCGAAAAGCGGGCGAGGAAGAGAACATTGTGTTCTATCGCTGGGCGCTGCCGCGCTGGCTGCCGCGCACGGCGGAGTCGCGCATCTACAACGAATATTTTGTCGCCGTCGATAGCGGAATCGTGCGCGGGGGATACGCCCTCAAGACTCAGGAATTCTTTTTTCCTGACGGACAGATTCGCTCGATCGGTTACTATCACCATCCGCTGTCCGAGGGTATCGTCAACAAGTCCCATGCCATCGTGGGTACGCTCCTGCTTCGCGATGCGATGCAGCGCGCGCCCCTCCTCTACTGTCTTGGCATGGGAGGATACGACCGTCCGTTGCCGCAGATGCTGGTTCGGTTGGGATGGACGCATTGCCTGGTGCCGTTCTTGTTTCGTATCGTGAACCCCACGCCCTTTCTGAGAAACATGCAGACCCTACGCTCGTCACCGTCGCGAACATTTCTTCTGGACCTCGCAGCCTACAGCGGTGCAGGATGGATCGGTTCGAAACTGTTCCACGGCTATCGTGCTCTGCGTGCGCCCCGGTCGTCCGGAGCCAACTGCTACGAACTCGCGAGCTTCGAGACAGCTGAAGTCGGCGAAAGCTTGCAGTCTCTCTGGGAGCAAGCGCGGCAGACTTGCTCGCTCATGGCGGTGCGGGATGCCGAGGCTTTGCGCACCTTGTATCCTCCGGCGCAAACCCATCTCACACGCATTCTTGTCAGGCGCAACGGCTCGGCGATTGGATGGGCCGTAGTCGGCGAGCGCCGCAAGGACACAAAATACGGCAACATGCGCGTCGGGTCGGTCGTTGACTGCTTCGCGCTTGCCGGAGAGTTGTTCTCGGTTGTGCGCGGCGCCACCGAGACACTGGAGCGGCAGGGCTTCGACCTGATCCTCAGCAATCAGAGTCACCAGGCCTGGGGCAAGGCATTTAAGGATTCGGGCTATCTGCCGGGACCGTCAAATTTTCTTTTCGCCGCTTCCAAAAAGCTGGCGGAACTGCTGGCTCCGTTTGAAGAAGTGCGTCGGCGGATGCATTTGACGCGCGCGGATGGAGACGGGCTGCCGGGGAATTTCTAGGGTAGTGGTCAGCTTTCAATCACACACTGTTCTTCACTGGGTCGCGTGAGAGATTTCCGCAGCTTCCTTTTCCGTTTCGCTCGAGAGTTTGTAGCCTAGTTGTTTCATTAGTGGTCCCCAATGGGCTTCCATGTAGGTGACGGTTTTTTCGGGGAGGATGGCTCGCCATCCGCCGGAAGATGCTTTGCGGACGAAGGGTTTATCGGAGCGGGTGTGGAACGTAGCTACCCATTTCTTGCCCTGCGTTTCTTCCATCTTGCGCATATTTGCGGCGGAACTTCGTTCGATGGCTTGGTTGATGCGCTCGGCATCAGGGTTGAGACCCATGAACTGGGCTACGCGCGCCAGTTCGCGCTGCTGATTTTGCTGCAGATCTTCGTAGCGCATTAGCAGGAAGCTGTCGTGTCCCTGGCGCGTCGCCAGCCAACTGTTGACGTGGTCGGCCCAGGAACCGATGCGGCGCCAAAAGTTGCCGTCCATCCAGAGGGGAACGAATTCTTCGATGGGACAGCCATCGGGAATCGAGCGCAGCTTCATCTCCCAGTGATAGTTGGAAATGGCGACGTCGCGCGGATCGCGCACAATGTAGATGACACGGCGGTAGCGGGCGTCGAAGGACTCGTGGCTCTTGAGCACACGTGGACGGGGGAGGCGGCGGAGGGCCCAATCGGCGGTCTTGTACATGTCGGGAACAAGGCGTTCGACGTTGAGGAACGTGACAGACTCATTCGGGCTGACGAAATTGCCGACGAGAAAACGCGTCCAGGTGTTGCCGGAACGCGGATAAGACGTGAGGAAAACGTCGTTGTCGAAAATGGTGATTTCGCGCTCGAGCAGCGTGCGGCGAAACAGCACGTCGTGAACCCGCGAGAGATGCCGGAATGCCCTGCGAACGAGTAACGCCATTGGTTTCCCTCGGTCCCCTTCTTCGTCTTATTCTTCGGCCGGGCTGCGTTCGGCGGAGGAACGGTTGCCTTGCAGCCATCCGAGAAGCTTTTGCTTGCGCGCAAACATGCTGCGAGCCTCGTTGCGCAACGCGCCCACGATCTGATAACGAGACTTGGTGAACCACGGCACGCGGTGCGGCGTGCAGCCATATTTTTCTTTGTAAGTGCCTTCTCCACCCCAGTCGAAAATCGTGGCGCCGCGCTTTTTCCAGTAGCGCATGGCGTACCAATGGCAGGCTTCGTTGGGACGCAGACTCTGATGCGAACGGAAACTGGCGTTGCCCCAGAACTCGGCGATCTGGTTGAAGCCGGGATAGATTCCAGTAGCGATGCATTTCCCTTCCGGATCGCGCGCTCGAAGCAGTAGGATGTTGCGACCCGGCTCGACATTGCGGACTAGCGCTCGAACGCGCTCCACGGAATAGGTGGGAACCAAGGACTGCTTGGCAAAGACATCCTGGAGTTGCTCGTAATATTCGTCGGCGAAAGTCAGGTCGTGTGCCTCTTCGATTTTGAGGCCGCTCTTGTCTGCTTTGCGAATGCAGCGGCGGCAGGCGCTATCCATTCCGTTGAACAGGTCCTCTTCCGAGCGGGTCAGGTCGGTGCGGTAGGAAGCGTAGTATTCGGTTTTGAAACCCGCGGTCTCGCCGTCTTCGAAGGTGAAGTTTGGATCGGAGACTTCCAGATGCAGGCACTTGAGATCGTCCCAGGCAAACTTTTCGAGAGCTTCGAGCGCGGCGCGGCGCGGGACGCCGGGGTTGAGATTGAAGCCGATATAAGGAGTCGTCCAGCCTGGAAAAGAACTGCCCAGAACTTTCATGCCGAATTTCGAGAACGTGAGACCGGTGAAGTATCCGACGACGTCACTCTTTTCGCGCAACTCGGCCAGCACGGGCTGGGCGTTCTGCGCCTCGGCAACGAATTGCAGCCACTCACGCGTCTGGAAGACGGTGCGGTCGGCGAAGCGGTCGAGGCGCTTCCAGTCGGCGGACTTGAAGTCGATGGGATGGAACGTCATTCTTCTTCCGTCACTGTTAACTTTCTTCTTGTAGAGACGGGGCTCGCCCCGTCTGGGAAGACGCGGCAAGCCGCGTCTCTACGGGAATTTCTACCAGCAAATTCCTTCATAGGTCCTCGCGCCTTCTGGACGCCGGGTCTTATCCAGATGGATGAGGTCAATGACGATCTGTTCGGGCCGCAGGTATTTGGCAAGCTGATCTTTACTCGCCGATTTGTTGCCGAGGATCACGACTTCGGCGGTGCGCAGCACGCCTTCGAGGTCGGCAGAGAGCACGGATCCGATATGCGGAATAACCTCTTCGATGTATTGGCGATTGGAACCCGCGAGGCGGCCCATGGAGACGTCCTCGTCCCAGACTTTGACTTCTAGGCCCTCGCCCATCAGGCGCTTGATCAACTGCACCTGCGGACTCTCGCGCAGATCGTCGGTGCCGGCCTTGAAACTCAGGCCGAGCTGCGCAATCTTCTTTTTGCCCGTGCTCAGCACCATTTCCGCAGCACGATCGACGTGCTCGGCGTTGCTCGGCATGAGGGATTCGAGCAAGGGGAGTTTGAGATCAAGTTCCTTGGCTTTGTAGGTGATCGCGCGGAGATCTTTCGGAAGGCAGGAACCGCCGAAGGCGAAGCCCGGGGAAAGATATGCGGGCGAAATGTTCAGTTTGGTGTCGGAGGTAAAAATCTTGGTGACCGCGTGCGCGTCGACGCCTAGATACTTGCACATGGTCCCCATTTCGTTGGCGAAGCCGACTTTCATCGCGTGATAGCAGTTGGAAAAATACTTGACCATTTCAGCGACCGGAATAGTCGTCTCGTAAAGAGTGCCGGGAGTGTTCTTGTAGAGTTCGCGCAACTGCGCGAGGTGCTGGGTGTCGCTGGCTCCCAGAATGGTGTAGGGCGGGTTCAGGAAGTCGGCGACCGCGCTGCCTTCGCGCATGAACTCAGGGTTATAGCAAACGGTGAAATCCTGGCCACACTTCTTGCCACTTTCTTTTTCGAGAATGGGGAGCACAACCGTCTCTGTGGTGCCGGCCAGTACCGTACTGCGCAAAACAAAAACGTGCGGCGATTTCTTCTGGCGGATGGCAGTACCGATTTCCCGGGCAACGCTCTCGATGTGGCTGAGGTCAAGCTTGCCATTTTTCAAGCTGGGCGTTCCGACGCAGACGAACGAAACTTCGGAATTCATGACGGCCGCGGTGGCGTCGGTGGTCGCGTGCAGAAGTCCGACGCGATGCGCTTCGGCAACCATTTCGCTCATGCGCGCTTCGATAATCGGGGTCCGGCCCGAGTCCATCATCTCAACTTTGGCGCGGCTCACGTCGATGCCGATCACCTTGTGGCCCATGGAGGCGAAGCAAGCGGCCGACACGGAACCGACGTATCCCAACCCAAAAATGCTGACGGACAAGCCCAAGCGAATTCTCCCGGCAATCGAGTATCTGGGGGACTGCTGTTGCGTGGCGCTATTTCCCCACTTCGAACTATACCAACCCCCTCTTAAGCGGTAGCAAACCGTCTTCCATCGCGGCGCTGGACGGTCTCAAGAGTAGACAGTAACATATTTATTATCAATATGTTACAGAATCTCTTGAAAAGGTCTCGTTGTCCAGTCCGACGTTGGGGAAAAGAGTGGACAACTATTTCCACCCGATGGGAATTCTACTGGGTCAAATTCCCCACACATCAATCGTAGCGCAGCGTGCAGAGTCCCCGCCGAGTTAAGAACTGGCGACGTATCAACGGTAACCGGTGGGTCCAGAGCCGCCTTTTCAGCATGTAAGATAAGTGAATCTGTGGCTTCTCGATGGCAAAACAAGCTGGCGCGCGTATCCCGGATGGACTGGGAAGAGGTTCGCGTGCGCATGGGGCAGGAATTGCATAAACAGAGCGACCTGCTCATGCACCGGATGGGGGTGCGAAGCGGGGCGCTGCGGCTGAACGCAGATCTGGCGGCGCGGCCGGGGCTATTCTTTTTTTCTGGCAGTGAAAGTTCCGAGCGCGCGGAGTTGTTGCTCAAACATCTTCCCGACGAAGCGACCGGCATTCTGCGCGAGGCCGATGAGATTTGCGGCCATCGTTTTCACCTGCTGGGTTACGAAAACCTGGATTACGGGAGTGGGCGAGACCTCGACTGGCATCTCGATCTGGTGCACGACAAGCGCGCGCCGCTGGAGCCATGGTTCAAAATTCCTTTTCTTGATTTCGGAGTGGTGGGTGACCACAAGGTCACATGGGAATTGAACCGGCACCAGCACCTGGTGACTCTTGGCAAGGCCGGACTGCTGAGCGGGGACGAAAAGTACGTTCGTGAGCTGATGGCGCAGTGGCGCTGTTGGATCAAAGCGAATCCGTATCCATTGGGGATCAACTGGGGAAGCACGCTGGAGGTGGCCTTCCGCGCTTTGTCGTGGATCTGGGTGGATCAGTTGCTGGCGGGAGGGGCCGAGTGCGCGGAGTTTCGCGCGGAACTGGCTCCAGCGCTTGCGTTTCACGGGCGTTACATTGAGCGCTATTTATCTACTTATTTTTCTCCGAACACACACCTGTTGGGAGAAGCAGTGGCGCTGTTCTTTCTCGGCACCTTGTATCCCCAGATGCCGGGAGCCGCGCGCTGGAAGGAATCTGGCTGGCAGATTGTGTTGCACGAGGCGGGGCGGCAGGTGCGTCCGGATGGCGTTTACTTCGAGCAATCGCTGCACTACCACGTTTATGCGCTCGATTTTTTTCTGTATGCGCGGTTGCTCGCCACTCGGAATGGGATAGAAATTCCAGCGGCGTATGACGCGGTGCTGGGGCGAATGCTCGATGTGGTGGCAGCGCTGGCGCAGGCAGGACCGGCGGAAGGCTTCGGCGACGATGATGGCGGGCGGTTGTGGAATCCGCGACGCAACCGGACGGAGCATATGACGGACCCGCTGGCTGTAGGCGCGGTGATGTACTCGCGGAAGTTTGCTGCGCCGCGGCTGACGGAGGAAGCGATCTGGTTGTTTGGCAATCCAGCGGTCGAGAAACTCTCGAGCAGACAAGCAAGTCCGGTTGCGCAATCGCTTGCCTTCCCCGACGGCGGCCTTTACGTGCTGGCGGATTCAGAACCGTACGCGCAGGCGATGGTTGTGGATGCCGGTCCGCAGGGTGTGGGCCGCTCGGGGCACGGACATGCCGACGCACTCAGCCTGCGGCTTACCATGGACGGACGGCGGTGGCTGGTCGATGCTGGCAGCGGCGTTTACATCTCGAAAGAACCGGCGGACAGAAACACATTTCGTGGCACCGGAGCGCACAACACTCTGCGCGTGGATGGAGCTGACCAAGCGGTTGCGGATGAACCTTTTTCATGGACTCACATTCCCACCACACAAGCGGAAAACTGGGTCGCGGGGAAAAGCTTCACCTACTTGGTGGGCAGTCACAATGGATATACACGACTGGCCGATCCGGTTGTGCACCGACGGCACGTGCTGAAGATCGCGGGCGGTGTGTGGCTCGTACGGGATGTTGTACTCGGTCGAAAGGAACATGAACTGGAGATACGGTGGCACTTTGCGTCCGATCTCGAAGCTCAAAACGTCGGTTCTGGACGGGTGGAAATATCAAGAGTTGGGGCTGCGTCTGGTGAATCGGCACTGAGCCTTATCGTGCCGGAAGGAACCGTCTGGCAAACGGCGACGGAAGTCAGCAGAACTCTGCTTTCGCCAGCGTACGGTGCGTTCCAGCCGGCGCCGCTGGTTCGAAGCTATGCGCGGGTGTTGCTGCCGGCGGAGACGGCGACGGTGTTGGTGCCGCGCCGTAGCGTACTCCGGCAGGAGAGCAAGCTGCTTAACGAACCACGATTAGCCAGCATGGCCCAGGCCGCGGTACAGGTTTATGAACTCGACTATCATGACGAAAGCCAGGGATTCTTTTTTGCGCTCGGCGACGAGGCGTGGAACTTCGGTCCGTGGTCTGCGGACGCGCGAGCGCTGTATTGCCGCATCGAAAAAGAGAGACTCGCGCACCTGATCGTGATCGGCGGAACGCAGGTCGTGTGGCAAGGACGGCCTCTGCTGACGGCGGCGACGCCATCCGATTTCGAGTGGCGCAGCAGGGATGCAGTGATGAACTCAGCCCAGGGCAAGTTCTCGGTTACGTCCTTGTTCGAAGAGTTGACCGGCGAAACCCTGACGTCGGATCGCAGCTCGTCACCCTACGCGGAGAAACATTAAATGTGCGGGATCGCTGGGATTCTTGAATTTGGACGGGACGCGCGGGCAAGTGCCGGGGCGCTGCGCGAAATGTGCCGCGTGATCACCCATCGCGGACCCGACGACGAAGGCTTTTATACGGACGGCGCTCTGGGCATCGGCATGCGGCGGCTCAGCATTGTCGATGTGGCGGGCGGACACCAGCCAATTTCGAACGAAGACGGCACGCTGTGGATCGTGTTCAATGGCGAGATCTACAACCATCTCGCGTTGCGTGAACAACTCATGGCGCGCGGCCACTGCTACGTCACCCACAGCGATACCGAGACCGTCATCCACCTCTTCGAAGAATACGGAGCGGACTGCGTGCAGCATCTGCGCGGCATGTTCGCCTTTGCCATCTGGAATCGCAATACGAAGACGCTCTTCATCGCGCGCGACCGGCTGGGCATCAAGCCGCTGTACTACAAATTGACACCGGAGCGACTGCTGTTCGGATCGGAAATCAAGGCGGTGTTGGCGCATGGCGGGATTCGCCCCGAGTTCAATCGGGCGGCGGTGCCGGAGTATTTGGCGTTCGGATATTTGTCGGGCGAGGAAAGTTTCTACGCCGGAATCCGCAAATTGCTGCCCGCGCACACCCTGACGATTGGCCCGGATGGCAAAGCCGAAATCCGGCAGTACTGGGATCTGGAGGTATCGAGGCCGCACGAATCGCGAGACGAAAGTTACTACGTCCAAAGCTACCGCGAGTTGCTGGAAGGCGCAGTCAACAGCCACCTGATGAGCGACGTGCCCCTGGGCGTGTTCCTGAGCGGTGGCGTGGATTCGAGCGCGGTGGCGGCGCTGATGACGAAAATACGGCGCGAACCAGTTGAGACTTTTTCCGTGGGCTACACCGAGCAGACCTACAGCGAACTGCCCTTTGCGCGAACAGTATCCGATCACATTCATTCGCGGCATCAGGAAGTGCTGGTCAGCGAGCAGGACTTTTTTGGGGCGCTGCCGCACTTGATCTGGCATGAAGACGAGCCGATCGCGTGGCCGTCGAGCATCTCGCTTTATTTTGTCGCCCGGCTGGCTCGGGAGAAAGTTACGGTGGTGCTGACCGGCGAGGGCGCGGACGAAACCCTGGCAGGCTACACGCGCTATGCCTTCACGCTGAAAAATGCGGCCTTGGATCGAGCGTACCGTAGCGTCGTTCCGGGCATTCTGCGACGCGGATTGCGGAATACGGTTGCGACCTCTTCCCTGCTGGGAGCAACCCTGCGCCGAAAACTGGAACATACGTTTCTAGCGAAGGACGGACATTCCTGGACTTCTTTTTACTTCGATAACTTCTTTTCGGCCTTCGGCGAAGCGGAGCAGAGCGGATTGCTAACCAGCGAATTCGCACGGGAAGCGGCGCCCAGCACGGCATATAAGAACGTCCTCGACTACTGGGAGCACTCGTCGGGCGAAATGCTGCAGCGACTACTCTATACCGACATCAAGACTTACCTGGTGGAACTGCTCATGAAGCAGGACAACATGAGCATGGCCGCCTCCATCGAAAGCCGTGTGCCGTTTCTGGATCATGTACTGGTCGAATTCGCGACTCGAATTCCGCGTGAAGTGCAGATTCATGGACTGGCGGGCAAGAGGATTCTGAAGAAGGCGGTGGAAGATCTGCTGCCGCATTCGATTCTGTACCGTCCGAAGCTTGGATTTCCGACGCCGTGGAGCGGGTGGCTGGCCGGACCGCGATTGGAAACGATTCGCGAGATGCTGCTCGAACCGCGCAGCCTGAATCGCGGATACTTCCGGCGCGAAGCGATCGAGAAGCTGTTCAACGAACATCGTGCAAAGCATCGCGACAACTATGATCGCATCTGGCGGTTGCTGAATCTTGAGTTGTGGCACCGCGTTTGTCTCGAAGGCGAAGCGCATGGCGAGGTCGGCGAACCCGCGATGAAGATGGCGACGACGCGGTAACAGCTTTGTCTCCACGTCACGCTCTGCCGTCAATTGACATAGGCTTGAGTTGTTATCCTGCGCGAAGCGAGGATGACAATGTATTCAGTGCCGCAAATTCGCGAGACGCAACGCCAGTGCTATCCTCGTTAACTTATGCGCAGCCTCCGTCTGATTTGCTCTTTCATCGCGTTCACCACGCTGTGTGCTTTTGCCCAACAACCGTTCCTCGGCGCTCGTCAGTGGACGGCGCTGCGAGACGAGTCGAGCGGCGCGGCTCCTTACGAAAACCTTCGCTACCTCACGGGCTTGCATCGTGTCCCGGCAACCGCGGACTTCGAACAGGCGGCGCAGTTCCTGTTGCAGCGCGCGCGAGAGTATGGACTCGCCGATGCTCATACGGAGCAGTTTGCTATTGATGGGACCAAGCAGTACGGCCTGATGCGTTCGTACCTGGCATGGTCGGTCGAAGAGGCGCGGCTGTGGGAAGTCCGCCCTCAACATCTTCTTCTCGGAGATTGGAAGACGGATCCCATTCACCTTGCGGACTACAGTCACAGCGCCGACGTGGAAACGGAGCTGGTCGACGTCGGCAACGGCGCGAGCGCGGACGACTATACCGGCAAGGACGTACGCGGCAAAATCGTGCTGGCCGACGGCGTTCTGGCACGGGTGCAGGAACTAGCGATCGCTCAGCATGGAGCCGCAGGCATTGTCAGCGACATGCCCAACCAAACCACGGCCTGGTCAGGCCTGGATACAACTATTGTCCGATGGGGTCACTTGAATGCGCGTCAACCCTCCGGCTTCGCTTTCATGGTCTCTCGCCAGACCACCGAGGCACTGCGGTTTCGCTTGCGCAGTGGCGCGCCCATCATTCTGAATGCCCACGTAAAAGCAACCGTCGGCACTGGTCACTGGACCGTCGTGACTGCCATAATTCCCGGCGCGGACTCTACTGCGGGAGAAATCGTCTACAGTTGCCACCTCGATCACGAACGTCCGGGCGCAAACGATGACGGAAGCGGATGTGTCACCATCCTTGAATCCGCGCGCGTGCTGGCGCATTTGATCGACGCGGGCCAATTGCCGCGGCCCAAACGCACTCTGCGCTTTGTCTGGGGGCCGGAAGTCGAGGGCACCATGGCGTTTCTTGCCACTCATCCCGAGATCCGGCAGCGTTTGCGAGCGAACATCCACATGGATATGGTTGGTGGCGACCCTTTCAAAAACAAGTCGGTGTTCCACGTCACCGGCACGCCGTGGTCACTGCCAAGTTTTGTAACCGATGTCGGCGCCGTGTTTCTCGATGCGATCCGCACCGCTGCCAGCAAATATGCAGTGGGCGAAACGTCTGCTGACACGGGCATTGTCGAGACTCGCGCTGGCGGACAAGGCACTCGTAATGAATTGATCGCGGACGTAACGCCCTACTCGAGCGGCAGCGATCACGATGATTACGACTCGTCCACCATCGCGGTCCCGTCACTTTATTTTCGCGATTGGCCAGACATATACATCCACACCAACCATGACAGCCTCGATCAGATTGATGCGACGAAGTTGCGCCGCGTGGCGCTGCTCGGAGCGGCCTCGGGATATGTCTATGCGAGCGTCACTGCACAACAACTTCCGACCTTGCTTCCGTTTCTGACTGCCCAAGCGGAAACTCGCCTAGCCCAGGTCTTCGGATCGGCGCAGCAGTTAGTAGATGAACCTCAAATCGAGGCGGGCGTTTCCTGGTACGAAGCGCGCAATTTGGTAAATCAAACGTTGCAGCGTGAGCGGTCAACGCTTCACTCCGTAATCGAATTCACCGGCGGGCCTGCGGAGGCAGACGCAGAGGGAGCGAAAGCCCTCGCGGATCAAGCGGCAGGTTTCCAACATTGGCTCGACACGCAGGCAAAGCTGCGGGGAGCAAAAGGAACGGCACCCATCGCTCCCTGGGCCGGCGCATCCGATGCAAAACGCGTGCCCATCCGTGTCGGGGAATTCGGTCCGCTGACGTATCAGAACGACAACGTTCTGCTGGCGCGTTTGGGCAAAGAGCGCTACGCGAAGATCAAGCTTATCAACAGCGAAGCTACCCAACTGCTGAATGTGCGTGACCAATCTGAGCTTTATGCTTACGAGATCGTCAACTTCGTGAATGGCAAACGCACCGTGGGCGAGATACGCGACGCGGTGTCAGCCGAATACGGGGCTTTGCCGATGAATCTTATCGCCGACTACCTTGAGGCTTGCGCGGAAGCCGGAGTGATCCAGTGGAGGTAAGGTGCATGATGAATGCCCCGAACTCGGCGACAAGATCGGTTGCAAAGCAGGCGCAGGGGCACTAAAGTACGTCCAAGCAGTTGGAAAGGATCCAAGATTGAAGATCTCGCAAAAAGGGCTTTACGCGCTGCAAGCGATAATGACCCTTGGCCGCCGTTACGGAACCGGGACTGTCAAGATCCGGGACATCGCCATTGACAGCGACTTGCCGGAAAAGTTTCTTGAGTTGATTCTGCTGGAACTCAAGAACGCTCGCATCGTGGAAAGCGTTCGGGGCGCGAAGGGTGGCTACCGGTTGCGGCGCGCGCCGGCGGAGATCAAACTCAGCGAAATCGTTCGTCTGGTTGACGGTCCACTTGCGCCCTTTGGGGATGCGGATCAGCTCCGAAGCCTGATCATCACGGACCCCGACCATCGCGCGCTCTACGGCGTGTTTTTGGAGGTACGAGATGCCGCCGCCAAGATACTGGAGAGCACGACCGTCGCTGACATCATCGGAGCTTCCTCTAAATCCCGCAAGCGCACGAGTTCCAGGAAGAAGGCGAAGAAAGGTCCTCTTCTCTCTCTCGTTCACGAAGACGCGAAGAGTAAATAGCAATCACTTGCTCCGCGGACTGTTAGGCGAGAACTGCCTCGTACTCTCCATATGCGCCCTTGAAATCGGTGATTTCGTGGATGCCCTCGAAGTGCCATATCCTGGTCGCCACTTCATCAATCAGATCCTCATCGTGCGTGACCAGCAGCACCGTTCCGGGATAACGCTGCAAAGAGATGTTGAGGGCGTTGATCGATTCGAGATCCAGATGGTTGGTCGGTTCGTCGAGTACCAACACGTTCGGCTTCTGCAGCATCAGTTTGCAGAAGAGCAACCGTGCCGCCTCACCGCCGGAGAGAATGTCCGTACGCTTCTCGGCATCATCGCGAGGAAACAGCATCATGCCCAGCAAACCGCGAATTTCTTCGGTCGAAGCGGCAGGATCCCACTGATGCAGCCACTCCAGAACCTTGATGCCGGGCTCGATTAGCGCCTTGTGATCCTGGGCAAAATATCCGACGGACGCTTCGTGACCCCAAATAACTTTTCCGCCGTCCACAAAGGGCCCCTCGTAGCCGCTCGTCTTTCGCAGCTCCGACTCCGAAACCGTTGGCGAGGTCGCCAGCAGCGCGTTCACTAAAGTGGTTTTGCCGGAGCCGTTGCGGCCCATCAGCGCGATCTTTTCTCCGCGAACAACGCTCGCTGTAAAGTTAGAAATTACCTTCGCTTCGTCGTACGATTTCGTGACACCTTCGATTTCGAGGATGTGTTTGCCGGAGGGCCGCTTTTGCTCGAACTTCAGAAACGGGCGCTGGATGTTGGACCTCGCCAGCTCGGTGACCTGCAGGCGCTCGACTTCCTTGCGCCGAGACTGTACCTGGCTGGAGCGGGTTCCGGCGGCGAAACGAGCGATGAACTCGTTCAACTGGTCAATCTTCTTTTCGCGCTGCGCGTTTTGTGATTCAATTTGCGAACGAATCTGCGTCTTTGCGACCACCATATCGTCATAAGTGCCGGTGTAAGTGATGATGGTCTCGTAATCGATGTCGGCGATGTGGGTGCAGATGCCGTTAAGGAAATGACGGTCGTGCGAGATCACGATCAGCACGCCCTCATATTGATTCAGAAAATTCTTCAACCAGTGGATCGAATCGAGATCGAGATTGTTGGTCGGCTCGTCGAGCAAAAGCGCCTGTGGCTGTCCGAAAAGAGCCTGGGCCAAGAGGACACGCACTTTCTGCCCGCCCGGCAACTCCGACATTTTTCTCTCGTGCTGCCCGTCGGGAATGTCGAGGCCCTGCAACAGAATCGCTGCGTCCGTTTCGGCGGTGTAGCCGTCTTCTTCTCCGACAATGCCTTCGAGTTCGCCGAGTTTCATGCCGTCCGCGTCGGTCATCTCATGCTTGGCGTAGATGATTTCACGTTCTTCGAGCGCTGCCCACAAGCGCCGGTTGCCCATAATGACCGCGTCGATCACGCGATACTTATCAAAGGCGAATTGATCCTGGCTCAGAACGCCGAGTTTCCGCGGGCGGACGACAGTTCCCTTCTGCGGATCAAGTTCGCCGGTCAGAAGCTTCATGAACGTGGATTTGCCCGCTCCGTTAGGGCCCGTGAGGCCATAGCGCTTCCCCGGAATAAAGCCGGTGGAAACTTCGTCAAATAAAACTTTAGCGCCGTAGCGCATGGACACATTGCCAACTGAAATCATGATATTCAGGGAACTGCGGGAATCGATCCAATCGGAGGAAGACGCAGCTACTGTTATTAGAATATCACGAGGTCGCAGCTTCAGAATCAAAGGCGTAACCACAGGGGCACGGAGGTCACAGGGCAAGGGCGACTGCCACCAAGGGCATTAAGGTAAACGAAGGAAAAATAGGGATTCATGTTAGCCTTTTCAGCGTGATGAACAATCCTCAGCCTTCTTCTATCGATCTTCAAGCCATGGCACGGCAGGTCATGCTGGCCCAAGGGTTCGAGCCAGATTTTCCACCCGAAACACGGCAACAACTGGCGGACATCAGCGCCCACCCGCCGCAACTGACGCCTTCCGATAAGGTGCGTGATCTACGCGGCCTGCTTTGGTCTTCGATCGATAACGACACCTCGCGGGACCTCGACCAGGTTGAGGTCGCCGAGCGCTTACCCAATGGCGGCATCAAGGTGATGGTGGGCATCGCCGACGTGGATGCTTTTGTCGCCAAGGATTCTCCCATCGATCAGCACGCGGCCAAAGAGACGACCACCGTCTATACCGGCATCATTAATTTTGCCATGTTGCCGGAAGAGCTCTCGACGGGAGCTTCGTCTCTGCTTGAAAACGTAGACAGGCCGGGCGTGGTGATTGAATTCGTGATCGCGGTTGACGGCTCGGTAGATTCGAGTGAGGTGTATCGGGCCATCGTTCGCAACAAGGCGCAACTCACCTACGGCGCGGTCGGAGCGTGGCTGGAAGGCACGGCGGCGGCTCCGCCGAAAGTAGCCGCCTCTTCGGAACTGCGGGCGCAACTCAAGCTGCAGGACGAAGTTGCGCAGGCGCTCAAGAAACTCCGCTACGAGCATGGCGCGCTGAATATTGATACCAGCGAAGTTCATCCGGTGGTGCTCAACCAACAGGTGGTCGATGTCGTGAAACAAGAGAAGAATCGCGCCACCGAGTTGATTGAAGATTTCATGATCGCCGCCAACGGCGTGGTGGCGCGGCTGCTGGAAACAATTTCTTCCTTGCGCCGTATCGTGAAAACACCCGCGCATTGGGACGGCATCGTGCGGCTCGCCGCGGCGCAAGGTGAAACGCTCCCCGTAGAGGCTGATTCCAAGGCGCTCAACGATTTTCTTTTGAAGCGCAAAGCCGCCGATCCGGATCACTTCGCCGATCTCTCGCTGGCGACCATCAAGCTGATTGGTCCGGGAGAATATGTGCTGGAGCGTCCGGGCGATCCTGAACTGGGACACTTCGGGCTTGCCGTACAGGATTACACGCACTCGACCGCACCCAACCGGCGCTTTGCCGATGTGGTCACGCAACGCCTGATCAAGGCTTTGCTTGACGGAAAACCCGGGCCCTATTCCGACGACGAACTCGCCGCCATCGCCGCGAATTGCACACAGAAAGAAGACGCCGCGCGAAAAGTGGAGCGGGAAATGTCGAAGCGGTTGGCCGCCGTAGCGATGAGCCATCGGGTAGGCGAAACCTTTGACGCCATCGTGACCGGAGTCACTCCGAAGGGAACGTTTGTTCGTGTTCTGCAGCCGCACATCGAAGGATTGTTGGCGCAGGGAGCGCAGGGGTTGCACGTCGGCGACAAAGTACGGGCGCGGCTAACGCGAACTGATGTGCAGCGTGGGTATATTGATTTTGTCAGGGCGTAGAAGCTGTCAAGCCATGGCAGTGGAGTGCAGATTCACGGTTTTTGTGTGTGTCCTGCGCTGGCTTCAATCAACTGCTGTACCGGTGCAACCACCATGAGCAGTAAGTCAGCTTTGGGAGTCTTTGCCCGCTCGACGAATGCGAGTTGTTGCGCCCTCCACGACTCCGGGGATGGTTCGGATTTATCGAGATGATCGAGCGCGAACAAGCCAGCCTCTCCGAGTGTGGAAAGGTCTTCGGAAAGGGGTGCGAGTTCGTGGAGCAGAAAAGATTGCTCCAGAAGAGGATGCAGTCTCGTATCGTTGTCGCGCCAAGCCGCGAGAAGTGTCCTGATCTCCGCTTCAGCGGCCCGGTTTGTATAGCCGCTTCCGATATACGCCTGCACGGAATCCCGAAAATGCCTCGCCTGATCGCTCTCCGGACGCACCGTATCCACCAGTCGGTTCAGAGGACCTCGGAAGTCCCACGCAGTTTTCAAACTACTCATGCGTGTGTAGTCCTTCACCGGTTCGACGACTTCCGCAAAGGTGCGAAGCGCAGCAATATCGTCCGTCCCCGCCATGCGGTACAACGCGGAAATCATGGAGGATCTGTGCGTCAGGCCAAGCCATTCGAAACGCCAACTTAACTCACCAAGCCTTAAGTACAGCGAGCTCGGATCTTGCACCTCAGGCGACGACCACAGGCGTTCTGCAATCGCAGCGTTGCGCGGCCAGATTCTAGAATCAATGTTCTCGGGAGTAACCCACTCCGACCACATGCAAGCCTCACCGCCAATGATGCGGATCTTCTCCTCTGGATTCAATGAAGCAGCCGCGCCGCTCATCGGGTCTATGGCATAGTGCCGCGAGGCCGGCCACATCAGGTCGAGGTAGTAACCGAAGGAAAGCAGACCACTGTAGCCTTGCTGGGCCGCGGTTGCCAACGACTGTTGCCCGCGCCAGGACTGCACGACGACGGTCTTGGGCAAGTCTGGATGCAGCACCTCATCCCATCCCATCATGATTTTGTGGTGTTTGCTCAAGATCTTCTGCAGACGTTGGTTGAAGTACGCCTGTAAATCCTGGTTGTTTTTCATCCCATGAGCGTGGATGAAGGCCTGGATTTTAGGATTGGCGTCCCATTGATGGCCGTTGACCTCGTCTCCGCCAATATGAAAATAGTCGTCCGGGAAGAGTTTTGCCATCTCCGCGATGAACTTGTCGATGAACTTGTACGTTTCCTCCCGTGTTGGATCCATGACGGCATCAGCGCCCCCGGGCTCGATCAAATAAGGCCCCAGGCCGCTCGCCAGTTCCGGATATCCGGCAAACAACGAACGGCTGTGGCCCGGCATCTCGAACTCAGGGACCACTCGGATGCCGCGATCATGGGCATACGCCACGAACTCGCGAATCTCGTCTTGCGTGTAATACTGCCCGTCAGACCCTGCTTCCTGCAGCTTGGGAAAACGCTTGCTCTCGACCCGGAAACCTTCGTTGTCGTACAGGTGCCAGTGCAGGACATTCATCTTCACCGCTGCCATTCCATCAAGGTTGCGCTTGAGCACGTCCAGCGGAATGAAGTGTCGGCCAACGTCAATGAGCAGGCCACGCCAAGCGAACCTGGGCTGATCCTTAATCGTCACCACCGGCGCAGCAAATCCGCTTTCGGTAGTTTCCACCAGTTGAAGGAAGGTCTGAAGGCCATGCAGAATGCCCAGAGGACTTGGTGCTATGAGCTTCGCGCCTGACTCATTGATTACCAACTCGTAAGATTCATTCTCACCGAGTCTTTGCACCCTTTCACTGCCGTGAACGGCGTAGATCAGAAGAGTCGGATGGGCCGAGTCGGCAGGTTTCTGTTTGAGGAACATTCCTGTTTGGCGGGAAAGCTCGGCAACAAACCTGTGTACTCCGCGCTCCAGCGTTGCATCCCTAAAACCCGTGAGCGCAACCGAGAAAGATCGATCAACCGGCAGCTGCCCAACTCCAAGTTGAACAAACGACGGCATGGGCAGGAGGTTGAGCCCATGCGGGGTTTGTGCCACAACAAGCGATGCTAGTAGAAGAACGACACCGGCGATCGGCAGGATTCGCATAGTTATCAAAAGGATTGCAAGCCTTCCAGAATGGAGCCATCCAGTGTAATTCACCGATCAGGCAGCGCCAAACGGCACACGCGGTAGCGGCCACAAACGTCGCCACTTCTTTGAACCCCGGAGGTAGGTCGGCGGCTGGGAAAGTTCAGCTGCTCTTTCTTTCCAGCTCAGCCCAACGCGCGTAGAGGGCATCGAGCGCTTCTTGAGCCTCGTCCAAGGCGGCTTGCGCGCTTACAAGACGCGGAGCATCCATCGCATTGGCTGGGTCTTCGAGTTGCGCACGTTTCGCTTGCACTAACTGCTCGGCTTCTTCCACTCGCTGCTCGATGGTGGCATACTCCCGCGCTTCCAGGTAGGAGAGTTTCTTTTTCGCTGGTGTCGCCGACGTAGAACCCGACGTCGTCTGCGAAATCGCCGCGGTTGCCGCGTCTGACTTCGAGCGTTGCGACTGCCACGCTTCCCATTGCGCGTAGTCGGCAAATGTGTCTGCACCGCCCTTGCCGTTCAGTCCTAGAACGATGCTGGATACGCGGTCGAGCATGTAGCGGTCGTGAGTCACCAGGACGAGCGAGCCGGGAAAATCAATCAGGCTTTCTTCCAGAATTTCCAGGGTCGGAATGTCGAGGTCGTTGGTGGGCTCATCGAGCAGGAGAATGTCGGCGGGCTGAAGCATGAGCTGCGCGATCAGGACACGCGCGCGTTCGCCTCCGGAAAGCCGCCCGACCGGCTGGCTTAGTTGTTCGCCGGTGAAGAGGAATCTTGCCGCCCATCCGGCTACGTGAATTACGCGATCGCGATACACGACAGAATCGCCATCGGGCGCGAGCGCGCGACGCAGAGTTACCTCGGGATCGAGGTTGCGGGTCTGGTCGAAGTACACGATGCGCAGCCAATCGGCGCGGCGAATCTCGCCCCCGGTTGGGGTCAAGTCTCCCTGCAACAAGCGGAGCAGGGTCGTCTTGCCGCTGCCATTTGGCCCCACGAGGCCTACCCGCATTCCAGCCGTCAGGATGAAGCTGAGCCCGTCGAACAACGCGCGATCTCCCATTGTGCATGTGACGTCCTGCAGTTCGATCAGGCGCTTGGTCTTGCGGTCGGTGGCCGAAAAATCGATTTGAGTTGCGGTGCTGCGGGTTCTCTGATTCAGGTCGGCTAGCTCTCCCATGAGTTCGCCGGCTTTGCTGATGCGGGCTTTGGACTTGCGGGTGCGAGCCTTCGCGCCGCGGCGGAGCCACTCGATTTCGCCGTGCACCAGATTCTCTAGCGCCTCGTGACGCTTGGACTGCGCGTGCAGGAATTCTTCTTTCTTCTCCAGAAACTCGCTGTAGTTGCCGTGGACGCGGAGCGAACCATCGGGATAAATGCGATTGAGCTCGACCATGTCGGTGGTGACATTCTCGAGAAAGTAGCGGTCGTGGCTGACGATCACGCTGGCAAAGGTCGCTTGCTCAAGCAGATCTTCGAGCCACGTGATTCCGGGAAGGTCGAGATGGTTGGTGGGCTCGTCAAGCAGCAGGATGTCGGGATGTTGCACCAGGGCTTCCACAATGGCGAGACGCTTCTGCCAGCCGCCGGATAACTCGGTGGCTTGCGCTTCCAGACCTTCAAAACCGGCGCGGCCTAGAGTCTCGGCAAAGCGGGCGCCACGCTCGGTTCCGGAGACGCCGCAGCGATCTAGAGCGCTTTCGATCACCGAGCGCACTGTGGCTCCGGCTTCGAATCGCGAGTCTTGCTCCACACAGGCTAGACGAGTTCGCTTGCGAAACGATACTTCCCCGCTATCGGGATTAACCTCGCCAGCCAGAATTCTGAGAAGGGTAGATTTACCGGAACCGTTGGGGCCAATCAGGCCGATGCGATCTCCGTCAGAAATGGTGAAAGAAACGTTCTGGAAGAGCGGGTTTGCTCCGAAGGCTTTGGTAATCTCTTGTGCGTTAACAATGGGCGGCAATGATTTGCGGTCTCCGTGATTCCGATGTCCTGTTTGAGAGTATCAGTTGCGGGCGGTTCAACGTTGAGGCTACTGCGCGATTACCCTTTGCTCTAAGTCCTGAGCGGCTTGCGCGATGTTCTCCGGCTTGCCCAGGTCGCGCCAATAATATTCATCGGCGCGGAAGGCAAGGATTATTTCTCTTTGGGCAGCGAGACGCAGATACGTGGTGATGATGGAGAACGCGCCTTCCTCGGTCATCAGGGCAAGCAGACGCGGAGAAATAACGTGGATTCCGGAAAAAGCTAGCGCGTACGTTGGCTGGCAAGGTCGAACAAGCTCAGGCTCTTGATCGCTCCCTGATCGCCGACCGCAAAGCTGACCCTGATCGTCGAACAGCAAGTAGCGAAAGGTGTTGCGGTCCTGCACCGCTAGGGTGGCGAGGGCCTGATTGTCAGAGTGAAATTGCACCATGCGCCGGAGATCGGTCGTGCTGAGGACATCGACGTTGTGCACAATGAAGGGTTCTTCAGGACGGCTGGAATTCTCAGCTAAGAAATAAGCGGCCTTTTTCAGACCACCACCGGTATCGAGCAAGGCCTCCTCCCGCGAAACCTCAATACGCATGCCGAAGTTGGCGTTCGCTTTCAGATAGTCCGCAATCATGTCGGCGAAGTGGTAAACGTTAACGATCACCTCGTTGACTCCAAAGTTGCGAAGGCGGGAGAGCGTGATCTCCAGTAGCGTGCGGCCGTTGATCTCGACTAGCGCTTTGGGGCGATCATCGGTGAGGGGGCGCAGGCGCGTGCCTAGGCCGGCGGCGAGAATCATTGCTTTCATTTAGTTCAACTGCTCCTGCTCGCGATGACGAACCACTACTTCCACTCCGCCCTTGCCGCGCAGATGTTTTGCCATTTGCTCGGCCAGATAGACTGAGCGATGCTGGCCGCCGGTGCAGCCGAACGATACCATCAAGTGCTGGAAGCCACGACGCTGGTACTCGCCCACACTGGCATCAACCAGAGACGTTGCACTGGCTAGAAACTGGTGCACGCTTTCCTGCTGATTGAGATAGTCGATGACCTGCGCGTCTTTGCCGGTGAGAGTCTTGAAGCGCTCTTCGCGTCCGGGATTGGGGAGACTGCGGCCATCGAAAACAAAGCCGCCGCCATTTCCGGTATCGTCGTGCGGCAGGCCGCGGTGGAATGAAAAGCTGAAAATGCGCACGGTCAACTTTTCTGTTTTTCCCGCTTCCAAGGTCAAGCCTTGCAACTTGTCAGAGGCCACCATGCTTTTGAAGGCTTCCATGAGCGTGGGCAACGCAATGGGCAACTCCACGTTGTGAAGCAACCAGCGCAAGTTTTTCAGCGCGTACGGCACGCTTTGTAAAAAATGTTCTTTGCGCTCGTAAAAGCCGCGAAAGCCAAACGCGCCCAGAGCCTGCATGATGCGAACATAAACGTAGGGGTAGTAAAACTGCATGAACGCGGCGCGATCAAGATCGAGAAAACCGGCGAGAGTATCGAGATAATGATCAAGCAATTGCTGGCGCAGTTCCGGAGGCAGGTCGGCTTTGGCATCGTACAAAAGAGAAGCAATGTCGTATTGCAGTGCACCCTTGCGGCCGCCTTGATAGTCGAGGAAAGAAGGCTGGCCGTCACGTAACATGACGTTGCGGGATTGAAAATCACGATAGAGGAAGTAATCGCGGCTGGCACTCAATAGGAATTTCGTCAAGCGGCGAAAATCGTCTTCGAGCGCTTGCTCGTTGAAGGGAATGCCGGCGAGCCTTAAAAAGTAATACTTGAAATAATTCAGATCCCACGCGATGGACTGGCGATCAAAGCTGGCGCGCGGATAGCACACTTTGTAATTCAAGTCGCGGCCCGCTTCGACCTGAAAGCGCGGCAGCACGGCTACAACTCTGCGATAGGCCTCGACCGCTTCGGGAGCGATGATCGCGCCGTTACGATGGTCCGAGAGAAACTCGAAAAGCGTGGTGTTACCGAAATCTTCTTCGAGGTAAGCGCCGTGGGTTAAATCTTCGGCATAAATTTCCGGCACCGGCAGACCGTGCCGGCGAAAGTGCCGGGAAAATTCGAGGAAGGCGACATTTTCTTCACGCACGTTATACAGAATGCCAATCGCGGTGATTTTCTCGCTGGAAAGACGGACGATCTTACGTCCCGAACCGCCGAGCTGGCCCTGCAGCGGCTGCACCCGCTCGACTGGTGAGTTGAAATGCTGCGCAAAGAGTCTTTCGAGAACTTCCATGAATGCCATTTTCCCGCGATTCGCTGCCCCATCTGCATTGCCCCATCAAAGATAACATCGGACGCGCAGTCGGGTGGAATGGAGCGCTTCCCGCAAGGGAGTCGCACGCTGGTTCCCGGCGTTCGCTATGCAGGGCGTGTGAGCAATCGCAAAGTCCAAAGACCAAAGACCAGACCTACACCGACCTCGATTCTCCATTGATCAAAGAACGCGCCGTGCACTCTCCGCAATCGGGGCATCGTTAATACTGGCGAGGCGGCGACGCATCAGGCCATCTTCATCGAATTCCCAAAGTTCATTCCCGTAAGACCGATACCACTGCCCGGCCTGATCGTGCCATTCATATTCGAAGCTTACGGCGATACGGTTTTCCCGGAAGCCCCAAAGAGTCTTCTTTAGACGGTAATCCAGTTCCGTCGCCCACTTGCGCCGTAGAAACGCTTTTATTTCTTCGCGTCCACGCAGAAATTCAATTCGGTTCCGCCATTCGGAATCGATGGTATAGGCAAGCGCGACCCGCTCGGGATCTCTGGAGTTCCACGCATCTTCAGCAAATTGAACTTTTGCCAGAGCGCTCTCGGGTGTGAATGGCGGTTTGATTGGTTGTGCCACAGGCGTTGTGATCGGTGCCATAGTTTGCCTCTCTCTGGCAGGATGCGCGGCGCGGTTTGCCGACGCAGCACGATCATATTATCCACGATTAGGCGCAACGGGAAGGACTGTGGAACCTCGCTTCTTTATCGGCGCTTGCGTCGTTCACTTCGTTTGATAACGAGAATCCTGAAACTGATTGACCCGCGCTGATGCCACGTCACCGCCATCGGGCACGATAAAAGCATCCACCCGCAAGCCGTCAGGCAACTGGGCGCCGGAATCAAGTTCCACCAGCGTTTCGAGAATCTTGGTATCAATTTTTTCTGCGGGCTCATCGGTGCGCACGTTTTTCGGCCCCAATTGCTGGCCCACTCGCACCACGCGCCCCCAGAACTTTTGCCTAGGGAACGCGTCGGCGGTGACATACGCCTTTTGGCCGACGCGCACTTTGCCGACGTCGGTCTCGTCAACATCCACGCGGACGCGCAGCGTTTTGCGGTCGCCGATCGTCAGGATGGGATCGGGCACGGTCGACGAATTGGAAACGCTTTCGCCACTGCGATGGTGCTTGCGCAGCACGGCTCCATCGATGGACGCGCGGATGAAAGTCTTGTCGTAGCGGGCCTGAGCTTCCTCGAGTTGCGCCTGCGCCAGTTGCAAATCGGCCTCGGCGAGTGAGCGGTCTTCCTCGCGTGCGTGATCGTCAACCAGGGAATGTTGCTCGACCCTCGACTGGTACTGCGCCTTGGCAACGTCGGCCTCGCGGGCATAGCGTTCCATTTCTTCCCGCGAGACGACGCCGGCGGAATAGAGTTGCTGCCGCCGATGCATCTCCGACTCCGAGTTCGCCATAACCGCCTTGGCCTCGTTCACCGACGACCAGGCTTGGTCGCGCTCCTGGCGGCGTGCGCCGTTGACGACTTTTCGCAGGGCTGCTTGCTTGGCGGCAACGCTCGCTTTCGCCGATTGAACCTGGGCGCGGTAATCCGCATTCTCCAGTTCCGCAAGGATTTGCGAACGGTGGATAATATCGCCTTCCTCGACGAAAACGGATTTCAAGCGACCGCTTAATTCGGAGCCGATCTTGATGTCTTCCGAGTAGGGCTCGACGTGGCCGGGGCCGGCTACGAGCGCGGGTCCCTGAGTTGTGGCAGCGGCTCCGGCCGCAGCGACGGAGTTCTGGCGCGCATGGTGGAAGGAGATCGCGAGGGATGCAGTCAGCAGAAAGGCGGCGATCCCCAGCAGCACGGCGGTCTGGTTCCTGGTGATATTTCGGATCGAAAGATTCTTACTCATAACATTTCTCCGCACAACTGTTTCAATTTCCGATAAAATCGGAGGGCGGCTTCCCGGTTACGAATTTGAAGCTTAGGCTGCACCTGTCGCCAGGGAGGCGGTCTCCGCCGGACTGTTACCACCAACCACACTGACGAGCCGCCGGAGTGCTCGCGTGCGCGCATCAACCACTTCTCCGAGTGCGCAGTCCAGCATGATTGAACACTCGCGGTCGGAGTATTTCTCGAGCACCGACAAGACATATACAAAACGCTCAAACGGATGCAGCCTGGTTATTGCGGCAGCTGCGGTGTGCGCTTCCGCGAGCGTTTCCGACGGTTCATGGGTTCCGGTTGTCTTGGTTCCGTTGCGCGAGGGCGAGATCATTCGGATTGCATTCTTGATGACCGCGCGCCTTGCCCAAGATTGCGCCCACTCTCGAAACACCGGGTTCCCTTGCAGGCAATCTTCCAGACCTGAAACGACACATTGGTCGCCCTGGTGGTGATCTGCCGTCAACAACAATGCGAGCGTGTATAAGTGGTCCAAGTGCTCATCAAACACTTGGCAGAAGTCGGTTGGCATCGCGTAGTCCGCGCTTTTGGCTCTATCTTTCTTCCCATCCAGGATTCGTTCCATCGAGAAACTCGCCTCCACCTCTGGCAGTGCATTGGCAGGACAATTCATAGAGTTACCTCTAAGCGTGCTCCCGCCATGCCGTACACCGGCCTGTCGTGGATCGGGAGCTTGTTGGGCATCTGTGCGATGGCTGGGAGGCTGCCGGCGGCGATGGTCCCGTCTTCGATCTTCACGATCCGATCCGCAAAATCCAGCACGCGGGAATCGTGCGTGACAATCACCACAGCGCGGCCGCGTCGGTGCGCCAGTTCGGTCATCTGCTTCATCACGTTGCGGCCGGTGTGGGAATCGAGGGCGGCGGTGGGCTCATCGGCGAGGATGATTCCGGGATCTCCAGCGAGAGCTCGGGCGATGGCGACACGCTGCTTCTGACCGCCACTCAGATCGGAGGGGAAGGCGTCGTATTTGTCGCCGATTCCGATCTGATCCAAGAGTTCGTGGGCGCGCTTCTTGGCTTTGGCAGCGGGAACTTTTTTCAAGTCGAGCATCAGTTCAACGTTCTCGCCCGCGGTCAAAGTGGGGAAGAGATTGAAACCCTGAAAGACAAACCCGACGTGCTCGAGGCGGATGGCGGGAAGTTCTTTTTCACGCAGGGTGGAGACTTCCCTGCCGGCAAGGCGCACGCTGCCCGAAGTCGCGGTTAAAATGCAACCCATGATGGAAAGCAGCGTCGTCTTGCCGCTTCCCGATGGGCCCACCAGCATCAGCAGTTCGCCGGCGTGAACATCGAGATCTACGCCGCTCAAGGCGAGCGTTCCGGCACTGCCCTCGGCATATGCCTTGGTAAGCTGGCGAACTGCAATTGCGGGTTTCATTTACGTTCTCCCTCAGGAACAACTCTTTTACGCGTCTGCCGATCAGCCTTTGAAAACCATTGCGGGATCGATGCGCATGACTTTATTGATTGACACCAGCGCCGCGCCCACACACATCGTGAGCGTCACAAAAAACATGCCGACCGCCATCGGCATCGGCATCAGGATCGCCGCGCCGCCCTTCTGGCTGGCGTGCACTACAAAAACGCTGACGATCATCCCCAACACGTAGCCAATGACGGCGCTGATTCCCGCTTGTTTCATGATCACTTTGTAAACGTAACTGTTGGGGGCGCCCATGGCTTTCAGTGTCCCGAACTCGCGTACGTGATCCATGGTGGTTGCGTAAATGGTCTGCGCCACTACGACGAAGCCGACGACCAGGCCCAGCACGGCGGCGATGAGTACGGCTACGCCCGCGCCGGTTGTGAACATCCAGTAAAAGCGCGTCATGTGGCTGAATTCGGTGGTGGTGTAAACGTCAACATTTCTTACCTGGGAGAGAATGCCCCGGCGCACCTGCTTAAGGTCTGCGCCGGGCGCGGCTTTCACCAGGATGTACGTGGTCTGGTCTTCCCTCATTCCCGTGAAATCCTGCCCGTGCTTGAAAGTGGAAAATACGTAAGGGGAGGTGGTAAAGGAGCGAATCCCACGCGTGAAGCCCACAACGCGGGCACGGTGGCCGCGCACTTCGAAGACCTCACCCACGCGGCTAACGCCCAGCTTCTGCTTGTAGATCTCATCGAGGATCACGGCATCGGGGTCTTTCAAATCTTCGGCGCGGCCTTCGACCAGATTCCATGGACGCCCGAGTGGTGAATCCGGGTTGGCTCCAACGATCTGGACCGACTCCTGCGAGCCGTCGTGCAGTTTCCACTGCGTCCACTGCGCGACCAGTTTCTGCGCATCACCGACGCCAGGCACGGCGCGAATCTGGTTCAGCTTGCGTTCGCTGAACGGCACTCCCATTTCGACGTAAGGAACCTTGGGCGAAGTGATCCACAAATCCGCGCCCGCGTGATCGATCAGATTCGAGGTGGTCACCGTGAAACCGAAGAACAGCCCCAGTTCCACCACGATCAGCACCACGGCAAACACAATTCCCGTGAGCGTAACCGTGAGCCGGACTTTGTCATGAAAAAGATTCCGCTGCGCCAGAGGAGGCATGGCTACTTGACCTCCCGCAGCAACCCGCGCAGGGTTACGTCCAGCATCAACTCGGCGCGATTTTGCATTGGACGCCAATCCACCCATGGGTCGGTGCCCTTGGCAATATTCAGCGAGGTCACGCCGTGCACAGCGGCCCATAGTGTTTGCGAAACCAGTTCCGCATCGGAGAGTTCTTCGCGAAGGCGTCCGCTACGGATCGCTTCCTGCACAGCCCACTTCAGAAAAGCGTAAGCATCGACTTCGGGATTTCCCTTGTCTCCACATTCCTCATCATTCATTTCGACAGGAAGATGCGGCGTCATGAACATGAACTTGTAGTGGTTGGGATGGAGTACGCCGAACTCTATGTAGGTCCGTCCGATTTGCTTGAGTCTCTCGACCGGATCGTTCGACATGGCAGAGCTTTGAAACACTTCCGCCAGGTGGGCGTAGTCCTGGTGGCAGAGTTCGTGGAACAGTTCATTCTTGTCTGCGAAGTGGATGTAGATGGCGGTGGGCGAGTACTCGATCTTCTCCGCCACCCGGCGCATGGAGACGCCTTCGTAGCCTTCGGTGACGAACAATTCGCGAGCCGCGTCGAGAATCTTGTCGCGAGTTTCAGACTTCTCGCGTTCGCGTCTTTCTTTAACACCCATAACGTCGGTCCTTGTATTAACAGTGTTAAGTTAACGTTGTTAATTTACAATTCATTGAGCATAAATGTCAATGGAATTCCGCGAAACTACTCTAAGCTAGTGAAACATATGACAATGTTCCTCTCCTTGCAGAGTGCGCCATCAGGAGTTAATAATGCGGAGAGAGATCCCATGAATTTGCCTCCCAGATCTGGCCAGATGATCCTCATGTTGGCGACCGTCACGATTGCGCTGGCATCCGCTGTTTTCGCGTATCAGGCGAGCCTTATTCCGGCGTCGCGCCTGATCAACCCTGACGAACTGGTCAAGCTTCTTCAGTCTTCCAAGAGCGAGAAGCCACTAATGATTCAGGTGGGCTCCCATGTCCTTTACACGCAGGCGCACATCCCGGGCTCGGAGTACGTTGGCCCAGCCTCCAGCGAGGTGGGGCTGCAATCGCTGCGCCAGCGCGTGCAATCTCTACCGCGGAACAAGTTCATCGTTCTTTATTGCGGGTGTTGCCCGTGGGGCCACTGTCCGAACGTCAAACCTGCCGACGACGCGCTCCATGCGATGGGATTCACCAACGCGAAGGTGCTCTACATGGCGGACAACTTCGGGGCGAACTGGGTCGATAAAGGCTATCCAGTTGCGAAGGGGGAGTAGGGAAATGGGCGGCGACGCAGCAGGAACGAAGATTGACTAAGCGGGCTGTCAGCGCGCTGGGGTTGATGGTGGTGGCGGCGGGACTTTATTTCGTGATCCGTCATCATGGCGCGCCTGGGGGCGTGAGTAGCAGTGAACATTCGCTGGCCCCCAACTTCTCGCTTCTCGACATAACCGGACAACGGGTCGAGCTTTCATCCTACCGGGGCAAGGTGGTCCTGCTGGACTTCTGGGCAACGTGGTGCGATCCGTGCCGGGACGAGATTCCTCATTTCATCGAACTGCAAGACAAGTACCGCGAGCCGGGCCTGCAGGTCATCGGAGTTTCCATGGATGATGGACCGGAACCGGTACGCGAGTTCTCCCGGCGGTTCAAAATGAACTACCCCGTGGTGCTGGGTAACGCGAACACAGGCGAGCTTTACGGAGGAGTTCTCGGATTGCCGATGGCATTTCTGATCGGTCGCGACGGCCGGATCCGAGCGCGGCACATTGGCGCGACCGACAGCGCTGTCTTCGAACAAGAGATCGTGAACCTGCTCCGGAGTAAAACCGATTCCAGTTCGCCGGAGTCGCAGCCCTGAACTGATTCTGAAGCACGGGACTGTTCATCACGGGCGCGGTCTGCATTTGCGGGTGTGGAGCAGGGCCATCGTGACTGCGAAGTTTTGTCCAGACGTTCTAGTTTTTCTCATAACGCCTCCATGTTTTCTGACTGGCGACTAAGCTGAACAACTGCGAAACGGTGAGGTGGGACCTGGTCCGGCATATGCACACACTGTTAATGTCCCTTGATTCCGTGCAGCTCGGTCAACACGTCCACGAAGCCTCCAGTCACGGTTTTGTTGTTCTTAACACGGGTCAGGAGGGACCCCGATGCGCCCACAACATCCACTCTTGTGAAGGCGCCACCGGAGTATGTGAATCCGTGCTGCAAGCCGGATGCATCCAGGTACAAACCCGCGATCACGCCGGTGTCATTGATACCCTGAGCGCTGGTGTACGAAGCCAGAGGAAAATCCAGCGACGTAAAGGTGCCACCCTTTAGCACATAGCCATGTGTCACCTTGGCCGTGTCCTTCCAGTAGCCCACGATATCCCCGTTGGAGTTGATCCCCTGCGCCGATGTCCCAATGGATCCAGGAAAATTGATGGCAGTAAACACACCCGACTGGTAGAGGTATCCGTGCAGTGCGCTGTCTACATAGCGACCGACAATCTGGCCCGCATCGTTGATGTCCACAGCCCAGGTGACGACAGAGCCCGGATAGTCGATGGTTGCGAACGCACCAGCATTGTCGAAGAACCCGTGAGTGGTACCCAACGCGTCGATATATACGCCGACAATCTGGCCGGCGGTATTGATCCCCTGTGCGTAACTCTGCGTGGAGCCCGGAACCGCGAGTGTCTTGTAGGTAGTTCCCTTCAGAGTGAATGCTTGCAGGGTGCTCCCGTCGTAAGCAAACGCTCCTACCGCCGTGGTCAGGTTGGTATCGAGCACAAGCGAGTAGGAAGCCCCAGGATAATCCGCAGTCGTGAAGGCGTAGGACTTAGAGCCGGCCAAACCTAGAGCTACCGGGTCGGTCGCTGGATTCACGCTCTGAGGCGCAGCAATGACATGAGCCGGTCGAGCATCCGGCAGGCCCAACGAGTTCAAAACATTGCTCAAACCGTTTCGATGTTGGTGGCTGGTTTGCGCCGCAGCCGCAGTAGCCGCGGCCAAGGAAATGATGAGCAGGGTTACGGATAGCATTGTTCTGGTTTTCATAGTGCGATTTTCCCTTCACGATATTGCTGATTGACGAAGCCGCGGATCTATAGCGCCTGGACTTAGCCAGACGACCAAAGATGCGGGGCCTATGTGTTTTCGCCTTCTGCCGCGAGGCCCCGCACCTCTGTCATGCTATGGCCCCACGATGCTGGAGACCTTGTTGTTCACGCCGACCACGGTACAGAGCACGCTTCCGCTGGAAAGGTTGGTGCAATTAGGGTTCCCGACCACGGTCTGGCCGAGCTTCGCGAATCCGCCCCAGTTGCTGCCGTTGAAGTCATCCACGTAGAGGGAGCAGAGTCAGAGAAATAACAAAACGGGTTTTCATGTTCGAATCCTCCTTGGACGACAATTTCACATTTGAGGAACCGTTCTCCTCGACCGGGCCCCTTCTTGCGCTCTAATCAGTGGCTATCCGTCAAATCACAAAAGGAATCCAGCGGGCGCGTACTTTATTCATGTATGCGCCGTATTGCGGGTCAGTCCGCAGGAAGTTCTCTTCGACAATACTTTTCACCGGGATAAACCAAAACACCCCAAGGCCCAGCAGCAGAGCATTCTGCGGGCTGTAGGCGCGCAGCGCGAAGGCAAGAGAGGTGAGCAGACCGCCGGTGTATACGGGGTGGCGCATGTACGCATACGCTCCGCTGTGGACGAGTTCGCGCTGGGCGGGCACGAAGCCGATGTTGCGTCCCAGGCTGAAGCGTGCCCAGATCACGATCAGCAAGCCCGGGATGGCGATAGCGTCGGTAATCCAGTTGGCGACCAACGGACGTCCCTGCTGCAACAGGCCGAGAACCAGAATTTGCCAGTAAGTAGCCACGAAGGCCAGCAGCCAATACCAGGGGTTGGGCGTAATTCGTTTGGGTGGCCGGCGGATGATCATGGTCGCGACGAGAATCAGTGTGCCGAGCGCCGAGGTTAGCAATGGCAGTCCGTGATGCCAGTGCTCGTAGCGGTAGTAAGCCAGATACGCAAGCGGGACGCAGGCGATCGCGGCTACGGTGCGGTCCAGCCACGGCAAGGAGAGCACGCGAATCAGATTGAAGGAGAGATTGGGCGCGGTTACGGGCGCGAATGCTTGGTTGGTTGCCATAAGATCACCTCCGAGAAAGTTTGTTGAAATTTACTAGTGCTGCTGACGCAAAAGTTTGAGAAGTGGCGGGCCTGACAACTCCATCCCTTATTTCGCCATCACTTCTTTCATTTTGTCTTAGGCGCTCGGACTGTCGCCGCCGATGACATAAAGAATGCTGTTCACCACGGCGGAGGCGGCCGCACGAAACGCGGCGTCGGTATGGATGCTCCGGTGGTCCACGTATTCTTGGAGACCTTGTAGATCTCCGTAATGCCGGTGACGGCGCTGTCGGTAGCAACGCTGATAACGTACACTTTCCCCTTAATCACGCCGGTGGCTGCCCCTTGGCGGGCCGTTGGCATGGACGCTCCGCTGCCCCCGGAATTGGGAGCCCAGGGATCGCCAGGTCGCGCAACAGCGCCCGCTTGGAATGCCATCACCATCGCTAGTGCGAACAGAATTTGGTGGACGTGAGTTTTCATAATTCCCCCCTTCATTCGTCTGCTTCTTACTTACAACTGCGGAAAGGGAGAGGGAAATCGGGTCATGAATATTTTCGGAATGTAGAAATTTTCGTTGAGGGTGGAGAACAGCCAGACAAATTCAGGGTCGCACCGGATTGACTTGACTAGGGTGTCCAGCTATCTTTACGTCACTGCGATTGGGCCGTAACCGACTGTGGATCAACAACATTCCCATCCTGTAACCGAGCTGCTGGTGCGCTGGAAGGCGGGCGACCAAGAAGCGCTTGAGGCGCTGGTTCCACTGGTCTACAAAGAACTGCGCGACATCGCTCGCCGTCATCTTCAGCGGGAGCGTCCCGGGCATACCCTGCAAAGCGCCGCCCTGGTCCACGAGGCCTACCTGAGGCTGCTGGACCAGCGCCCCTTTGACACTGAAAATCGGGCGCATTTTCTCGCCGTTGCCTCGCGTCTGATGCGGCAGATTTTGGTGGATTATGCCCGCAGCTATGGTGCCGCCAAGCGCGGTGCGGACCGCAGAATAGAGCTCGATTCTTCGATCGTACTGCCCCAGGTGCGGACTACGGATGTGGTTGCGCTCGACGACGCGCTGAACGATCTGTCGAGTCTCGACGAACAGCAGGGCCGCATTGTCGAACTGCGTTTTTTCGGAGGCCTGGCGACCGAAGAGATCGCGGAAGTGCTGGGGATATCCGCCTCCACCGTCAAACGGGACTGGAACGTGGCCAAGGCGTGGTTGACCAGGCAAATGAGGAAGGGAAACCGTGGGGGCAGCGGAGCAGTGGCAAAGGATTAAGGAAATTGTCGGGGCCGGCAACTATTCCAGCACGCCTGACAACTCTTCCCACTCCTTCATAAAGCTCTGCAGATCAGACTTCCGGAGCGCAAGTTCCTGGGTCTGGCGCTGCGTCTCTTCCGCGCTCACAAAGCTCTGCAGTTCGGTTTCACACAAGGCAATCGCGGTTTCGGCGCGGGCAATCTCTTCTTCTATTTCGTGCAGACGGTCTTCCATCTGCTGGCGCTTGATCGGATTCAGGCGCTTGCCTTTGGGTTCGGCTGCCTCGGCGGCAGACGCGCGGCCTCCATTTGCGGGCGCTGGGGAAGATGGCGATGAAATAGCGGAGGCCTTTGGCGTCTCCACGGCAACCGCGGCTCTTCCCTGCTTGCGCCAGAGATAGTCTTCGTAATTTCCCGGGTAGATTTCTACCTTGCTCTCGCCGATTTCGAAGACTCGGGTGGCCAGCTTGTCGATGAAGTAGCGGTCGTGGGAGACGAAGACCACCGTGCCGGTGTATTTCATCAGGGCTTCGAGCAGGACATCTTTGGCACGCAGGTCGAGGTGGTTGGTCGGCTCATCGAGCAGCAGGAAGTTGGCGGGGTGCAGCAGCATTTTGAGCAGCGCGTAGCGATTGCGCTCGCCTCCGGAGAGGACGCCGATGCGCTTAAAGACATCGTCGCCGGAGAAAAGGAAACAGCCGAGCAGGCTGCGTAGCTGGGTTTGCGTCGAGGCGGCCGAGAGCTCACCAATGTCGTCGAGGATGCGAGCTTCAGGATCGAGTTCCTTATATTGGTCCTGCGCGAAATAGTCGGGCTCGACATTGTGGCCCAGCTTGTATTCGCCGGCGGTGAATGTCTCCTGGTTGGCCAGCAGTTTAATGAGTGTCGACTTCCCTGCTCCGTTGACTCCGACCAGCGCGATGCGTTCGCCGCGTTCGATCATGAAATTTACTTTTTCAAAGACTTTGTGATCGCCATAACTCTTGGCGACGTTCGCGAACTCGGCTACGATGCGCCCGCTTGGCTTCGGCTGCGGAAAGGAGAAGTGGACGGTCTTCTCTTCGTCCGGAATTTGGATCCGCTCCATTTTTTCGAGCTCTTTAATGCGGCTCTGCACCTGCTTGGCCTTGGTTGCCGTGTAGCGGAAGCGGTTGATGAAGACTTCGAGCTGCTCGACGCGTTCGTGCTGCGTTTTGTAGGCGGATTCGAGCTGCTCCTTGCGCGCGGCCTTGCCGGCGAGGTACTGATCGTAGTTGCCGGCGTAGAAGTGCATCTGCTTGTTCCAGATTTCCACGATGCGCTTTACGGTGATGTCGAGAAAATATCGGTCGTGCGAGATGAGGACGAAGGCGTAGGGATAGGTGGTGAGGTACTCCTCAAGCCAGTTGCGGGCTTCGAGATCGAGGTGGTTGGTGGGCTCGTCGAGCAGCAGCAGGTTGGGCTTCTGGAGTAGGAGTTTGGCGAGGGCGATACGCATCTGCCAGCCGCCGGAGAATTCTTCGGTCTGCCGCTTCCAGTCGTTGCGGTGGAAACCGAGACCGGTGAGGACCTGGCCAACTTGCGCTTCGAGCGTGTAGCCGTCGCGGGCCACGAATTCATGTTCGAGTTTCTGGTAACGATCGGCAACGTTTGAGTATTCATGGCTCTCGTGGTCAAGCTCCGACATGCTGCGGGTGAGCGACTCCATTTCTTGTTCGATGGCGTGGAGTTCGGCAAACACTGACATGCACTCGGCAAAAATGGTGCGGCCGGTCATGGTCAGGCCGTCCTGCGGGAGGTATCCGGCGGAGATGCCTTTGGCGCGCGAGATGGCGCCGTAGTCGAGCGACTCGCTACCGGCCAGGATTTTCATGACGGTGGATTTGCCGGTGCCGTTCGCTCCGACCAGACCAATGCGCGATTCCGGCGTGATCAGCCAGTCGGCGTTCTCGAACAAGAGCTTGTGCCCATAGCGCTTGCCGGCGCCGGAGAGTTGGATCATGGTTGTATCTTTATCGTCTCATGAGAGAGTGTGGCGCCGACACTCTTGTCCGCGTAGCCGAGCTTCGCTCGGCTGGACTGGCGAGGACGCCCGTCCTCCACAAGCGCTAGCGAGCGGCAGCCATGCGCGCGATACCGATGTGCTCCAGCGCGCGGTCAATCACGGTTTGGAGTTCGTGGGCGTATTTGACTTCGCGGCCCTTAGCTAGCACAACGCGCGCCTTCTCTCCATCGAACCAGGTGGGATTGCGATAGTCTTCTTCCGGCGTGCGGGTTTGGCGAACGTCCATCAAGAAAGCTTTGACCACGTATTCCTGTACACCGCCCGCCTGCCAGAAAACACCCTTGGAGTGAACGTAGATGTGGAAATGGCGAGGCTCGATGATGCCGGTGGCGCCCGCTTCTTCTTTGGCTTCGCGTTCGGCAGCCTGGCTGTGCGAGAGGCGAGGTTCGGGGGCTCCCTTGGGAAACGTCCACTTGTTGCCGCCGTTGGTATGGACCAAAAGAAACTCGGGATGCGAATTCACCCGCCGATAGCACACGGCAGCGACCTGCAGCGGCAGCGCAAAGCGAGAGACCCGAGGCGAGCTCATCTCTCGTAGTTTACTGCAAAGATATTTCTGGAATGTTAAATAGCAGCGAAAATGGTGCACACCTTTGGTACCGGGGTATTCGGTGCTCGCGGACGGATCTCAGCTATCAACTGTCAGTTTTCAGCGACCCCACCCTATGAATGACGACACGAATCGCGCTTACTGAGAGCTGATAGCTGACGACTGAGAACTGTTTCCAAAGCCCAGTCCGCTCAGGGCAGCTATTTTCCCGGGATCGACCGCCCGGCTGGCAATCAGCACTTGGAAATTCTCTCCCATGCCGACGGGCGTGACCAAGTGTTTGAGTTGGAGGGCCACCTTCGCGCGTTCTTGCGGGACGCGGCAGTCTTCGAAGGCGTCAGCAAACTGGTCTCCCTCGCCGATGCCCATCAGAAATTGCGATTGCGTGCGGAGCTTTTCGACCTGCATGCCGGCTTGCTCGCATGCGGCGGCGAGCGCAGTGAAATTGACGTGGGCTGTGAGGTCTTGCTCGCCGGGAGCCTGGTAAGGGTCGGGGCTCGCGGAGTGCTGGCGATACGCCATGAGCGTACCGCGATGGCGACCCGCGAGTTGTTGATTGCGCGTGTAACCGTAGTCGATGATCAGCAGCAATCCCCGCGGGATGGAGCGCGCGACTTGCTCAATCCAGTTCTGACCGAGAATTGGCACTTCGATGCGCTCGCCTGGTTCGGGATGAACGCCGTAGCGGTCGAGGAATTCCAGTTCTTCGGCGAGCGCTGGGAGCCATGTTTCTTGCAGACGATTGTTTTCGAGCGCGATGTGGAGTTTGCCCGAAGCGCCGAGAATTTCCACGGGCACGGCGTCGAAGAATTCGTTGGCGAAGACAATGATGGGAGCTTCAGTTGCAAGCATCCGGTGCGGACCGGTGGGTTGTCCTTCCGGGACTGCGGCTCTACCGGCTTTAAGGTGCTCGCGCAGGGTTTCCTGGAGTCTGGCTCCGAGCGCGGGCGACGATTCTTGCAAGGTGTAAGTGAGGGCAGCGAAGAAGTCGGGGAATTTCTTGTTGGACCAATCAAGCACATCGCGGGCGAACAAGCCGCGGCCGGGGCCGAGTTCGAGGATTTCGATCTGAGGCGGGCGGGCGAGCGCTTGCCATATCTCCTCAAACTGCCGCGCGAGCAGGCGTCCGAAGACGGCGTGAACGTCGCTCGACGTATAGAAGTCCCCAGCTTTGCCGAATTGTTCGGCGTTGCGGGAATAGTAACCATGGGAAGGATCGTAGAGGCAGATCTGCATGTAGCGCGAAAACGGAATGGGGCCGCGCTCGCGAATCTCCTGCTCGATTTGTTCGCGGACGGACAAGACTCTAGCTTTCCTCGCTTCCCTCTCCTGCGGGCAACGGGCTGCGGGTAACGACGCGATCCTGTGGGGTGCGCGTAAACATTTCGATGAAGTAGTCGTGCAACCCGTCGTAGAGCTGGCGCTGAAGATGCCAGGTGAATTGAGGATGATCGAGATCGCGGGGATGAATCGGGAGCACGTAGGTGTGAATGGGGACAGTCGAGTTTTTCAAATCGATCAGAATTTCGATAGCGCCGTTATTTTCGCGCGCGGAAAAGGCGAGCAGCGGATGATCGTAGAGCCGCAGGTGATCGAAAACTTTTCCCAGTTTCTCGGAATCTGGCACCGGTTCATTCTACTCAAGTTCTCCAAATGCCTTTCTGCTGGCGAGAACGTAGAAACCGACAACCCAATCAAACCCCAGGCACCAAAAAGGGTACCAGGTGGGAACATAGCGTGGCGGCGGCGAATGCAGGATTACATCCCAAGCGCCGTGAGCGACCCAAGCCACACCGATCAACGCGGGCCAACCGCGCAGACCAGCCACAGCGGCGATGGAGAAGACCGCCAGTCCAAGTAGTTCCAGCGGCAATTGCGTCAAGCCGTGGCGTAGGGTGGCAAATACAACGTAGAGCGCGGCAGCAATTACCAAGCACGCAGCGCACGCGGTCAATTCCCGCCGGCGATTTTGCGTGCGCACCAGCAACAGAAAAATCGCACCCAGCACAACGCCGGACAATACCGCCACGAGCATCGTGCTCAGAGCTCTCTCTCTCTTCGGGAAGGCTTCGTCGCACGCCGAGCGCTCGGCGGCGATCTCCACGACTGATTTCTTACTAGGCCGCCATTCGCATCGGGTTGCCTTCGGCGTGGAAGGCGCGCTTGATCGGGGGCATGGCCAGATAGAAGATGCAGGCCGCGTTAATTGCCCCGAAGAGCAACGAAAAAATATGCGCGTGAATGAGGCCGGGAAGAACCAGCACCAGTCCAATCGCGGAAAACAGGAGCGCGAGCAGACGTCCCCAGTTCTGCATCTGCAGGACGCCGTAGCCTGCAATCATGTGCACGACCGCAAACACAATGATGCCCAGCCCAGCCACGTGGCCGAAGGTACTCAGCAGCCGTTCGACAGCGTTGCCTTCGGCGGCCAGGGAAGCAAGCTTGGCGGCCAGTCCACTGAAGAGCAGGACCGACAGGCCGAACACTAGCCCAAGTACACCGCGCAGAATCTGATAGAAACCGACCAAGGTGACACCAAGTGGGCGCATAAATCCTCCTTACAAATGTGGTCAGAAATATAACACACGCGGGAACGGCCGCGGCACCCGAGCTACATGGCGTCCCAATTCGTACAGACGGGCGAGGGGGTCGCCCGACGCTCCACTATTTCTATTCGTAGCGCAGGGCTTCGATCGGATCAAGGCGTGAGGCTTTGATGGCGGGGAGCATGCCGCTGATCACGCCGACAAATCCGAGGATCGCGGTGGACGCAAGAAGCGTGGCGGAATCGATCGTGAGATGGATATCGCCTTCGGTGCCGTTCTCTACGAAGGCGCTCCACAGCGTAAGCGATCCGACCGACCAGGAGACGAGGTAAGCGAGAACTACGCCGGCGATCCCACCGAGAAGCGTGATGGCTAAGGCTTCCGCGAGGAACTGGATCAGGATGTGCCAGCCGCGGGCGCCGAGAGCTTTTTCGACGCCGATTTCGCGGGTGCGCTGGGTAACGGAAACCAGCATGATGTTCATCAGCCCCACGCCTCCAATGCCTAGCGTGAGCAGGCCGATGAACCCGAGCAGAATCTTGATGCCGGTGGTGATCACACGCAGGTCGAGCAGATCGGCAAAGACGTCGAAGACAAAGACGGCCCGCTTGTCCTTGGGATCGAATTCATGGTGAAAGGCCATGGAGCGGCGCACCGCCTCGGCGACTTTTTCGTGGTCGCCTTCGTATTCCATGGCGATGGCATTGAGGTAATAAGTATTGGTGAGGTCGTTCATGGCGCTGAACGGGATATAGACCTTGCCGTTCATGTTGTCGTCGCCATTCTGAATGACGCGTTTAAGCACGCCGATGACTTCGTAGGAAATGCCGTCGAGCCGCACTTTTTCGCCCAGCGCGTTCTGGCCGGAGAACAACTTCTTCTTGACGTCGGCGCCGAGGATGGCCACGCGGCTGTGCGTGTTCTCGTCGAGTTCGGTGAAGAACGTGCCCCCTTCGACATCGATCCGGCGCATGTGCTGATAGTACGGATAGACTCCGCTGATCCCGTAGTTACCGCTCCGCGTTCCAAAAGCGACGGTGCTTTGCTTGAAGGCTTCGGGCGAGATGCGCTTGAGCAAAGGCACTTCGGCCTGAAGATAATCGAGATCGTTGACCGTGAGTTTCACTTCGTTGCCGGCCTTGGTGCCACCCGCTTGCAGGGAGGTACGTCCGGGGAAGACAAAGACCAAGTTCGTGCCCCAGGAGCGGAAAGCGACCCAGAGGCCACGCTCGAAACCGGAACCGTAGGCAAGCAGCAGCACGACGGTCGCGATGCCCCACGCCATGCCGAGCATGGTGAGGATGCTGCGGCGGCGATTGTGCTTGAGCGCGTTGTAAGCCTGGCGTGCGAGTTCGAGAATCATGGTTAGTCCGTTGCAGCCAGTTTCCTGTAGAGACGCGGCTTGCCGCGTCTCGCTATTATCGCCGCTGCCTCAGACGGGGCAAGTCCCGTCTCTACAGAAAAAGCTACTCCTGGCGCAGAGCCTCCACCGGTTGCAGCAGCGCGGCCTGACGCGCCGGATAAAGCCCCGCGGCTATGCCGGCACACGCGAGCGAGAGAATGGCGATGGCCGCGGACGACGGAACAATGCGGGGCGTATCAAATCCCTCGGGTGCGGGCAAGGCGGCGAGAAGCGTGACCAATGCGGTCGTGATCGCCAGCCCGATGCCTCCGCTCAATGCGGTCAGAAACGCGCCTTCCACAAAAAACTGCGTCAGGATGGCGCGATGAGTGGCGCCCAGCGCTTTGCGCAGTCCGATCTCGCGGGTGCGTTCGGTAACGGAGACAAGCATGATGTTGATGATGCCGATGGCACCGAGGGCAAGCGTGACCACACCTACGACGCCGAGGAAATAGTCCATGCCGTCGAAGATCTTGGCTACGCGCTTGTTGTCTTCGATGGTGTCCCAGTCTTCGAATGATTCTGTAAGCTTGGGATCGAACCCGTGGTGCCGGGCAATAATGTCGTGGACTTCCTGTTTCGCCACCAAGTTCCCGCTGGGCGTGAGCGGACGGTAGTTCAAGAATGAGATGGCATCTTCGCTGTTCTGCTCTTTCAGCCGGAACAGGTTGCGCATGGTCGCGATGGGAATGAAGATGCGCGCGTTGGTGCCGTTATTGCCTTCCTGGCCGACCTTGCTGACGACGCCGATGATTTCGAAGCGGACGCCATTGAGCAGGATGGGCGAGCCAACGGCCGGGCGTCCAGGAAATATGTTTTTCAGAAGCTCCCAACCGACCACGGCCACTCGCCGCGTTTCGCTATTGTCGTCGTCGTTGAACCAGCGGCCCGGGCCGACGGGGACAGTACGGATCTGGTTGTACTCGGGAGCGATGCCGAAGACCTGGCCGTTGGTGGAACCGTAATCGCTGACGGCGCGAATGTCCTCGCGGTTGAGCACGGGTGAAAGATACTTGAGGGACCGGGCTTCGCTGCGGATGGCAAGGTAATCCTGATAGGTGAAATGGTAAGTGCGGCCGGACTGAGTGCTGCCTTCGACCGCAGGGATGCGCCCGGGGAAGGTAAACATAATGTCCTGGCCAAGATTCTTCAGCTGTTTCGCCTGACCGCTGCGAAAGCCCTCGCCCAAGCCGACGAGCAGGAGCAACGACCCGACGCCCCAAGCTATGCCGAACATGGTGAGAAACGAGCGCAATTTGTGAGCCCAGAGGGTGGCCAGAGACTGGCGAACGATTTCGATGAGCATCCGCATGGCTTGTTCCGCAAAGTTTGCTTCACGGCGGGCTGGCCTTATGTGGGAGGCGAAGCCTGCACTGTGTACTCTGTTGTGTAGTACGGAATCGGGGGCGGCGTGGTTCCCCAAAAAAGCATACTTCGCCCTTTGGGTTTAGACGCTGGAAGCGGCTCCTGGGTTAGCTGCGGGGGGTTCCTCGTAGAGACGCGGCAAGCCGCGTTTTTACCACAGGATGCGCGAAAGGCGGCCTCAATTTAAGCTCCTTTTCCTGCTCACTGCCGGGATTGCGGCACGTCTAAGACGGCGACCAGTGTGGGTTGCAATCCGCGGCCCGTTTCAGCAAAACGAGCGATGTCGCCACGCTTATGGATGCATATATGGATGCATATTGAAGGAGGCGTTCCATCATGTTTCGAAGAGCTTTGCGAGGATTCCTGTTCTGCCTGCTGATGGCAGCCATGCCGGGCGTGAGTCCGGCGCAATCGTTCGTGCTTGATCTGCCCCTGCAGAGCCAGCGGGCACAGATTTCACAACGCATCGGCATCACTGATATCACCATTAGCTATCACCGGCCGCTGGTCAATGATCGCAAGATCTGGAACGACTTGGTTCCCTACGGCAAGGTGTGGCGTGCGGGAGCGAATATCAACACGACCATCACCTTCAGCGATCCTGTCCAGATCGAGGGCAAGCCGCTCGACAAGGGCACTTACGGTTTGCATATGATCCCGAACGCCGATGAATGGACGATCATTTTTTCGAAGAATTCGACTTCCTGGGGATCCTTCACCTACGACGAAAAAGAAGATGCGCTGCGCGTGAACGTGAAACCCAGGCCCGCCGACATGCACAACGCCCTGACCTACGACTTCGATCAACTGCAGAAGGATTCGGCACTGGTTGAGTTGGAGTGGGAGAAGATCGCGGTCCCGTTCAAGGTCGCGGTTGATGTGCACAACGTCGTGCAGGCCAGCCTGAAAAAACAGCTCCGCAATCTTTCGCAATACACGTGGATGAGCTGGGACGACGCGGCGAATTATATGCTCACGGAAAAGATCGGTCTGGACGATGCGTTGAAATATGCGGATAAGTCCATCGAAAATGAAGATCGCTACGACAACCAGATGACCAAGTCGAAGGTCCTGGCGGCGCTCAATCGCAAGGACGACGCCGCAATCGCGCAGAAGAAGGCGCTGGAACTTGCCAGTCCGCTGCAGATGCATTTATTCGCTCGCCAGTTGCAAGGTGAAAAGCGCAATGAAGAAGCGTTCGCGATCTTCCGCGAAAACGCGAAGAAACATCCCGACCAGTGGTTCGTGCATTCCGGACTGGCTCGTATGTACTGCGCGCAAGGCAAGTTCGACGACGCGGCCAAGGAAATGAAACTAGCGCTCGCAGGGGCTCCGGAAAACCAGAAGAGCTACGTGGATGGGCTCGTGAAGAAGCTGGAATCGAAGCAGGATATTAATCAGTAGTCAGGAGTGGTCAGAAGTGAGTGGGAAACTGGGGGCTGTCGGCTCGCTAGGCAAACCGGCAGCCCGTTTTTTTGCTTGGTAGAGACGAGGCTTGAAAGACTGTTTCCGGTGATCACCACTGCGGTGCCCACCGGACCGCTGGCTCAGGTCAACATCACGGCGGTGTTTGGGACCCGTTGTGCCATCCCGTTTAGTCCCCAGCAACAGGCTAGTCTACTTTTATTGACAACATCCTACTGACTGTCAATCGGGCCACGTAATTGCGAGGGATATTGCCTTTCATCGAGATTTTTTCGCAGTGTGGTGAGAAACCGCCTGCAGACAAGAAAATGTCATAAACGCCAGGCGGCAATTCCACGGAGAAGTCCCCGGTCTCATCAGTGGCGCTGACCTTATCGTCTTTCGTCCCTTCGTTATTAGTCACGCCATCCAATCCGATGGGGTCCCAGTGAATGATGACGCGGGTGTTTGGTATCCGGCCCCCATCGAGTCCATAACGGTCCCGGAGAGCGTTGCCGCCCGTGCAGAAAACACGGTTAGGAGGAGAAACAAAAATAATCGTCTGCAGTTCACAGCGCGAATTATGGCTGAAAGACTCTGTCACTGCAAGGGCGGGCTTGGCGGACAAGGAGCCAACGCCACGTCCGGATATTCAAACACTCCTCGCCCGGACTTCCGCCCCAGCCTTCCGGCTTTCACATACTGCACCAGTAGCGGGCAAGGGCGGAATTTTTCGCCGAGGGTTTTGTGCAGGTGTTCGAGGATGTGGAGGCGCGTGTCGAGCCCGACCAGATCCACGAGTTCGAACGGTCCCATGGGATGATTCAGGCCGAGTTTGAGAGCCTTGTCGATGTCTTCGGCGCTGGCGATGCCTTCCTGGAGCATGTAGAACGCTTCATTGCCAATCATGGCGTTGATGCGGCTGGTGATGAAGCCGGGCGCCTCTTTGATCACGACAACCTCCTTGCCCATGCGCTTGCCGACTTCGACGACAGCGGCGAGCGTTTCCTCATCGGTTTCGAGTGCGCGCACGATTTCGAGCAGCTTCATCTTGTGCACGGGATTGAAAAAGTGCATGCCAACGCACTTCCTGGCGCGATAGGTAACGCTGGCGATCTCGGTAACGCTGAGCGAAGAGGTGTTCGAGGCGAGAATGGTAGTGGGGCGGCAGATCTTGTCGAGTATTGTGAAGATCTCGATCTTCGATTCCATTTCCTCGGGAACGGCCTCGATGACAAGATCGGCCTCGCGCGCGGCCTGATCGATGGAGCCGGCATACTCCACTCGCGAAAACGCCGCGTTGGCTTCGCTGGCATGGACCTTGCCGAGTTCGACAGCCTGGTCGAGATTGGCGCGGATTTCCGTCTCCGCCTTGCGCAGGGCATTCGGAAGAAGATCTTCGAGAATGGTGCGATAGCCCCCGAGAGCGGCAGCATGCGCGATGCCCCGACCCATGATGCCGGCGCCGATCACCGCAACCGTGCGGACCTCAGTCACTCTTTGCCCGCCTGCTCGAGGTGATGAAGCACGCTCTCATAGCTGGGTTCAGACTTGCGGATATATTCGCCCAGACGGGCGGCCTCCTCTTTGGTCATCGCCGGGATGCTGGCGCTGATCCGGCGGAGCGTGGTGGCGATGTCGTCGATGTAATTCATGAGGCGTATAAGTTCTCCGGTTGCGGGCATGAAGGCTCCTTGCGTTATTTCTGGCGCGCCGACGGAAGCGACCGCCACGGCCAGGTACAGCTATTCATTGTTCAACATGCGGGCGGATTTAGCAAAGGAGGTCGGGGATCAATTGGGCGTACTGATAAAATTCCGCGGTGGGTTTGCCCTCGCGCAAACCGTGTCCGCAAGAATGCGCTGTAAATCAAGGTCATCGACGATAATAGCCCCATGCTGCGCCACCCGAGCCTGATCCCGCTTTCGCATCAACACCAGCACGCGCTGTCGCTCTGTGTGCGACTGGAGCGGACGCTGCAAGCCGGTGCTGTGGATCTGGGTGTGTGGCAACTGGAGGTGCACCAGCACTACGCGAACGAAGTGCAGTTCCATTTCGCGGCGGAAGAAAAGGTTCTCTTTCCCGCCGCCCGGCGTCTTCCCGAACTCGCCGCGCTGGTTGAGGAACTCAACGGCGAACACGAACGATTGCGGGAGTACTTTGTCCACGCCGAGCAAGGCAACATGAATCAAGGCGAACTGGGAGTATTCGCGAAGTTGCTCTCCGTACACATCCGCAAGGAAGAACGACAACTGTTTGAGACCATGCAGAGGCGGATGCGGCCGGAAGAACTGAAATCGCTGGGAAAAGAGTTGGCGCGGGCGCTGGAGGATACGGTGCAAGCATGTCGCCTGAATCCCAGGCGAGGAGAAATCAAGGCCCGCTAATCGAGTTGGTGAAAGCGCCGGAAGCCGGCGTAGCCTTCTTTGCCCATATAGCGCTCAAGGATTGAGGGATCGGTCTGGCGCAGATCGACGATCACCAGCCCATCGACCACGTCGGAAAACTTGCGGTCGACATTGAAGCCCACCAGCCTGCCTCCCACCTTGGCATACTGCTTGATCAGGATGGGCAACCCCTTGCCATCTTCTTCCACATCGGAGATGGGCTCGGCAAGTTCGTCAAGATCGCGCAATGCACTGCAAAGGGCGCCGCAATCCCAGCGGCGGAGTTTGGGAGCGCGGAAGGGCGTGCGCGCGTGGATAAGGTCGGCAAATTCGCGGCCGTCTTCGCGCTGCTCAAAGTAGCGCACAATCATCTCGCGCGACAAACTACTGTACTCGTTGCTGATGCTGACCGCTCCAAACAACACCGGAGTCTCGGGGTGGCCGCTCACGAAACGCGCGATGCCCTTCCACAGCAGCAGCAGCGGCGCGTACTGACGCTGATACTCGGGACGCACAAACGAGCGGCCCAGCTCCAGAGCGGAACCAATCTTCAAAAAAAGTTGTTCGTCGTAGCGAAACACGGTGTTCGTGTAGAGACCCTTGATGCCATGTTCGCGGATAATCTCATCAGTGTTGCCCGCGCGGTAAGCACCAGCCAATTCCTGTTTCTCCTTGCTCCAGAGCAGCAGGTGCCAGTAATAGGCATCGAATTGATCAAGGTCGGCGCTGCGTCCGGTGCCTTCGCCTGCGGCGCGGAAGGTGATTTCGCGGAGGCGTCCCAGCTCATCGAGCAGGTGGGGCAACTCAGAAGCGCGCGCGGCGTACACAGCGAATTCCGCGTTTTCAACGAGCAGCCGCCCGGCAGGCAATGCCGCAATATCGTGAACCACGAATCGCGATGGAACCTCGGAAGCGATCTGTTCCTGCGGTTTGCGCGGAAGCGCGGAACGCATCTTGCTGGGCAGCGAAATGGTCTTCTTGCCACGATACGACAGAAGATATGTTCGCAGACGAAGATACTCGGTGGCTTCCTCGTCGCTATCGAGATTGGCGATCAACTCCGACGGGATCGCACCTCCAATGCGAATCTGCACGTCTTTCTCGCGCAGCTGTAGAAACTCCTGCAGGAGGAAAAGAGTTCGCAGCTTTGGATTGATCAACCCGAGCAACTGGAACGTCACGCTATTGCGGCCACAGAAATATACCGGGAGCGCGCTGGCTCCCGTCTTGCGCACCAGGCGAGCCGCCACGGTGTTCCATGCGGAATCGGTGACCTGCGCCTCGCGCACATTCCACTGCGAGACTTCGCCGGCGGGAAACACGGCCAGAGCTCCGCCCTCGCGCAGCCATGCCAGTGCCTGTTTCAGGGGCTTTACATTCTTGTCCGTCGAAGACGGTGTACGAAAGGGGTCTACGAAGATGCAATGCTCGTGCAGTTCTGGAATGCCTTCGAGCAGTGAGTTGGTGAGTATCTTCACGTCGGGACGCACGCGAGACAGGAGCACGGCCAGCGCCGCACCGTCGAGCACACCAAAAGGGTGGTTGGCCACGGCCACCAGAGGGCCTTTGATCGGAATGTGCTCAAGGTCCGCGGGCTGGACGTCGAGCTTTACCTTCATTTCCGCCAGCAGCGCTTCGAGCCGAAAACCCTGCGGTGCCAAACGCACGCGCTGATACAGTTCACGCGCCTGCTCCATGGGGATGAACTTCCCGGCAAAGCCCGGAAGCCCCGCCAGAAGCGGCGGCTCGGTCAGTACACCTCGCTCTTCGTCACCCGCGATTGGCAATTTAGGCATAGCTGATTCTCGCCTAGCCGTGTTTGCACTTTTATGAAGGGATGGTTAAACGTTCGTGAATAAGTAGTCTCTAAGTAACCCCCTGATGAAACGAGAAACGTCCTGAAGATCAGTAACGAAAGTTACTGGACCATGGGGCACGTCACCGATTGGCTGGGAACACTGCTGTTTCGTATGTAAGAGACGGGGCTTGCCGCATCTCTACGTGAGGGGGCTAGGTGCTACTCAGGCCGCCCACTCTTCATTCGCGGTCGCCGACAACGCCTGCGGAAGCCGGTCGGAAACTTCGGCGAGCGTGGCCAGCTTTTCCGCCAACTCCGGACGCAACAACTCGCCGCCAAAACGCCAGCGCCAATTCCCCCGTTCGCGGCTGGGCACATTCATGCGCGCATCGCTTCCCAGCCCCAGCACATCCTGCAGGGGCACCACACAAAGGCTGGCTACCGAACCGGAGGCGGCGCGAATCATCGCCCAGTTGACGCCATCTTCACATCGGCCCAAATACGCTTGCACTTGCTGGCGTTCGTGTTCCGTGGCGCCCGATGCCCACCAGCCGAGTAACGTGTCGTTGTCGTGCGTGCCCGTGTAAACCACCTTGTCGGCTGTGAAAGTGTGCGGCAGATGAGCGTGCGCGCCGACATCGCCAAAACCAAATTGCAGTACCGCCATGCCCGGAATCTTGAGGCGTTCGCGGAGAGCATGCACGTCGGGCGTGATGTATCCAAGATCCTCGGCGAAAAATGGCAGCCCGCCCAGAGCCTCGCGCAGCTTCACGAATAAATCGTCTTTGGGACCGTCGACCCAGCGACCATGAATCGCGGTTGGTTCGCTCGCCGGAATCTCCCAGAACTGCGAAAATCCGCGGAAATGGTCGAGGCGGACGTAATCAAAATTGTGCGTGACCCAGCGCATCCGGTCGATCCACCACGCGTATCCTTGCGCCTGCATCACGTCCCAGCGATAAAGAGGATTGCCCCAGCGCTGGCCGTCTTGGCTGAAAAAATCCGGGGGCACGCCAGCGATGACTTCGGGATCGAGTTCGGAGTTCAAGCGAAACAGATCGGGGTGGGTCCAGACATCGGCGCTGTCGAAATTTACGAATATCGCGATGTCGCCCACGACGCGAATCGAACGTTGCGCGCAATAGGCACGAAGCGCCTGCCACTGTTCGAAGAAAAAAAACTGTACTACACGGCGGACATCGAGATCGTCGATCATTTCCGCGTTCGCCTTCTCCATCGCCACCGGATCGCGATGAGCCAGTTCACGGGGCCAGCGATTCCAGCTTTCCAGTTTGAAACGCGCTCGCAAACCATCGAAGAGAACGAAGTCATCGAGCCACCACTGGTTTTGGCGGCAGAAGCTCTCGTAACGTGAGCGGGCGTTTGGCGCAGCTGAGCGCACGAAATTGCGCGCCGCTTCAAACAGCAAAGGCAGCTTGTGATGGAAAACCTCCGGGTAATCCACGGACTCGACGCCACCGGCTAGACCGTTGACCCGGGCACGGTCAATCCAGCCGCTGTCGGCGAGCCGCTCCAAACTGATCAGCAGCGGGTTCCCGGCAAAGGCCGAAGTGGAAGAATAGGGCGAGTTTCCGTAACCGAGCGGGCCGAGGGGCAGCACCTGCCACAGCCCTTGCCGTGCAGATGCGAGAAAATCCGCGAAGGCATACGCCGACGGACCAAAGTCGCCAATCCCGCCGCGCGAAGGGAGCGAGGTGGGATGAAGCAGAATTCCGCTGGCGCGCGGGAATGGCATTCAGAATCAGTTCTCAGTTGTCAGGTCTCAGTTCTCAGTGGTGGTCATCAGGTCGGAACAAGGACTGAGAACCGGGAACTGAGAATTTCTCCGCTACGACCCTTCCTGGCCGCCTTGCCGCGTCAGGTTTTTCATCTCTTCCTGATTAACCTTCAACCGGTTGGACTTCTCCATATCCTTGCGCAGGTTCATAACGAACAGCCCGAACAAATCGTTCTGCTTGGCTTCGAGGAGCGTCTGGCGGATCCCGTCCTTCTTCTCCGTGAACTCCTGATCTGTCGGCGACTGTCTCTCGAGAAGTTGCGCAACCACGCCATTGCTGCCGGCGGTGATCGGTGCGCTAATTTCGCCGGGCTTCAGTGAGAAGATCGAACCGGCGCTGGCCAAGGAACCAATGTCGGGAACCTGGCCATCGGGCGAAACCAGGTCGCTCGTCTTCACCGTCGCCCCCATATCTTTCGCAGCTTTTTTCAAATCGTGCCCCGACTTGGCGCGGTCGGAAAGTTCCTGCGTCTTCTGTTGCAGCAGAAGGCCAGCGCGCTCGTTCTTGAACTCACTCTCCACCCGCGAATGGATGTCTTCGAACGTGGGCGTAGCCGGTGGCTTTATAGCGAGCAACTGGAAAACCACGTAGCCCTGCGGCACCTGCGCCACATCGGGCGGTGCCTTATCCGCTTCGTTAAACACCGCATCCATAAACTGCGGATTCGCAGCCAGCCCGGGCAAGTTATCGGTTCGGCTGAAGAATCCAGTTGTAAGTGCCGGCTGACCCTTAGCGGCGGCCTTGTCGAATCCCTCCGCACGCGCCTGGCTGAGCAAGCCGTTCGCCGCCGTCTCGGTGGCGTGCGCTGTTTTTTGCTGCTTCACTTTCTCTTCAATCTCGCTCTTTACCTCGGCGAGCAGCTTGAGATGAGCTTCCTGCTTGTCTTCGACGTGGATGATGTGGAAGCCGTAACTGCTCTTGACCAGATCGCTGGTCTGTCCTTTGCCGAGTGAATAGGCAGCCTTCTCGAATTCAGGGACGGTGCGGCCGCGACCGACCCAGCCGAGTTCGCCCCCGCTCTTGGCGCTGCCGGGATCGTCGGAATATTTTCCCGCGAGCGTCGCGAAGTCTCCGCCCGCCTTGACTTCCTTCAACACCCCCTCCGCTTTCGCGCGCGCATCGGCTACAGCTTTCTCATCTTCCTTGGCGCCGGGCGCAGGAAGAGGAGTTTTGATCAGAATGTGGCTGACCTTCACCTGTTCAGGCACGCGGTACTCTTCGCGGTGCTGATCGTAGTATGCCTGCAGGTCCTGATCGGCCACCGTCGTCGACGCCGCCATCTTCGCGCTATCGACCACGACGTACTTGATCTGCCGCTTCTCGGGGATGGAATTGTTATACGTCGCTTTGTTGCGCTCGTAAAAAGCCTTGAGTTCTTCGTCGGCGGGATGCAGCCCCTTCAGGATATCGGCCTGCGTGATCACGGCATATTCGAACTTCACCTTGGTGTTGCGGTGGTTGAATTCGTCGCGAACCTCGGTGTCCCCTACGAAGGCACTGGTCGAAACCAGGGCACGCAATTTGCGGACAAGAATAAAGTCCTTCTCCAGCGCTTCGAATTGAGGCACCGTTATGTCGTTGCGCTGCACAAAATTTTCGTACTCCTCCTGCCCCACGAACTTGCCGTCGGGAAAGAGCGTGGAGCCAAGCTGCCCGTGTTGTAGCTCATCGCGAAGTTCGTCGTCGCCGACGCGCAGACCCATGCGATGAGCCTCGACTACCAGCGCCTTTTCATTGATGAGTTGCTGTGCAGCCTGACTGGCAAAATAGGGCATCAGCATACTGGCCTGTGGTCCGCCGCGAGGAAACTGCTGCCGGATCATGGCCCGAGCCTCGCGCTGCACTTCGGGCACGGTCACGGTCTGATCGCCAATCGTAGCCAGCACTCCAGCCGGAGGCGCGCCAATACCGAGGCTGGAGCCGACCCCGCCGGGAATGAGCGTGATCGCCATCGAGGCACAGATGAGGACGAGTAGTCCGCCGAGAATGATCTTCACGGTTGGCCCTGCATTTTGAAGCTGTCGAATCATATTTGGATGACTCCGTTGGTAACTCCGTCAGATTGCTCCACGCTGGAAGCCAGAATTTATGATTATAAACTAGCGTTGTCTCCGATACCTTCGCGGCAGAACGCTTTGATGGGGCGCGGCTTCACAGGCTGCGAAGAACGCCGGTCTTGACTTAAGTTTGGAAGGGGCGCGGCTTCAGCCGCGCCGCAACCCGAACCGGGGAAGACAGGGCTTTAGCCCCTGACGCAATAAGAGCAGAAATGCCCTATTGAATCGAATTAATAAAAGTGCTATGAACGTAAGGCGGCTGTGGCAGCATGCGTCGAAGCGTTCCACTTTTCTGACCAAGGACACTTTCATGAAAATATTGCGCCTCCTGATCCCGTTCTTTTCGCTTGCGGTCGCAGTGGCCCAGCCCAGTTTCCAGCCGGCTCCTGCCCTGACCCTTCCTTTGCGCGCGGGATGGGCTCTGCAATCTTCCGCCAAAGTGACGGCAACTGGCGAAGCGATCTCCAGCCCGTCATTCCACGCCAGCAACTGGATCGAGTCGGATGTTCCGACGACCGTGGTGGCAGCGCAAATAAAGAGCAAGCTGCTGCCCGATCTTTTTTACGGCATGAATATCAGGCAGTACCCGGGCGTCAGCTATCCCGTCGGGTTCAATTTTTCGAATATTCCAATGCCGCCGGATAGTCCCTACGCGGTTTCGTGGTGGTACCGCAACGAGTTCACGCTGCCCAATGTGTACGCCGGGAAAACCGTGTGGCTGAACTTCCGCGGCATCAACTACCGCGCCAACATTTTTCTCAACGGAAAGCAGATCGCCAACTCGGACGAAGTCGCCGGCGCATGGCGCACCTACGAACTCAACGTCACGTCCGCCGTCAAGCCAGGGACGAATGTGCTCGCGGTGCAGGTGTGGGCGCCGACCGAGAACAGCCTGGCAATCACTTTTGTGGACTGGAATCCCTCGCCGCCCGACAAGAACATGGGCCTGTGGCATGAGGTTTATTTGACGACCAGTGGACCGGTCGCGCTGCGGCATCCGGCAGTGCTCTCGAAGGTGGATTCGCCTGCGAACAACACAGCCCACTTGACCGTAACGGCACTGGTGAAAAATGGTACCAATCGTGCGGTAAAAGGGACGCTGAAAGGCAGAATCGAAAACATCGAATTTGCGCAGCCCGTGGAACTGGCGGCGGGAGAGTCGAAAGACGCTATCTTCGCGCCGGATCGGTATCCGCAGCTCAACCTGAGCAATCCGCGCCTGTGGTGGCCGGCGCAGATGGGGACGCCGAATCTGTACGATCTACATCTTTCGTTCGAGATGGGAAGCGAAGTTTCTGACTTGTCCAGGACGAAGTTCGGCATTCGCGAGATCACATCCGAAGTCGCCGAGCACGCGCCGAATCGTTTCAAACGTCTGTTCAAAGTCAATGGCAAAAACATCTTGATTCGTGGCGGAGGCTGGACGCCCGACATGATGATGCGCGAAACCTCGGAGCGGCTCACCGATGAGTTCCGCTACGTGCGCGACATGGGGCTGAACACTGTCCGTCTGGAAGGCAAACTCGAGACCGAGGAGTTCTTCGAAATGGCCGACCAGCAGGGCATCCTCGTGATGGCCGGATGGTGCTGTTGCGACTTCTGGGAACACTGGGGAAGTTGGAAAGATGAAGACTTCGAGATCGCAAGCGCCTCTCTGCACGACCAGATGTACCGGCTGAGAAGCCATCCGAGCCTGGTCATGTGGCTGAATGGCAGCGACAATCCTCCGCCACCGGACGTGGAAGAAATGTATCTAAAAATTGAAAACGACCTACTGTGGCCGAATCCGGTGGTGTCTTCAGCCACGGCCAAGCCGACTGCAGTGACGGGAGCAAGCGGCGTGAAGATGAGCGGACCTTATGAATACGTGGCCCCTTCGTACTGGGCAGCGGATCCACATCGTCAGAGTGAAGAGCAGCACTGCAATGTGGGCGGTTGCGGCGGCGCTTACGGCTTCAACACCGAAACCAGCATGGGGCCGGCGGTTCCGCCGATCGAGAGCGTTGAGCGCATGGTTCCGAAAGATCATCTGTGGCCGGTGGATGAGTACTGGAATTTCCATGCGGGCGGCGGCGCCTTCAAGACCATGCAGGTATTCACCGATGCGCTGGATGCTCGCTACGGAAAGGCCAGCAGCGCGGAAGACTTCACCTACAAATCTCAACTTATGGCCTACGAAGGCGTGCGCGCCATGTACGAGGCCTACAGCCGCAACAAATACACCTCAACGGGTGTCGTCCAGTGGATGCTGAATAATGCGTGGCCTTCGATGATCTGGCATCTCTACGATTACTACTTGCGGCCGGGCGGCGGATATTTCGGCGCGAAGAAAGCGATGCAGACGCTCGATCCAGTCTATGGATACGACGATCACTCGGTGTGGCTTGTGAGCAGCCAATATGTGGATGCCAAGGGCCTGAAGCTGACAGCGCGAGTGTTCAACCTGGATGGCATGCAGAAGTTTGCCAAAGACACCGCGCTCGATGCGCCCGCCGACAGCAATGCGAAAGTATTCGAGTTGCCGCAAATCGACGGACTGTCGCCGGCCTACTTCCTTGATCTTCGAATCACTGACGGCAGCGGCAAGCTGGTCGGATCGAACTTCTACTGGCTCTCGACGAAACCGGAAACGCTCGACTGGACAAAGTCGAACTGGTATACGACTCCGACGGCATCGTATGCGGACTACACTTCGCTCGCTCAGTTGCCCAAGGTGAAGCTGCATGTATCGAGCCGCAGTGAGCGCACCGGCAATAGCAAGAATGAAGATGAGATGACCCGCGTGACCGTGGAAAATCCCAGCAAGACTCTGGCGTTCTTCGTGCGCATGAAGCTCGACAAGGGCAAGGGTGGCGAGGAAATATTGCCCGTTGTCTGGCAAGACAATTACATTTCGCTGTTGCCCGGTGAAAAGCGGGAGATCACAGCGACATATCGTGCAAGCAGCTTGGGAGCGGCGCAGCCGGCGATCGAAGTGAGTGGTTGGAACCTGGAGTAGATTCCTTTACGAGTTAACTAAGAGTCGCAAAAGCGGGGTCTGCCTTTGCTGACTTCTGTCACTCGTCCGGGGGCAGATCGAAGTTAACCAGGTCCCCGCGGAAACCGCGCGTCTTCCACGCGCCAAAAGCGATTCCCGCGGCCATCCAGATGGTACCGGCTACAACAGCCTTGTGACTGAGGCTCAGCCATAGCAAGAGGCAAATCAAAAAGCCTAGTACGGGTGGCAGGATGTACGATGGCGTCCATTTTCGGTCGCGCACCACATAGCGCATGAAAGCCGCAGCGTTCACGCCCATGAAGGCGATGAGCGCGCCGAAATTGAGCATCTCGGCGCCCAGACCGTAACTCATCACGAACGCGCCAATCAGCGCGATTGCGCCCACAAACAAGACGTTATTCCGTGGCACTCGATGCTTCGCGTCCACCATTCCGAAAAAAGATTTCGGGAGCGCGTTGCTTCGCCCCATACCGTAGAGTAGGCGGGCCGCGCCGATCTGCGCGCCCATACCCGATCCGAAGTTGGCGACCAGCAGGGTGAATCCGATAATGCCAAACATCGGCTTCCAGGCTCGCCCGGCGACGTGAACGAAGGCTGTGTCAACGTCCGGAAAAGGCTGCGATGACGGCCAGATCAACTGCGCGACGTAGACCTCAAGCGCAGACAGAATGCCAATCACAACGCAGGTCAGCACCGTTGCCAAAAGAATATTGCGGCGCGGGTTTTCCGCTTCTTCCGAGAGCGTGGAGATGCCGTCGAAACCGATGTAGGTGAGCACCGCGATCGATGTTCCTCCGAGCACGGCCTTTGTATTCCACAAACTCGGGTCGTAAAAGGGTCGTGTATAGAAACCTGCGCTGTCGTGCGGGTGTCCGAAGATGTATCGTGCCGCGACCACAAAGAAAATTGCAATCACCACTCCCATCCCCGCCGCCAGCGCCGAGTTCACGCGCGCCGAGGTTTTCACACCCTGGATATTCAACAGCGTGAACACCATCGCAAAGAAGACAGCCCAAGCCCAGTACGGCACGCCGGGAGCAAACACGTGCGCCTGCTGGCTGCACCAGATGGTGCAGATGATCGGATTGAGCATGTAATCCATCACCATGCTCCAACCGGTGACGTAGCCGAGAGCAGGATTAATTTCCTGGCCGACGTAAGTGAAAGCCGAGCCCGCGCTGGGATAGGCGCGCGCCATGCGGCCATAGCTGATGGCGGTGAACAGCATCGCCACCATGGCAATCAGGATTGTCGTAACCACGTGCCCATGTCCGCGATCGCTGAGCACCCCGAACACCGACATGGGTGCGACCGGCTGAATCACGATGATGCCGTACAGAATCAGATCCCAGAGGGTGAGCGAACGCCTCAGGCGTGGAACGTCAGCGGGCGGGTTGGCAGTGGAACTCATTCACGATCTCAAAACAAAACCCCATTATCCTGCGGAGATAACGGGGTTCGGGGAAGGGTCACTCGTGGCTCGCGGGCTCGCGGGGTCGCAAATAGAACCACCCTGCCGCAGTTCCACAAAATTCCTCTCGAATTCTATACGGAAGGGATATTCTGTCAATGACAAAATGCCTCTATTAAAACGATTCTTGCCGTCTCTGAGCAAAACTCAAGAAATTCGGCGGAATTCGACAGAATCATACGGAGCGGGAGTCTACGGTCATGAATCACAGAATAAGTTTTCTATTCATGTTCCTTCTTGTGTGCTTGGACTTAGTGTGTCTGAGTTGCCCCGTGTTGGCGCAGAGCGTCGCCCAAAATGTTCAGGAACGGCTTGGCTATCCGCGCTCGGCACGCCTGCTGGTGATTCACGCTGACGACCTCGGCATGAACCATTCCGTCAACCGGGCCACGTTTGAAGCCCTCGATAACGGATGGATTACTTCGGCCAGCATCCTGGTCCTGTGCCCGTGGTTTCCCGAGGTGGCGCGCTGGGCGAAGCAGCATCCGAATACCGATCTCGGCATTCACCTGGCGTTGACCAGCGAGTGGACCGACCTGCGCTGGGGTCCAATCAGCGGCGTGGGCAAAGTTCCCAGCCTGTTGGACGAACGTGGGTATCTTCCGCTCGAGACGCCTGCCGTCGCGCAGAACGCAAAGATGGCAGATGTCGAGTATGAACTGCGCGCGCAGATTGATCGCGCCCAGAAAACCGGGATTGGAATCACCCACGTCGACACTCACATGGCAGCGCTGATGACTACGCCGGAGCTTTTTGGTGTGTATCGAAAAATAGGAGAAGAGTTTCATGTTCCGATCCTGTTTGAACGGACCGGCACACACTCTCCGCAAGGCATTCCCGTACCCGCAGATGCGCTAGTCGAGCGTGTCGTCACGATGGAGCCCGGAATCGCGCCGAACGACTGGCTCGACTGGTACAAGAAGCAACTGGCGCCACTCCCTCCGGGTGTATATCAACTCATCGTGCATCTGGCCTACGACGACGAGGAAATGCGCGGCGCCACCTGGGACCATCCGGATTGGGGCGCAGCCTGGCGTCAGCGCGATTTGGATGTGGTGAAGAGCGCGGAGTTCCGGCAGTTTCTTAAGGAGCAAGGATTCGTACTCGTGACGTGGAAAGAGCTGGCGAAGGCGCGGCAGCAGTGAAACACGACGCCTGAATTAAGGCTAGAAAGAAATCGATCCCGGGGCCGGCAGCGCCATGGTCTCCCTAATTCCCTGCCCTTCGGTGATGACGTAGATCTTGTCCGCGGCCACATCTTTGAAGCTTTCCGTCTTGCCAGTTGGCCAGCGCACCTCTACCGATTCAATTTTTGTCGCCGACCCCAGGCCAAAATGCAGACGCAGATCGTTCTGCGAAAGATAACTGCCCCCGCCGAGCACTTCGTCGAATTGCGTCATTCCTCCCGCTTGAATGGTGACGCGCGCGCCGATCGCGGCCCGGTTGCTCTTTGTTCCCGCCAGACGGAAGAGCACACGGTGGTTCGCGATTTTGTTGGTGTTGAGCAGCAGTGATGGCGGCTCGCCGACGTTGAGCACGACGATATCGACGTTGCCGTTGTTGGCGATGTCGCCGAAAGCGGCGCCCCGCCGGGATTTCAGCGGCATGTCGGCCAGGCCCGCCGCCTTCGAAACCTCTTCGAACGTTCCGTTGCGCAAGTTACGATGCAACAGCATCGGTTCGGCGTAGGCGGCGCTTCCCTTCACCGTGTCCATTTGCGGATAGACGTGTCCGCAGGCTACGAACAGATCGAGCCAGCCGTCGTTGTCCATGTCAAAAAACGTCGTACCCCAGCCCAGGAACGGCAAACTGGGCTGGCCGAGGTGCGATTGCATCGCAACATCTTCGAATCCCCGCGCCCCCTGGTTGTGATAAAGCGTGTTGGGCTGGTCGGCAAATTCAGTGACGAACATCGAGAGGCGGCCGCTGTGATCGTAGTCGCCCCAAGTCACTCCCATGGAGCCGAGCGCCTGACCTTCACTGTTCAGCGCGATGCCGCCGACCATCGCCTCGTCACTAAACGTACCGTTGTGATTGTTGCGATAGAGATGATTTGGAGTGGCGTCATCGGCAACGAACAAATCGGGCCAGCCATCGTTGTTGTAGTCGCCCCAGGTCACGCCCAAACCGTAGTATTTGTCGGGATCGTCGACACCGGCTTTTTTCGACACTTCCTCGAACGTGCCGTCGCCGCGGTTGTGGTAGAGCAGATCGGTCTCTCCCTCCATGCCCCATGGTCCGCACTGCACCGGCGCCCCTTTGAACTGGCAGAACTTGGTCGAGCCGAAAGCGGGCAAGTCGTTGATGTCCACGTGAACATATCGTGAGACGAACAAATCGACGTTTCCATCGCGGTCGTAATCTGCCCAGGCCGCGCCCGTAGAGAAGCCGCCTCCGCGCACTCCAGCCTTGTCGGTCACGTCTTCGAAAGTGCAATTGCCTTTGTTGCGATAAAGCGCGTTGCCGCCGTAGCCGGTGACGAAAAGATCGAGGTTGCCGTCGTTGTCGAAGTCGGCGACGGCGACGCCCATGCCCCAACCTTTGCGCGTGAGTCCGGCCTTCTCGGTGATGTCGGTGAACTTGAGGTTGGCGTCCTGATGCCAGAGCGTAACGAGGAGATCGCCGCCCTGCTTATAGCGATCGACCGTCGATCCGTCCACCATCACGATATCGAGTTTGCCGTCATTGTCGCAGTCGAACAGTCCCACACCACCGCTCATGGATTCGATAACGTAGTATTTTTGGGCCGAGGAGGTGTGGGAAGCGGTCAGGCCAGCTTGGGCCGCGATGTCGCGAAAAATGGGAACGGGTGCGGTGAGTTTCGGCGCCGGTGATTCTTTTTCAATACGCGCGGGAGGAATTTTCACAGGAGAACCCATCGGGCCTCGCGGCGCGGTCTGGGCGGACAGCAGGCCAGTGAAGGCGATCCACAAAACAGCAAACTGGCCGGCCCGCATGCAGAGTAATTGTAGCGCGATCTCCAGGCAAGCGGACTCCTCCATTGCCATTGTCATCCTGAGCGAAGCGAAGGATGACAAATTACTACTGACGAATTATCACTATGACAAATCATCACTTGGGATATTGGAACGAATATCCGCTCGCTTCGTTCCCCGACATGAACCTGGTGTTGTATTCGAGCAAGTAGTTCAGGTGCTCGGCATCGGATGGGAAAGACTGTCCGGGATACGGATAGGTGCGCATGTCGCGGAATGGCAGAGGGTCCACCGTATCGCCGCGGTAGGCGTAGAAGTCCATATCTTTTTCGTATCCGTTGGCAACAAAGAAATAATCGCGTACCCAGCCGCGCGGCAAGGCGGGCAGCTGCGCCGGATCGAAATCGAGCGCAACTTCATCGCCCGACCCGAAGACGGCAAATTTGTCGTCGATCGATTCGAGCAGCGTCCGCACATCGCCGTAACGCGTGTAAGCGCCAGCAGGACGCGTGTAAGGGCCGGTGGCGCTGGCCTTTTTGTAAATGTACTTCACGTTGCCCGGCGGCCGGTCTTCAATCTTCAACGGGAATCCGTGGAAATTCAGTTCAGCGCGCGCCAGCGGTACCAGCGTCAGGCGGGCGCTCTGATCTTGGCTGGCGCGGTTGATCAAAATGTTATCCCAGTAGATCTGCAGGTTAGTGGTAATGCGAATGCGCCGCGTGCCCGGCGGAAGTTTGCCA
>Ga0209890_10000001_pt1 | contig 182033 bp, 151 predicted proteins | sample OrgsoiDNA2013049_FD_185799 | JGI IMG/M metagenome (GOLD analysis project Ga0209890, IMG submission 185799) | Permafrost soil microbial communities from the Arctic, to analyse light accelerated degradation of dissolved organic matter (DOM) -... | ecosystem: Environmental > Terrestrial > Soil >... | reverse complement strand
TCACGCGATCTAGATCGGGACCCTAAAAGGGTCCCGCGCCCCCCGCGATGAGGTCGAGCCGGCGAAGCCGTCTCTCCCTCACGCGATCTAGATCGGGACGAATCGCTGAGAGGTTCGGCGGGGGCCCGCTTTTTTCTTGTTCGATCGTCCCTGCGGGGGTTAGTCAGGGGGAGATGGGAACGAGGGGGACGATGGGGGACACGCGGAAAGGCCAGCCCATGGAGACGAGCGACAACGTCAGGGTGATCCGGGAGATTTACGAAGCGATCGGGCGCGGGGACGTCGGCGAGGTGCTCGCCCGCATGAAGGAGGACGCCCGGTGGGACTTCAACGTCGGTCCGAGCGACGTCCCCTGGCACGAGCCCGCGACGGGGCCGGTGGAGATCCAGAGGTTCCTGGGTGGTTTCGTCGGGAACGTGACCGTGAAGGCCTTCGAGCCTCGCCGGTTCATCGCTTCGGGCGACGACGTGGTCGTCGACGTCCACCTCGCCTACACCGTCAACCGGACGGGGAAGGTTGTCGACGGGCAGCAGCTCCACTGGTGGTCGCTCGCCGACCGCCAGGTGACGCGGCTCCGGCACTTCGAGGACACCGCGCAAGTCATGTCGGCCTGGAGCGAAGGCTCTGGTTAAACCGTTTTCACACGCGGCTGTCTTGGCGGGGGTGGCGGTCGCCGTTGGCGCGGCGATCGCCTTCCTCTGCGTGCGGCTGCGCCGGGCGCTCGCCTCCCGTGCCGAGCTCGAAACGCGCTACGCCGTGTTGCGCGAGAGTGAGAAGCAGCTGCGGCACGTCGCCGACGTCATGCCCACCCTCATTTCTTATGTCGGCCGCGATCGCCGGTACCGCTTCGTCAACCGGCTCTACGGGGCCTGGTTCCGATGTTCGAGCGACGAGGTGATTGGCAAGACCATCGACGAGGTGCTCGGGCCGGAGACGATGAAGTTCGCCGCGGAGTACATCGATCGGGCCCTGCGCGGCGAAGAGGTCCACTTCCAGCCCGAAGTTCAATATCCCGCGGGACCGCGTTGGGTCGATGCGCACTACGTCCCCGACTTCGACGCCCAGGGACAGGTGGCCGGCTTCTGCGTCCTGGTCCTCGACGTCACGCGGCGAAAGCAGGCCGAGGAGACGGTTCGCCAGAGCGAGGCGCGCCTCAAGGAGGCGAATCGGGCGCTGCAGGCCGCCGATAGGCGCAAGGACGAGTTCCTCGCCACGCTGGCCCACGAGCTGCGCAACCCGCTGGCGGCGATCCGCAACGCCGCCGCGATTCTGACGGCGATGGAGTCTTCCGACCCCGAAGCACGATGGGTCCCCGAGGTCATCGATCGACAACTGGCACAGATGTCCCGGCTCCTGGAGGATCTGCTCGACGTGTCGCGCATCGCCCACGACAAGCTGGCGCTCCGCCGGCAGCGGGTCCGGCTGTCGGAGGTCGTACAGAACGCGATCGAGACCTGCGGCCCCCAACTGGACGCCGGCAAGCACGGGCTGGCGGTCGCGCTCCCGGCCGGACCGATCTTCCTCGACGCCGATCCCGTGAGGTTGGAGCAGGTCTTCTCCAACCTCATCAGCAACGCGGCCAAGTACACGCCCCCGGGCGGTCACATTCGGGTCTCGGGCGAACGGCGGGGCGATGAGGTCGTGGTCGCCGTGAAGGACGACGGCGTCGGCATCTCTCCCGAGATGTTGCCGCGGCTATTCGAGATCTTTTCGCAGGGGGAGCGGGCGCTCGAGCGTTCGCAGGGCGGCCTCGGCGTGGGCCTATCGCTGGTGCGCGGGCTGCTCGGGCTTCACGGCGGCCGCGTCGAGGCAAAGAGCGACGGGATCGGAAAGGGGAGCGAGTTCACCGTCCACCTGCCGCTCACTGCCCCTAGCCCGTCTGAATCGCTGTCCCCAGGGGCCGTGGCCGAGGGGGAGGCGGCGGCGGCCAAATGCCGGGTCTTGATCGCCGACGACGCACGAGACGGCGCGGACAGCCTCGCTGTGATCCTGTCGATGAAGGGACACGAGGCGCACACCGCCTACGACGGCGAAGAGGCCATCGCGGCCGCGGCGCAGCTCCGTCCGGAGGTGGTCATCCTCGACATCCGGATGCCCAAGCGCAACGGGTTCGAGGCCTGCCGCTGGATCCGGGAGCAGCCATGGGGGAGGGCGATGGTGCTGATCGCGCTCAGCGGCTGGGGAACGGAGGACGATCGCCGCCGGACCGAGGAGGCGGGGTTCGATCACCATCTGGTCAAGCCGGTCGCCCCCGACGTTCTCTTCGCGTTGATCGCGGCTCGCTCGGTGCTCGCCTGATGGACGCCGCGATTCGCATCGAAGGTCTGGTGAAGAGATACGGCGACCTCGTCGCGGTCGACGGGCTCGATCTCGAGGTCAGACGGGGCGAGTGCTTCGGGCTTCTCGGTCCGAACGGTGCGGGGAAGACGACGACCATCGAGATCCTCGAGGGTCTGCTGGCGCCGACCGCGGGGACCGTCCAGGTACTCGGGCGGCAGTGGGATCGCGATCCCCAGGCGCTGCGGGCCCGCATCGGCGTCGCCCTGCAAGAGACGAAGCTGTTCGACCGCCTGACCGTCGAGGAGACTCTCTGTCTGTTCCGCTCGTTCTATTCGCCGGGGACGGCGCTGCAGGTCGAGAGCCTCCTCGACGAGATGCAACTCGCGGAGAAGCGCGCGACCTGGGTGATGAAGCTCTCCGGGGGGCAGCGGCAGCGGTTGGCCGTGGCGCTCGGTCTCATCGGCGATCCGGAGGTGCTCTTCCTCGACGAGCCGACGACCGGGCTCGACCCTCAATCGCGGCGCGCCCTCTGGGACACGATTGCGGCGTTGCGGGCACGCGGCAAGACCGTCGTCCTGACGACCCACTACATGGACGAGGCGGAGCGTCTGTGCGATCGGGTGGCCATCGTCGATCACGGCAAGGCGATCGCCCTGGGGACACCAGCCGAGCTCATCGATCAAAATGGCGGGCAACATCTGGTGGAGGTGAGCACCGAGCCGGGGCTGCCACCCGAGGCGTTCGCCGGCCTGTCGGGGATGCGCGCCATCCGCGCCAAGGGTGACGGGTTCGCGCTCTCGATCGACGAGCCGCATGTCGCCTTGCCCGCGCTCGTCGCGCGGCTCACCGAGCACGGCGTCCGGCCGACGCGCCTGGTGTCGCGCACCGCCACGCTGGACGACGTGTTCCTCGCCTTGACCGGCCGAACCCTGAGGGAGGACTGAGCATGCTCGGCGGACCGGTCGGTGGACCACTTTTGGCGCTCAGCGGCGCGCGCATCAAGCAGTTCCTGCGCGAGCCGGGCGCGCTGTTCTGGACGTTCGGGTTTCCGCTGCTGATCACGGTCGCGCTCGGCACTGCCTTCCGCAACCAGGGCCCGGCGAAGAGCCACGTCGCCGTCATCGCCGGTCCGGGGAGCGGGATCGCCGCGTCCGCGCTGGCGGACGATCGCGGAATCGAGGTGGCGATCCTCGACCCGGACCGGGCCGTGCGACGGCTGGGGACCGGCGAGATTGTCCTGGTCGTGGTTCCGCCCGGCTCCCCGGGATTGCCGTTCGTCTACAGGTACGATCCCTCTCGCCCGGATGCGGCGGCGGTCCGCCGGCTGGTGGACGAGCGGCTGCAACGCCAGGCGGGGCGCCGCGATCCCTTGCCCACCCGCGACGAGACCGCGGTGGCGCGCGGTGCCCGCTACGTCGACTGGTTGGTGCCCGGGCTGCTCGGCATGCAGCTGCTCAACGGTGCGATGTGGGGTGCCGCCTTCAACATCGTGAACGCGCGCCAGCGCAAGCTGCTCAAGCGCCTGGCCGCCACGCCGATGCGCCGGAGTCACTACCTGCTGTCGTTCCGGGTTTCGGGACTGCTTTTCGTACCGATCCAGGTGGTGGTCCTGTTTGCGTTCGCCCGCCTCACCTTCGGCGTGACGATTCACGGATCGGCGATTGCGACGCTGGGTCTGGCGCTGCTCGGCTCCTGGTCCTTCGCCGGCCTCGGCCTCCTCTGCGCGTCGCGGGCCCAGAACAGCGAAACCGCGAACGGCCTCATCAACCTGATCACACTGCCGATGATGGTGCTCTCGGGGGTCTTCTTCTCGTCGAGCCGCTTCCCCCATTTTCTGCAACCGGTCATTCGCCTTCTTCCCATGAGCGCCCTCAACGAAGCCCTCCGCAACGTCGTCAACGACGGCGCCTCGATCTTCGCGCAGGGATACCCCATCGCCGTGCTGGCCGGGTGGGCGCTGGTCACCTCCTTCGTCGCGGTGCGCATCTTCCGCTGGACCTGATCGACCGGCTGGCCCCGCAGGTCGCGGGGCAAATGACATATTCCTTGACAGGAATGTGTCGACTGGCGCAAGTGAAAGGGTGGTCGAGACGTTCGCGGCGCTGGCCGAGCCCAATCGCTTTCGGATCGTGGAGCTGCTGCTGCGCTCGGGCGCTCGCAGCGTCAACGAGATCGGTGAACGGCTAGAGCTGAACCAGCCACAAGTCTCGAAGCACCTGCGGGTGCTGAAAGAAGCCGGTCTGGTCGACGTCGAGGCCCGCGCGCGGCAGCGGGTCTATGAGCTGCGCGGCAAACAGCTGCGCCAACTCCACGACTGGCTGGAGCGTTACCGCAAGGTGTGGGACGCGCGCTTCGACGCACTCGACGAGCTCCTGGAGGAGCTCGAACACGGTGAGCGCAAACGCGACAAGCTCACCCACGGCAAGCTCACCCACGACCAGAAGGAGAAGTCGCATGACCGGAAGAAATGACAGCGTGCACGGGCCCAAGACCGGAACCGAGGTGGAGCGCGCCTCCGAGCGCGAGCTGATCCTCCGCCGCACCTTCCGCGCGCGCCCTCGAACAGTCTTCGACGCCATGACCAAGCCGGAGCTCTTGAAACGGTGGTGGGCGCCGCGTTCGTTGGGCGTGGTCCTGATCAGCTGCGAGGCCGACGTGCGGGTCGGTGGCAGCTACCGATGGGTCTTTGGACGCCCGGGCGAGACGCCGATGGCCTTCAGCGGCGTCTACAAGGAAGTCGTCCCGGGCGCGCGCCTGGTCTACACGCAGATCTTCGAGCCGATGCCCGCGACCGGCGAGGGGCTCATCACCGCCGTCTTCGAGGAGGTCGAGGGGGGCACGCGCCTGACCCAGAGCGAGCTCTACCCTTCGAAAGAGGTCCTCGACGGGGCGATCGCCTCGGGGATGGAGCGCGGGATGCGCGAGACCTTGGAGCAGCTGGAGGCGTTGCTGCCAGATCTCGAGAAGGCTGCTTAGGAACGGTGTACCCTTGACGACGGAGAGACAACCCGATGCTCATCACTGAAGGGCTCCTGCTGCTGGCCATGGCGGCCTCCCCCAAACCGGCCGCCGCGGCGCCGCCGTCGATTCAGATCGGAACCCTCGTCGCCCAGGCCGACGGCTGGCGGGGCAATCCGCCGCCTCCGCCGCCTGCCTTCGACGAACGGGTCGGGCGCCGGCCGGGGTTCGTCTGGGTGGAGGGTGGCTACGACTGGAGGCGCGGCCGGTACGTCCGGCAGCGCGGTCACTGGGAGCGGGTGCGCGCCGGGCGGCAGTGGCACGGAGGGCACTGGCAATGGCAAGGCGATCATTACGCCTGGGTGCGCGGGAACTGGATCGACGGCCCGGCCTACGTGCCGCCGCCGTCGATGATCGTCGAGAATCCGCCGCCGCCTCCTCCGCCGCCTCAGGCCCCGCCGCCGCCGGCGCAGGGGCGTCCCGGCTTCGTCTGGATCGCGGGTGCGCACGAGTGGCGCGACGGACGGTACGTCTGGATAGAAGGTCACTGGGAACAGGACCGATCGGGCGACGCCTGGAGGGCCGGCCACTGGGATCGCGACGGCGATCGACAGGCCTGGCACCCCGGCGGGTGGGAGCACGGCGACCGTGACCACGGGGACCACGACCACGGCGGCGACCACGACCACGGCGACCGTGACCACGGCGACCACGGCGACCACGACCACGGCGGCGGCGACTGGCACGGCCAACCGCAGGGCCAAGGCCAGGGCTATGGGGCGCGTGGCGGGATCTCCATCTCCGGCCAGGTCGTCGATCAGACCGGGCGCCCGGCTGCCGGCATAACGATCGTTCTCGCCGGCACCTCGGAGGGACGGACGGTGACCGACGGCGCGGGGCGGTACGTCTTCATGGGGCTGGCCCCGGGTTCCTACGCGGTTCGGCCGAACGATCCACGCTGCGGTTTCCGTCCCGACGTCATGAACCTCAACAACCTCGGCGCGAACGCGATCCAAAATTTCGGCGCCAACTGTCGCTGATCAAAGACGATGCCGGGGGAGGGGGCGCCTCGCGTGGGCGCGGCGACGATCCGCGTCGGTCTCGCCGGGTGGGACTATCCCGACTGGCGCGGCATCGTCTATCCCCAGAAGAAGTCCAAGAGCTTCGATGAGCTCGGGTACCTGGCCCGGTACTTCGACACCATCGAGATCAACTCCACCTTCTACCGCCCCGCCGATCCGAAGGCGGCGGCGGGCTGGGTGAAGCGCGTCGACCACAACCCGGCGTTCAAGTTCACGGCTAAGCTCTGGAAGCGGTTCACGCACGAGCGCGGGTCCGCCTGGACGAAGAAGGAGATAGAGCTCGCCAGCGCTGCCCTGGTTGTCATTCAGGACGCCGGCCGCCTGGGGGCGGTCCTGCTGCAGTTTCCCTGGTCGTTCAAGCGTGACGAGGCGTCGCAGGAGTGGCTCCGCGATCTGATCGGCGCGTTCTCGCGCTTTCCGCTGGTCTTGGAGGTGCGGCACGCGACCTGGGCCGAGAGTGACGTCTTGGCCGAGCTGACCGAGCAGGCGGTCGGCGTCGTCAACGTCGACCAGCCGCTCTTCTCGCATTCGATCAAGCCGGCGGCCCACTCCACGTCGGCGGTCGGCTACGTCCGCTTGCACGGGCGCAACTACCAGGACTGGTTCCGGGCCAGCGCCAGCGTCAACCAGAGATACAACTACCTCTACACCGCCGAGGAGCTTCGCCCCTGGGTGGAGCGCATCCGGGAGATCTCCGCGCGGCCGACCATTCGTGAGCTCTACGCGGTGACCAACAACCACAACCTCGGTAAGGCCCCCGCCAACGCCGGGATGATCATGTCGATGCTGTCGAACGAGAAGGTGCGCGTTCCAGCCGGACTCTTTGCCCGCTACCGGAAGGAGCTGGAGGCGTTCGCTCTTCCCGATGTCGTCGGGCAGACCGAGCTGTTTTGATGGCGCCGAGGGCGAAGACTTGCGCCAACTGAACGGACGTATAGTATCGAGCTGTGGCGTCTCCTGCGAGCTCCCCTGATCCGATCCTCGATCCGCTGAACCCCGCGCAGCGCCTCGCCGCGACCGCCGACGACGGGCCGTTGCTCATCGTGGCAGGCGCGGGAACGGGGAAGACGCAGACGCTCGCACACCGGGTGGCGGCGCTCATCGCCCGCGGCGCCGATCCGCGGCGGATCCTGCTGTTGACGTTTTCGCGGCGCGCGGCGCAGGAGATGACCCGGAGGGCGGTGCGCCTGCTGGCGCGGCGTCCGGGGGCGGATGCCGCCACCTTGCCCTGGGCGGGGACTTTCCACGCCATCGCCAACCGGTTGTTGCGCCATCACGCGGCGGAGGCGGGCCTCGATCCCGCATTCACGCTCCTCGATCGAGAGGACGCCGCCGATCTTCTCGACCACCTTCGCCACGAACAGGGGCTGTCGCAAAGCGACCGGCGCTTTCCGCGCAAGGGGACCTGTCTCGCCATCTATTCCAGCGTCGTGAACACGCAGGTCGATCTGCGCGCCTGTCTGGAGACGCGCTTCCCCTGGTGCCTCGAATGGGAGGAGGCGCTGCGCGCGCTCTACGCGACCTACGTCGAGGCCAAGGCGTCCCGGGCGGTCCTCGACTACGACGATCTGTTGCTCTACTGGTTTCACCTCATGAGCGAACCGTCGCTGGCGCTGCGGATCGGCTCGCTGTTCGATCACGCGCTGGTCGACGAGTACCAGGACACCAACACCCTGCAGGCGGAGATCTTGCGACGTCTCAAGCCCGACGGTCGCGGCGTGACCGTGGTCGGCGACGACGCGCAGGCGATCTACAGCTTCCGGGCGGCGTGCGTGGGGAACATCCTGGCGTTCCCCCGCCAGTACGACCCGCCCGCGGCGGTTGTGACCATCGAGCAGAACTACCGATCGACGGCCCCCATTCTGGAGGCGGCCAACGACGTGCTCGCGCTGGCGACGGAACGTTACGAAAAGCGTCTCTTCGCGGCCCGCGCGGGCGGCACGCGGCCGGTCCTGGCCACCGTCGCCGACGAGCTCGCCCAGGTTGAATACGTCATCACCACCATCCTCGAACGGCGCGAGGCCGGGGTCCCCTTGCGACAGCAGGCGGTCCTGTTCAGAGCCGCGCACCACAGCGACGCGCTGGAGGTCGAGCTCGGTCGTCGCAACATCCCGTTCGTGAAATTTGGCGGGCTCCGTTTTCTCGAAGCCGCTCACGTGAAGGACGCGCTCGCCTGTCTGCGGTGGGCGGAGAACCCCCGCGACACGCTGGCGGCGTTTCGACTGGCGCAGCTGCTCCCCGGGATGGGTCCTCGCCTGGCCGCCGCCCTCGTCCAGCACGTGGCCGCCGCCTCCTTCGCGCTCTGGCCCGCGCTCGCCAGTTTTGTTCCACCCTCGGCTGCGCGGGAGGATTGGCCGGCCTTCACCGAGCTCTTCCACCAGCTAGGTGGGGCCGGCGCCGCCTGGGCCGCTCAGATGGGTCTCGTCCGGCGCTGGTATGAGCCGCACCTCCAGCGCCTCTACGACGACGCGCGCATTCGCCTCTCGGATCTGGAGCAGCTGGAGCAGCTGGCGGCCGTTGCTCCGTCCCGCGAATCGTTCCTCTCCGATCTCACGCTCGATCCGCCGTCCGCCACCGGCGCGGAGGCAGGACCGCCTCACCTCGACGAGGACTACCTGATCCTCTCGACGATCCACTCCGCCAAGGGGCAGGAGTGGGACACGGTGTTCGTTCTCAACGCCGCCGACGGGTGCATCCCCTCCGACCTCGCCACCGGAAATCCGGCCGAGATCGAGGAGGAGAGGCGGCTGCTCTACGTCGCCATGACCCGGGCCAAAAACGCGCTCGCCTTGGTTCACCCGCTCCGCTTCTTCATCCGACAGCAGAACCGCCTCGGCGATCGCCATGTCTTCACCCCGCGGACCCGGTTCATTCCGGACACGATCCTCGACAAGTTCGAACGCGTGGTGCCGAAAGACCCGACGTGCCGTGACGCTGCGATCGTCGCAGCAACGCCGCGCATCGACGTCGCCGCCCGCCTTCGCGCGACTTGGGCAACCCCGCCCCGACAGCTCGCGGCGGCTGTGCCCCTGTCTAGCGAACCGCCACGATGAACAGTCGGGGAAACGAAAAGAGGAGCTTGCCGTCCACCCGGGGCGGGTAGGCAGCTTCGAGCTCGGCGCAGTACTCGGCAAGGTAGGTCGTGAGCTCGCTCTCCGTCAGATCGTCGAGGTACGGTCTGAGGCCAGTGCCCTTGACCCACTCGACGATGGCGGCCGCGTCGGGCATCACGTGCTCGTAGGTGGTTCGCCAGATATCGAGGGTGGTCGCGCGCGGCGCCAGCAAGTCGTAATAGGACGCCGCCCCCGCCACCGGCGTCGCCGCGGTCACCGGGCTTCGTTCCGGCATCAGTCGCGCGCGAACCTCGCGCATCAGACGATGACTCGGCTCCTCGAAGCTCTGCGGCATCTGAACCGCGAGAGCGCCCCCTTTTCTCACCTGCTCGATGAGCGAGGGGAACAGCCTTGCGTGATCGGGCAACCAGTGAAAGACCGCGTTGGCAAACAGCAGGTCGACCGGCTCCGAGGCCCGGTAGCTGCCCGCGTCGCCAAGAGTCCATTCGATCGACGGCAGATCCCGGCGCGCGCGTTCGAGCATCTCGGGCGAGTTGTCGACGCCCCTCAGCATGGCGTTCGGCCAACGCTCGCGCAGTAACGCCGTCGAGTTGCCGGGGCCGCAGCCGAGATCCACGACCCGCTCGGCACTCTCGAGCGGCACACGAGCCAGAAGCTCCCGCGCCGCGCGGGTCCGCTCGTCCCCGAACTTCAGATACTGGGCATCGTTCCAGAGAGCCATCGTCCGAGCAGAATAGCCGACGCCGAGAGGGCTATCCTGGCCGGCTGCTCACTTCGTGAAGAGCGTCAGATCGGCCGAGTCGGCCATCTTCTGATAGCCCGCTGGACTCGGGTGCAATCCATCCCCCGACCCGTCCGCCGAGGTCCAGGTGGCGTACGCCGATTGCAGCTTGGGGGGATTGCCACCGTCGGTGACCGCGGCGTCGAAATCGAGGACGCCATCGAAGACCCCGCTCTTGATGTACGTGTTGACCTGCTGGCGCACGGACTCGTGCGCGGCGGTGTAGTACGAGTTGGCGCCGAAAGGAGTGATGGTCGCGCCATAGATGAGCAGACCCGCGGCGTGGGCCTGGCTGATCAGGCTGTCGTACACCGGCTTCATGGAGGCGAACGACGCGTCTCCGCCAATGTCGTTGACCCCGTCGAAGACGATCACGTACCGAACGCCGCTCTGCCCCAACACGTCCCGGCTGAAGCGAGCTTGAGCCGCCGTGCCGGACCCAACCAGATTGGTCGCGCCAATCCCCTGATTCAGCATCCCCACACCGGACGTCGCGCCCGCCTGCAGGCGGGCGGACAGATCATCCGTCCAGCGATTGTTCTTGTTGATGTCCACGCCCCGGCCGTCGGTGATCGAGTCGCCAATCGCGACGATGGCCCGGTCCGCAGCGGGAGCCATGACGTCGATGCCGGAGATGAAGTACCAGTGCTCGGCGGACGTCGTCCCAGAGGCCATGCTGGCCGCCGTGACAGTGCTGCTGCCGGTTTGAATGAAAGAGTTGGTCCTCGAACCCGAGTGTCCGGTGACGTTGCTCGGAACGGACCCGAAGGCGGTGGTGATGGTGACGTTGCCGAGCGGCGGGACGGTGAAGGAGACGGGGTCGGACCAGACCTCCTTGCCTTGCGCGATCGTCACCGTGTCCGTTCCTGAGAAGGCGAGGGCCCTGTCGGTCACCGTATCAATGGTGCTGTCGACGAGGGGCGTGGCTTTGCAGAGCGCGATGTGAGCCGCTTTGATGGTGACAGAGCCATTGCCAAACAGTTTGGAGAACTGCACTCGAAGCTGGCTGCCGCCGATCGAGACGTGCGTGATCTGACGGAGCACGCTGTTCGACAGCGAAGCCGGAGGCTGGTTGGCCGAATCGTAATAGGGTGACGCGGCCCAGGTGCCCACCCAGTGGGTCGCGCCGCTGCTGCCGGCGCTCCCCCCGGTGCCGCCGGCGCCGCCCGTGGCGGAGCCTCCCGCGTGGCCGCCGACGCTGGTCCCGCCCGTGCCGCTTCCGCCGGTACCGTTTCCGCCGGAGCCACTTCCGCCCGTGCTCGTTGCACCGCCGGTGCCGCTCCCGCCGGTGCCGCTCCCGCTCCCGCCGGTGCCGCTTCCGCCGGTGCCGCTCGTCCCGCCGCTGGCCTCGGCCCCGCCGGTTCCCGTTCCGGCGGTCCCGGAGAGGCCACCGGTGTGGCTGCCTCCGGTCCCCGAGACGCCACCGGTGGCGGAGGTGCCGCCCGAGCCGGAACCACCGCTCCCGTTGCCGCCCGAGCCGTTTATGCCGTCACCCGTGCTCGAGCAAGCCCCGAGCAGAGTAATTCCGCCAAGGAGACCAACGAGCAGCAGCTTGGTCATCTGGGCAGATAGTAATCTCTTTCAGTTGAGCGTCGGCGTCGTCCAGTCGATGACTGCCTGATAGTTCAAGTCGAAGCCGCTCTTGGGCGGCTTGATGGCGATGTTGGGGGCCGTCGTTCCACTCTTGAGAAACCTGTCGACGAACGCGTTGACGCTGCTCTGTTGAGTCGTCGGTGGCACGCAGTGCTTGTGGCCGGAGGTGAAGTCGTAACCAATGTGGTCGGCGACGCCCATCGCCTTGAAGACCTCGATGGCGGCCATGGTCGACTTGTAACCGGACTCGTCCCCCAGCCAGTCATAGTCGTCGTTCCCCAGGATGATGACGGGTCGAGGGGCGATCATGGCGATGAGCTCGTGATGGTCGTGGGGCAGTTTGTACGGGGCCAGACTCTTCATGCTGGTCATGAACCAGGCGTAGTTGGTGTTGTCGATCTTTTCGACAGAAGTGCCCGTGCGGTCCGTGAACTGCTGCGACATTCTCCAGCTGTCGATGCCGCCGCCGCCCGATTCCTCGACGACGGTCAGCGCCACGCGCTCGTCCAGCGCTCCGCCGAAGAGGGCCATCTTCCCGGCGTACGAGCAGCCATGGACAGCGATCTTCGTGACATCGACCTTCAGCTGGTCCTTCACCTGAACGATGCCGTCAATCAAGCGGCTGATCCCCCACGACCACGCGCTGTAATTTCCGATCTGATTCCACAACGATGGGAACACCTTGTAGAACGGGTCCGTCTGGTAGCGGTTGCTGTTCTGCATCATCTGCACGACCTGGCTGGAGGTGAACGGGATCTGCGTGCAACCGCTGACCATGCTCGAGTTTCCATCCATCCCGATGACGACGCAGCTGCCGCTGCCGGAGACGGTCGAGGTCAACGTGAGCGAGCCCGAGCTGCTCGTGACCTTCACGCTCAACATGCTGCCGGACAGGGTGGCGGCCACCGTGGTCGCGCTGGGATCCTGCTTGGGCCCGACCTCGTACTTCTCGAGGTCGGCCTTCACCTCGGCGCGTCGGCATTCCCACTGCGCCTTGGTGGAGATGACGGTGCCGTCGTGCATGGCGAAGGGATTGGGCAGCTTCTTGTTGTCCGCAGAGAGCAAAGCACTCGCAGTCGCCGTGCAGTTGGCGCCGGTGTTTTCCGCAAAGCCCGCCGTGTTTGCCCCGCCCGTCCCCCCGGTCCCAGCAACTGCGCCCCCCGTGCCGGTCGTGCCGCCTGTGCCGACGACGCCGCCCGTTCCGTGGCCGGCCGCTCCGCCAGTGGCGCTGCTGCCGGCGTGGCCGCCAGTTCCGACACTGCCACCTGATCCGACGGTGCCGCCGGTGCCGACACTGCCACCCGTCCCGACGATGCCGCCCGTCCCGGTCGTGCCCCCCTTGCCGGAACCGCCGGTGCCGATCGTGCCGCCGGTGGTGGTGGAGCCGCCGGTGCCGTTCGTGCCGCCGGTGGTGGTGGAGCCGCCGGTGCCGTTCGTGCCGCCGGTGCTGGTGGAGCCTCCGCTGCCGTTGTCGCCTCCGGTGCCGCCGCCCTGACCGCTCTGCGCGCAGGAGAGAGTGATCACCGCAATCGTCGCGAGCGTCAGTATTCGTTTCAGCAGCATGTTGACTCCTTGGGAGGGGAGACGCGGGAAGGGGGGGCGCTTCGTCGGCGCGCGGCGAAGCGGACGCGGGTCACCGTGCAAGGAAAATGGGTGCCAGGGACCGAAACCTTCGTTCCTCGAGTCAGTTATTTTCAGTTCGGCTCACGGACGCCAAAGATGAGAACAACCAAACAGATAGGAGAACGCCGTACGGGTCTACCGGCGAGCTTCGAACGCGACGCCTACGGAGAGGCCAATCTGCAGCGGCGCGGTCGTACCTATGTTCCCGAGCGGAGCGACAGCGATCTGGTAGGTGCGCGGAAAGTACTCGACGTGCAGAGTCGCGAAGGGGGCGAGGCCGGCCCGGGCAACGCGCAGCTCGAGCCCCAACCGGGCGCCTGCGTCGAAGCGGGTGACCGGCAGGGTCGTGTCGAGGCCCTGCCCGTGTAACGTGAATGGGGTGAGTGCGGCGCCGAGTTCTGCGCCCACCTCCAGATGCGCGCCGGCTCTCCGGCGAAAGAAAGCGGAGACGCTGCATGGAAAACGCTGCTGGCTGACCTGGACCGAAGCGATCGTGTTTTGGGTCGACGTCACCACGCCCGCGGCCACTTCGATGCCAACCGAACCTCTTCCGAAGCCGACATCGATCTCGCCGCCGGCAGTCGCGCCGCTCGTCGCGTCACTGCCTCCGCCCACGGCGTCGTCGATGCGAGCCGCCACACCGACGGAGAGCCAGCTCCTCTCACGCTGCGGTGGCGGTGGTGGCTGCGGCTGTGGTTGCAGTGGTACCGGGGGCGCTGCGCGCGGCGGTTCGAGCGACGGTGGGTTCATCGCCAGAGCAACGAAGACGGCGGCCACCCGCGCGCGCTCCGCACAGTCACGTGCTGCGTCGGCGTAGCGTTGCACCTGTCCACCGACGGTGACCTCGAAGGCGTCGCCCAGATCCACGAGTCGAAAATCCGACGGCAATGGATCGAGGTTCGGTCCGCTGTGAGCCAAAGCGGGTGACAGCGCGGTCGCCACCGCGGCGCGGGTGGGACAGCTGCTCGTCTGCTCACCGTCGGTTTTTTGTGCGTTACGGGGCGCGTTGCTCGGCACCACGGTCGGCGCGGGGGGCGCGTCTGGATGAACGGCTGCGCCTGCCTCCGCTGGCGACGCAAAGAGAATCGTGAAGAACAGGGCGATGTTCATCTGGGGCTCTGTCGCGCCGTTCGGCTCGGTCGAGACGCTGTCGCCTGCCTTGGTGGCCTGCCGCGTGCCGGTATGGTATCCAGCATTCGATCGTGACCGCCAAGCAGATTGTTGCGCGCGTGCGATTGTTGGACGTCCCGGCGATGGCGCTCCTGGTCTGTCTCCTCGCCGGTGCGGCGTGCGCGAGGCAGGCCGAGCTCGGCAGCATCGGCGACGGGCCGGCCAGTGTCCTTTGGCGGGGAACCTTCGAGCCCGGAGATCTCACGGAGTGGACGGGGGACGGAGAAGGCGGCGTCTACACTCAAAACGTCGCTGTCGCTGACAAGCCGTCGGCGACCTTGGCCATGGCGCACAACGGTCGCTACAGCGGGCTGCTCACAGTCGCGCCCAAGGCGAGCATGATGTCGACGAGCTACCTGTTTCGCAATCAGCCGAGCCCGCCCCAGGGATACTACAGCGCCTGGTTCTATGTGCCGTCGACGATCAACGTCGGGGCCTGGCTCAGCCTCACCCACTTCAGCGGGAGCCAGACAGGCGATGGGAAGAACCTATTCGCGATCTGGGACGTGAATCTCTACCCCCTTCCCGGAGGGGGCCTGGCCGCGCAGCTCTACGACTACCTCTCTGGGGTCAACCTGCGCCAGACCAGCCCCGTTTCCTTCCCGCTCGATGCCTGGGCGCAGCTCGAGGTCTACCTGTCCAAGGCCACCGGCCCGACGGGTGAGGTCACCGTGTGGCAAGACGGCAGCCAGATCCTGCAGCATTCCAATGTCGCGACCGTCTCCAACGACTGGGTGCAGTGGGATGCTGGGGGCGCTGCGGACAGCACCACTCTCCCTTCTCCCGCGTACGTCTATATGGACGATGCCGCGATCAGCCTGGCCCCCGTCGGGCCAGGTTCTTGACGCGCAACCGACGCGAACAAAGGGGCGGAACGGCGCCCGGCGGCTCGGCCTCGTGCGTCGTACGCCCCTCCGAAGTGAAGGTTTTCTTCCTTCGTACCCATGTACTCTTTACAACCGGCATGCGTCCCGTGACCGTCCTCGCCCAGAGCCGCTCCGAGCCCCCGAAACTGCGGGTGGTGGGCGGTGGTGTCAGCGGGGCGGGGGCGGAGCGGTCGTCCGCCCCTCAGACGGGCGCCGATTCGAGCCGTGACGCCCAGTTTCGCGAAATCTACGACCAGTGGTTCGACGATGTGGTCGGGTGGCTCTACGCGCTCGGCGCACCCGGTCCAGACACCGAAGATCTCGCCCAGGAAATCTTCATCGTCGTTCGCCGAAATTTGGGGCGTTTCGACGGAGGGAATCTGGCAGGCTGGCTGTATCGGATCGCGCAGCTCACGGTTCGCGATCACCGCCGGCGTTCGTGGTTCAGGAATCTCGTGCTGCGGAGGCAGGAGGTGGATCTCAGCAAGATGCCGCACGACGCGGAGAGTCCGGCCCGAAATTTCGAGGACGCCGAGGCACGCCGGCAGTTTCAACTCCTGGTCAGCAAGATGCACGGGAAGCTGGTGACGACCTTCATCCTCTTCGAGATCGAAGGCTACTCCGGTGAGCAGATCGCCCGCATCCAGGACATTCCCATCGGCACTGTTTGGACCAGGTTGCACAAGGCACGGAAGGAATTTTGGAAGCTGGTCAAAGACCAGCGCGAAGTTGACGAGGGAATCCGATGAACCGCCTCCGCGAAGAATCCGGGCTCGATCCGATCTCCGAAAAGGGAATCGAGATGTTGCGTTCGGTAAAACCGACCGCAAGCTCGCCCTTGCTGAAGCGAAGGGTGTGGGCTGCCCTGCAAGAGTCGACGATGGCATCGCCCGCGCGGCAGCGATCCTCCATGTTGAGGGTCGTGGTCGTTGGCGTCGGGCTGGTGGCGTTCACCGCGACCGCCGCTGCCACGATCGGCGGTCGGCGAATCGCGGGGCGGATCGAGAAGCTCTTGGGGCATCAACTCGGCGTCGGCGCCACGCTGCCTCGGCCCGAGCGAACCAAGCCGGTTCGGGTCGTCGCCCAAGCTGAGAGAGCACCGAACGTGGAGCCGGTCCCCGAGGTCGTTGCCTCCGAATCACCGGCCAACGCCGACAGCCGAATGCCGCCTGCGGGAGCTCTGCCGCCGTCGCCCGCGCACGCCGCGTTGCGACCAGCGAGGGCCGTTCCGCTCGCGGCGGAGACGACCCGAGAGCGCGCGCAGGTCTGGGAGGCGCTGGTTGCGCTCCGGCGCGATCACGACCCAAATCGCGCGGCGGCGCTGCTGAACCACGAGCTCGAGGCCAACCCCCACGGCGTCCTCCGCCAGGAGGCTTTGGTGCTGGCGATCGAGGCGGCCGACGCCCGTGGTGATCGCCGGGGCGCGGAGAGCTTTGCTCGCGCCTATCAGCGGGAGTTTCCGTCGGGACGATTCAAGCAATTGGCGCAGCGCTATCTCGATGAGAAGAACGCGCGCCTGCGGGCTCTCCCGTCGAAGCAATAGCGCCGCTCGGGCCGCCCGCAAAGGGACCACGGCAATACGCCTAAATCGAGGACGGGTGGTCGATTTGGTGAGCCGGTTTGCTTGCTGTCGGTTTTTGCCGCCGGCGCGCGGATTGATCGAACGGGGCGCCACACCGTCGGTATAGATTCTCAATGAGCAGCGGAGCCACCATCGGCTCTCGAGGTCGTCGACAATGTCTCTGAGTCATCTGCAGCGTCTCGAAGCTGAGACCATCCAGATCCTGCGCGAGGTCGTGGCCGAGGCCGAAAAGCCGGTCATGATGTATTCGATCGGCAAGGACAGCGCCGTGATGCTGCACGTCGCGCGCAAGGCCTTCTTCCCGGCGGGGCTTCCGTTCCCGCTGCTCCACGTCGACACGACCTGGAAGTTCCGCGAGATGTACACCCTGCGCGACAAGGTCGCCGCCATGCCGGGGACCGAGCTCATCGTCTACATCAATCCCGACGCGGTCGCGCGCGGGATCAATCCGTTCACCCACGGCTCGGCGGTCCACACCGACATCTGGAAGACGCAGGGGCTCAAGCAGGCGCTCGACAAGTATGGCTTCGACGCCGCGCTCGGGGGTGCCCGACGGGACGAGGAGAAGTCACGGGCCAAGGAGCGCGTGTTTTCGTTCCGCACCGTTCAGCACCGCTGGGATCCCAAGAACCAGCGCCCGGAGCTCTGGCGCCTCTACAACGCGCGCAAGCACAAGGGGGAGTCGATCCGCGTGTTCCCGCTCTCGAACTGGACGGAGCTGGACGTCTGGCGCTACATCGAGCTGGAGGGGATTCCGATCGTGCCGCTCTACCTGAGCCGCGAGCGGCCGGTGGTGGAGCGCGACGGGGTGCTCGTCATGGTGGACGACGAGCGGATGCCGCTCTTCCCGAACGAGAAGCCCAAGCTGCGCAAGGTGCGGTTTCGGACCTTGGGTTGCTATCCGCTGACGGGCGCCGTCGAATCGACCGCCAGCACGATCCCCGAGATCATCGCCGAGATGGCCCGGGCGCGCACGTCGGAGCGGCAGGGGCGGCTCATCGATCAAGACGCGCCCGGCTCGATGGAAATCAAGAAGCAGGAGGGTTACTTCTGATGAGCGTCGCGCCAGTGATCCTCGAAGAACCGGCCGGCCTCCTGCGCTTCAACACCTGCGGGAGCGTCGACGACGGCAAGAGCACGTTGATCGGCCGCATGCTCTACGAGGCCAAGGCGCTGTTCGACGACCAGCTCGCCGCGCTGGCTGTCGACTCGAAGCGGGTGGGGACCCGCCCCGGCCAGCTCGACTATGCGCTGCTGCTCGACGGTCTCTCCGCCGAGCGCGAGCAGGGGATCACCATCGACGTCGCCTATCGCTACTTCTCCAGCACGCGGCGACACTTCATCGTCGCCGACACGCCCGGCCACGAGCAGTACACCCGCAACATGGTCACGGGGGCCTCGACCGCCGATCTGAGCATCATCCTCATCGACGCCCGCAAGGGGGTCCTCACCCAGACGCGCCGGCACAGCTTCATCGTTTCGCTGCTCGGCATCCGGCATGTGGTCCTGGCTGTGAACAAAATGGATCTGGTCGGCTATTCGCGGGAGGTCTTTTCGCGGATTGAAAACGAGTACCGGCAGTTGGCGGTCGATCTCAAGTTGCCCGCGGTCACTTGCATCCCCGTCTCCGCGGTGGAGGGGGACAACATCGTCGAGAAGTCGGTCGCCATGGGGTGGTACCGAGGACCGACCCTGATGGGCCTCCTCGACAGCGTGGAGGTCGACGAATCGCGCGCGCGCGAGCAGCCGCTGCGGATGCCGGTCCAGTGGGTGAACCGCCCGGACCAGAGTTTTCGCGGCTACGCGGGGACGATCGTGGCTGGCGGTGTGCGGACCGGAGACGCCGTCCGCGTCCAGCCGTCCGGTCGGGTGAGCCACGTGTCGAGGATTGTCACCGCCGACGGCGATCTGGCGCAGGCGGCGGTCGGGCAGTCGATCACCCTGACGCTGGAAGACGAGATCGACATTTCGCGCGGCGATCTGATCGTGCAGGCCGACCAGCCCGCCGAGGTGGCCAACCAATTCGAGGCGACGGTCGTCTGGATGCATGAGGCGCCGCTCTTGCCCGGGCGCACCTACTTTCTCAAGATCGGGACCCGGACGGCGACGGCCACCGTCACGTCGCTCAAGTACAAGGTGAACATTAGCAACCTGGAGCACATCGCCGGCGCGACTCTCGACATCAACGAGATCGGCGTCTGCAACCTCGAGCTCGATCGCCCGATCGCGTTCGACCCATACGACGTCAACCGCGACACCGGCGGGTTCATCCTCATCGATCGCATCTCCAACGACACCGTCGGTGCCGGGATGCTGCGCTTCGCGCTGCGAAGAGCGAAGAACGTACAGTGGCAGGCGCTCGACGTCGACAAGCCGGCGCGTTCGGCGATGAAGCGACAGCGCGCCTGCGTGCTCTGGTACACGGGCCTTTCCGGGGCCGGCAAGTCGACCATCGCCAACCTGGTCGACAAGAAGCTCCACAGCACCGATCGCCACACCTACCTGCTGGACGGTGACAACGTCCGCCACGGCCTCAACAAGGATCTCGGCTTCGCCGACGCCGACCGGGTGGAGAACGTTCGCCGGATTGCCGAGGTCGCCAAGCTGATGGTCGACGCTGGCCTCATCGTCGGCACGGCGTTCATCTCTCCGTTTCGCGCGGAGCGGGAGATGGCGCGGGCGCTGCTTGCCGAGGGGGAGTTCATCGAGATCTTCATCGACACGCCGCTCGACGTGGCCGAGGGGCGGGATCCCAAGGGCCTCTACAAGAAGGCGCGCCGCGGCGATTTGAAGAACTTCACCGGCATCGACTCGCCCTACGAGCCGCCGGAGAATCCGGACCTGCGGATCGACACCACCACGACCACCGCCGAGGAGGCCGCCGAGGCGATCGTGGCCTATTTGAACCGGCGCGGCGTCGTCGACTGATCCCGGTCCGCGCGTCGACCCGCTGCCTTCGCCGGTGCTGTCAGTCAGCTCCGGAATCTACCTGATCGCGTCTCCTCGGCTGCGTGCGCGCTTGTGAAGCGGGCGGCGGAACCCAAGGTGTGGGGGGAGGAGAAAACATGGCCACAAAAAAGCCCAATATCTTGGTTCTCTTTGGCGACGACATCGGGATGTGGAACATCAGCTACTTCAGCCGCGGGCAGATGGGTTACCGGACCCCGAACATCGACCGCGTGGCCAACGAAGGCGTGGCATTCACCGACTTCTATGCGCAGCAGAGCTGCACCGCGGGTCGGGCCGCCTTCATCACCGGCCAGAACCCGGTCCGCACGGGTCTGTGTAAGGTCGGGATGCCCGGTGCGACCGTGGGGCTCCAGGCAGAGGATCCGACGATCGCCGAGCTGCTCAAGCCGCTCGGGTACGCCACCGGGCAGTTCGGCAAGAACCACCTCGGCGATCGGGACGAGTACCTGCCGACCGTGCACGGCTTCGACGAGTTCTTCGGCAATCTCTACCACCTCAACGCCGAGGAAGAGCCGGAGCTGCCCGACTACCCCAAGGATCCGGCCTTCAAGAAGAAGTTCGGACCGCGCGGCGTCCTTCACTGCATCTCCGACGGCAAGGGGGGACAGAAGATCAAGGACACCGGCCCCCTGACCATCAAGCGGATGGAGACCATCGACGAGGAGATCACGGATCGCGCGATGGAGTGGATGGAGAAGCAGGCCAAGGACGAGAAGCCGTTCTTCCTCTGGTACAACTCGACCGCGATGCACTTCCGGACCCACCTCGCCGAGAAAAACCGCGGCAAGAGCGGGCAGGACGACTACAGCGACCGGATGGTCACGCACGACGAGCAGATCGGCCAGATGCTCGACAAGCTTGACGAGCTGGGGATCGCCGACAACACGATCGTCATGTACTCGACCGACAACGGCCCCGAAAACGACACCTGGCCCGACGGCGCCAACACCGTGTTCCGCAGCCAGAAGGACACCAACTGGGAAGGGGGCTGGCGCGTGCCGGCGTTCATCCGCTGGCCGGGCAAGATCAAGCCGGGCACGGTGCTCAACGACATCGTCTCCCACCAGGACATGCTGCCGACGTTTCTGGCCATTGCGGGCGATCCCGACGTCAAGGACAAGCTGCTCAAGGGCTACAAGGTCGGAGACAAGACCTTCAAGGTGCACATCGACGGCTTCGACATGCTGCCCTACCTGACCGGTCAGGCGAAGGAGAGCCCCAGGAAGTTCTTCTTCTACATGAGCGACGACGGCGAAGTCATGGCGGTCCGGAACGGCGATTGGAAGTTCGTGCTCGGGGAACAGCGCGCCATGCAGCTGAAGGTCTGGATGGAGCCGCTCAACAAGCTGCGACTCCCGTTGATCTTCAATCTCCGGCGCGACCCATTCGAGCGCGCGCAGCACAACTCCAACACCTACTACGATTGGCTCGCCTACCACGCCTTCATGATTTACGAGATGCAGGAGTTGGTGGCGGAGCAGCTTGATGGCTTCGTCAAGTACCCGCCGCGGCAGAAGCCGGCCTCGTTCAACCTGGACGAGGTGATGCGACAGGTGCAGCCTCATCATCAATAGCGCCGATTCGACGGCAGTCACGGAGGGGGTGCGCGCCTTCTACGAGCGCCACCCCTATCCGCCTCCCGTCGACAGTCTGGATAGGTACCGGCGTCTCTGGCAAGACCGCCAGAGACGCCGCGCGGACTACCATCTGTTCTGGCCTGCCAGGCCCTACCGCGAGGACCACGCCATCTTGATTGCGGGGTGCGGGACCTCGCAGGCGGCCAAGCACGCTCTGCGCTGGCCGGCGGCGCGGGTGACCGGCATCGACTTCAGCGCCACCAGCGTCGGCAGGACCGAGGAGCTGAAGCGAAAGTACGCGCTCGACAACCTTCAGGTTCACCGGCTCCCCCTCACGCAGGTCGGCGAGCTGGGTTCGAGCTTCGACCAGATCGTCTGCACCGGCGTTCTCCACCATCTCCCCGATCCGGACGCGGGCCTGATGGCCCTGCGCGACGTGCTCGCGCCTGGCGGGGTCATGCACCTGATGCTGTATGCGCCCTACGGGCGGACCGGCGTCTACATGCTGCAGGACTTCTGCCGGCGGCTCGGCATCGAGGCCACCGACGACGGAATTCGGGAGCTCGTCACCGCCCTCGGCGCGCTGCCGTCGGGACATCCGCTCGCAACGCTGCTGCGCGAAGCGCCCGACTTTCGGAACGAGGCGGCGCTCGCCGATGCGCTGCTCCACCCCCAGGATCGCGCCTACTCGGTGCCGGAGCTGTTCGCGCTCCTCGAACGGTGCGGGCTCCGGTTCGGCCGGTGGGTGAAGCAGGCGCCCTACAGCCCCCACTGCGGTCTGATGGCCCGCCTCCCGCAGACGGCGCGCCTCGCGCAGCTCCCGGTTGTGGACCAGCATGCCGCCGCCGAGCTGTTCCGGGGGACGATGGCCCGCCACAGCGTCGTCGCGTATCGGGACGACGACCCGAGGGGTGCCCACGAGCTCAGTTTCGTCGGGAATGCTTGGCCGCGATATGTGCCGATTCGCGCGCCCGACACCGTCGCGGTCGAGGAGCGGCTGCCTTCCGGCGCGGCCGCGGTTCTCATCAACAAAGGCCACAGCCACACCGACATCTATCTGGCGGTCGACGCACGGGAGAAGCGGCTCTACGATGCCGTCGACGGCGCGCGCACGATCGGCGAGCTGGCGCAGGAGCAGGGACAACTCGAGACCGCAGCCCCGTTCTTCGAGCGCCTCGGCTGGCACGATCAGGTCGTGTTCGATGCCTCGGCGAGTGCGCGCGGTTTCCGGTCCGAGTCGGGGCGCGCCGCGACAGGTTAGCGCGCGTAGACGACCTCCGTGCGGGCGAGACGATCGTGAAAGCCTCGCCGTTCGGGCCCGAGGATCCAGAGAAACCCTAGATAAAACGGGAGCGCCGAGAAAAGGTAGCCAACGAGCCGCAGCACCGCCCGGCGGAGGGGGAGCTTCCCGCCGCCGATCGGGGTGACCCGGATGCCGAGCAGCCACTTGCCGGGCGTCTGCCCGCTGAGCCGCCAGAACACGACGTGGTAGAGCGCCACGATCAAAGGCGCGCCGAGAATCACCAAGGTGGCCAGGTCGACGGGCGGCGCGAACCGCCGGAGCACATTTGCACTGGCGCTCGACAACCAGACCGCGCCCCGCAGGAACACGAAGAGGATGACCGCGTCCGCGATCCCTGCGGCGAAGCGGGTGACGAAGCCGGCGCGCGGGCTCGCGAGATCGGACGGCGTCGCGATCGTCGCGGTCATCGCGTTCCTTCGGCGTCGCCACGCCCGAGGAGGCGTCTCACCGCTCTTTCGGCCAGACCGTCGGCGCGGGCGGAGCGACTGCGCAGCTCGGCCACCGCGGTCACCGCGATCCCTTCACTCTGTTCGCGGATGACGCGCTTGAGGTCGGGGCTGTCGGCGACGCGCGCGAACGCCGCCTCGCGCATCGCCAGCAGCGCCTCCCGAGCGACGGCGCGGCTCGCCACCTCCTCACGCTGCCCGACCGCCACCCAGCGGGCGAGCTGTATCCGTCGCCGTGTGTGCCAGGCGTGCCAGTGAGCGGCCGAACGGGTGGCCCCCGGCAGGCGTCGCGCGAGCCGTCGGGCGCGCGCCATTGATGGGGCAAACCGGTGCGCCGACCGCGCCGCGCGAGACAGGCACGCGCGAAACAGAGCCGGGGCGCGCTGGCCTCTGTCGAGCAGGTCGACCAACATTCCCCAGGCGGCGTGGCGCGGTGACGGTCTGGCCCGGGCTGCTGAGGAGGCGGGGACGCCGGTCGAAGCTCCGGGCACTCCAGAGACGGCCAGGACGGAGCCAAGCGTGTCCCCGGTGAGCACGATCAGGCCCAGCCCGAAACGGAGCCAGCGCGGGCCCGTGGCAACTGTGGCGACGCCGCCCGTTTCGTCCATCTCCTGGAATCTGGAGCGCCGGTGGCGAACCGCAACGGCGGCCACCATGCGCACGATCCGTAAAATCGCGGGCAATCCCAGGCGCCGCGTCAACGCACCCGTGAGGCCGCTCGCTCCCGCGCGGGCGGTCAATCCGTTACACTGGACAGCGTGACGGGGAGAGCCGGGCTCGTTCTCGCTTCAACGTTCGTCGCGACGATTTCGGCGGGCTGTTACGGGGATAAGGGAGAAACCATTTCGGTCCCAGGGTCGCTGGCGGTCGGAGCGTATGGCGATCTCTCCTTCGGCGACAGTTGCATGGGCAGCAAGGCCGATCTCTGCAGCCGCGAGACGGTCGACGCCGTCGACGCGATCACCGTCGATCCACCCGGGGCGCTGGAGGTCCTCTCGCCCGGTGACATCCCAGCCGATCTGGCGAGCCTCTGGAAGCCGAGCGGCATGTACGTCGTTCACGGCCTGGCGCCAGCGCCCGCCGCCACCCTCTGCGTCCAGGCGCGGTACAGCGACGGGACTCACCGGAAGGCTTGCAGTCCCGTCCGCGTCGACGCGGTGGCCCATGTATCGACCTACCTGGCCTGCGATAGCGGGGTGAACGGCACCACGGTGGCGCCACTGGTCCCGCCGGGCGCGACGCTGCAGCTCACGGTCCTGCTGTTCGCCTCCGACGGGAGCGGGCTCGGCGGTTTTCTCACGCATCCGATCGACGACGCGCAGCTGACACCGCTCGGGCTCATGAACTACCTCTGGATCAGCCCCCCGGCAGGCGGCGCGCTGTCGATTGGTTCACGGCTCGACGCCACCTTCACCGAGACGCTGCAGACGTACGGTCCCGCGCAGGTGACGGGCGTGGTGCCGAGCGCGGATCTCCTCCCGCCGACGATCCTGGAGCCGGGCCGCCAGCAAGAGATCTATGTGGCTGACCTCGTCGGAGGGGCTGTGGCCTGCCAGGGCCTTTCGGCGACCGCGACGACCGAGACGCCGGATGTCTGTGTCGGGCCAAATGGGGAGCTCTCCTGGGACGTGGTCGGCAACGTCACGTCGTTCGCCGCGGTTGCCGAAGGGACTTGCCAGCTCTCCTTCGGCGTTGCCGGCGGCAACGCGTCCCCGGGGACGTTCAGCGTTCCGTTCTACTTCGTCAATCCAGCGGACCAGGGGCGCGATGCGACGATCGACGGATCCTGCTCCGTCAAAGGGCAGCGCACCTGCGAGGCGACGCGGGAGGCGATTCTGGTCTGCGGGACGCTCACGAAGAAGTGGGCTCTGTCGTCGAGCTGCAACGGCAAGCTCTGTGACTATCTCTCGGCCGCCCCCTGCGCCGCCGGCAGCGACTGCGTCGCCTGCCGCTAGCCCGGGGCGATGCCCCGGGGGTTCTGCCGACGGCTCGATTCCGGAGAGCTTAGAGGCCCAGGCCCGGAAGGAGCTGCGTGTGTTCCTTCTCCACGGCCTGGAGGGCGCGGGGATTCAGATTGAGCGCGCGCAGGATGGTCGGCGCGACCTGCTTCGTCCAGACGTGGCCCGTGATCTGCTGGTGGTGGAGCCCGGGGTGCGAGACGAGCAGCGCGACGCCCGTGTCGTCCAGCGTGCCGCCGCCGTGCTCGGCGATCTTCTTGCTGCTCCCCGAATAGATGACGCCCCAGTTCGGCTGGATGAAGACGTTGGGCGCGCGGGCCGCGGCGATTGGATCGCCCGACGTAGGGTCACCATAGATGTCAGCAAGTTCGGCGCCGAAGTTAATGTTTGAGTTGAAGATCGTTCCGGGCGGGAGCACGTCTGCGAACATCGCTGTTGCGTTGGTCGGGTTGGTGAGCTGGCTGATCACGCCCGCCACGTTCGCCTTCGATTGGTCCTGCAGCCAGACCAGCCCGACGTCGTCGGCCATCAGCCACCCGTTGACCACGGGTGAGCTCCCGTCATTCGCGTTGACGAACGGGGCGAACACCTGACCGACGTTCGGGTCGGCCGCGTTGATGAACCCCAGCGGATCGGTGACCGTGGCGTTGCCGCTGCCGCCCGACTCCATCGCCAGCTTCGACCTGTCGATCGGCGACTGCCCGTGCTTCGCAGACACGATGATGAGGGTCGAGTCATAGAGGCGCCGCGCGCGGAGCTCGGAGACCATGCGGCCGAGCGACGCGTCGACATGCGCGATCGCGCCGTCGAGGAGGGGGCTCGGCGTGCCGCTGCCGTCGACGTAACCGCCCACCGGCAACTTCTGGCCGACGCTCACCTCCTGGAAGTTCATGCCCAGGATGGTGGGGACCGGCGCGGCCTTGGCGCCGTCGGAGGTCCTTCCGTCGATCTCGTTGAGCACGGCCTGCACCTTCACGTCGTCGTACGCCATGATGGACGGCTCGCAGTTGGTGTAGTCCGAGACCTTCTTGAGCGGGAGCGAGTTCGTCACGCCGTCGCAGAGCGCCAGGCTCCCTGTCAGGTCGACGCCGTTGACAACGCCGCCGTTGACGATGAGCGAGTTGACTTCGGGGGAGTAGAGATCGTCGATCCCCTTGCCCGAAGGGCCGTTCAGGAGGTCGTACGCCTGGTGCTTGTCGGACCAGGCGGTGTAGCCGCCGGCCTGGTGGATCACCTCGAACAGCGTGTTCACCTTGACGAACTCGTGCGGGAAGACCGGCGTGCAGCTTCCGTCGGCGTTCTTCCGCATCGGGAGGTTGCCGGGGTCGAGCGGGCTGAAGAGCTGCGTGAAATCCTGGGCCAGGATCTCGAAGTAGGTGCACTCCGTCCCGGGGTTCCCAGTGCAGTTGCTTCCGGGCGCGAACAGCGTCCGGTCATAGCTGTCGTCGTAGTAGACGCCGGTCGACTTCGGAGTCCCGCCGGTCACCAGCGCCAGCATTCCGGGGAACGAGTCGGACGGCGTCGGGGTGTGCGCGTCCGTGTACTCGACGCCGGACCGAGCAAGCTTGGCGAGCGTGGAGCCGGGATGCGCGGCCGTCCAGCGGGCGGTGTCCACGGCGTGCAGACCGTCGACGCTGACGAGCAGGACATGGCGGACGTCGAGCCCCTCGTGCCGATGCCCGTCATCATGGTCGCTGTGATCGCTCTTGCCCGGCGCGGTGGCGAAGCCCGGCGAGACGGCGGTACCGTCGTCCGTGGTGGCGGGTTGATTCACGCCGCAGGCGGTGAGCGTGCAGAGCGCGAACAGGGACGCGGTTCTTCTTTTGATCATCAGTCGTCTCCTTGGGTGGTGACTGATGCCAGTACCGCAGCCGATCTCAGTCGCGCGTTTCAGTCTCGCAACCTTCTGGTGGCAAGAGCGTTGCACTGCTCGAAAGGGCAACCGCGCTCACACGAGACCAGCGACGGGAGAGGTTGAGCGTGCCGCGTGTCACGCTCGACCGACGCCGCTGGCCTACTCCGACCAGGTGGCGATCGCGCGCGGCGCGAGCACGGCGGGGCCGACGACGACGCGTCTTTGACCTGCCCAGAAGACGCGGTCGCCGGTCGAGACGGCGGGCAGCGTCCAGGGGAGCGGCTCCGGGGCGGCCTCGAGATCGGGGACGACGACCAGGCGCGACTCGCCGCGGCTGCGCTCGATCCAGGCCAGGGCGCTGCCGTCGCCGCGCCAGGTGGGCGGCGCGATCACGAAGACGTTGTCGTCGGACGAGCGCACCCGGCGTCCGTCGATCAGCACCTTGCCGCCGGCCACCTCGACGACGTGCCGTCCGCAGGGGGAGATCGCGGGCGCCAGCGCTTGCGGCGGTCTCCGCGTGGTCTGACGCCGCCCCTGGCGCTGTGGTGGCCCGCCGCTCGCGGTCCGCGCCGTCGCTTTTCCCTGCGCGCGCGCCTTCGAGGGGGAGAGCAGGGCGGCCGCGACCGCCAGCCACAAAGTCCCTTTGTATTGCTTCATCCCATCATGACGCCCGAGCCGCGGGGGAGCGGCAAGTTTTCGGACGTTGTAGGGAAGCCGCCTACGTCAGCGCTGCGAAACGCTAACGATCGATGGCGGCGGTTTCCGGTGGATGCTGACGGCGGACGATCTCGTTGAGGACGTTCCCGAGGTTGTCCTCCGTCATCGACCAGGCCTGGGGGAAATCCTCTTTGGTGTAGACCTGCAACGCGCTCCGGTAGGCCTCGACCGCCTGCGCCAGCAGGCGATTGCCGGACTCGTCCTCGCGACGGCTTCCCTGGTCCTCGAGCACCGTGCCGAGGTTGTTCTCGGTCATCGCCCAGTCGCGCGGGTGCGCGTGCCGCGTGCAGACCTCGAGCGCGTTGCTGAAAGCGCGCACGGCTTGCGACAAGAGCTCCTCACCCGCCGTCCCTTCGGCGCGCCGCCCCTCGTCGGCGAGGACGGTGCCGAGGTTGTTCTCGGCCATCGCCCAGTCGCGCGGCGCCTCCTCGCGCGTGAAGACTTCGAGCACCCTCTGAAAGGCGGCCGCCGACTCGGAGAGCAGCTTGTCTCCCGGCTCCCCTTCGGTGCGCACCCCCAGATCGTCGAGCGCGGTCCCGAGGTTCGCCTCCGTCGACGCCCAGTCGCGCGGGAGCCGCTCGCGCGTCCGAACCTGCAGAGCTTGCTTGTGGGCCTCGACGGCCTGCGCAAGCAGCGCCAAGCTCTTGTCGTCTTTGGCGCGCGTCCCCTGCTCGTCGAGCGCGCCCCCGAGGCTGTCCTCGGCGGCGGCCCACGCGTCGGGCGCCAGCTCTCGCGTCCGGACCTGCAGCGCCAGCTGAAAAGCGTCGACGGCCTGGGCGAGCAGCTCGTCCCCCTTGGCCGCGGTCGCCCGCTTGCCCTGCTCCTCGAGCGCACCGCCGAGCGCAACCTCGGTCGCCGCCCACGCCCGCGGCGCGCGCTCGCGGGTGGAGACCTTCAGCGCCGCGCGGAGTGCGTCGGCCCCTTGCGTGAGCAGCTCGTCCCCCTTGGCGCCGCTCGTCCGCTTGCCGCGCTCCGAGAGCGCGCGGCCGAGGGCGCTCTCGGCGGCCGCCCAATCGGCAGGAACCTGCTCCCGGGTGCGAACCTTGAGCGCGAACCGAAACGCGTCGGCCGCGCGGGCAAAGAAGTCGTCGCTCTTGTCGTCGGGCGCGCGCTCTCCTTGCGATTCGAGAATTGCCCCGAGCTCGAGCTGCGTCGTCGCCCACTCGTTGGGAAAACGATCGGCGGTCTGAACCTCCAGCGTCGACTTCAGCGTGTCGGCGGCGCGGGCGAGCAGCTCGTCCCCTTTGGCGCCCGTCGCGCGCTTCTCCTGATCAACCAGGACCCGACTCAGGTTCGCCGTGGTGGCGGCCCACGCTTCGGGATGCTGCTCGCGCGTCGAGATCTCGAGCGCGAGCTGGAGGGCGGCGGCGGCCTCTCCCAGGAGCTCGTTGGCCTGTTTCCCGGTGGCCAGCTTCCCCTCGTCGTCGAGGATGGTTCCCAGATCGCTCTCTGCCGAAGCCCACTGCTTGGGGAATTGATCGCGGGCGTAGACCTGGAGGGCGTCACGGCACGCCTCGGCGCTGCGTTGCAAACGTGGCAGCGCCGCCGCGGCCGGCTCCCCTGCCGCGAGCTGCTGCTCGGCACGGGCAACGTCGATCGAAGCCGCCGCCCAGTGGGCGGGATCGTCCTTCTTGTCGACCAGCGACAGAACCCGACGGTAAACCTCCAGAGCCGGTTCGAACTGCGAGCTCAAGAAGTCGGCGTCGGCTTCCTTCTTCAAGAGCTCCCGCACGGCTTCGCTGTGCGCGCGCTTCTTGGTGGTGAGCGCCAGGGCCTCCTTCTCGAAGCCTGTCTCCTCGGCGAGGGCGGCCGCGACCGCGGCGTGGGAGAAGCGGGCCGCGTCGGCCAGCTCGTGCCGGACGAACGCCGCCTGGCTCTTCTGGGCCGGCGTGCTCTGGCGGTTGCTCTTTGCCTTGGCCGCCCAGCTGTCGACCGCCGCCTTCACCTCTTTGAACGAGAGGCCGTACCGCGTGGCCCAGTCGCGCAGGTAAGGGTCGAGACGGATCGGGCCGGGGTGCGCATCGTGACCGATCTGCTCGCGTGCCCGCGCCATCATCCCGGTGATGAGCGCCTCGATCGCCGGTGGCGAGAGGAATCGCTTGGAGCCAATGGGCGCCAGTTGCAGCTCCAGCAGATTCTTGTCGAGATCGGTCGGCACCCGAGCCGCGCCGCCCGACGGCGACCAGAGCCGGTACCCCTCCTTGTCGGCATCGACCGTCAGCGGGTCGCCCGGTTTCACTTCGGGCGGGAGGATCAGCCAGAAGCGGCCGTCCTCATCGGTCGACGGCGTGTCCTTCGCGCCGCGAACGTGCACGACGGCGTCCGCGATCGGACGCGGCTTGCCGGGCCGATCGGCGGGCGCCACCACGATCCCTTTGAGGTAGCGCGCATCGGCCGCGCGCGCGTGTTTCGCAGGGGCCACTGTCACTGCGATAGCTGTCGACCCCGCCAGAGCAAGCGCGCAGGTGACAGTCAATCGGGACCGACAAACAGAAAGTCGCTGGCGTCTCACGCTCGAGGACCTCGCTGAAGACTCTGGCGCACGCATCGATGTTGTCCAGGCCCAATGCGAGCGCGGTGACTGGAATCACCGCGAAGCCGCATCCAAGATCACGGACCTGACGCGCCTGTCGCGACCGGGGCAGATCGGCGCGTGTCACCGGTCACGGGCGCGGTATCGTGGCGCGCGATGAAGCTTCGCGCGATGGCCCGGGTTCTGACGATGGTGATGGCGACCATGGGGGCGAGTGTTGCCGTCGGCAGCTCTGCCGAAGCGCGGACACGGACCCGCAATGTCGTCCTCTTCGTTGCCGATGGATTGCGGCCGTCGTCGTTGAACCCGACCGACGCGCCGACGCTGGTTCGGCTGCAAAAGGAAGGCGTCTTTTTCGGCAACAGCCATTCGCTCTATCCGACGGTCACCACCGCGAACGCCTCGGCGCTCGCCACGGGACATCAGCTGGGCGACACCGGCGACTTCGCCAACACCATCTATGACGGGTCGCAGGTGATCAACAGCGGGACACCCTTCATCGAGGACGACGAGATCCTGGCGGAGCTCGACGCCCAGACGGGTGGCAACTACCTCGGCGAAAAGTCGCTGCTGGCCGTCGCCCGCGCCGACGGCTTCAGCACAGCCGCGATCGGGAAGGTCGGGCCGACGCTGATTCAGGATGTCTCGCAAGGCGATCGCTCGGTCAAGCTGCCGGCGACGATCTTCATCGACGATCGGACCGCCACTGGGAAAGGGGTGCCGCTCGATCCGGCGATCGCGGTCGCGCTGACCGCGGCGCTCGGCAGCACCACGCCACCGGCGCGGAACAGCAAGCCGCCGACGCGCGACGACAACGGCTATTCGGGGACCAGCCAGACGCCCGGGACCCGCGTGGCCAACGTTCGGCAGCAACAGTTCCTGACCGACGCGGTCACCAAGGTGATCCTCCCCGAATTCAAGAAGCGTGGAAAGCCGTTCGTGCTGGTTTTCTGGTCGCGCGATCCGGATGCCACGCAACACAATCAAGGCGACAGCCTGGGGGACCTCGCCACCGGCATCAACGGGCCGACGTCGCGCAGCGCGGTTCACAACGCCGACGACACCCTGCGCCGGATCCTCGAGGCGGTGGAGGGCGACCGTGCGCTCGCGGCGACGACCGACGTCGTCGTGACCTCGGATCATGGCTTTTCGACCATCAGTCGGCGTGACGTGGACGCCGGGGGGCACGCCTCGCAGAGCCCGTCGACGAAGCGGCGCGCGCCGGACGTCCGCCCCGGTGATCTGCCGCCGGGCTTCGTGGCGATCGACGTCGCGGCGCACCTCGGGATGAAGCTCTGCGACCCGGATCGGGTCGCGATCGGCCTCGACGGCCACTCGGGCTACGTGCCGGTCGGCCCCGACGAGCACCCCTCGCTGGGGAACGGCCTCATCGGACCGAGTTGCATCGTCGAGAAGCCCCACGATGGCAAGGTGATCGTCGCGGCGAACGGTGGAACGGACCTCATCTACGTGCCTGACGGTGACGCCGCGCGGATCGCGGACGTGACGACCTTCCTTTTGGGACAGGACTACGTCGACGCCCTGTTTGTCGACGCGCCCCCCAATGTGGTGCCGGGCGCGCTCAGCTTGCGCGACATCAACTTCGTGGGGAGCGCGCTCCTCCCCGCGCCGTCGATCGTCGTGGCGCTGAAGACGTTCAGCCGGGATCCCCACGATCCAATCGGAAGCCAGGTCGACGTCTCCGACACGACGCTGCAAGAGGGGCAGGGGGGGCACGGTAGCTTCGGCCGCGCCGACGTCACGAACACGATGATCGCCTTCGGCCCCGACTTCAAACAGGGCTTCGTCGATCACTCACCGGCCAGCAACGCCGATCTCCCCGTCACCCTCGCGCAGATCCTGGGGCTCGCTCTGCCCAGCCGCGGAAGGCTGCGCGGCCGCGTCCTCGCCGAGGCGATCACCGGCGGGCCGACCGCCGTCAGCGCGACCTGTGGCGAGGCGGTCTCGGCGCCGAACAAGGACGGGCTCCGGACGGCGCTGCATTTTCAGACGGCGGCCGGCGTCCGCTACCTCGACGCCGCCAAGAAGTTCAGCGGCCCGATCGTCTGGGGCGACTCTTTCGACGCTCTGCCGTGCACCCGGTCGAAGCGCGGTCCCAAGGCGACGACGAAGCCATCCCCGAAGACATCCCCGAAACCATCCCCGAAGCCATGATCGGACGGAGGCGATCTGGCAGCGCGATCGGAGGTAAAGTGTGTTCTGCTGTCTCCCGAGTTGGAGCGCAGTGTTGGAGCGCAGTCTATGAGAGTCCGTTCGGTCGCGATCCTGCTCGCAGCTCTGCCGCTGGCGCTGGTCCTCGGATGCGAGCGCCAGCCCGGTCTGCAAATCGCCACCGATCGTCCGGTCCGCGACGCGGCCGCCGACAGCGGGTCGGACCGCGGCGCGTCGCGCTTCGATGCGTCGGGGGGCGATCGTTCGCGGCCGGACGCGACCCGCGACGCCCATCGGCCCGACGGGCCGGCTGTCGACGCGACGGCGACCGACGCTGAGCGCGCGGACGGCGGGGGCACCGACGCCGGCTTCGAGCTCTTGGGCGCGCCCCTGGTCTTCGCGCCGACGCCGCAAGGGTTTGGGCTCAGTGTCGTGTTGCGCTCGGGCGATCCGACGTCGCTTCAACTGCGGGTGCGCGACGAGGAGCTGTCTGCCTGGTCAGTCCTGGGGCCGCCGCTGTCCCCGGCGGTCGACATCGCGCAATGGACGGTCGACGGTCTCGCGCCGGGCCGCCGCTACGTCTACGAGGTCTCCGCCCCGGGCGACGCCGGGGAGGGGGGGGCTCCTCTCTATGCAGGGAGCGCCCCCACCGCGCCGGCGCCGGGTACCCCGTTTAGCTTCGCCCTCATCACCGACACCCACATCGAGCCGCGCGATCCGGTTCCACCGGGCGAGACCGTCATCAACGACTCCTACGGGACTATGGAGACCACGCTGCTCGCCGTCACGGCTGAGGTCGCGGCGGCCAAACCGGACTTCGTGATCAACCTGGGCGACATGCTCGACTACCACCTGTTCGGGTTCAACTTGCCTCCGCCCGACGCGTCGTGGGCGCGTCTCGGCTATCTGAACTACCGCCGGTTGCTGGGTGACACCGTCGGCCACGCCGCGCATTTCCCGGTCATCGGCAACTGGGACGGCGAGAGCGGCTGCAACACGCCCGACGAGATCGCGCGCTCGATGAGCCAGCGGCTGCTCTATGCGCCTGGCCCCGGGCCCGACACCTATCCCGAAGGGGGAAGCGCCAACGGCGACTACTACGCGTTCACCTGGGGCGACGCGCTGTTTGTCGTGCTCAACGTGATGACCTACACGCCGACCTGCCATCTGTTGGGGTACGACCCTGGTCTGCCCGACGACTGGACTCTGGGCGCCGCGCAGCTGGCGTGGCTCGACCAGACCCTGGCCCACGCGAGCTCGAAATGGCGCTTTCTCTTCATCCATCACACGGTCGGCGGCGCCGCGGGCGACCCGGACGACACGGCGTACGGGCGTGGTGGCGGACAGGCCGCTCACGTCGGCGAACAGGCGACGATTCACGCGATGATGTTGCAGTACGGGGTGCAGGTCTTCTTCTACGCCCACGACCACGTCTTCACCGACATGGTGGTCGACGGGATTCACTACCTCCTGCCGGGGAGCGCGGGCGCGCCCTGGAAGTTCGATTCGTCCCAGACCGGATACGCGCACTATTGGCCGGACTCGGGGTACGCCCGGGTCCAGGTGACGCCGGATCGCGCGGAGGTCGATCTGGTCTCGATCGACGGCGACGTGCTGGAGGGGCTCACCCTTCCGTAGGCAGCCGCGCCGACGACAATGAATAGGAAATCGACAACCCTCAGCTGCTTAGGGGCGATGTTTGCGATTGGGCTCGGTTGCGGCTCGAGCGCCGGGTCCACCGGGTCAGGGGGAACGGGCGGTGGCGCGAGCGGCGGCACCGGGGGCGTCTCTGTCGCGACGATGTTCACCTCCGGCTCGGACGGCTGCACCTTCACGGGGACCTCCTCGGTGAGCAGGGTGATTTCCACCGTCGGCATCGTCACCTTCGCGACCCTGCTCCCCGGCCCGACGGAGGCGCACATCGACTTCGGCCTCGACACCTCTTACGGCATGACGGCGCCGGTCGATCTGACCGCTGCGGGCTATCGCACGTTGCTGCTCGGCATGAAGCCCTCGAAGACCTACCACTTCCGGCTCTCGGCGACCGACGGCACCACCACCTGCACCAGCGACGATCTCATGCTCTCGACCGGCGGGGCGCCGAACGGGATGCAGAACCCGACGATCACGACCAACAACGCCGGCGCGCTCTACGGCGGCTTTCTCGTCACCGGCCAGTACAGCCAGGCGATCATCGGCGGCTCCACGGCGGGCGCGCCGGCGTTCATCCTCGACAAGGACGGCACCTACGTCTGGTGGTACACGGTCAGCGGCAGCGACGCCACGGGCGTCACCATGAGCTACGACGGCAACTACATCTGGATCAACAGCGTGAACGTGCCCAGCCACGCCGCCAAGGTGCACCGCGTGTCGATGGACGGGTTGATCGACGAGGATCACTCGGCCGAGTTCGCGGGCCTGAGCCATCAGCTGACCGTGCTCCCCGACGAGACGGTCGCCTTTTACTCCTACGGCACGAACGGATGTGACGACATCAAGCTGCGAACGCCGGACGGAGCTGTCACCACCGTCGTCAATGCCCGGACGGCTCACGGCGGGACCGACGCCTGCCACGTCAACGCGATCTTCTACTCCCGCCTGGACGACACGCTGATCTTCGGGGACCTCGACAACAACTGCCTCACCAAGATCACGCGGAGCGGGGCGACCGTCTGGGTCTTGAACGGCGGCGTCGACACCGGCCCCCCGAGCTCGTTCAACGGCGGCGGCCTCGTCTGGCAGGGGGGCGAGCACGGCTTCCACATCCTCGGCCTCGACGACTTCGTCATCTTCAACAACAACACGATGAAGCCGGCGGGGAGCATGGTCAGCTGGGGGGCGGCCGCGGGAGACGGGAGCGGCTCACGGGCGATTGAGGTCAAGCTCGACCTCACGGCGATGACGGCCACCCAGACCTGGTCCTACCAGGCGGTTGGGCTCAACGACACGGTGCTCGGCGATGTCCAGCGCCTCCCCAACGGCAACACCATGGTCGATTTGTCGACCCAAGGGTCGATCCGGGAGGTCGACGCCAGCGGCAACCTTCTGCAGGAGATCAGGACGGCGACGAACTTCGGCTACCTGCAGAAGCGCGCGACGCTGTATGGTCCACCGCCGAGGTAGTAGCGGAACGTCAATCGTTGGGCGGGCGCGTCTTTCTGGAAGGGTAGAAACGGCAAGGACCCGTTTCGCATCGCGGCAGCGTCTGTGCCGCTGGACACAAAAAAGCTGACGTTTTTCGAGCCGGTTTGCCTACAGACCGTCACTGCTCTCTACAACCAATGATGAATTGGAAAAGGGGTTCGTCTATGCGCGTGTCGACAGCAGTCCTGTTGTTCGGATGTCTTCTCTCGGTTGGCTTCGGCTGTGCCAAGAATGACGGGACGGGGGGCACGGGCGGTTCAGGCGCCACCGGCGGCTCCAGCGCGACCGGGGGCTCCTCCAGCGGAGGGAGCACCGGCAACACTGGCGGCAGCACCGGGACGGGAGGCAACGGGACCGGGACGGGCGGCAGCGTCAGCACGGGCGGCGCGACCGGCACAGGCGGCAGGGCCACGGGCGGCAGCACCGGGACCGGCGGCAGGGCCACGGGTGGCAGCACCGGGACGGGCGGCACCTCGGCGACCGGCGGCAGCACCGGGACGGGCGGCAGCTCGGCGACGGGCGGCAGCACCGGGACGGGCGGCAGCACCGGGACGGGCGGCACCACCAGCTGCACCATCACGCCGACCGCGTCGATCAGCACCAAGATCGCGACCGTCGGTATCGTGACTTTCACGACCAGCGCCAGCAGCCCGACGGAGGCGCACATTAGCTTCGGCCTCGACACCACGTACGGAATGACGGCGCCGGTCACCCTCAGCAACGCGAGCTATCGCACGCTGCTGCTCGGCATGAAGCCGTCGAAGACCTACCACTACCAAATCTCGGTGACCAACAGCAGCGGCACCTGCACCAGCAGCGACCAGACGATCGCGACCGGCGCGCAGATGAACGGCCTTCCGACCTTCACCATCACCACCCCCAACAAGGCGGCGCTCTACGGCGGCTTCCTCGTCACCGGCACGTACACGCAGTCGGGCGGCGCGCCCGCGTACATCCTCGACGCCGACGGCACCTATGTCTGGTGGTACAACGACGGCAGCGACGCCTGCGGCCCGCGCATGAGCTACGACGGCCAGTACATGTGGATCGCCAGCGCCAACGTTCCCGACGCGACCGCGGGCGACCATACCCACCGCGTGACGATGGACGGGATGACGGACACCGACTTCACGACGGCGTTCGCCCACCACAGCCACCAGGTGACACCACTCCCGGACGGCAGCGTCGCCTTCTACGCCACCGGCACGAATGGGTGCGACGACATCAAGGTGTTCCCGGCCAACGGCACGCCGACCACCGCGGCGACGACGGTGGTCAACGCCCGGACGGCGCACGGCGGGACCGGGCCTTGCCACGTCAACAACATCGAGTACTCACCGACGGACGACGCGCTGATCTTCTCCGATCTGGACAACAGCTGCCTCACCAAGGTCGATCGAAAGACGGGCGCGACCATCTGGGTGATCAACGGCGGAAGCCCCTCCGGCGTCACGAGCACCTTCACCGGCGATCTCTACAAGGGAGGCGAGCACGGCTTCCACGTCATCAGCGTCAACGACATCCTCCTCTTCAACAACAACAGCGGCGGCAGCGGCGGGTCCCAGGCGCTCGAGCTGATGCTCGACCCGGTCGCGAAGACCTCGAAGAAGCTCTTCTCCTACCAGCCGAGCCCGGCCATCAACGTCGGGGTGCTCGGGGACGTGCAGCGTCTTCCCAACGGGAACACCATCGTCGACTTCGGGACCGGGACCAAGATTCAGGAGGTCGACAAGAGTGGTACCCTCCTTCAGCAAATCTCCGGCACGGTCAACTTCGGCTTCATGGAGAAACGCGCCACGCTTTACGGCCCGTCGACGAAGTAGATCGCGTCCCGCTCCCATAACCCTCTGAGGACCCTGATGAAACGAGCCAAGAATCTCCTCTGCGTCGCCGGTGCTGTCGCTCTTCTCCCTTTGATGGTGTCCGCGTGTGGCAGCAGCGGCGGCAGCCCCAGCGTGACCTGCACGAACGGGACTATCGTCGCCAACGAGATGAACGACTACGCGTTCTCGAGCGCGATCACGCTCCCGACGGTGAAGGTCAAGTCGATGTCGGACCTCTCGTTCAACTGGGGGGGCGTGACCACCGACTTCCTCGGGCACACGGTCAACCCGGTGACTGACCTGAATACGATCTTCCTGCTGGTGGTCGATCTGCCGATCGCGACGTTCCAGAAACAGCTGAACGACGACACCTTCAACCAGGGTGACATCGTGATCACGCCGCCACCCTCGTTCTCGCCGACCGGCGTGACCACGGGGAGCCTGTACAGCGACTTCACGGCCGGCGGCGAGATGATCGACATGACGAAGGCCGCTCCCTACCTCAATGCGACTACCTACACGCCCGCGAATTCCACGTTCACCATCGCGGCGCAGACCGGGACGAACATCGGCACGGGGATCCGGATGCTCCAGGCCTTCCAGCTCGACGACGCATCGACGAGCACCAACGTCACGTTGACGAACAGCTCGACGATGCTCCAGTACAGCGCGAACCTGCACAGCCTGCATCCGACGGGCGTCCCTGCCCACACGGCCGCCCTCTCGATCGACTGGGGACAGCTGACGACCAACGCGCTCGGCGCCGACGTCACGAACACGATCACCAACATTACGAGCGCGATCGTGGGCCATTACACCCAGACGCCGGCCGAGCTCGAGAGCCAGTTCCTCAACCTGCGCACCATCGCCCAGGATCTCTACACGGCGCAGATTCAGTCGGGGACCTCGCTGGATTTCACCACCCTCATGGACTCCGCCGGCAATCCCTTCCCGGGCGTCGACTCGACCGGGACCTGGCTCGTCGCCCTCATCTGCGACAACTGCCGCAACCCCGCCCCCTGGTATCTCACGGTCCTCGAGCCGGTCGACCAGCCCTGTAAGTAGAGTCGCCTACCGCCGGAGCAGCAGGCGAGCGCGGCCGCCGCCCCAGCAGCGCGAGCAGCCCCCGGAGTATCGCGGTCGATTGTCCGATTCGTCGCACCTTCGGGCGGAGCCAGCACTGTTTCCATAGTGCAGCTCGTCCGAGAATACTGGTCGGCAATTGTCGGCGTGGCGCCGACGGCCAGAAATCAGGCGACGTTGCGGGCCGCCGGCGCGCCGACGGCGGGCGCCTTCTGCCGCCGCAGGAACTTCGGCGTGACCATCAGGATCACCGCCGGCAGAAAGGCCACCGTGGCGGCGCTGCTGGTCACCATGGTGAGCGCGACGAGCACGCCGAGGAGGACGTGGACCTTGAAGAAGGAGAGCGTCAGGCAGAGATAACCGCCGGCGACTGCGCTCGCCACGTAGGCGATCGCCTTGCCCGAGGTGGTCAGCGCGGTGGCGGTCGCCTCGCGCAGATCGCCGGTGCGCTGGAACTCCTCGCGCACGCGAAAGATGAAGTAGACGGCGTAGTCGGCGCCGATGCCGACGGCCATCGCCGAGATCGCCGCCGTTCCCATCGACAGCAGGATCCCGGTCCAGCCCATGAGGCCGAGGTTCACCAGCGCCGCGGTGGCCAGCGGCAGCAGCACCAGGAAGCCGCCCGCCAGCGAGCGGAGCAGGATCGAGGTGATGACCACGACCAGGATCGAGATCTGGATCAGGTTGATGGTCTTGCCGTGGACCATCGTCTCGTTGAGCGCGATGGCGTTGGTGACGCCGCCGCCGACCCGCGCGGTGACCGGCAGGCCGCTAAACAGCCGATCGGCTTCGGCCTGCGTCGCCACCGTCATCTTTTTCATGGCGCGGAAGTCGTCGGTCTTCAGATAGGCCGTGATGACCGCGTGCTGGAACGGCCGGTCGACGAAGTGGGAGAGGTCCTCTTCATCGCCGCCCATGGCGTAGAGCAGGAGGTACTGGGCGACCCCCGCGGAGGTGTCAGGCAATTTGCCGTCGCCCTTGCTGTCGACGGCGAGGCTGATCTGTTTGAGCAAATCGACGATCGACACCACCTTGCCGACGGGGAGCGGTTGGTGCGCGATGAAGACGCCCAGCTGGTCCATCCGCTTCAGGACCTCGGGGTTCTTGATGGCGTCGGGCGTGTCGCCCGACACCAACACCTGGATGACGCGCGTGCCGGCCAGGTGCTCGTCCGCCATCCGGAAGCCGTGGACCGGCGCGTTGCGCTCGAAGAACTGCGCCGCCAGGTTGTTGCCCGCCTCGAGGCGGGTGACGCCGATGAGCGCGAGGACAATCAGACCGGAGAAGACCCAGACGATGGGCCGCTCCTTGCCGGTCCGCACCAGCGAGGCCAGCTTCTCGAGGATCGGGTCGAAGTACTCCTCGCGCTTCTCGCGCTCCGTCTGGCGTGCCGACGGCGGCGACATCAGGACGCGGATGGCCGGGATGAAGGTCATCTCGACGGTCAGCGCGGCGATGATCCCGAAGGCCGTGCAGAGGCCGAAGTTCTTGATGGTGGGGAGCCCGAACGTCGCCAGCGAGCCGAAGCTGAGCGCGGCGATGGTCCCCGCCGCCAGCATGACCAGGCCGACCTTGGTCGTCGCCTCGATGACCGCCAGCCGGTTGTGATCCTGGGGCGACAGATCGGCGCGCGACGCCTGGAGGCGGTTGTACTCCTCGTAGTAGCGCTTCAGGATCTGCACCGAGTGGCCGGCGCCGATTGCCAGCAGCAGGATCGGCGTCATGATGTTCCAGGGGTCCATCGGCGCGTGGATGAGCCCCATGAGACCAAGCGCCCAGACGACGCCCATAATCGCGGTGACGAGCGGGATGATCATCCCCTGCAGCGTGCGGAAGGCGCGGTAGTGCAGGTAGCCGATCATCGCCAGGGCCAGCACGAATAGCAGGGCGACGCGGCGGGTGTAGATGAGCAGCCAGTGAAGAACCGTCGGCGCCCCCGCGGCGACGATCTCCATCCCCGGCGCGCGCTCGGGAGCGACGATCTCCTCGAGGCGGTCGTAAAGGAAGCGCGAGCCACCCGCCTTCTCGAAGTCGCTGAAGTCGGCCAGCACCGACGTCGCGCGGCCGTCGTCGCTGACGAACAGGCTGGTCAGAAAGCTGTTGGCCTGGACGCGCGCCCGAAAGGCGGCGACCTCGGCGTCGGTCTGCGGGACCTTGTCAGCGAGCGGCGTGATCTCCAGCGAGTCGGTCGAGCTGTGGATGTCCTTCACCCGCGACGACATGAGCGACAGGACGCTGCCCGGTTTGACGCCGGGGAGCTTCTCCAGCTTCTCGGTGACCCGCTTGACCTTGCCGAGGATGTCCGGCGTGTAGACCGTGCCCGACTCGGGATAAAAGCCGATCACCGTCATGTACTTCCCGCCGAAAAGCTTCTCGATCTTCTTGCCGGTGATCACCAGCGGGTGTCCGGGCGGGATCTGCGCGTCGACGTCCAAGAGGACGTGCAGGCGGGTCATGAAGAAGCCGAGCGTCAGCGTCACCAGCGCGACCAGCGCGATGACCAGCTTGGGCCGGCCGACGATGGCGGTCACATAACGGCGCAGCATGTTCAGCGCTTCTCCAGCAGCGAGCGGATCAGCAGCTCGCGGGTGTCGCTCTTGGGGGCGAAGTAGCTCGGCAGCACCACGCGCCGCGCTCCGGCCTCGCGCTCGGTGAGATCGAGCAGCACTTGGCCGCCGGCCGAAAGGACCACCGTGCGAAGGGCGTCGGGGCTGACCGCGTAGATCAGCTTGTCGCCCTTTTGATACCCCCGGTCCTGCAGCGGGGCGAACCACTGCGGGAGCGCGTTGGCGACCCGCTGCTCGATGTCGCGGCCGATGAGGCCAGCCTCGCGCGCCAGCTCGAGGTTGTCGCGGACCACGCCGATCCAGCGGTTGAGCGGGACGTCGCGCACGAACTGCATCTGTACGACGGCGTGGGGCGCGGTGATGGCCGCCGACGCCAACTGGGCATCGAGCGGGTAGGAGTACTGCCGTCCCCGCGCCAGCTCGGCGAAGCGGGACTGGGTTGGCTTGTCGACGCGCACGTCGATGTTGGCGACGTTGACCTTGAGGACCGTCTTCTGCAGCAGCATGTGCATCGACGAGTACGGGCCCTGCGCCAGCTCCGGCGAGTCGAGAGAGGGGAGGGCGCCCCCGGCCCACGACGAGAGCGCGAGCAGGCTCGCGGCGAGCCCGGCGGCGACCACGATAAAGGACTTCGGCCTCTTGCGTGCCATTGCGTTCTCCTTACTGGCCATACCTATAGATGAGGGCCAGCGCCACGAGGTGCGACGTGGCGGCGTAGGTGCCGGCGTTGACCACGGGTTCTGGCTGCCCTGGGAAGTTCGGGTTCTGCTGCTGGACGCGCGCGTCCCCCTCGGCGACGGTGAAGCTCGGCTGGTAGCGGATCTGGTAGGTGAGCGCGAGCTCGATCGGGTGCAGCAGCAGCGAGCCGCCGAGGGCCGCGCCCAGCTGCTGGCCGCCCGGGAAGTCGACGTTCGCATAGCTCGCGGGGGCGACCGCGGTCTCGTAGTAGGCGCCGGCGCGCAGCGTCCAGCGATCGGGCACCAGGTTGAAGTCGCCCCCCACCTTCACGCTGAAGACGTCGTTCCAGTGCTTGGCGATCTGGATCGTCCCCAGCGGGACGTTCTGGTTTCCGAGCGCCTGGGCGACGAGACCGTTCGTGCCGACGGTGAAATTCTGGGCTCGCGACCAGGTCTCATACTCGAGGTCGAGCTCGAGATCGTAGAGCTCTCGTCCGCCCGCCAGGTGGCGATAACGTCCCCCGAGGCGCGCCAGCAGTGGCAGCGGCAGCGTGACGGTCACGTCGTTCGCCGGGATCTGCTCCCGTTCCGTCGTGATGGTCCCGAGCGTCGCCTGGTCGAGCGCGGTCAGCTTCAAGCTGCTGTGCGTGACGATGCTGGCGGGCAGAACCTGGCCGGCCAGCCCGAACTGCAGCGACGGGGTGGGGCGATACCAGGCCCCCAGCACCAGGTTGGGCGCGAAGATGTCGGACCCCGTCGTCTCGGCCAGGATGTCGTAGGTGCTCGACACCGGGTTCCTCGCGCCGGGGGAGGTGTTGGCGTTGATGATCAGCGAATAGTTGAGCCGCGGGACGGAGATCCACTCGAACGTCGCCCCCACGCCGAACACATCGTGAAACTTCCAGGCGGCGCTGGCGGCGACGTTGAGGATGACCGCCTCGCGGCTGACCATCAGGTAGCGCTGGCCGCCGTCCTCGGGGAACGTGAGCTTGCTGATCCCGGGCGGGGCGAACGCCGACAGGGCGAAGCTCCAGTCGCGCAGGCCGAGGCGCGACGCCACCCCGATGAAGGGGAGGGCGGGCTGCCAGGGGGCGCCGTTGCTCACCTTGTTGAACGACACGAGCGGCGTGCCGGTCTGGCCGTAGTCGACCGTCGGGGCGCGCGTGTAGTCGTAGCCGTTGTAGCCGACCTGGTTGCCGATCTCGATGACGGTTCCGTCGAGCTGGGCCAGCCCCGCCGGATTGATGGCGACGGCCGTGACGTCGTCGGCGCGGGCGACAAACGCGCCGCCGCGCCCGGCGGCGCGCGCGCCGAGCGCCCCCTGGTAATAGCCGCCGTCGGCCAGGGCAGAGCCTGCGATGGCCGACGCGCCGACGAGCGCGGTCAGGGCTGCGAGGGACTTCAAAGCCCGTTACTTGGGCGCGAGGATGGAGAAGACGATCGGCGCCGGTACCGAGCAGGTGCTGCAGAGGACGGCCACTGCCCAGGTATCGTTCGCGGTGGTGGAGGCGAAGCCGGGGAAGGCACCGCCGCTGGTCGGCGTACTGGCCAGATCGACGTACTTCTGCCCGCTGGGGACGGCGTAGGTGTAGAGGTTGGTCGCGTCCTGCTCCACGTTGAGGAAGTCCGCCTGGATGTCGGCGGGCGACTTCCCCTGGAAGAAGCCAACCTCGACCTTGTCCAGCTTGGTCTGCGAGAAGTCGAGCTTCTGGCCGAAGTTGTCCTTGGTGATCTGGCTCCAGTCGACCTTCCAGGGACCGTTCGTCGGGATCGAGACCGTCATGCTGCTGAGGGTGGGGGCGAAGGCGAGGATGTTGTTGCTGCAGGCGTCGGGTGCCGCGACGGTGGTGTTCGTCGATGACGCCGACGGCGAGAGGAAGACCATCGCCTGCGCGCCAACCCCCAGCGTGGTCCCGGTGGTGAAGAGCATCAGGTACTGCGTGCTCGGCGCGACCACGTAGTCGGTCGACGGGACGAGCTGCGATCCGAACGACAGCTGCGAGAGCATCGCCGAGGTCGCGCCGTTGGTGTGGAGCTCGCGGTAGGTCGTGACCTCCGTCGAGACCAGCGTCCCCTTGGCCAGTTTGTCCTCGACCTGGGCCTGGCTCATGTTCCCGATCCGCAAGAACGCGACGTTGTCGATCGAGCCCGCCGTGTGGCAGAGCAGATCCTTGGTAATTCCGCCCCAGGAGATCGTCAGATCGGTCGTGGCCATCGTCTCGACGACGGGGACGGTCAGGCTGCTGGTCGACGTGTAGTTGTTCGCGTCCTCGATGACGACGTTGCCGACGGGGCCGGTCCCAGCACCGCCGGACGACCCGCAGGCGACCAACAGCGCGGCGAGCGCCATAGTAAGGAGAGCAGGGACACGGTGAGAGGAGGTGCTCGATTTCATCCGGCCGATTAAAACGTAAAGCGGGTCCGCCGTCGACCCGATCGGCACCGGCCGAACACAATTCCTGCCTTTCTAAAATCGGCTCACGCAATCGACCACGCGTGCTGAATTAGTGAAGGTCGCTAGAGTCCCCGCGTTACTGATTCAGCTGATCGCCGTTTGATCTCGAAGCGGCCGATGCGTGTGTGATACCGTGACGATCCTCTCTCCCCTCTGGATCCCGGTAGCTGTTCTTGAGTCTGCCTGAACTGTATCTGTCGAAGCCGGGCGTGGCACTGCCCGCGACGGCCGTCGACAACGCCGAAATCATTCGACGGGTGCGCGCGCGCTTCAAAGGGAGCGACGCGGAGTTCGCGGTCATCGCCTCGGCCATCGAGCACGTCTTCGGCCTCTGCAAGACGCGGGTGCGGTACCTCGAGCCCGACGAGCGGCAGGGGATCGTGGCCGACTATGCCGTGCGAGCTTCGCAGGACTGCTTGGCGGTCAACGGCGTCTCGCTCGACGAGGTCGACCTGGTGATCTGCGGCGGGATTGCCCGCCAGTACTTCGAGCCGGCGACGGCGATGGAGGTTGCCGCCAAGCTGGGCCTCAAGAAGACGCACGCCTTCGACGTCACCGCGGCCTGCGTCGGCCACCTGGAGGCAATTCAAACGGCAGCCGGGTACCTGGCGATTCATCCGAATTATCGAACCGCGCTGGTCTGCACGGCGGAGCTCTCGGGCCCGTTCTTGAGCTACGACATTCAAACTGTGCGCGACCTGCAGATGAAGACCGCGGGGCTGACGATCGGCAACGCGGCGGCCTGCATGCTGGTGCGCCGGACTCCATTTCCGGACGGTGGAATCCGGTTGATGGCCGTCAACACCTTCACGGCGCCCGACCATTGGCACCTTTGTCAGGTGCCGATTGGCGGCACGTTGGTGTCGTCTTCGGTTGAGCTGATGAGGCTCGGCAAGTACATTCCCCCGTGGGTCACCGAACGATTGGGCGCGCTCGGTCTCAAGCCGAACGACATCGCCCACTACGTCTTTCATCAACCGAGTGAGATCATGGTGCGCAAGATCTTCGACGACATCGGTGTGGATCAGGACAGAGGCGTCTACACGCACGCGCGCTTCGGCAACACTGCCAGCGCCAGCATCGGCGTCACGTACCGGGCGCTCTTGGAAGAGCGGACGCTGAAGCGCGGCGAGAAGATCGTCCTCGGCAGCGCGGCGGCCGGCTACTCGATGGTCATGGCGACAGGCGAGTGGACCGGGTCCGCGGGCAAAACCGCTGAATAGACCGGCGATGAAGCTCTCCGTCAGCCTCGCGTTGGTTATCTGCTGCGCCGGGGCGCGTGTCGCGCGAGCCGACAGCGAAGGAAGCGCTCCGTCGGGAGCGGCGACACCCGCGCCTGCAGCCGCGTCGGCTGAGCAGCCGACCGTCGAGCCCGCCACCGATTCGGGTGGCGGGGGGCTGTTCGAACAGAGCAACGCCGCCGCCGCCGCGGCGCCCAGCGCCACCGCGGCACCCGCCGCCGCGGCCGCCGGACCGTTCACCTTCACCGGGTACGTGCGCGGCGACATGTTCGCCGGCAAGGTCTCGGGTGCCAACGCCGCCGAGATGAAGGCCGGCTACGGCGAGCTGGATCTGACTCTGCGAACGGCGAAGGAGACCTACGGCGACGGCTTTGCCGAGGCACGCATTCGATATGGCCTCCAGGCCGACGGGCTGCAGACGACGGCCGTCGATCTGCGCGAGGCCTACGTCAACGCCTACCTCGGCCGGCTCGACCTGCGGATCGGCCAGCAGATCATTGTTTGGGGGCGCGCCGACGCGCTGAACCCGACCAACAACCTGACGCCGCTCGACTTCCGGATTCACTCGCCACTCGAGGACGACATTCGCATCGGCAACGCCGGCGCGCGCGCGTTCCTGCGCTTTGCCCCCTTTCGATTGGAAGGGGTCTGGATGCCCCTTTACCTGCCGACCGAGCTGCCGGTGGTTTCGCTTCCCCAGTACGTCTCCTACGGGGCGCCGCTCTTTCCGTCGCTCAACCTGAAGGACGGGACGGAGGCTGTTCGCCTTCACCTCGAGCTGCCCGCGATCGAGATGTCGGTCTCGTACCTCCACGGCTTCGCGCCGCTCCCGGGCCTCTCGCCGACGGGAATCACCTTGACCGCGAACCCGGACGGAACGCCGGGCGCCGTGCCGCCGTCGATCCTCGTGTCGCGCACCGCCTACGAGCAGCAGGTACTGGGCTTCGATTTCTCGACGTCGCTGGGCGAGGTCGCCACCCTGCGCGGCGAGGCGGCCTACCGGCGCCCGTACAACTGGGACGTGCCGGCAGACCATCACATCGCCTACCCGGACGTCCAGTACACCATCGGCGCAGACCACACCTTCGGCTCGCTGAGCATCATCGCGCAGTACATGGGGCGCTACGTCTTCGACTGGCAGAAGCAGAGCGGGCCGGCGATGGTGCTCGACCCGTCGGTGCTCCCGACGGAGCCGATGTCGAACTTGAGGTTCGTCAGTGACATTGTCAGCGCCACGCTGGCTAAGCAGAACCAGATCCTGTTCTCTCAAACCGCGCAGATCCAGCACCTGGCGACGCTGCGCTTCGAGTGGCTGGCGCTGCACGAGACGCTGTCGATCTCGTCCCTCGTCCTCTACAACTTCACCACGCGCGAGTGGCTCATCACGCCGCGGATCGGCTACCGCCTGTCCGACGCCATCACCATGTACGGCGGCGCGCAGGTCTTCCACGGGCCGGCCGACACGCTGTTTGGCATCATCGACGCCCAGCTCTCCGCCGGCTACGCCGAGCTGCGCTACACCTTCTGACCACCAACGAGGACGTCACCCATGCACACCCGCCGATTCCTGTTCGCCATGCTCGCGTTGCTGCTGTCGGGGACGGCGCAGGCCGAAAAGGCTCCCTCGGCCCGCGAGATCATGGACAAGGTGACCACCACCCGAAAGCTCGACGGCTCCGAGGCGGTCATCAAGATGACCGTCCTCGGCGAGGGCGGGCAGGCGCGCGAGCGCGAGATCTCGATGGCCACCAAGCTCTACGACGGTGGCAAGACCGAGAAGCGCATCTACCGCTTCCTCTCGCCGGCCGACGTGCAGGGGACGGGGATCCTGGTCTACGACTACGAGGCCAAGCCGGACGACGTCTGGATCTACCTGCCGGCGCTGCGTAAGACGCGCCGGGTGGTCAGCAGCCAGCGCGCCCAGAGCTTCATGGGGAGCGAGTTCTCGTATGGCGATCTGAACATCCCGTCGCTCGACGACTTCAACTACACACTGGTGAAGGAAGAAGCCTCGGGGGGCGAGCCTACCTACGTCATCGACCTCTCGCCGAAGACCAAGGAGATCGCCGAGGCCGAGGGCTACTCGAAGAAGACCTACTGGGTGAGCAAGGCGAAGATGGCCGTCGTGCGCGGGCTCTACTACGACAAGGACGGCAAGCTGCTGAAGGAGCTGATCGCCCAGGACATCAAGCTGCTCGACCCGAAGAACAAGCGGTATCGCGCGATGCACATGGAGATGGTCAACAAGCAGAACGGGCGCAAGTCCGTCTTCGAGACCAAGAAGGTCACCTTCACCCCGACCACCAAGGACGACTACTTCACCACCGCCTACCTCGAACGCAGCTGACCTCCGTCCGCCCGCTCCGCATGACTCAGCTCCGGCCGCGGGCTCCGCTACGCTCGGTTTCACTTGGGGGCGTCGGGGGCCGGGTGTCGCCTCGGCCTGCGCAGCCGAGGGCTTGGAATCGTCGGGCGGAGGGCTCCGCTTTGCTCAACTCTTCGGCGGGGGCGCGAGGGACGGGGATTCGGTCGGCCTACGCAGCTGAAAGCTTGGAATCGTCGGGCGGAACAACAGAGCCGCCCGACTCAGCTCCGGCCGACCGAATCCCCGTCCCTCGCGCTTGCCTCGGAGCAACGCTTCACTCCGCGCGCGAAGACCCGTCAACCAGAGAACCAGCCAGACGCCGCCCGGGAACACGCCCAGCTAGACGGCCAGAAACACGGCAGGTGCGGCTGGCGCAGTGGAGCCGAGGTGGAACGCGCGTGCGTCGGGGGCCGGGTATCGCCTCGGCCGGAGCTGAGTCGGGCGGCTCTGTTGTTCCGCCCGACGATTCCAAGCTTTTAGCTGCGCAGGACGAGGCGATACCCGGCCCCCGACGCCCCCAAGTGAAACCGAGCGGAGCGGAATAGAGCGGAGTGGCGTGGAGCCTGGGTCTTGGCGGGTCTTAGCGGGCAGCCGCGGGGGCCGGCGCGGGGGCAGAAGTGGGGAGGTTCAGCGGGGGAAGGAAGGTGTCGTAGAAGAAGGCGCAGTCGCGGCGGATTTGCTCTTCGGTGAGCCCGAACTTGTCGAGGTCGTACTTGTGCTCCGACTCGTACTGGCGCTGCTTCTCGCCGCGCTTGGCGACGGTGGCGCGCAGCTTGGGCGTCATCTCGTGCCCGAGGAAATGGCACATCTCCTCCATCATCCCCTCGAAGTCGGCCATCATCCGGTCGTAGCGAACGATGAAGACGCGCTTCTTGTCGATGAGGCCGCCGGTCCAATCCTCGTGGAACTTCTGCAGCAGGAGGACCCAGGCCTTGTACATCCGGTCGAGCCAGCGCTTGCGCACAGGCTCAGGCAGCGACCAGAACCCCACCGCGCGATCGAGCACGCCGATCAGCAGGCTCATCGAGCTGGGGATCACCGAGAGCGGATCGCGCGCCATGTAGAGGATCTGCGCCTCCGGCACGTTCTCGAGGAACTGTGGCAGCCGGACCGCAAGCGAGAAGAGCTTGGCGATGTTGCGCTCCGACTTGTGGAGCACCAGGCTCCGGCGCCAGAGCGCATCCAGCCAGGCGGCGTCGCGCGCCGAGGTGTCGCGGACGCGCGGGTCGAACCAGGAGAGGAGATCCTCGTCGTCGAACGAAAGGAAGAACCCATAGAGGAAAAAGCCGTCGAGATAGCGAAACAGCACACCGACGTCGTCGGTTTCGACCGAGCTCAGGCTGGTCTGGTGCGCGTCGGTCGAATGGTACTTGGCGGGGCTGATCTTCTCGAGCAGTGGGAGAATGGGGCGCAATAGCTTCTGTAGGGTGAGCGACGGGTAGAGCATCAAGAAGAGCTCCATCCCCGAGCCGAATCCCTCGTCGGCCAGGAAGCGCTGCAGGAAGGTGGTCCCGGTGCGCGGGTTGCCGACCAGCACGATGGGGCGGTTGGCGCGCGTCTTTCGCAGTCGCGGGAAGAAGACGTTGTCCAGCGCCATGGCCACCGCGACGAACGTCCGTACGCATCCAAAAAGCACCGCGATGAAGAGCGGCGCCACCCTGACGCCGAAGGTCCGCCGCAGCACGCGGTAGACCCGGCCCATTCGAGAGAAAATGCTGTTCATGTAGCGTCCGAGCCTCGGGCCTTTACTGTTCTGTTTCGACCTTCCCTCCGACGGAGGTAGGTCTAACGCAGTAGCAGCGGCGGCCAGAAAAGGGTCACGTGATCTGCGCCAACGTTACGATGTCGCGTGGACTCTATCAGTGGCGCGCGAGGTCAAGCACCGCCGAACTGGGTCTCGAAGGCGTCGGTGAATTTTTGGAGATCCTCGTTGGGCAGGTGGTTGATGCCGGCCGCGGTGCGCCGTCCGCCGCCAGTTGGAAAGGTGCGGCAAAAAGCCTCCGCCGAGACGGATGAGTCGCGCGGCACCCGGATCGATACCAGGTAGCCGCCGGTCGTCTTCGGCGAGACGATCGCGACCGCGTCGCCCGCGTACGAGCGGGCGAGATCGTTGGCGAGAGTGCCGCTGGCCCGCCGCGCCCAGGCGGCGTCGGGCAGCGTGAAGCAGATGGCACCCTTGGTCCTGCGCGCCGGCTCGAGACGGCGCGCCAGCTCCATGTCCTGCCGAAACCCTTCGGCGAGGCGGCGGCACGCGGCGGACTGTTCGGCAAACGCGAGCGGGTCGGCAAAGGGCGCCATCTCGGCCGCTAGACTGGCAGGCGGGACGTGCAGGTCCTCCAACGTCTCGCCGTAGGCGTTGTAGTTGATGGCGACGCCGAGCTCCTTCAGGCGTTCGGTCGCCGCTGCGTGGAGCCCGGCGTCGGCCGCCGCCAGCGCCCGGGCCTCGTCGCCCAGGCTGTCGCCAAACAGGCCCACGATCGCCCAGCGTCGAAACCGGCCGGCGAGCGCGCGGTCGACGAGGAGGCTGGTGCAGACGTTCGGGCTGAGGTCGAGGTGCGCCTCCAGCCCCGGGTGCTTGGGGACCTCGCCGGTGAAGTGGTGGTCGAAGTAGCGGACCTGCACCCCCGCCTCGAGCAGCGCGAGGAGCGCGACCCGGTTCACGTCGAGCGAGATGTCGAGCACCGTGCAGCGATCGCCCCTTTGGGCGCCGCTCGTCACCTGGGCCAGCAGCGCGATGTCGCGCTTGACGCCGGTGATGAGTGCTCCGGGGGGCGCCCCGTCGAGACGCAGCTGCTGGAGCGCGCAGAGACCGTCGGCGTCGCCATTGAAGACGTAGCTGTGATTCAAGACAGAACCCCTCTCGCTTGTAGAAAAGCCACGATCGCCACGGCCGCCTCTTCGGGCGTGGCGGTGGTGGTGTCGATCCTCATCTCTGGATTCTCCGGCTCCTCGTAAGGGGAGTCGATGCCGGTGAAGTTCTTCAGATCGCCGCGGCGAGCCTTCTTGTAGAGGCCTTTGGGGTCGCGCTGCTCGGCGACGGCGATCGGTGCGTCGACGAAGACCTCGATGAACTCCCCGTCGCCGACCAGCGCGCGCGCCATCATTCGCTCGGCGCGAAACGGGGAGATGAACGCCGTGCTGACGATGAGGCCGGCGTCGACCATCAGCTTGGCGACCTCACCGATCCGCCGGATGTTCTCCACCCGATCGACGTCGGTGAACCCGAGGTCCTTGTTGAGCCCATGTCGGACGTTGTCACCATCGAGGAGGTAGGTGTGCCGCTTCATGCTGTGCAGCTTCTTGTCGACCAGATTGGCGATGGTCGACTTGCCGGCCCCCGAGAGGCCCGTATACCAGAGAACGCAGGCCCGCTGCTGCATGAGTGCCGATCGTGCGCTTTTGTTCACCTCCATCGCCTGCCAGTGGACGTTCTGGGCCCGCCGCAGGGCGAAGTGCAGCATCCCGGCGCCGACCGTCTCGTTCGAGAGTCGGTCGATGACGATGAAGCCGCCAGTGTCATGGTTCAGCTCGTAGGGATCGAACGCCACGTCGCGGTCGAGGTGGACGTTGCAGACGCCGATCTCGTTCATCCCCAGCGTCGTTCCGGCCAGGTGCCCCAGCGTGTTCACGTCGATCTTGTGCTTGAGGGGGGCGATCGAGCCGGTGACCAGCTGGGCGCCAATCTTGACCAGGTAGTCGCGGCCGCGCAGCAGCGGCGAGGGGTTCATCCAGACCACCGTCGCCTCGAATTGATCGGAGATCTCGGCCGGCTCGGCGGCCGAGACGACCAGATCGCCGCGCGCGAGCTCGACATCGTCCGTCAGTGCGACGGTGATCGACTGCCCGGCGCAGGCCTCGAGGAGGTCTCCCTGGGGGGTCGCGATGCGCGCGACGCGGCCGAGACGCCCGGAAGGCTGAACGCGAACGGCGTCGCCGAGACGAAGCTGGCCGGCGACGATCGTCCCGGCGAAGCCGCGGAGCTCGGAGCCAGGCGGGATCACCCACTGCACGGGAAGACGCAGCGGCAGGGCGAGGAGGTGCGCCTCATCGACCTCGGCGGCGTCGAGCAGACCGAGCAGCGTCGGTCCTTCATACCAGGGGGTCGCGGCGGCGTGCGCCAGGACATTGTCTCCGTGGGTCGCCGAGATCGGTACGCAGACGGCCGGCGGCAGCTTCAATCCGGAGGAGAACTTTCGGTACTCGTCCTCGATGAGCGCGAACGCTGCCTGGCTCCGCTCGGCGAGATCGATCTTGTTGACGGCGAGGACGAGCTGCCGGACGCCGAGCTGGGAGAGGAGCACGAGGTCGCGCCGGACCGTCGTCGACAGCCCTCGGCGGACGTCGACCACGACCACGCTGAGATCAGCGGTGGATGCAGCGGTCAGAACGCCGCGCGGATCGCGATCCTGCCCGGGAACGTCGTCGACGACGAAGCTGCGCTGGTCAGCTGTGGGCGCCACGCGCGACAGAAGAGCGGCGAGGGCGGTCTTGCCGCTGCCGGAGCCGCCGCAGAGGTGAAAGCGCAGGGCAGGTCGCACATCGCGCGCACCTGCGTGGGCGACGCAATCCCGGACGTCGGCCTCGGTCCAGCCGGCGAGCGGGAAGAGGCGCACGGTCTCGCCCCGGCGCTTCGTCGCATGGCCGAGGCGCCAAATGGGGGCCGGTTGGTTCACGGCGCCGGTCGCGCGGGCGCCGTCGATCACGAGGTCGAAGGCCCGCTCGGCGGCCGCCGCCGCGAGCGCTTCGCGGGCCAGGATCGGAAACGGCGGTTCAGCCGGGTGAAACGCGCCACGCGCGAGCCGCACGAGCGCAGCGCTTTCGTCGTCGTTCGAACGGACCAGTACCGGCCGCTTGGCCTCGGCGACCGCTTCCCACAGAAGACGAATTGCGGCGCCTTCCAAGCGCTCTGGACGGGAGGTGCTCATCGTCGACGCAACCGCCAGGCTCGAAACGAGCGAAGCAGCTCGATGCTAGCGCGGGCCGCGGCGCCGGATCAATGCCTACCAGCCGCCGCCGGACGGCGCCGGCTTGGCGGCCGGCTGGGAGGGCGCGGCCGCAGGCGCACCCTCCTGGGTATGACAGCCGTAGCAGCTGAACCCCTTCGGGTTGGTGGGCGTCGACCCCTCGAGGTTCAGGAGATTCGCCATGGAGGGCTTCACCTGCGTCCCCATGAACTTCGCGGCTTCGGGCTTCTTTTGCATCAGCGCCATGAACCCCTGGCGATCAGTCGGCCCCGGCAGCTTGGGGAGCCCGGCGTTCGGCATCTTGTACTTGTTCTCGACGGCCTTCTCACCGTGGCAGGTCAGGCAGGTCATGCTTTTGTACTTCTTGTCGAAGCCGACGAAGAGCTTCTTCATCTCGGGCAGCACGGTGGCCTTCATGTACTTCTTGCGCTGACCGACGTTCATGTTCTCCCAGTCGATCTTCGATCGCGCGGGGAGTTTCGGAGCGACCGTGGCGTCGATGACCGGCTTGCCGGCGGCCGGTTGGTCGGCGGCAGCGGCCACGCCGACGAAAGAGAAGAGTCCCAGAGAAAGTCCGAGGAGCCGAGCGGGCATCGTCTTCGTCATGGCAGTCCTTTCAGTTGAGCTGCTAGTGATGCGACCAAACTCAGCCGGTTACAAATTTGCGCTGCTGGCCCAACCCACACAGCGGTTCAGTGCGATCCCACATCCAAGAAGCTGGGGGCCTCTTGCTTCGCCCCGAAGTCGACGCTCTGAAGCTCGACCGTTACTTTAGTAATGCGCTTCAAGGGGTAGATAAGACGGCCATTTACGAGGTCCAGGCCCACGGCCGGGAGCGGTGGCATCCGGTAGGCGCTGACACGAACCAGATAGCAGGCCAGCGCCGGTCGAACGTCGGGTGTCACCGGGCGCGCGCCCCCTGATGCCTCGAACGATTCGATCGCCAGGCGATCGAGCGCGGCGTTCCCCGACGAGCGGCGCAGCGTTGCGATGACAGAGTGGTTCGGCGCCACGCCGAGGCAGACCTCTGCAGTTCGCTGCTCGGCCCCTGACGCCGCCTGGCGCTCCGCTTCGTTGTAGGCACCGAGCACGTCGGGGCGGGGGCCGCCAACCGCATCGTCAAGCGCTCTCGGCTGCCCGAAGGCGCCGTGGTGGGCGTCCGCGACGCCTTTTAGGTATCCGCGCGCCCACCCCTTGGTCGTCTCGCCGGCACCGAGCGGCAGGCTCTCGGCGATTCGCGTCGCCTCCGGCGTCAGTCGCTCGCGCGCGTTGCGGAGAAGATCGAAGAGCAGCGGGTCTGCGCGGCCCGCGCGGACGTTCTCCTCGGCGTCGGCGCGCCGTTCAGCCTCGGCGCGAATCTCGCTCAGCGCTCTCCGGCGTCCTGGCCGCGCTGGTACCTCGGGCGCGGAGCCGAGGAGCTGGTCGAGCGCCTCATCGGGGTTGGCCCTCTCGGCCGCGCGTTGCTTGGCGCCTTCGCCGAGCGCGTCGAGAGACAGATCGATCGGCCTCGACGGCGGTACCAGCGGCGTCGCGGGCGGCGCCGCCGTCCCGCCTGATTCGACCGGGCGCTTGCTCGGCGGGCGGCGTCGAACCGGCGGCGATGGAGAGACGGCCGCGCGACCCGCGGCAGATCGATCCGCGCGTGGCGTCTCGACGACCGAGAGCTCGATCGGCGCGGGCGGCCGCGCGCCGGTCGTCCCTGCCAAGCGACGGCCGGCGACGCCGCGAAGCACGAGCAGCGCGATCAGGAGGTGCAGCCCGACCGACGTCGCCAGCGCCGCCGCGGTTCGCACAATCTCATCCGACCGCCGGCGATGGCGGCAGGTTGCTCGGCCTCAGATCTGTGGTCGGCCCAGTTCCTCGATCAATGACGGAAGGACCGCCGAAGCGCTCCCGCGTAGAAACTGGCCACGGGGGCTCTGCTCGGCCAGCGCCGAGAAGACCGTCGGCTCGGGATCGACGACGATGAAGGGGGCGCCGCGCTCGGCGACCATCTGGCACATGCGCGCTGGGAGCGTCGTCGCGCCGCTGGTCCCGACGACGATGAGCGCCGCCGCCGTCTCGGCCGCGCGCAGCGCGGAGACATAGCGATAGCGTGGCTCGTCATACGACTCGTCGAACCACAAGACGTGCGGGCGCAGCCAGTCGCCGCAGTCGCAGCGGAGCGCGGTGCGCTCGGCGTCGGTCAGCAACCGCTCCTTCGTCCAATCGACGGGGAGCGCGGCCGGCAGCGGCCGAATGGTAGGCGGACATCCCCGAATGCATCGGCAGAAGTCGATGTTGCCGTGTATCTGGTAGGTGCGTTCGAGCGAGTTGCCGGCCCGCAGGTGGAGGCCATCTACGTTCTGTGTGACCAGCAGGAACCGCTCGGCGAGGCGCTGCTCGAGACCGACCAGGGCCAGATGCGCGACGTTGGGCGCCGCGGCACGACAGACCCCGCGGCGAGTCAGATACCAACGCCAGACCTCCTCGGGCATGCGCGCGAAGGCCACGGCGGTGGCCATCTCCGTCGGTTGGTGGTTGCGCGAGCCGACACGCCAGTAGCCCTCGGCGCCACGAAAGGTCGGGATGCCGCTCTCCGCCGAAATCCCGGCGCCGGTCAGGAAGACGATCGGGCCGTCGTCGTCAATCTGTCTGGACGCCAGCATCAGCGGCGGCCCTCCGGTCGCGACGACCGTCCGACGATGATCCGCGCGGTGTGGCTGGAGACGACGTAGGCCCAGAACCAGTCCACGAAGACCACCAGGCGGTTGCGAAAGCCGACCAGGAACCAGAGGTGAACGACGACCCAGGAGAGCCAGGCGAGAAAGCCGGTCATCCGCAGGCGGCCGAGCTGGGCGACGGCGCGCGCCTTTCCGATCGTCGCCATGAACCCTTTGTCGAAGTAACGAAACGGCTCGGGTGGCAAATCCGCTTTCGCGCGGAGGACGTTACGGGCCGCGGCGTATCCCTCCTGAATGGCGACCGGGCTGATGCCGGGGAGCGGCGCCGAGGCGCCAGCCGGGGTCAGCGCCGCCATATCGCCGATGACGAAGACCTCGCGGCGGCCGGGGACGGTGCAGTCGGGCTCGACGAGAATGCGCCCGGCGCGATCGCGCTCCGCCCCGAGCGCCGCGGCCAGCGGATTCGGACGGACGCCGGCCGCCCAGAGGACCGTCCGGCAGCGGATCACCTCGCCGCCGACGAGGACTCCGTCGTCGTCGATGCGCTCGACCCGCACGCCGACGCGGACCTCGACCCCCAGCTCGCTCAGCTGGAGACGCGCGCTCTCCGACAGGCTGGGATCGAAGGGGAGCAGGATGCGATCGGCCATCTCCACCAGCACGACGCGCGTCTCCGAGGGCTTCACCCGGCGAAAGTCCTCGTGGAGGATCTCGCGCGAGAGATCGGCGATCGCGCCGGCCAGCTCGACGCCGGTCGGGCCCCCGCCCACCACTACGAAAGTCAGCAGGCGACGCTTCTCCTCGGGATCGTCGGTGATCTCGGCGGCCTCCAGCGCGGTCAGCACGCGCCGCCGGACCTCCAGCGCGTCGTCGAGATCCTTGAGACCCGGGGCGACCAGGGCCCAGTCGTCATGTCCGAAGTAGCTGGTCTCGGCGCCGGCGGCGACGATCAGGTAGTCGTAGGCGAGCTCGATCCCGTCAGCCAGGCGAATCCGTCGATTCGGCAAGTCGACCTGCCGGACCTCGGCCAGCAGCACCTCGATGTTCGTGTGATGGCGCAGGATCCGGCGAATCGGATAGGCCACGTCGGTCGCCGACAGCCCAGCCATCGCGACCTGATACAGCAGCGGCTGGAACAGGTGATAGTTCAAACGATCCACCACCGTCACCGCGACGTCGGTCCCCCCCAGTGCCTGCGCGGCGGCCAGGCCGCCGAACCCAGCGCCGATGATCACCACCTTCGGTCTACCCACCGTGTCGCCCATGCCCCTGACACTAGCAGGGGCGCGATGACCGATCGAACATCGGCCCAGACGCGGTAACATCGTGCCTGTGACGATCTCCGTGACTGCCGAGGCGCCGCCCGTGGCCCCGCGTCCGTTTCGGTTTCGCGCCATCGACGCGGTCAGCGTGTTCCTGCTTCTCTTCGGTGGGATCTGGGCAGTGGTGGGCGTCGTGGTGGCGGTCGGCCTCAGCGTGGCGGCCGGGCCATTCTGGAACGATCTGATCCTCGACCGGCGGGGCGTCGCCGTCGTCGCAACGATCGATTCCGTCCAGCGGACACACACGCGGGTCAACGGCCGTTATGTCAATCGCGTCGCCTGCACATTCTCTGACGCCCTTGGAGCGACGCAGGCGACCTCGGCGCTCACGACCAGCTTTGCGGTCATCGGGGCGCGGCCCGCGACGCCGATCGCAATCGAGTACGATCCGCAGTCTCCGTCGCGTGCGCGCCTGCAGGGCGAGCAGGCGTCGATGCTGGGCGCGTTCATTTTCATCCCGGTTGGGATGGGGCTGGTGGGGAGCGCCCTGTTTGCGCTCGGGCTTCGTCGGGTCGGCCGGCTTCGCGACATCTATATCCACGGCCAGGCGGTGCAGGCGACGGTCACGGCGGTCGCGGCGACGTTGATGCGGGTCAACGGCCAGCGGGTAATGCGCGTCGACTACAGCTTCGACACGATCATCGGGAAGACGACGGGACGCACCTCGACGCGCACGCCACCTCCCGTCGGTGAGCGGATCTGGATCCTTTGTGACAGCTCCGATCCCAAGCGCAGCGTCGCCGCGTAAGGGCGGCCTGCCCCGCGTCGGTGGCCCAAGGCCGAGCTCGGCTTCCGGGGAGGCGCAATCCCTTGCGTGCCGTTTCTGGGGCGCCACGTTCCTAGGGAATGAAGGCTCGGCTCCTCGCTCTGGTCTGCTTCTGCCTCATCGGTGTGGCCGGCCGAGCTCATGCCCAGACGGATGAATTTGGGTACGGCAGCTCGGGCCCGTCCGCCACAGTCACCGTCGCTGCGCCGGCCCCGCCGGAAGAGCGACGGATGGGCTGGTTCGGGATCGGCGCCCGGGTGGGGGTCACTCAGCTGCGGCTAGCGGCTCCGGCCAGCGTCGTCAACGGTATCGAACAGCTCACCGGAGGCACTGCGGGGGCCGATGCGTTCGCGCTGCGTTCGAACGTCACGACAGTCACCCCAACGCTTCATCTCGGAGGCAGCGGGTTCTTCTTCAAGCTGGACCTCCCGATCAGCTTCGGATCGAGCTTCACGATGGTCGGTCTCGGCCTCTACCCGCTCAACTTCGGGATCTGGTTCGATCGCCTGGCCATGTTTCCCTATCTGTCATTGGGTGCCGTGGCCAACGTCGTGACGTCGCACCAGACGTCCGATCCCGGCACCTCGAACAAGCTGATCGGCGGCGTCGCTCAGGCGCGCGTGGCGGCCGGCCTGAAGTTCTTTCCGCTCCACGGGCTCGCGCTCTCCGGCGAGTTCGGCTACTCGCCCTGGACAGCCGGCGCCGTCGCGTTACCGCCCGACGGCGGGTCGGGCTCCGACGCCACCCGATTCGAGGGTGGTTTCGGCTCCGTCCTCGACTTCAGCTTCGGCATCGAGTGGCTCTGAGCGGGTGAACTCCGGCCCCGCGCTTCAGTGCGCCTGGGGCGCCCGTCAGCGGACGCTGGCGGTCTTCTTCTTGGGCGCGGCGCCGAGCAGCGGGACGCCGTTCTTCTCCTTGATGACCAGATCGCCGCCGTCCTTGCAGACGCCGCTGATTGTCTTCCCATCGTCGCTGCGCCCCTGAACCTTGCCCGCCGCGATCGTCGTGGTCGCGCCGGCGCTGACCCGCTGGTTCGGGACGTTGCCCGACGCCACGGCGAAGGTGTAGCTGGTCTCGTTCTTGATTCGACAGCTCGCTGCTGCGGGCGTACCGAAGAGCAGCACCAGCTGGCCGAGGACGAGGCAACCAACGAAGACGCGGGTGGAACGCATATCGGATTAGTGTCATTCCAGCCGGATTTCGTCAGGTCGCGAATCCGGCCGCGAATCCGGCCGCGAATCCGCCAATGATCGCGGCCCTTTAGGATCAGCTGCGGGCGCTGTAGAGAGCGACCAACGCGGCCCCGATCGCCTGCGACAGCTCGCCGAGCGTCGACGGCAGGATTCGCAGCCGCTCGCGCTGCACCGGCCAGAGGTGCGGCCGCGCGGTGTCGCCGACGATCTTGAGATAGCGCTCGCGAAAAGTCTCGGTGGTGCTCTCCGGATCCATGAGACCGCCGCCGATCACCACGAACTCGGGATCGAGCGCCAGCACCAGGTTCGCGATGTGGTACCCCATCGCGCGCGCCTGGAAGTCGAACAGCTCCACCGCCAGCGGGTCACCCGACTGGGCGAGGCCCCGCAGCGCAAGCGCCTTCTTCTTCGGCGTGTCGGTCGAGCGCGCCAGCGGATGGTCCGGATAGGCGCCCAGCTTCTCCTCCAGCAGGTAGGGGAGGCCGGCCAGCGTCGTGTAGAGCTCCGCGCAGCCCCAGCTGCGACCGCAGCCGCACTTATAGGGCTTGGCGCCGAGCAGGTGCAGCGGCACCGCCATGTGCGCAGTCTCCATCCCGGCCAGCGTATCGCCCGAGAGAGGCAGCCCGCGCGCGTCGATGTAGGCCGAGCCGAGTCCCGAGCCGGGCGCCAGCATCACTACGCCGCCGGTCCCGGCGCCACGCACCCGGTGCGCCTCGCCGACGCCGCCGAACGCGCCGTCGTTTCCGACGGTGAGCGGCACCGCGCGCCCCGCCTTCACCGCGAGCGCCTGCGCATAGTCGTTATAGAAGTCCCACCCTTCGAACTGGGTCGGCATGTTGGCCGAGTGTCCGAGCACGCCGTAGCGGAGGTACGGCCCGGGGATCGCCAGGCCGACGCCGCTCACCTGATCCCAGACGAGGCCGTTCTGCGTGAGGTATTTGCCGACCGCCTCGATCCAGCCGGCGACCACAGCCGCGCTCCCCGCTTCGGAGCTGGTCGGGTGCTGGTAAAGCTTGGTCGAGACCGTCGTGCCGTCCGACCAGACGCCGCCCACCTTGGACATGGTGGCGCCGCAGTCGGTGCCGATGAAGACCTGCCGGTTATCGCTCATGCCGGGCAGTGTACCCAAGGAAAGGACCCCCAAGGGGTCCTTTAGATATCCGCTCACGCGACGGAGACGTGGGGCGCTGCCGGGGCGCCGGTGGGAGTCGGTCAGTGGTGTCCGAGCGCGCGGCGCAAGCGATCCTCGGGCGCCACCAGGTGGTCGTGGTCGTCGTCGCCGAGGTCGATGCGGACCCAGGCGATCTCTCCCGACCACTGGTTCCCGGTCGGCTCGTACTCGGGCGACGCCGGCGAGCCGCTGTCCTCGCCGACGTCGCAGGCCTCGTCGGCCGAGAACCCCATGGGGATCGTCCGCTCGACGCGCCCTTTGCCGACCGGCTTTCCGTCGACGGAGAGGGTCACGTTGCCTCCGCGGGCCAGGCCGCCCCCGTCGTAGGCGAACTCCATCCGTACCTCGCGGCGGCCGGGTGGGATCGCGGCGGTCGACCCGACGATGAAATGCTGGAGGCCGAAGAAGTTGTAGCAGTAGCGGAGCTTCCCATCCTTGGCGTAGAGGCTCCATCCGCCGACCCGCCCGCCCTGCGTGATGATGACGCCGTCGGCGCCGGCGGCCGGCACCGTCACCTCCGCGCTGACCGAGTGGGACTTGTTCTTGATGCTGATGACCGAGCCCTCGGTGATGTGCATTCCGCTGAACAGCAGCTGGCTGTTGCCGGTGGTGAGCTGCGGTCGTCCGGCGATGTCGGGGTTGATCCGCTCGTACCGGCGGTCGTCGAGCGGCAGAACGTTGTACTTGGTCGCCTCGATGAGCCAGAGCCGCTGGAGCTCGGCGAGCTTCTCGCCGTTGGCGGCGACGACGTCCTTCGCCTGAGTCCAGTCGCCCGGTTCGTAGAGCTCCCAGACGTCCTCGTCGAAGGGGGGCGGCGGGTCGGTGAGCCAGGGGGTGCTGTGCCTGGTCACCGCCGTCCATCCCTGGTGGTAGAGGCCGCGGTTGCCGAACATCTCGAAGTACTGCAGCTCGTGCCGGTCGGGCGCCTGCGCGTCGCCGAAGCTGTAGGCCATGCTGACCCCTTCGAGCGGCGCCTGGGAGATGCCGTTGACCATCTCGGGGGCGGGCAGGCCGGCGACCTCGAGGATCGTCTGCGCCACGTCGACGACGTGGTGGAACTGCGAACGAACCTCCCCCTTGGCGTCGAAGCCGTTCGGCCAGTTGACGATGGTGCCGTTGCGCGTCCCCCCCCAGTGCGAGGCGACCTGCTTGGTCCACTGGTAGGGGGTGCACATCGCGTGCGCCCACCCGACCGCATAGTGGTTGTAGGCGTTCTCGGTGCCGAACTCGTCGATCTTCTGAAGCATGAGCTCGGGCGTCTCCAGCCCGGGCATCCCGTTCAAGCTGGTCATCTCGTTGAAGCAGCCCTTGATGGAGCCTTCGGCCGAGGCGCCGTTGTCGCCGATGATGTAGTAGACGAGCGTGTCGTCGAGGACGTCGAGGTCACGGAGGGCGTCGAGGACGCGGCCGACGTGGTGGTCGGTCTGCTCCAGAAAACCGGCGTAGATCTCCATCTCTCGCGTCAGCACCGGCTTGAGCTCGGCCGGCATGTCGTCCCAGGCGGTGATCTCCTTCGGTCGTGGGGTCAGCTCCGCATCAGCAGAGAGGACGCCCAGCTTCTTCTGTCGCGCGAAGGTCTCTTCCCGCAGCTTGTCCCAGCCTTGATCGAACTTGCCCTTGTACTTGGCCGACCAGGCTGCCGGCACGTGGTGGGGCGCGTGCGTCGCGCCGGGCGCGTAGTACATGAAGAACGGCTTGTCGGGCACCAGCGCCTTCTGCTGGCGGACCCAGTTGATCGCGTGGTCGGCGAGGTCCTCGTTCAGCGTGTAGCCCTCGTCGGGCGTTCGGGGCGGCTTGACCGCGGTCGTCCCTTCGAAGAGCCCCGGGTAGTATTGGTTCGCCTCGCCGCCGACGAAGCCGTAGAAGTACTCGAAGCCCGAGCCGGTCGGCCAGTGATCGAACGGTCCCATCGGGCTCGTCTCCCACATCGGGACCTCGTGGCACTTGCCGAACTGCGCGGTCGAGTAGCCGTTCAGCTTCAAGATCTCGGCGAGCGGCGCTTTGTTCAAGGGACGGACGCTGTTGTTGCCGGGCGCGGAGGTCGCCATTTCGGTGATGGCGCCCATGCCGACCGAGTGGTGGTTGCGGCCGGTCAGCAGCGACGCACGTGTCGGCGCGCAGAGCGCGGTGGTGTGAAAGCGGTCGTACTTGAGCCCAGTCGCCGCGAGTCGTTCGGCGTTCGGGGTGTGGCACGGACCGCCAAACGCGCTGGAGGCGCCGAACCCGACGTCATCGAGCAAGACGATGAGGACGTTGGGCGCACCCGCGGGGGGGCGCAGTCGGCGGATGGGCGGGTAGTGGGTGGCCGGATCTTTGGCGTCGTAGGTGGTGAGGCCGACCTGTTGTCGATCGGGGATAGGGAGAACCGAGCGTTGAAGGTCGTCGTCGTCGTTCGACACCCGGGTGCTGTTCGGGGAACTGGACGGCGCGCCGTTGGTCTTCTTCATGGGTCTCCCTTCGTCCGAACCTCCGAGCGAAGGTGGGAACCCGAGCGCAAGAGACAATGTCTTGCCGTCGGAATGCGCCCCGGGCCGATGTCGACGCGCCGTCGACCTCGTTAACCCTCGTCGGGGAGCTCGTCGGGCTCGAAGAGGGTCGCCGACCAGATGCGCGCGACGGACACGCCCGCAGCGCGGTAGGCCTCGCGCACCGATTCGGCGTCGGCCGCCCGATATTCGCAAACACCGCGGCGGCCATCGTTGGCCACCCAGCTTCGCAGCCGTGTGACGCCGCGGACCTGCAGGCAGTCGCCGAGCGCTTCGCTCTGCTTCGTGAGCTGAGCGGCGGTGACGGGCGGGTCGTAGAGGTATTCGACGAGCAGGTACGGCATTGCGAGCTCCCGGCTGTTGGTTGTCGTTGCAGCTTCAGATCGTTGCCCGCGCGCGGCGTGTGCGCTGGGGTGGGGTGGCCCCGTTGAGCCCATCGCTGGCGCGCTCGGCTGCCCGGCGGCTACGGGCCGAGACCCCCAGCGGGACGGCGAGCAGTGCGGCGGTCGGCGCGAGGTGCGCCCGTGCGGCCGCGTCGTCTCCGGCGGCCCGCGCCGCTTGCGCGAGGACCGCGCGTGCCAGCGTAACCTGGCTGGTGCGGTCGACGGCCTGGGCGGCCGCCAGCGCCTGCCCCGCGCGCTCCGCGGCGCGCGCGCTCCGGCCGCCCGCGAGATCCAGCTCGGCAGCCAGGTTGAGCGCGAAGGCGAGCATCCCTTTGGCGTCGGCGGCACGCAGTCCGTCGAGCGCCGCTTCTAGGGCGGGCTCCGCTGCCTGGTCGCCGAGGCCCGCGTGCGCCAGCGCGTCGAGCGCCGCCACGCCAGCCGTCTCGCTGCCGGTGCCGTCGCCGTCGCTCCCCATCTTCGCCGCGAGCGGGATCAACGTCTCGCAACGCGCCCGCACGCGGTCGTAGGCGCCGCGCTCCAGATCGATGATCGCCAGCCGGATGTGACAGTCGCAGACGTCCCACTGGACCTCGCGCCGCTGCGCGAGAGAAAGGGCGCGCTCGAGACAGGTGACGGCAAGCTCGGTCTCCCCCCGGTAGTGTTCGAGGACGCCGGTCGCGTACATGAGCTCCAACTGATCGGCGCCTCGCGCCCCCGCCAGCTCGTGGGCTTCCTGGATCATCGCCGCCGCTTGTGGGACGTCCTTCTCGATGAGCACGAGGCACTTGGCCAGCGCGCCGAATTGCAGGGCCGCGGTGAGCGGGTCGGACGAGCGCGCCGCCTCGGCACCTTGCAAGCTGGTGCGGTAAGCCGCTGCGAAGTTTCCCTCGTCGAACTCGATCACGCTGCGCATGTAAAGGCCGGTCCGCACCTGCTCGTCGAGCCCGGCGGCGATCGCTTCGGTGGTCGCGCGGGTCAGTGCCGCTTCGATCTCGCGGCCGCGCCGCCCCCTCAAAAGTGGGTTCATCGCCTGTGCGCGCAGGAGCGACATCTGCAGCCGCAGCCGCTCCGTCACCGGCAGCCGTTGCGTGTGGCCGAAGCCGCGCTCCGCGACCTCCGCCGCCTCGGCGTGCGCGAACAGTCGCAGGCAGCGCTCGGCGGTCCGCAGGCATGCGGCAGCCGCCAGCGCGTCGTCGCCGCCGAGGCCCGCGTGGCGCGCCACCTCGCCCGCCAGAGCGTCCTCGGGATCGGCGCCAGCTTGCAACGCGCGACCGATCTGCAGATGGACCATCCGGCGGCGCGGATCCGACATCTGCCGGTAGGCGGCGCGGCGCACCAGATCGTGCGCGAAGTCGTAGCTGCCGCGCGTCCCACTGCGTAGGACGCCGCGCCGCTCGAAGTCGGCCAGCGCCTCGATGACGTCGGCCGCGCTCATGCCGGTCACCCTCACCAGAAGCTCGGGATCGAAGCTGCGCCCCAACGCCGCCGCCCAGGGGAGCAGCCGCCGCGTCCGCTCGTCGAGCCGGCCGAGGCGCTCGCCGATCAGATCGTCGAGCGTCTCTCCCAGCAGGCCAGAGTTCCCATCGCGCGACAGGGCGCGGGAGATCTCCAGCGCGAACAAAGGGTTCCCGTCCGATTCGGCGAACACGCGGCGCGCATCGACGTCGGGCGTGGCCGCGCCGACCAGAGCGATGGTCTCTTCCTCGTCGAGATCGGCGAGCGGCAGGCGGCGCAGACGTCGTTCCTGTTCGAGGCCGCGCAGGAGGCGGAGCGCGGCCGGATTGTCGGCCAATTCGCCTCCGCGAGCGCTGGCGGCGAACAGGATCCGCTCGGCGCCCGGACCCCGCACCGCGAAGTGCAGCAGCGCCGCCGACGCCTCGTCGAACCATTGCAGGTCGTCGAACAGCACGACCAAGAACGGGTCGGCGAGCGCATGGAGCGCCGCCGTGACCGCTTCGTAGAGGCGCGCGCGATTCAACTCGGCTGGCGCGGCGCCCAGCTCGGGGAGGAGAGCCCCCAGCTCACCCTGGAGCAGACCGGCGGGCATCGGCCGCACCGTCGACCGCAGCGCCTCGATCCAGGCCCCGTACGGGCGGACGAGCTCCGCTTCGAAGGCACGTCCCGTCAGCACCGTCGCGCCGGCGTCGGCCGCCTGACGCCTGAGCTCTTCGAGCAGGCGGGTCTTACCGACGCCGGGATCGCCGACCACCAGCACGAGCTCGGGGCGGCAGCCGGCAGCCGTCGCCGCGAGCGCAGCTTTCAGCGCCGCTCGCTCGCTCGCTCGTCCCACCAGCGGCAGCGCGGTAGGCGCGGGCGAAGGCGAAGGGGAAGGGATGATGGCGACCGCAGGCGGAATGCTCTTCGCGGACGTCGCGGTGGCGCCGCCCGCCAGCTTCATGCGCAGCCGCTCGAGATCCGGGGACGGGCGCGCGCCCATCTCCGCATCCAAGATCTGGCGACAGCGTTCATACTGCTCGAGCGCCTCGCGCGCGCGTCCCATCTCACCCAGCAGCCGGACCACGGTGACGTGCGACGACTCGGCCAGGGGATCGAGCGCCAGGAGCGCCCGGGCGTGACGAAGCGCCTCCGCCGGCTCATCGGTGAGGCGCGCGATGAGCGCGGCCCGCACGCCGAGGTGCAGGCGGTGCATCTCTTCGCGCTCGCCGACCCACCAGGCGTGGAACAGATGGCAGCCCGGCAGTTCCAGACCCTCGAGGAAGCTGCCGCGAAAATGGGCGGCCGCGGCGCGCAATGCAGGCAGCGGCGCCTCGGCCGGACGGAGCCCGAGCGCGGCCCGCACCTCGTGCAGATCGACGGTCGCGTCGCCCGCCTCGAAGCTGACGTGCTCGCGATCAGCGTGCAACCGCTGCGCGCCCGGATCGTCGAGCAGCGGCCGGAGCTTGGTCAGGCTCCAGCGGAGAGCCGCGCGCGGATCGTCCGGCCCGTCCCAGAGCAGCGCGCAGAGGCGCTCGCGCATGGCGGGACGCCCGGTCGCGCAGAGGTAGCCGAGCAGCGCCCGCGACTTCTTTGAAGGCGGCAAGGCCAGCAGCTCCCCCTCGCGCCGCAGCTCGAGCTCGCCCAGCAGGCCGATCTCCAGCCCGGCCGGCTGGGCCCGCGCGCCGCGGCGGTCTGGTTTCCCGCTGCCCGTCCCCACGTCTGTCGTCCCTGGTTACCTTGCCTACCACGAATTCCAACGCTGGCTCCAACGGTCGCTCCAACGCCGCGGCGCGAGATTTCTCGGCGACGGACGGCGAGGTCGCCGGCCGCAGAAGCCAACAAGTCAGGAGAGTGAGTCATGTCGACCAATTTACAAACGCAGACGAAGGCGCCCACCTTCGATGAGAACAAGCTGAACGCCTTCATGGGGAAAGTGGTCTCCGACTTCGGCGCCAGCGCCAGCGCGGTGCTGGTGGTGATCGGTGACAAGCTGGGGCTCTACAAAGCGATGGCGGGCGCTGGTCCGCTGACGCCGGCGGAGCTGGCGAAGAAGACCGGGACCAATGAGCGGTACATCCGCGAGTGGCTGAACGCGAATGCAGCTGGAGGTTACGTCGCCTACGACGCCGCGACCGCCCGCTACACGTTGCCGCCCGAGCAGGCGATGGCGCTGGCCGACGAGAGCAGCCCCGCGTTCATCCCTGGGTTTTACGCGGTGGTGCAGGCGATGATGCGCGCCGAGGAGCGCATCCAGGAAAGCTTCCGTTCCGGAGCCGGGATGGCCTGGGGCGAGCACGCCCACTGCCTGTTCGAGGGGACCGAAAGGTTCTTCCGGCCTGGCTACGTCGCCAACCTGACGTCGTCGTGGTTGCCGGCGCTCGACGGCGCGGTCGCCAAACTGGAGGCCGGCGCCAAGGTCGCCGACGTCGGGTGCGGCCTCGGCGCGTCGACGATCATCATGGCCAAGGCATACCCGCGCTCGCGCTTCGTCGGGTTCGACGTGCACCCCGAATCGGTTACGCTCGCCCGCAAGCGAGCCGCGGAGGCCGGCGTCGGCGATCGCGTCACCTTCGAGGTGGCACGCTCGACCGACTACCCCGGCAGCGGCTATGACCTGGTGGCGCACTTCGACTGTCTGCACGACATGGGCGATCCGATCGGCGCCGCCCGTCACGTGCGTCAGACGCTGGCGCCCGACGGCATCTGGATGATCGTCGAGCCGTTCGCCGGTGACAAGGTCGAAGACAACCTGAATCCGGTCGGCCGGATCTTCTACTCGGCGTCGACGATGCTCTGCGTGCCTTCGTCGCTCGCCGAGCACGGCCCGGCGCTCGGTGCCCAAGCGGGCGAGGCACGTCTGCGCGGCGTGGTGACCGAAGGCGGTTTCACCCGCTTTCGCCGGGCGACCGAGACGCCGTTCAACCTGGTGTTGGAAGCTCGGCCTTAGCGGTCTTTGACGAAGCGCGGCGGCGCCCCCTGACGCAGCGGGGTCGCCGCCGCTTGCTCGTGGGCAAGGGCTGGGAGTACCGTCGATGTTCCGGTTTCGACGGAGCTCGATGATCCCCTCGCGTGCCGCGCTCTCGTGTGCAGTCTGGGCAACGGTGCTCGGCGCCGCCGCGTCGACCCGGGCCGCGGACATTTGTGGCGAGACCGTCCCGACCAACCGCTTCATCGACGGGATCCCGGCGTACGCGCAGTGCACGGCTTCGATGACCGGCGCCGTCTACTCGGACAACGGAATCGAGACCAGCACCACGTCGAGCGGGACGGGCTGGGTACGGACCCAGGGGAGCAACGGCTACCAATGCACCGAGCTCGCGCATCGCTACCTCTATTTTCGTTGGGGCGTCCAGGCGGTTCCCAACGGCAACGCCGGCGTCTGGTGTGACTCCACACTTCCAAGCGGGCTCGAGAAAGCCACGACGCCGATGCACGGCGACCTGATCGTCTTCGCGCCCGGCTCTTGCGGGGCGGATCCGACCACCGGTCACGTTGCCCTCATCGATACAGTCAGCTCGGACGGGACGCTCACGGCCGTTCAGCAGAACGTCGCCGGCCGCCAGAAGTACAACCTCACGTGCGCCGCTTGCTTCCTCCATGCGGCAGCGAACGACGGAACGCCGATCGACGCCGGAGTCCCGACGACCACCGGGGCAAGCGGCGCCAGTGGCGCAGCCGGCAAGCCGGGCAGCGGCGCGACGGGCTTCGGGGGCGCGACAGGCGCGGGGGGCGCGACGGGTGCGACGGGCTCGGCTGGTACCTCGGGCGCGCCCGCAGCCGGCGCGCCGAGCGGCGGATGTTCCTGTGAGCTGGCCCGTGACGCGGAGCACAATCATGGCGACGGAGGCCTCGAATTCCTGATCTTCACGGCCTTCGCCGTGGTCAGCGCCAGACGCCGCCGCCGGGAGCCTTAGGATGTCGGTCGTTTCGGACGATGTACCGGACAGGGGGAAGATGGGAGGGACTCAGGTGGTGAGGAAGCTGGCGACGACCGACGAATGGCGGGTCTACTATGAACGCGCGGCCGAGCTGCGGGCGGCGGTGGGGGATCCGTTCAAGCGTCATATCGAACGGGAAGCCTTCCGCGAGCGGATCTTGATGATCGGCTCGGCGCTGTTCGTCCTGGCGACGATCGGCGCCTTTTGTCTGTTCACGATGCGATGACGCGGGGACCGTCTATGCGGTAGGTTCGCTTTCCAACAGGGGAGGCGAACAGCCATGGCGAAAGCGAAGAGCGCAATTCCGGAGGGCTACGGGACCGTCACGCCGCAGTTAACGATCGAGAACGCGGCGGCGGCGATCGACTGGTACAAGAAGGCGCTCGGCGCCGAGGAGTTGGCCCGCAGCGTCGGCCCCGACGGGAAGATCATGCACGCCGAGCTCAAGATCGGGAGCTCGCGACTGATGGTGAACGACGACGTGATGGGCGGCAAAGGCCCGAAGGCGTACGGCGGCTCGCCCGCCAGCCTGTGGCTCTACCTCGATGACTGCGACGCGCTCTTCAACCGCGCCGTCGCCGCCGGCGGGAAGGTGGCGATGCCGCTCGCCGACATGTTCTGGGGCGATCGCTTCGGCGCCATCAACGATCCGTTCGGCTACCGCTGGGGGCTCGCCACGCGCAAGGAGGATCTGACGCGTGACGAGATCCAGGAGCGCGAGGCGGTCTGGATGAAGCAGCTCGCCGGCGGAAAGCCTCCGCAGTAGACGCGCTACGTCCGGGCGCGCGCGGCGGCGGTCCGAAGCCAGCCGCGGACAGCGGCGCGGGGGAGGGTGTCGAGTGACCGGAGCTTGAGGTGCTTGCCGGTTTTCCCGTCACCCTCGAGGAGGCCTTCGGGATCGGCGTAGGTGCCGGGGGGACCGGGAAGGATCAGGTTCACGTGCGCCTTGAAAGAGGCGAGCGCGCACAAGATGTTGGGGCCGACGGAGTAGAACGGCATTCCCCATTTCGTCGTCGCCGTCGCCTCAGGCTCGGACTCGGCGATCATCGCGCGGAGCTGGTCGAGGATCGGCCGCAGGTGCGGAGGTTGCTTGGCGAAGAAGCCCTCGACCGGCGCGCCCAGATCCTTGCGCGCGCCGACCTTCATCTGCGCGCGCGCCGGCTTCGGACCCGGCCTCTCGACTGGCTTGCCGGCGGGCTTCTTCGCCGGGCTCTTGGCTTTCGGCCTGGGTTTGGCGGCGCTTGGCATCGTCTAGCGCTCGGCTTCCTTGCTGCCGACCACGGTCAGGTTGAGACCGATCTGGACGGAGAGCGGTTTGCCGTCGACGGTGATGGTGGTCTTGCCGTTGTGGTACCAGCCGAACGAGCCGGTGGAGAACTCGCGTTTGTCGGCGATGATCTCGACGTTGCCGATGGTGATCTTGACGGCCTCGGCCTTTTCGAGGAACTGCGTCTTGGAGATGGGGCAGGGTGATTTCGCCATGAGGCGACGGTATCACGGCGCGCGCGGTACCATCGGCCCGTGAGCACCGACCCCCCGAACGTCACTGAAGACGTCGCCGCCGACGTCGCGCTCTTGGGGCGGATGGGTTACGCGCAGGAGCTGCGCCGGCGCATGGGGGCGTTCTCGAACTTCGCCATCGCCTTCTCGACGATCTGTATCCTGGCGGGAGGCATCACCTCTCTCCAGCTCGGGGTGAGCGCCGTCGGCGGCGCCGCGGCCGGCGTCGTCTGGCCGCTTGGCGTGGCGTTCTCTCTCGTCGTCGCGCTGTCGATGGCGCAGGTCGCCTCGGCGTTTCCGACCGCCGGTGGGCTCTACCACTGGAGCGCGATCCTGGGCGGCAAGGGGTGGGGGTGGGCCACCGCCTGGTTCAACCTCGGGGGGCTGGTGTTCGTCACGGCGGCGGTCAACGTCGGCGCCTACAGTCTGTTCGTCGGCTTCATCGGTCCGATGCTGGGGATCGATCCGAGCAAGCTGGGGGTCGCGCATCAGATCGTCGGGGTGGCGCTCATCTCGGCGTCGCACGCGTTGCTCAACCACTTCGGCATCCGGCTGACCACGCTGCTCACCGACTTCAGCGGCTATCTGATCCTCGCCGTGGCGGCCTTGCTGACGCTGGCGATGCTGTCGCACTCGCCGCACCCTGACTTCGGGCGCCTCTTCCGTTTCGAAAACCTCAGCGGAGCGGCGGGCGGCGACGTCTGGCCCGCGCACCCGAGCCTTCTGGCGATGACGCTGCTCGGGATCATGTGGCCCATCTACACGATCACCGGGTTCGACGCCTCGGCCCACACCTCGGAGGAGACCGTCAACGCGGCGGTCAACGTCCCCAAAGGGATGCTCCGTTCCGTGGCGGTCTCCGGGATCTTCGGGTGGGTGATGGTGGCGGCGTTCGTCCTCGCGCTCCCCGGCGTCGCCGACGGCGCCAAGCAGGGCGCGAATGTTTTCCCCTGGCTGATGACGTCGGTGCTGCCGGGAGCAGCCGGGAAAGCGCTGTGGGTCGGGATCGTTGCGGCGAACTATCTCTGCGGCCTCGCCTGCGTGACCTCGACCTCGCGCATGATGTACGCCTTCGCGCGCGACGGTGGGCTGCCAGCTTCGCGGGCGCTGAGGCGCGTCTCGCCCAGATGGAAGACGCCTGTCGCCGCCATCTGGACGACCGTCGCGCTGGCGTTCGCTTCGACGTTGTACACGCCGGCCTACACGACTCTCACCACCGCCTGCGTGATCTTTCTCTATTTGTCGTACGTGATGCCGGCGGCCGCCGGATTGCGCGCCCATGGCCGGAGCTGGAAACGGATGGGGCCGTTTGATCTGGGCGGGCGGCTCTATCGCGTGCTGGCCATCGTTTCGTTGGCGGGGGTCCTGCTGCTGGTCTGGATCGGCGTGCAGCCGCCGAACGAGAAGGCGCTCACCGTGACGTTGGCGGCGGCGGTGCTGCTCGCCGCCGCCTGGTGGCTGGGCGTTCGGCGCCGCTTCCGCGGGCCGCCCGCCGTCGACGCGGGCGCCTGATTTACCTCGGACCGTCGCCGAGCTGGAGGCCCAGAAGGAGGCCGGGATAGAGGTGCACGGTGGTAGCGCCATCGTGGTAGGTCGGTCCCCAGCCGGCCAGAGGTCCGGTGAAGTCCCGCTCGTCGGTGGCGACGACGACGTTGGCGCCGACCCCGACCAGGACCGACGTGTGGGGCGCCACGCCGATCGACAGTGTGGCGCGCGCCGTGTTCAACATGACGTTGTTGTCGGGGGCGGAGAGCTGCGGCGCCAGCGTGGTGGTGACAGCCTCGACGTCCAGCTGCTCGAGCGGCCCGATCCTGAGCGGGAACCGCCAGCCGACGCCGCCGCCATAACCCCACCGACGACTTCCGCTCACGAGGTGCGCCGGACCAGCCCCGAGGTCGTCGCCGGGCTGATACGAGAAAGAGAGCGACGTATAGAGGTGCCGGCCGCCGAGCTTGATTCCGACGTTCGAGAGCAGGGCATCCGTCGCGAACAACGTCACGTCGTGGATTCCGTTGCCGATCAGGTTGAGGACCGCGAACGATTCGCCGTCGTCGTGAGCCGCGACGTTGAGGATCCCGAGCTGGAAGCCGCGCGTCTCGTGGGCGACGTTGACGACGCCGAGGCGAAAGCCGTCGGCGGCGCTCGCCACGTTGACCAGACCGATTTGCGACCCGTGGAAGGTGCGCGCCACGTTGGCGCCGCCCGAGAGCTGCAGCCCCGAACCCTCGTCGGCGAGGTTGAGGCCGGCGGCTGACTGCAGGCCGTGAAACCGTCCGGTGGCGACGTTCACGCCCGCGGCTGCCTGCCAGCCACGGAAGTCGCCGTCGACGACGTTGGCGCCGGCGGCCATCTGCACGCCGCGACCATTGCCGCGGGCCAGATTGGCGCCGGCCGCGATCTGCGCCCCCGACGTGAAGTTTCCGGCCACGTTCACCGCGGTGGTGAGCTGGAGACCGCGGAAGGCGCCGTCGATCTGGTTGTAGCCGAGCGAGAGCTGCATGCCCCGGAGGCTGGCGGCGCGGTCGGCGATGAATCCGAAGGAGAAGCCCTCGACGTCGGTCCGGCCGTCGACGGAGCGCGGAATGAAGCCGGCCTTGAAGCTGGTGGTTTCGTGCGGCGCACCCGTTGAGGTGGCCACGATGGTCGGGGAACCGGAGGGTGGCGCGGTCGGAACGTCATTGTCACCGCGCGCGACCGCCACCTCGAGCGGCGCTCCCGGATGAAATGCCGCGCCCGCCAGGGAGAGGTGCTCGCCCGCCGCGAGCGTCAGCTGCGCCTCCTTGACCGCGCCGCCGTTCTCGACCGCCACGACGTAGGCTCCGGCCTCGAGGCCGAGCTCGACGCTGCTGCCGGCCGGCTTTCGCAGCTCCGCGATCAGAGCGCCTCCCAGCTCGCGCACGCTGATCCGGCCGCTCAGCTCGGGCGTCAGCACGAGGCCCGCCTGCGTGGTGCGCACGTCGGTGACCACCATGTCGCCGGTCCCCGTCAGGTCGAACTCGTAGGCGGCGTGCTGGGGGCCACCTTGCGTGCGCTCGGTGCGGGCCAGCGTCTCTTGCGACGCGAACTGAAACGCCTCCTGCAGCGTGACGCGTCGATCGCGATTGGAGTCGGCGGCGCCGCGCAGACCGGAGACGAGGTAGTAGGTGAAGAACGAGGCCCCGATCCGGTCGGACTCCTGCGCCACCTCGTTGGCCGCGCTCGAGGTCAGGAACGCGTGCCCATGCGTGTCGATCGAGGCGTCGAGCAGGAACGGCGCCCGGCGCGCGCCCCCCTTGTGGCGGGTGAAGGCGCCCGATTCGCAGGAGTCCAAGATGGCGAGGCTGAGGTCGGCGGGGGCCTCGTGGATGAACGCGCGCAACTCCTGGTAGGAGATCCGTTCGCCCCCAAGCAGGAGACCATCTTCGTCCGAGTGGCCCGAATAGTAGAAGACGAGCTCGCGGCGAACGCCCCGGCTCTGTTCGGAGCGCAGCATGCGCTCGACCGCGGCGAAGCCGTCCTGCAGCGCGCGGCGGCTCCCGTCGGCGACGAACACCAGGTCACCAGGCGCGACGCCGCCGAGGCTCTCGAGCACGCGCGCCATTGCGTGCGCGTCGCTGGCCGCGTAGCGCAGGCGCGCGCGGGCTGCGCCGCCGTCGTTGACGCCGACGAGCAGCGCGAAGCGGCGCAGGCGTACCGAGCCCGAGGGTTCCCCGGCGCGAGCCCGGGGGCCCACCGCGACCAGCGACAGGCCAAGAGACAAGAGGGCGAGCGGGGCGCAAATCTTCATCGGGTCTTCTCCAGAGCGAGGGAAACTTGGTTGAAATGCGCGGGGAGCGGCAGCGGCGCGCGCCGCGCCGCCAGCATTCGCGATGAGAGGGCGCGCGCCGCCTCGAGAACCGGTGCGACGTCGAAGGACTCGTCGGCGCGCACCAGGAAGAAGCGCTCGAAGGCCGGGGCGTTGTCGAGCTCGTAGGCCGTGGGGAGCCGCACCTCGCCACCGACGCGCAACGGCGCCGCACGCCTGCTGCCCGGCTCGGGCCAGTGCTGGGTGACGCTGCCGGCGCCGTCGATCGACAGCAGCACGCCGAACCCCTCGGCGGTGGTTGCGTAGGCGAGCTGCAGGAGATCTCCGGGGGCCGCGCGCTCTCCGTCGGCGAGCCGCTGGTCGCCGGCGCTCGCGTGGCGGTAGACGTAGAGCCGCGCGCCGCCGGTCGGGCTCGTTCCCTTGATCGTCGTCGGCTCGGGGACCGGCAGGTTCGAAGCAGGCGGAGCAGACAGCGGGGAGCGCGCCGCGAGGACGACGGCCAGCGCGCCAGCCGTCGCCAAGGTCGCGCCTGCGAAGGTCGCCCGGACGGTCATTGGCCTCCGCCGCGGGGAGGCCGCCGCGCGCCGCCGGACCTCCGCCGCGACCGACGCGGGAGGGTGGGCGGACAGGGTCTCGGCGTCGGCGCGAACCAGGACCGCGATCAGGTCGTCGGGCGAACGTCCTTCGGCCTCCAGCCGCGCCCGCACGGCGGCGGCTTCGTCGCTGGCGAGCTCGCCCTGAGCCAGCCGCTCGATCAACCAGGAGGGCGTCTTCGACTCACGCGCGGTCATCGTGCACCCCTTCCAGAGCGGCCAGCCGCTCCCGCAGTCGTTGCAGGCGCTTGCGCACGCCCGACACAGACAGCCCCGCCTCGCGCGCCGTCTCCTCGAGCGTGAGCCCATCGCAAAGGTGCATGACAGCCAGCGTGGCGGTCGACGCCGCCAGCGGATCGTCGGCACCAAACAGCCTTCCCAGAAGGTTGCGCGCCGAGGCCCGCGCCTCGCCGGCGTCCGCGGTGGTCGCGATCCGTGCTAGCAGGTCGTCGTTGGAGTCCTCGGGGCGCCGGCGGGTGGCGCGCAGCCGGTTCAGGCAGAGGTTGGTGGCGACGCGCAGCAAGAGCCCCGCGGGCGCCTCGTCGCGCAGGCGGTCCTCCGACCGCAACAGCGCCACGAAGACGTCGTGCATGACGTCCTCGGCCTGACTGTCGCTGCGCAGGAGCGTCCGGCAGCGCCGCAGGACCATCGGTCCGAAACGCCGGTAGTGCCCTTCGATGTCGAGCGCCAAGGTCGGGTGCCTCCCTCATGCACCCAAGAACACCGGGCGCCGGCGGAAGTGTCACCCCTCGGCGAAAGAAAATCAGCCGCCTGGCGTCAGGCGGGCTGGCGGCGGCCGCTCAGCCGCTGGTCAGGCCGCCTCCGGGCGGCACGTCGTCGCGCGCGGCGACGCGCTCCTAGCCGGGGCCCATGAGGAAGTACTTCGCCCACTGGGCGATGTGGTTCGAGGTCGTGATGTCCTGGAACGGCAGGACGAAGGCGGTGTAGCTCGGATCGCCACCGCCGACGCGGGGGATGATCCCGACCATCCAAACGAGCGTTCCGAGCTTGGTCTCGTCGCTGCTGGCGCTCGAGGGGGGCGGGGCGCGCAGGCCGTACTGCCGCGTCGAGGAGAAGGTCAACCAGACGAGCTGCTGCTGTTCGTTGAGCTTCCCGATGAAGGGCGACCACTTCGGGAACGAGTTGGTCAGCGCCGTGGTCGCGCCGTCGGCCACGCCGCCTTTGTTGGCGTTATCGAGCGCGATTGGCGAGCTGCCGCCGCTCGAGATCGACGTCAGGAACATGGTCGCCGTCGCGTCGGTGTCGGCGTCGCACGACTTGTCCGGCACCGCGCCCGCGGTCGGCGTTCCGGCGGTGCAGGTCGATTCGTCGTAGACGACCAGATCGCCGTCGGGCGCGATCGCCGGGTAGTATCGGTTCTTCCCCAGCACCGAGGGAACCAGCGTCTGCGGCCCCCCCCAGGCGGCGCCGCTGTACTGCACGAAGTCGATGCCGCCGGTGGAGGGACGTTGATCGGTGGTGGCCGCGGTGACGTCGGCCGAGGTGAATACGATCGTGTTGGGCGCGTCGGCGCTCTTCGACCAGTCGGGGTGATCGGCGCGCAGGCCCCCGAGCGCGATCGTCGAGGTCATGGCGCCGGTCATCCCGTCGAAGATCATCAGGTCGGCCGGCCCGGCTTTGCCCGGTCGCGTGGTGCTCTGGGCGTCGCCGTACACGCCGACAAACTGGGTCCCGTCGCTGTTCCAGGACTCGAACTGGCTACGCTGGCTGAGCGGGTACGGCCGCAACGCTTTGTTGTTGGCGATGTCCCACAGCAGGAGGCGCCCGTCGCCCTGGCCGTTCGCGCTGACCACCATCTTACTGCCGTCGGGGGCCAGCGCGTGGCAACCGATGCACGAGGTGACGTTCGTGTTGGTCGGGGTCAGGTAGGCCTGCGCCGACTGCGTGCTGCCGGAGAAGTCCCAGCGCATGATCGCGCTCTTGCCGCTGGTGGTCCAGTAGTAGAGGGCGCCGTCGATGTTGTCCTTCGAGAACTGCATGTGGAAAGGCGAGCTGTTACCGACGGAAGAGCCGGTGTCGTCGGTGCCCCGCACGACGAGCGACACGTCGCCCTGCCCAGCGTTGGCATTGGAGATCGCCGACCAGAGCGCAGGAGCGGGCTGATAGACGCAGCCGCTGGTTCCCATGGCTGTGCAGCGCACGAAGGCGTTGACGGTCGTGTACTTGCCCGTGAGGCTCACCTCGAAGAGGGTGTTGCTGGCGCCGGGCGTGAAGTGGATCTCGATTCCCGTGATGTTGGGCGGGAACAGTACCCCGTCATTCGGGTAGACGAGCCCAGGTGAGCGCGCCGTGTCGTTGTTGGTGGTGGTGAACAGCGACGATGGGTCGGTCGGGACGGTGGTCGTCATCCCGGGATCGGCCCCGGTGAAGGTGTAATAAACGGTCAGCGTGGCAGTCGCGCTCACCGCGCCCATGGTGGCCGTCACTGTCACCATACCGCCGCTGGTCCCCGTGCTGGTCGCGAGGCCGTTCTTGTCGATCGTGACGACGCCGCTCGGTGAGACTGCGTAGAGGACCTGGGTGGTCAGATCCTCCGTCTGCCCGTTGACCTGACCGGACACTGCGTATTGCTGCGTCTTGGGCGCGCCGGTGTTGGTGACCGTCATCATGGCGGTCGGGGGAGTGATGGTCAGCGAGGTTGGCCCCACTTTCCCCCCCGTTCCAGTATTGCCTCCGGTCCCGAGGCCGCCGTCGCTCTTCGTACCTCCGGTCCCGGTGGTCACCGGGGCGGCCGAGGGTTTGAATGAGCAGCCAACCGCGGCCCAAACCGCGGTCGCCGCCAGCGCCATACGAAGAATCTGCCGGAAATGGTCGATGCGCATCTGGGGGCCTCGCATTTCTATGCTTACGGGAAATACTATTCCCGGCGGCACCCAAACTGATCAGTTTCGCGCAGGTCGGGCGTCTGATCGGGGGGGGCGTCCCGCGAATGGGTGATTTTCTACCACCTGGACGGGGGTTCGCGTAAGGCGCTCGATGGCCCGCAGGGAGCCACGCTCTTCCGCGTCACAGAAGGAGAGGGCGACCCCGGAGGCGCCGGCGCGTGCCGTGCGGCCGATCCGGTGCACATAGCTCTCGGGCTCATTCGGCAGCTCGAAGTTGATGACGTGCGTGATCCCGTCGATGTCGACGCCGCGGGCGGCGATGTCGGTGGCGACCAGCACCCGGACCTGCCCCTGCTTGAAGGCGCCGAGGGCGCGCTGCCGGGCCGACTGCGACTTGTTGCCGTGGATGGCAGCGGCGGTGACCCCCGAGCGGTCGAGCTGCTCGGCGACCCGGTTGGCGCCGTGCTTGGTGCGCGTGAAGACGAGGACGCGGGTCATCGCCGGGTCTCGGAGCACCTCGGAGAGCAGCGCTCGCTTCTGGCTGCGGTCGACGTGCATGACCCACTGCGTGATCCCGTCGGCCGTGCTGGCCACCGGCGCGACCGAGAGCTGAACCGGGTCGACCAGGATCGAATGCGCCAGCTTCAGGATCTCGGTCGGCATGGTCGCCGAGAACATCAGGGTCTGACGCTTGCGCGGCAAGACCGCGATGATGCGGCGGATCGGATCGATGAAGCCCATGTCGAGCATCCGGTCGGCCTCGTCGAGCACCAGCGTCTCGAGCGCCTCGAAGCGGGCGTGCCCCTGGCCCATGAGGTCGATGAGGCGCCCGGGGGTCGCCACGATGACGTCGGTGTTACGGCGTAACGCCTCGACCTGCGGACCTTGCCCGACGCCGCCGAACACGACCGCCGTGGTGAGCGACAGGTGGCGGCCGTAGGTCTGGAAGCTCTCCGCGATCTGCAGCGCCAGCTCGCGGGTCGGGGCGAGGACGAGCGCGCGCGGGCCGCGCTTCTCGGGTGCGCGCTTGGTGCGCGCCAGCCGGTCGAGGATCGGTAGCGCGAACGCGGCGGTCTTGCCGGTGCCGGTCTGCGCGCAGCCGAGCACGTCACGCCCGGCCAGCAGATGCGGGATCGCCTTCCACTGAATGGGGGTGGGCGTCTGGTAGCCTGCGCCGAGCACGGCGCGGCGCAGAGGATCGATGAGCCCGAGGGAATCGAACGAGGCGACGGGAACGGAAACGGGATCGGTCAGGGTAGCGGTCATGGGAAATGTGGCGTTTTCTTCGAAGCATCCACCGCCGGATATGCGCCTCCGTCGAGATCGACGGGACCAAGCGGGGTCTTCGGTTTTTGAGTGCGTGCTGTCCGTGCGAACCCGTTCAGACAGCGACGCCGCCTACCGGTCCCTGGCGCGCTCCGCACAAATTCGCGGAGGCAGGACAAAACTATTGTTGACGAAGGTGACCGACGGGACGGCAAAAGTCAAGGAACCCTCTCGGGTCTTGGTCATGCGGCAGCGCCGGCGGATCAACAGATCATGGCGAGATCATGGCGCACCAGATCACGCCCTTGGCGAGCACGACGGAATGAACATCAAAGGACAACCTCGGTGGTACAACGGCGCAATGGACGCCCTTCTCGGTCGTTAGAGCGCCCGCACTTTCTGACAGCTTCCCGACAGCTTTTTCCGACAGCCATGGCCAGTCCCACCCACCGTCATCGAAGGAAGCCCAAGGCGGGGCCCGCGGGCGATTCTTCCGCTGGCGGAACCGTGAAGCCGCAGACCTCGCGGCTCGCGATTGCCGGCTGGGCCTTGCTGTTCGCGGCTGCGGTCGGGGCGCTGCTCTGGAAGCACTGCACCGCCTTCTTCTATTCGTGGACCGACGAGCAGATCCATTTATACGTGGCGCACCGAATGACCCAAGGCGCGGTGCTGTATCGGGACATCGACAGCGCGCGGCCGCCCCTGGTGCTCTTTCCGCTCGCGTGGCTCATGAAAATGGGTTGTTCGCCGTTGCTCGCGGGCCGAGCCCTGGTTGTGGGGCTTCAGCTCGCCACCGCGGGGCTGCTGCTCTGGGGCGGTTGGCGCCTGGCTTCGTGGCGAGCCGGGGCTCTCGCGGCGCTGTTCTTCCTCACCTCTCCGGAGGTTTTCGCCAGAATCCACTACACCGGAATTCAGCTGGTGGCGCTCACCGCCTCCGCCTGTGTTCTGTTTTCGTTGAGGGGCCATCCTTTTCGGGCTGGGCTGTTCCTTGGATTGTCGTTGGCGGCGGACCAGCATGGATTGGTGGTTGGCGGCATCGTTGCCCTGCTGACCGTCGCCCGTCGCCCGCGAGACGCGTTTTCGTTCGTCCTGGGCGCGCTCATCGTCGACGCGATTGTCTTTGGTGGGGTATGGGCGATGGGGGGCCGGCATCTGTGGGGGAGTCTGATCGGGATTCATCTCTTCCATTTTCGCGTTGGACAGGGCGTCAGTGCTCAGTTCTGGGAGAGCTTCACCCCTTGGCTCTACGAGCATTTGTACCTGTTCGTGGGCGCGGGACTGGCATCGGTTCTGCTGGCCCGCGGCCGCAAACAGGTTCCGAGCGAGGACCCAAGTCCTCCGTCGTCACGCGACGTGCGCGTGCTCCTTCTGGTGGTGGCCGCTCACCTTGCCGTCGTCTTGACTCTGAGCGGGGCGGTCTTCCTCTACGTCGTGGTGATCGCGCCGCTGCTGGCTCTGCTGGCGGCAATGGGATTCGATGCGGCGGTGGCTCGGTGGCGCCAGGGGGGCTACCCGTCCGAGGCCCGAGCCCAACCGACTTCCCGAGAACCTCGCCCACGTTCTCGCCGAGGATCCCGCCTGATCTTTTCAGGGGGCGTGGCGGTGGTGGCGTTGACTGCCGCCGGATGGGCGGCGGCGCGCGCGCATCGCGAAGGGCTGGACGAGCGCCACTATTCGTTCTGGCCGCACGTGCTCCACGGACAGGTGTCACGTTCCCAACAGCTCGATCCGGCCCGCTGGGTGGGCGGTGACTCTGTGTTGCCACCCAAGGGAGGGAAGGGAACCATCTTCGGCGATCCGACGATCGTTTCTTTCCTGGCGTTGCACAGCGGTTTGCGCGTGTCAGGCGAGCTGGCTGATCTGAATCCGAGCTGGGTAGAAGCCGGCACGGTCAAGGGAGAGGAAATCGTCTCCCGCATCGAGCGCGACGGCGTGGCCGCGGTGATCACGCCCCCGTTTGGCCTGATCCAAGACCCGTACTTCAAATCGTATCTCCTCGCTTGCTACGAGAAGCCGCAGCCCTTCTTTCCGCCCGAGAGCGGACCTGGCGAAGGACTTCCCCTCATCCTCGTCTTCACCCACCTGCGAAGCACGACCCCCTGCCAGGTTACCGGCCGTTCGTGAAGGCGAGCGCAGCGCGGCTTTGCCGCGCGGAGCGAGGGGGGCCCGGGGGACGCGAGCGGCAGCGAGCCGCCCCCCGTAAAACTAAGAGAGCGCAGCGCGGCTCCGCCGCGCGGAGCGAGGGGGCCCGGGGGACGCGAGCGGCAGCGAGCCGCCCCCCGTCAGATCAAAAGAAATACAACTGCCACTGCAAGTTGAACTGATTGAAGGCGTGCGGCGCCGGATTGCGGGTGACGTGGGCGGCCGAAAACTTGAGGTTTATGTTGTGCCCGTAAGGCCAGAACGAAACGCCCCCACCGTAGCGATTCTCGCTCGGGTTGATTGGGTTGGGACCCGTGTCCACGCCGTTCGCATCCTGACTGTTCGGAGCGGCGAGGTGCTCGATTTGCACGAACGGGTTCAGCATGATCGGTGCGATCAGATAGCCGGCCTGGACCATGATCGCCGTGTTTGTCGGTGCCACTGTGGCGCCCGTCGCTGTCGTACTAATGGTGCCGGTCTCGTCGTTCCAACGGACGAAGTCCGCCTGCGCGGTGAAGATTCCCGGTCCGACCGGGAGATCGAGGAAAGCGTCGCCACCGTAGTACTTGTACGTCGGCGTGGTCGCGCCTTCTTTCTGGATTTGGAAGTCGTAGAAGCCGCCAAACGACAGGATCTTCTTCGTGCCGAGATACGTCCCTTGGTAGAAGAACCCGGGCTCGGCGTCGAGCACGTTCACTTGGACGCGCCCGGCGAAGCGGAAGAGGTTGTAGTCCCCGACCTCGGCCGCGGTCATGCCTGACGCCGGAACCGGGTTGTTACGTATTCCCTGGAAAGCGCCGGCGCGCGCCTCGATGTGGCCTCCGAGCACCAGCAGCCGCAGCTGGACGCCGAGATCCCGGCCAACCGGGTTTTGACCCGCGCCGCCGAGCGGGTCGCTGTCGTTCAAGATGCTGCGGCGGAAGCTATTCACGAAGTAGTCCGTGCTGTAGAGCTTCGCCGCGCTCTCCAGCCCGTTGTGGGGGCCCGGCGGCAGCATGAACCCGGCGTCGAGCTTGACCAGATCCCCGAGCGGCTTGAAGGTGATGTAGGCGTCCTGGATGTTCAGCCCGGGCGCGTTTTTGTACGTCCCGGCCATCGTGGACGCCGCGTCGTTCTTGAACAGGTCCGGGTAGTCCGTCTCAAAGAAGAACTCGAAGTACTTGTAGACCGTCCCGCCGACGATGAGGCGAATCCGACGCAGGAAGATGTTCTTCGACGTCAGATCGGCGTCCGGCCCGCCGGCCACCTCGACTTGCGGCTGCACGAGCATGCCGAAGTGGATGCTCGCGTTCGGGACCTCGATGCCCATCGGGGCAGGGGGCGGCGCAAACGGGACGTACGGATTATCCGACGTCGCTTCCGGCGCTGCGGGCGCCGCTGGTTTGCTCCTCGCGGCGGGCACGGGCGCCTCAGCGGCCTCGGGCTTGGTCGATTCTTCGGACTTATCAGATTTGGGTTGGGGTTTGCCGTTGTCCTGTTCGACTTCGTCGCCCGTGCTCGACGACGATGTCTGCGCGAACGCGCGTAACCCCGGAAGCAACAGCGCGGCGACGGCGAGGGCTGCTACACGATGGCTCAGCTTCATGCGGCGGAACATCGCACGAATCCGCCGCCGATCTCCAGTGAAATGCCAGTCACGCAGCGACAACAACTGGCCGCTTTGTGTTGATTGGGAGGCTCACCAATCCACGGCCCTACTTCCGGAACATATAGTTCCGGCGAGCAGTCCCCAACGTCATTGTTTGTTTGCCGAAACCCTCGCCGCGCGGAATGTCTAGTTCCGGCGGCGAGCACCGTCGCTCATTACGCGTTTGGTGAACGCTTCGTCCGACGTCGGCCGAACATCACGACGAAGACTCCGGCCAACAAGGCGAGCACGTTCAGCGTGCCTGACGTGTTGGCGACATCGCAAGCGCACCCGGCCGGCGCGGGGTTGACCGGGCTGGAGCCGCCTGTTCCGGTCCCGGTGTCTCCACCGGAACCGGTCGTGTCGGAACCACCGGTGCCGGTGCCGGTCGAACCGCCCGTGCTGCTGGTGCCGCCCGTTCCGTTGATTCCCCCGGTGCCGCTGGTCGAGCCGCCTGTGCCGGTCGTACCGCCAGTGCCGGTCGTGGTGCCGCCGGTGCCGGTCGCACCGCCAGTTCCGGTCGTGCCAGTGCCACCGGTGCCGGTGGTGCCGCCGGTCCCTCTGGCGCCAGCCGCGCCGCCGGTGCCGGTCGAGCCGCCGGTCCCTTTGGCGCCAGCCATGCCGCCGGTGCCGGTCGATCCGCCGGTGCCGGTCGAGCCGCCGGTGCCGGTGGAGCCGCCGGTGCCGCTCGAACCGCCGGTGCCGCTCGAACACGCCGCCGCCTGCGGATCAGTCGCCGCGAACGGTGTCGTGTCGAGGTTCATGAATGGGAGCGAGTACTGGGCGTTCATGTTGGCGTCGGTACCGTGCGGGCCGTTGGTCTCCGTCCAGGCGTCGAGGACCGTCACCCCGCACGAAGCGGTCCATTGCTGGCGCGTGTACGAGTGACTGCTGATCGTCACGGTCGACGTCGTGGTCGGGTTGGTCGCCAGCCCCAAGACGTTGGTCCATTCCTTGATGGCTTCCGTCTGGTTGGTGGGGCTGATGGTCGTGTCCGCCGAACCGTGCCAGAGCTGGATGCGGGGGCGAAAGCCGGTGTACCCGGCGTACATCTTGCGAACGAGGTCTCCCCAGGCCTGCGCGGTCATCGTGACCTGGCCGCCGGCGCAGGGGCCGCTCCACTGGTTCGACTCCGCGTAGCTGGACGACCAACAGCCGGCCGGAACCCCCGCGAACTCGGAGCCTCCCTTGAATACGTCGGGATAGACCGCGAGCAGAGCCTCAGTCATCATGGCGCCGGACGAGGAACCGATCGAGTAGACGCGGTTGGCATTCGCGCCGCGCTTGGTGATCTCGTACTTCACCATGTCGACGATGGCCTTCGTGTCGCCGCCGCTCGTGGTTCCGGTGGCGTGCGTGAGGGATGCCGTGGTCGCCACGTCCCAGCAGTTTCGGCCGTTCAACTGTGGAAAGACCATGATGAAGCCTTCGCTGTCGGCCTTGGAGATGATTCCGCCCCCCTGCGCCTCACCGTAAATCCCGCTCGCGCTTCCGCCGCAATAGTGGACGACCACCAGGATCGGCGGGTTTGTCGCGACGGTGTTGGGGATGTACTCGTACATCGAGATGTAGCTCGGCTCGGTTCCCTGTTGCCACCCGGAGGCGACCGCGGTCAGCGACGCGGCCGACGCCGAGGCGCCGGCGAGCAGGGACGCACAGAGCGCCGTCGTCGCGACGAAATACATTGCGGGTCGCGAGGCCAACTTACGTAGAGACATGATTCGACTCCTCCGAAATGGGGGGACAAACATCGTCCATAGGGGCTGTCAGAAGGTCAACGGATGCCGACTATACCCGTCACAGTCCGGCGCCGGTACGCCTGTGCACACGGCACCAGAAATAAGAGGTCTGCGCAACTTATGAGAGGCGCCATCGCGGCGTTTATTGATTGGGGGGTGCCGACGTGCGTCGTACCCGCGCGAGCGTCCGCGCCCACAGCTCCTCGGGGACTTCGCGTGTGCGGTGCGACTTCGCCGCCCGCGCACGTGGCGCGCCAGACGATTAGGCACGCAGGCTGCGGCGTCTCGGCCAAGATTTCCCAACCGCCTCGGTCCGGTTCTTTCTGGCGCTGTTTCGCTGGGCGCCGCGCGACGCGTCCGACGATTCGCGCGAGGTCCTGGCGCTCAAGAGCAAGATGCGATGGAGCGCCTTCCGCGAAGCACTGTTCGCGCTCGGGTTCGTGACCGCGTCGGTGCTGCTGGTCCGAACGGGGTGGCGCCCAGTCTGGCCGTGAGCTGTTCGGAAGGTGCTTCGGACACCCACGGGTCATGCGACGCATTTCATTGTCGGTGGTGGCCCTGGTGATAGTTGGTGCCCTCGGTACGACGATCGGCTGCGCGAGCGGCGACACCGCCGTCACGGGGACTGGCGGTTCGAAGGGGACCGGCGGATCGTCGAACAGCGGCGGCACGACCGGCACGGGCGGTACGCCGAGCACGGGGGGTACAACCGGCACCGGCGGGACGCCTGCCACCGGCGGCGTAACCGGCAGCGGCGGCGTCGTCGCCACGGGCGGCGTGCAGGGCACGGGCGGTGCGCCGAACACGGGCGGTACGACTGGCACGGGCGGCGTGCAGGGCACGGGCGGTACGCCGAGCACCGGCGGCACGACTGGCACGGCCGGCACGACCGGAACGGGCGGCACGCCGAGTACGGGCGGAGTTACCGGCACGGGCGGGACGCCGAGCACGGGTGGGACGACCGGCACCGCCGGAAGCGGCGGCTTCGGCCAACCGATCTGCGGCAGCAACAGCGCCGGCACCGCGATCGCGAAGAGCGTCGCCTGCACCGCCACCGATCCACAGCTCTGCTACAAGACCTGCGGCCCGGCCAGCATCGGGGTCAAGTCCGAGACCTGCACGACCGGCGCGTATGCGGAGATGTCGGGCTGCAGCTTCGACCCCAGCGTGAACTACACCTGCTACAAGGTTCCGGCGACGCTGGACGCAAGCTGTCCGACGACGACCCCGCAGGCTGGCCAGGCCTGCACCGTCGCGTCCTGCGTGGTCTGCAACGTCGCGGGGATGTACCTCGACACGTCGAGCGCGATGAAGACCGGGTACTGCGTCTGTCAGGCGAGCGGGAAGTGGACCTGCGCCGCGACGAACGCCTGGCCCTGCCCGGGTGGAACCGGCTGCTGACCGGCGGCGCGGCAGGGCCTATCGGCGGTACTGCTCGGCGCTGAGTCGGTAGAGCACGTGGCGTCGCATCGGACTTTGTGGCGGGAGGTTGGGGTGATCGAAGTCGTCCGCGGCGTCGCGGGACATCCCCAGCTTCTCCATCACGTGGCGTGACCGCACGTTGTCCGGGGTCGTCATCGAGACAATCTCGGCGAGGCGAAGCGTATCGAAGCCGAACGCCAGCGCGGCCCGCGCCCCCTCGGTGGCGTAGCCGCGGCCCCAGGCGTCTCTCGCCAGGCGCCAGCCGATCTCGACGCAGGGGGTGAAGTGCGCCGAGAAGTTCGGCACGGCGAGGCCGATGAAGCCGACGAACGCCGCCCCGCCAGCGATCTCGGCGGCCCACAGCCCGTAGCCCAGCTGGTCGAAGCCTTCGCGAATTCTCCGGGCGGAGCCGTCGCTCTCGGCGCGTGACAGGCAGGATGGAAAGTGCGCGCGGACCCGGGGATCGGCGTTGAGCGCGGCGAACGGCGCGAGGTCGTCGTCGCGCCAGGGACGCAGGATGAGGCGCTCGGTCCGGAGCACGACGGGCTCGCCCATGCCGGGCAGCATAGCGAACCGGACGACGCGGCGCTGACGACGTGGTTTCGCCCCTCGGCCCTGCCGGCGCAGCGCCTCGTCCGCGGCGGTTACGACCGCGCGTTGGCCATCGCGACGGCGTTCGAAAGGCTCTCGGCGTCGGACGGGCTGTGGCCGCCGGCCTCTTCGGGGTGATACCCGGCTTCGCCATGCTCGGAGTCGTCGAGGCCCAGCTCTTCGGCTTCGGCGCTGGGACGCATGCCCATCGTCGCCTTCAGCGCGAAGCCGATCACCGTCGTCGCCACGATAGAGAGCGCCAACGTCAGCCCCATCGCCTTCAGCTGCTCGAGCCAGAGCGTTCTTCCTACCAGCCGACCAAGATTGATGGAGAGGTTGGGATTCACGTCGGGGGTCGCGAAGAATCCGGTGAGGAGCGCGCCGAGCGTGCCGCCCACGCCGTGGACGCCGAAGGTGTCGAGCGCGTCGTCGTACTTGAAGATCGCTTTGAGCTTCGTGCAGGCCAAAAAGGGGACGATGCCGGCCAGGACGCCGATGGCGACCGCGCCGCTGGGACTGACGAACCCCGAGGCTGGCGTGATGACGACCAGCCCCGCGACCGCGCCCGAGCAGAACCCGATCACCGTGGGCTTACCGCGCGTCATCCATTCGAGCCCCGGCCAGATCGCCGCGGCGACGGCCGTCGCCAGCGTCGTCGCAGTGAAGGCGTTGGCGGCGATCCCGTCGGCGGCGAGCGCGCTTCCGGCGTTGAATCCGTACCAGCCGACCCAGAGCATGCCGGTGCCGACCGTCGTCAGCACCACGCTGTGCGGAAGGAAGGCCTGCCGCGCGAATCCGCGGCGCCGCCCCAGGATCAGGCAGAGCACCAGCGCCGACCAGCCGGATGACATGTGGACGACCGTGCCGCCCGCGAAGTCGATCGCCTTGATGGCGGCGGTCGGGTTGGCGAGGCCGTTCATCAGCCCGTCGACGCCCCAGATCATGTGCGCCAGCGGGAAGTAGACGACGAACATCCAGAGCGCGATGAAGGTCATGACCGCGGCGTATTTCATCCGTTCGGCGATGGCGCCGATGATCAGCGCCGGCGTGATGATCGCGAACATGAGCTGGTACATCGCAAACACGTTCTGCGAAACCCACGGTGCGTAGTCGCCGTTGGGCGCGGACGTGACGCCATGGAGCAGCGCGAGCTTCAGGCCACCGATGACCGCCGAGCCTCTGCTGAACGCCAGACTGTAGCCGCAGAGCCACCAAAGAATCGTGACCAGCCCCGCGCAGCCGAAGCACTGCGCCATCACCGAGAGGATGTTCTTCCGGCGCACCAGCCCGCCGTAAAACAGCGCCAGCCCGGGCAGGGTCATGAACAACACCAGCGCCGTCGACGTCATCATCCAGGCGTTGTGCCCGGGGCCCGACGAGATCAGGTTCGTCGGCGTTCCGTTCCTGACGTAGGCCTCGAGATCGGCGACGCGCGTGGCGAGATCGGGTGGGGCATCCATACGCCGAAATCTCGGCCATAGGAGCTACGCCGATCAAGCAAATTGACGTTTCAGACTCATAAAACAGATATTGCAGACATTGATAAGAAACAATCCGGAAACAATCGAGACGTGGACCGGGGGAGTTGGCAGCGCGCGCGGCGCGCGCTCAGCGCTTCGCTTCGAGCGCGAGCGTGAGCCGGGCCGCCGTGGTCGCCGCCACGCCGATCGAAAGGGCCGCCACCGCGATCCCGGCCGCGATCGACCCCTTCGACGCGTGGCCCGCTCTGACGATCCATTGGAACGGAAAGGCCATCCCCAGCGCCATCCCGACCATACCGCCGAGGATCGACGTCATCCTGCAGTTGTTCGAGAGGTCGTAGTGACCGCCGCAGGCCTTGCAGACGAGGACCCGGTTGTTCTCCCGAGACGGGAGCAGATCCCAAAAGGAAAGTCCGACCGATTTCCCGCAGTGCGGACAGGCATCCTTGGCGCGCGTTGCTTCTGGGCTCATGGCACCGGCGAGCTTAACAGGCAGACGGCTCGCCTGAGCACTTGCATCGAAGCGCGACCTCAAGAACGATGAGGCGTGTGAGATTCGGGCTCTTCGTCGATCCAGACACCACCCGCTACAGCGGTCTGCGCCTCCGTCTTCTCAAGCGGGCGATCAAGGACCCGAAGATCCTCGACGCGCTCGTCGATGAGCTCGAGGTCCCCGGCGCAGGCAGCAACAAGATGGCGGCGATCGAACGCCGGATCGAGGAGCTCCGCGCGACCAAGAGCTCGATCTGGTACGAGGTTCCGGCCCCCGAGGTCCTGGCCGCTTCGATCTTCAAGGCCAAGAAGCTTCAGGGCCCGGTCGTCGACGATCTGTTCAAGCGCGTCGTCCGCGTCCAGGATCTGGCGGCACCTCTCGCCACCTGGCTGGACCTGGCCGGCCTGACCGCTCACCCCGGCGCCGCGCCCGGCCTGGGCCGCGCAAACCTCATTGGCTACCGCGGGAGGAGCATGATTGGCGGTGGGCACGTGGTGGGAATCGAGGCGACCAACGACGTCAATGAGCTCGGTCGCGCGCTCGACGAACCGACGCGGGCGCGCGACAACTTGACCGCGTCTTACCTCGCCTGCACGCCAGCCCTGGTCGCCGAGCTCCTCTGGGCGCGCACCGCCGTCGTCCCCCGCTGGGAGGCGGACGCGCTTCGTCAGAAGGTACAGGCTGGGGGATTCGGCCTTCTGCTCGTCGAAGGCGACGCCGTCTCGCGGGTGATCCTGCCGCAGGAACGAAAGCTCGACGCCGTGAAGCTGGCGGCGATCACCTCCGCGTTGTACTCGAGCAAACCAGGCGGCTAGCAACGACCGCTAGTCTCACGCGGTGCCGTGTGCCGATTGCGCCGTCGGCCGCGCGAACGAGTCGACGAGGAAGTCGCGGAACGCGGTCACCCTTGCCGGGAGTTGCTTCGCCTTCGCGTACAAAAGCGTCAGGCTCCCGCCGGTCTTGTGGACGCGAGGCAGAACACGGACGAGCTGACCGGCCCTCACGTCGGCCTGGGCCAGAAAGGTCGGCAGGAACCCGAGGCCGCCGCCCGCACGCAAAGCTTCTCTGACGAACAAGAAGTCGTCACTGACGAGGCGGGGACCTTTGGCTGGCAGTACGACCTCCCTCGGCAGCTTCTCGCCGCGAAATTCCACCCAGTCATGCTTGGCGAAGTCGGCGGGTGATCGCGGCGTTCCACGAAGCGACAGATAGGCGGGCGATCCGAACAGATAGAATTCCAACGGCATCAGCCTGCGGGCGAGCAGTGCCGAATCGTGCAGGCGCTCTCCAGCAGCCCGGATGGCGACGTCGACCCCCTCAGCCGCCAGATCGACGCGACGGCCGGTGATCCAGGCGTCGACGGTCACCGATGGATATTGTGCGGTGAACCTCGTTGCGGCTTCCGCGAGGAAGGTGGCACCGATATCGGGCGCCGCTGTCACGCGCAGCAGGCCTTTCGGTTGACCGCCGACGGGCATCGACGCCACCGCCGTCCCCAGCGAATCGAGCAGCGGCGCCAGCCGCTCATGCAGCCCGGTGCCTTCTGGCGTGAGCGAGACGTGGCGGGTGGAACGATTGAACAGCTGGACGCCGAGCAGCTCTTCCAGGCTCGTGACGGCCCGGCTCACCGTCGACGTCGGTACGTCGAGCTTGCGTGCCGCCGCCGAGAAGCTCAGATCGCGCGCCACGCCGACGAAGGCCCGCAGGTGGTTCAGATCGATTGTTGCCATTCCGCAAGAGAGTCTTGCAAATATCGCGGTGGCGCAACACTTGGCGGATGTCTACATTCGGGGCCGTCGGATCGGTTCGGCCGACACAGACCTTCCACTGGAGATATCAATGAAACCGATCAAGACCGTATCCCTCCTCTCCCTCTTGTTTGTCGGCATGCTCGCGTCGACTGCAGGCGCGGAGGACGCCTCGCCCGCCTACACCCCGCCGCCCCCCGCGCAGAAGCAGGCGCCCGCCGTCGAGAAGCGGCTCAAGGTATTCGACGTCCTGGACTTCGACGTGTTCAGCAACCAGAAGTGGGACCGGCTCGGCGAGTCCCACGCCAAGGAGATCGTCGTCACCTGGCCCGATGGCCACGAGACGCACGGCATCGACAAACACATCGAGGACCTGAAGGCGATGTTCGTCTACGCGCCCGACATCAAGATTGCCGAGCATCCGATCCGATTCGGGTCGGGTGACTGGACCGCGGTTACGGGCTTCATGACAGGGACGTTCACCAAGCCGATGCCGATCGGTGGTGGCAAGACCATCCCGGCGACCGGCAAGTCGTTTCGCCTGGGCATGGCGACGATCGGCCACTGGAAGGGCGGCACGATGGACCACGAGTGGCTCTTCTGGGACAGCCAAGATTTCATGAAGCAGCTGGGTCTCGCGAAGTAACTCCGGACCGTCCGCCGCACGCCAGCGAGATCAGCCGAGGTCGAACACCAGAACCTCGGCCGCTTCGCCCGCCCGGATTGCGACCTGGGTCTCGTCGCTGACCGACGCGCCGTCGCCCGCCGCCAGCGCCGTTCCGTTGAGGTCGACCGCGCCGCGCGTCACCTGGACCCAGGCGTGGCGGGTGGGGCGCAGCGGATGGGCGACCTCGCGGCCTGCGTCGAGCCGTGCGACGTGAATCTCGGCATCCTGGTGCACCGTTACTGATCCGTCGCGCCCGTCCGGCGAGGCGACGAGGCGCAGCTGGTTGTGCATTGACTCGGGCGCCAGCGTCTTCTGTTCGTAGCCGGGCTCGATGCCGCGGCGATCGGGGAGAATCCAGATCTGCAGGAAGTGCACGAACTCGGTCTTGGAGTGGTTCCATTCGCTGTGCGTGACGCCGGTGCCGGCGCTCATGCGCTGGACGTCGCCCGGGCGAATCACTGAGCCGGTCCCCATGCTGTCCTTGTGTCCGAGCTCGCCGGCGAGAACGTAGGACACGATCTCCATGTCGCGGTGGGAGTGGGTGCCGAAGCCGCTCTCGGGCTTCACGCGATCCTCGTTGATTACCCGCAGGGCGCGGAATCCCATGTGCCGCGGATCATGGTATTCCCCGAATGAAAACGTATGCTGGGTATCGAGCCAGCCGTAGTTTTCGTGCCCCCGCTCCCCTGCACGCCGGACGCTGATCATGCCTATGTTCTATCGCAGGTCATGGGCGGGTGCACCGGCCGAAGGCGCTGGCGTCTCATGTCGACTACGAGCTATCATTTTGCGCATTCGTAGCCTGTTGGCACTGAGCGGGCTGTGCATCGGTCTTGCGGCGGGCGCCTGCGGCGGTGACCCGACTGTTCCCGCGGGGGGGGGAATGCCGATCCTGCCTCAGGTCGTTGATCTCGGCGGGAAGTTCCTGGCGTCTCCCAAAGTCCAGCCCATTCTTTACGCGAGCGACGCGGGCGTCACGGACATCCTGGCCTTTCTGCAAGAGGTGGCGACCTCCTCCTACTGGGCGCAGACGACCTCCGAGTACGGGGTCGGGTCGCTCACGGTCCTCCCGCCCGTCATGCTGTCCGATCCAGCGCCGAAGTCGGTCACCGACGCGATGCTGGAGTCGAGCCTCGGCAGCAACACCTCCGGCGCGAACCCTGCCTGGGGCGCTGCCGATCCGAGCACCATCTATCTGTTCGTGCTCCCTGCGGGGACCATCGAGGCCGACGCCGAAGGGGCCTGCTGCACCGACTACGACGGGTATCACTTTCAGATGGACGTCGGCGTGGGCTCGAATGCGGTGACCGTGCCTTACGCGCTCTCTTGCGCCTGTCCGGGCTTCGACGGGCCCAACGTCACCGACCTGCAGGAGCGCACCGTCGACATGAGCCACGAGCTGGTCGAAACGGCGACCGATCCTTTCCCCAACAGCGATCCGGCCTACTCGCAAGAGGATGACGCTGACATCGTCTGGACGCTCGTCACCGACGGCGAGGTCGCGGACATGTGCGAGTTCAATGACGATGCCAACGTGATCCCACCCGGGTCGACCTACATGGTCCAGCGATCGTGGTCGAATGCGGCTGCCGCGCGCTTCGAGAACCCGTGCGTTCCGGTGGTCACCACGACCCCCTACTTCAACAGCTTCCCGCAGCTCGGGAACATCAGCTACAACGGCGGACGCCTCACCACGCAGGGGATCAAGATCCCGCTCGGGCAGAGTCAAACGATCGACGTCGCGCTGCTGAGTGCGGCGCCCCTGGCGCACTCTTGGGGCGTCGGCGCGTACGACTACGACCAGGCAATTCTGGGCGCCACCTCCGGCTCCACGCTCCGGCCGCCAACCTTCAACGGCAGCAATGGCGACAGCTTTCGCCTCACGATCACGCCGACCAAGATCGACTCCTATCTGAACGGCGAGGCCTTCATCATCTGGTCGGACTACGGCAACCCGGGAGATCCCGACTTCGAGAGTCAGTTGACGATGGGACTCATCACGAACTAAGCCGCGGGCGCGCGGGAGACGAACTCGGTGTAACTGAGTGGCTCGAGGCGATCGAGCAGCGTCTCCAGGCAGTGGCGGATCGATCGCCGGCAGCGCCGGGAGCGCATGTTCGGGGGATGGATGGCGAGGCGGGTGTCGGCCGGCCGGCGCGCAGCCTGGAGACGCGCGTGGGCGTCGGTCACCAGCGCTTCGATCCAGCTGCGCTGACCCCAGCCGATGAGACGCCGGGCGTAGAACCGCCGCCGCACGCGCAGCCCGCGCATCAGCTCGACGAAGTCGAACCCGGCGGCGTCGAGCTCGGCGGCGGCCGCGCGCGACAGCAGCCAGGCCGGTGGGACGAATCCCTCGAGCGCTTGCGGAAGATCGACGTTCGAGAACTCTTCGCGCACCACGTCGAACCAGGCCCGCGCCTCGGCGCGATCGGCCGCGTAGAACTCCCCCTCGCCGTTGGCGAACAGGTAGGCCCAGAGTGCGCGGTAGGGGGAGAGCACCCGGCCGCGCATCCGGTGGGTGAAGCCATGCGCGATCAGCGTGACGCCGTCGTCGGCCAGCCCCTGGAGCCACTTCACGAAGTCGGGCGCGTCGCCAAGGCTGGCGGTCCCCTCGTGCCGCGGGATCACCAGCAGGCTGAGCGCCCTATCCGGAACGCCCGCCGCGCGCGCCAGATCAATTGCCTGCGCCGATTCGCCCCAGGTGATCGGCGAGACGTCGTGGATCGACACGAGCAGCGCCCGTTTGGCCGGGGGCTCACGCATGGGCCGGCTCCGCGCGCCGGGCCGGTCCGGTCATCTGCCAGCGCGCGACCATCTCGGCCCGCCCGTTGCGCGACAGGAGCGCCGCCAGGTCGCGGTTTCCGAGCAGCTCGCGCAGCCCTGTTTCCAGTCCCCCGGCGTTGAGATCGTACAGGTAGGCGGAGCGGCGGTGCTCCACCGTGGCGGCCACCGCGGCGCCCCGGGGCACGACGATCGGTGCGCCACTCGCCATCGCCTCCAACGCGACCAGGCCCAGCGTGTCGAGCTCGCTGGCGAAGGCGAAGACGGCGGCGCGCGCATAGAGACGGCGGAGCACGACCCCGGTTTGCGCGCCGAGGAACCGGACGTCGTCGCGTCCGGCGGCCAGCTCCTCCAGCCGCGCGCGCTCCGGACCGTCGCCGACGATCACCAGCAGCGGCCGGGGCTGCAGATCGGCGAGGCGCGCCGTCGCCTCGAGGATGAGCGGCAGGTTCTTCTCCGGCGAGAGCCGCCCCACGCTGAGCACGATCGGGCGATCGGACGGCAGATCGAAGCCGAGCGGCGCGCCCCGCTCGGCGTGGACTGGCGAGAACTCGTCCGGGTCGACGGTCAGCGCCTGCAGATCGATCCGCTCCTCGGGGACTCCGAACGCGCGCAGCCGATCGTAGGCGGCGCGCGAGAAGACGGTGACCCCCGAAACCTGGCCGTAGAACCAGCGCATGTAGAGACAGGCCCAGCGCTCCAGGCGCTCGCTCCCCGTCAGCAGACGCACGAGCGCCGGAACCTCGGTGTGGTAGGTGGCGTGGACCGGCAGACGAAGCAGCTTGGCGGCGAAGAGACCGACGAGGCCGACCGGACCGGGCGTGGCCAGCTCGACTTCACTGATGCCACGTCGCTGCAGCCAGTCGAGGGTGTGAACCAGCGACGGGACCGTGAAGCGCAGCCCCTGATAGCCGGGGACGGCGCCGCTCGCCATCTCGGGAAGCTCCTCGAAGAACCCGGCGGTGGCGTCGTCGCGAATGGCATCAGACACGGGGCCGCAGTGCGGAACCAGCACCTCGGTGCCATCGCGCGACGCCTGCTCGAGGAAGCGGCGACACCAGATCGAGACGCCGTCGATCTGCGACAGCGTGTCGGCGAAGATCGCCTGGCGCGTGGGGGGCGTCGGCCAGGGGGTGACCGTCCAGTTGCGTCCGACACTGCGCATGTCGTCGAGCTGGCGCCCCAGATGATGGGCAGCGAAGAAGTAGGGGGCCATCGCCTTCACCCCGCCGGCCAGGTCGCGCGCGGCGGCGAAGATTCCGAAGAAGTCGGCCTCGGTCGCGGCGTCGATCGCCGCGGCGGCCCCGCTTCTCACCAGCGCGTCGGCGACGCGGATCTGCGCGGCGGCGACGGCAGCGACGTCCTCGCTCTCGCCCGACGCGACCCGCCCGACGTCACAATTGGCGCCCGGCGTGCTCACCTCCCGGACGACCCGTTCGAGGTGAGCGATGAACTCCTCCTGACCGCGCGAGCGGGCCTCTCCTGCGCGGGCCTCTCCACGGATCGCCTTCATCACGTCGGCGAACGGCGATTCCAGCGGCGTCCCGTCGGCGGCCAAGGTCTCCAAAAATCGAAAGGTGGTGGCTCCGAATGCCATCCCCATGTCGACCACCCCGATTCCGCGTCCGACGGCGCGAGCGTCGCCGGCCATCACCCCGGCCAGCAGATCGCGCGGCGTCGCGGCGCCGGCGACCTCGCTGAAGCAGGAGCCGGCGCGCGGATGCTCGTGATCGTCGGAGCCGGCGGAGAGGCCCGCCCGCCGCTTCACCCCGTGCGCCGGCGCCAGGCTGTGCCGCACGCTGAGTCGCTTGAGGGCCCGCGCGTCGAGATCGCGCAGCAGCGCGCGGACACCCGCGTTCAGCCGTTCGTCGCTGCGCCCGTTGACCGCCTCGAAGGTGGAGAAGAGCAACGCCATCTTCTCCAGCGTCGCCGCATCGAGCTTTCGGTTCGGGCTCTCGAGCGGATGGGCGAGGCCGTGGGCGATCTCAGCGCCGCGGAGGTACTCGACCAGCGCATAGATGTCGTCGCGCACCAACTGAATCTGCTCGTGCTGCTCGGGCGTGATGTTCCAGGCCAGAACGTGCGCCACGCAGCCGTTCTCCGGGAAGCGCGCCGTCACCTCCTCCGAGAGAAAGAAGTCCGGCCGATCGACCAGCTCCAAACCTCCGGCGATGGTGTCGTGATCGGTCAGCGTCACGAACGTCATTCCGCGCGCCTTGCAGATGTCGTACTGCCGGCGCGGGTCGGCATAGCTCTCGGGGCAACCGAACTGCTTCGGAAACCACTCTTCGCTGTGATCCGAGGCGTTGGAGTGGAGGTGCAGATCGCACCGGGCGATCATTGCGGACCCCGGCTCTCAGCGAGGCCGACCAGGACGTTCCCGAACCGACGGAAGAAGACGAACCCCAGCCCCCAGAACAGCGGCAGCCAGGCCGGAATCCCGAACAGCGAGCCCTCGGACCAGGACTGCAACTTGTAGATGGCGTCACCGCCGAGCTCGAAGGTCAGCCCGAGGAGGCTGCCGACGACGAACAGCAACCACTCGCGGCGGTAGTAGCGGACCGCGAACGCGATCGCCATGACGACGACGACGCCTCCCGCGATGAGGAACTCCCGGTGCGTCGGCAGGATCGCCAGCACCAGGAAGAACCAAGGGAGATCGGACAAGATGCGTGAGCGGCGTTGGGCCGCCGATGCGCTGCTCGCGGGCCATTTCACCGGAGCGTCGGAGTTGGTCGTGGTCGTGGTCGTGATCGGGAAGTTCAATGCGCCGTCGTTCATTTGTACCCGTGCCTCCATCGCCAAAAGACTTGCCGGAGGCACCCCCGCCTCCGCGCTTCTGCATGGAAGAGGGAGACTGGCTGACTTCATGCATCTTTTTGGATGCATCGCGCCAGAGCCGCCCTCGCGACTCAGGGGAGCCGCGGAACGACCAGCCGCTGGGCCTGGGCCTCGGCGCGCCGCCAGACCGTTCCGGCCGTTCCGCGCGCCGCAGGCGAGAACCAGGCGAAGGTCAATGCGGCGGCGAAGGCCAGGAGGGCGAGCATCCGGTGGGTGCGCCGCCTGGCCACGGCGCTCGGCCGCTCGGGTTCGGTCCTGTCGAAAGGGACCGTTGGCGGCTCGAAGTCGACCACCCGGATCGGCGGCGGCTCGTCGGTCGCGTCCGTCTCGACGGCCGCCGCGAGCTCGGTGGCCCCCCCGACCTCCGACAGCGTCTCCGGCACCCCGTCGATCGCCTGTCGAAGCGCGGCCGCGAACTCCAGCACGCTGGGGAAGCGGTCGGTCGACTGCTTGGCGAGTCCCCGCATGATGACCGCGTCGACCGCGACCCCCAGCCGCGGGACCAGCGCCGCCGGCGGCGGCGGATCGGCGTGCACCACCTGATAGAGGATGGCGATCGGATCGTCGGCGCGGAACGGCTCGCGTCCAGTGAGCAGCACGTAGGCGATGGCCGCCAGCGAAAACTGGTCGCTGCGCGAATCGATCTCCTCCCTGAGGCCCCGGGCCTGCTCGGGCGCCATGTACTGGGGTGTCCCCGCCACCTCGGCGTCGTTGGTCAGACGTGGCCGCCAGCTCGCCTGTGAGATCCCGAAGTCGAGCACCTTCACGAAATCCTTCACGCCCTCACCCGAGAGGAGCATCACGTTGTCCGGCTTGAGATCTCGGTGGACGATTCCGCGCACGTGGGCTGCGTGCAGCGCCTGCGCGATCTGCTCGACGATTCCGACGGCGGCGGCAGGGGGGAGCTCCCCGGCGTCGTTGATCCGCCTGGACAACGACTGCCCCTCGAGCATCTCCATCACCAGATAGGGGTATCCCTGATCGGTGACGTTGAAGTCGAGCACCTGCACGATGTGCGGATGATGGAGCGTCGCGGTGATCTCCGCCTCCTGGCGGAAGCGGGACAGCACGTCCGCATTTTGCTGGAGGCCACGGTGAAGGACTTTGATCGCGACCTGCCCGGGAAGCCGGGTGTGATCGGCCAGGAAGATCTCTCCGCATCCACCTTCCGCGATCGGGCCGACGATCCGATACGTTCCCTGCAGGATCGTTCCGGACCTGAACTCGGAGAGCGCAATGTTTCGGTCGGTGTTCATCTCGCCGGGTGTGCCGGTGCAGCCGCCGTGCCGTGCGACGTTGCAGGGCCCTCGGCGGGACTCGCGGCGGGGTGATGTTCCCAAAAGCGAATAACTCGTGCGTGCGAGGTCCGGATTTCGTAACAGCACGTGTCGTCACGGCTGAGGAATTCGGCGAGATCAGGAACTGGCTGACTGGCACGGCGGTTGAATCGGGTTTTCGAAGGAGGCCAACCATGCTTTGGACAATTGCTCTCGTACTTCTGGTGCTCTGGGCGCTCGGCCTCGTCAGCTCGGTGACGATGGGCGGGTTCATCCACCTGCTGCTCGTTGCCGCGGTCGTGCTGGTCCTGGTGCGGCTCATTCAGGGCAGACGAGTCGTCTGACGGCGCCCCCTCTCTTGGCCATCGGCGCGCTCCGTCACGTCACGAACGTGGGGGAGCGCGCCGTGACCTCCCGTGAAGGGCCAGCCCGCTGCCGAAATCACCATTTTTCAGAGAAGGCCCCAGCCACTTTGGGGTAACGACCTAGAACAGAGACTGCGGCGCGCAGGCAGTCTGCCCGTCTGCCAGCGACGCACAGCTCGTGCCGGCGCAGCAGCTGGGAGCGCTGGCGCCACACCCATTGCCGGTTGCAGTGCAAGTGAGTCCCGCCGTCGGTCCCGTGAGTGACGTGCAGACACGCGCGCCAGCCGGACCGAGGCACAAGCCGGCGCAACAGTCGTCGAGCGCTACGCAGGGGGCACCGAACGGCACGCAGCTGCTGGCGCAGGTGAGCGCGCCGGTCGTGTCGGGGAGGCATCGCCCTCTGCAGCACTGCGCCGCAACGGAGCAGGGGAGCCCGTCGGTGAGGCAGGCGGCGCCGGCCGACGGCCCGAGGCAGCGGAGGGGGCCGTTTACGTCGGCCCGACAGCTGTCGGCGCCGCTGGCGCAGCATTCCGACGACTTCGCGCAGAGATAGCCGACGGCGCGGCACCCCTTCGGCATCGGCGGCGGCGCCATCGGACCGGGCGTCGGTGCGCAGCGCGCGATGCCGTTGGGCGCGGCGGTGCAGGTCCCGGAGCAGCAGTTCTGAGCGGTGGCGCACCGTTCCTGATCCGGGCTGCATCCGGAAGTGGCGGCGCAGCGTGAAGGTCCCGTCGCGGGCGTCTGGCAGCGCCCCGAGCAACAGTCCTTGTCGGTCGCGCAGAGCTCGAACGCCGGGTGACAGCCGGAAAGTGCCTGGCAGGTGCTGGCCGACTCCGGTCCGCCCATGCAGGGGCCGCCGCAGCAGTCGGAGGCAGAGCTGCAGCCCTCGCCGGCGACACGGCAGAACGGCAGCAGCCGGCAGGTGGCAGCGGCGCTCCCTTCCGCGTCGGCGACGCAGAGCTGGCCGCAGCAGTCGGCGTTGGTGGCGCAGGCCTGACCGGCGGGACGACAGCCCGGGCCGGCGGCAGCGCAGGCGCCGGCTTTACAGGCGCCGTCGCAACAGTCGGCGTTGGTCGCGCAGCTGCCGCCGGCCGGCGCGCAGGCCGGCTGGCCGCAGCTGCCGTTGACGCAGCCGAGCGAGCAGCAATCGCTCGGTCGAGCGCAGGCCTGTTCCTCGGACGCGCAGCCAACGGGGTCGAGACAGATGAGATCGCCGCCGCCCGCCGGATTGATCCCGCACAGGAACGAGCAGCAATCGGCGTCCAGATGACAGGTTGAGCCGTCGCCGTGGCAGAGGGAAAGCGACGCGCAGCTTCCGGCGGGGCAGAGGCCCGAACAGCAGTCGGCGGCGCCGCCGCAGGCGCTGCCGTTGGCGAGGCAGGCGGCGATCGGGCGAGGGCGCGGCGTCGTCAGCTCGACGTCGCGCCGGCAGCCGAGGGCCGACCCCGCCAGCGCGAGCAGTGCAGCGACCCGGGCCGTGGTCGCCGGCGTCAAGGCCGCGCGCCGGGTTCCGCCAGTCGCCGCGCCGTCGCGACCCGGAGGCCGCCGGGGAACGTCTCCAGATAGCGGCGCGCCAACTTTCCCGCGCGCCTCGCATCGCCGAGCGCTGCGGCGCTCTCCATCGAACCGACCAGCGCCTCCTCTCGCAACGCTCCTTCGGGCGCCGCGCCAAGCGCCCTTTCGTAGTCGCTGTGAGCCTGCACCCGCTGCCCCTGCCGCTCCTCGATCTGCGCCGCGGCGTAGAGCGCGTTCTGTCGCATGGCTGCGGGTGCGCCGTGCCGGTCGAGCTGGTGGTAGGCGGCGACGGCCTCGTCGAGCGCCCCCTCCTGGCGAAACGCCTCGGCGCGCAGGTAGCGCAGCTCGTCCTCGCAGGCGATCAAACTGGACGAGCAGGTCGCATTCGGATCGCGCGCGTCATGGCTCCCCGCCGCGATCAGACGCAGGGCGCGCGCGGCGTCGCCGGAACGCATGCTCCGGCGCGCGGCGCGCCCGGCCTCCTCGCAAGCGCGCACGACTGCGCCGCAGGTGGGGCGCGCCTCGGCGGCAGCGGTGGGGGAAATTGCCAGCGCCGAAGCTGCGGGGGCCTCGGATGGTGGTGGCGCTGCCGGCGCCGGCCAGGAGGCGCTCTCGCCGGCGCCGACCGGGCGCTCGCTCCCGTCAGCGAATCGAACCGCGACCCGTCCCTCGCTGACCCGCACCGACGATCCCGTGGTCGTGGCGGCAACCGTGAACTTCGTCCCGCGCACCACGACGTGCAGCTCGGGCGTCGCCACCGCGAAGGTCTCGCCGGCGAGCCGGTGCGCGACGGCGGCGTCGAGGGTCCCCGCGTCGAGCCGCACCTCCACCGCGCGCGCGGTGCCGCCGAGTCGCAGGCGCGCCGGCCCATTGATCCGCAACGTCGAGCCGCGATCGAGGGTCAGCTCTGCTTCGGTCGCGGCCGCGAGCACGATCTCCCGATCGGCCGGCAGGCGCGCGGCCGCGGCCTCCGCTCGCCCACCAATCGTCAGCGTGCCGGTGAGGCGGGTGAGCGTCGCGTACCCGTCGTTGGCCGCTGGGTCGGCCGCCGGGCTGGGGGCGAGAGGCTTCGAGGGAGCCCGCAGCGCCAACAAGATCGCCGCCGCGCCGAGGAGAGTCAGCGTCGCCGGCAAGAAGAGACGCGGCCACCGCCGAGAGACTGGCGGCGCCGGGGTCGCCGTCTCGGCCGCGATCAATCGCTCGATCTCGACCTGCATCCGCCGCACGCTCATGGCGTCGGGCGGGTCGGGCGCGCGGCCGCGCATCTTCGGGACGGCGGAGCGCCAGAACGCGGCCCGCGTCCGGCAATCCGCGCACCCCTCGATGTGCGCGTGTAGCCGAACGGTGGCGACCGGATCGAGCCTTCCGTCGACGACGTCGACCAGACGTGATTCGACCTCGGTGCAGTTCACCGCTGCCCTCCCGAGGGGAGCCAATCGGCGAGCTCCGGCCGGCGCTTGCATCGCCGTTCGATATGGCGGCGGGCGTCGTGCACGCGAACCTTTACCGCGCTGACCGAGGCATTGAGGATCGCCGCCACCTCTTCCATCGAATGCCCCTCGAGGACGTGGAGGACGAAGGCGGCCCGGCGCTTGGGACGCATCTCGGCCAGCAGCCCCTCGAGGAAAGCGATCTCCTCGCGCGCCGCGGCGATTCGTTCGGGATCGGGCGCGTCGTTGGCGTGCTCACCCGTCTCTTCGAGGGGCAACGCGCGCGGCGGTCGCCGCCGCGTGCCATGCATCGTGACCCGCACGGTGATCCGGGTGAGCCAGGTGGAGAAGAGCGCGTCGCCGCGAAAGTCGGGGAGCGACCGGAACGCCTCGACGAAGGCGGCTTGGACGAAGTCTTCGACGTCGGGCGCCGGTCCCGCCAGCCGCCGAACCACTCGGTGGACCAGGGCGACGTAGGTGCGGAAGAGCTCGCGGAACGCCGCCGGGTCGCGCCGGCGGGCGCGATCGACCAGAGCGGTGACGTCGGGGGCGGCTGATGGCGACGCGTCAGACACGGCCCTCACGTCACTGCTAGTGGAAGGCGGGGCGGGGAAGGTTAGGAAAAAAGATCGGCTCATCGGAGCGCCACGCCAATCCCGGCGACCGCCGAGAGCTCGATGCGCGACGTGTCGAGGATCGCCGCTCCCGAGACGTCGTAGCGCTCCCCGATCAGCACCCCCAGCGCGCGCACCCGCGCGAAGATCCAGGTGTTTTCCCAGGCCCGGAGCCGCCCTTCGGCCTCGCCCCCCAGCCCGACGATGACGTCGTGCGTAGAGTGTACCGGCAGCGTGGCGCTGGTCGGCGACACCGAGGCAAACGCCAGCTGGGCGCTCGGTCCGAACAGCAGCTCCGTACGGTTCTTCGTCAGCCGAAGCAGCGCCGCCGCCGAGACGGGGATGACCGACATGACGGCGTCGACGCCCCCCCCGGCGGCGCGCAGCGAGCCGAGCGCAGCCGAGCCGAGCGTCAGCTGCAGCCACGGCCGCGGCAGGATGACCCCGTTGACCTCCACCCCCTGAAACACCAAGCCACCGACGGGGAACGAAACGATCGCATAGCCTGTCGCCAGCGCCAGATGGGTCGCGGGACGTTCCGGGGCGATTGAATCAGGAGCGGTGACCGTCGCGGCGGCGTGCGCCGTCTCGGGCCGGCCGTCGGGCGCCCGTGGACCGTTGCCATTGTCCTTCGCCGCCACCAGCCTGCCGACCGGCGACTCGGGCTGGAGCTCCCCCCGCGCCTCCGAAAGCGTGGCGCGCAGGATCGCCTGAATCTTCAGCGCGAGCGCCCGGTAGAGATCCTCGTCGCGCGCCGGTCGCCGCACGGCCGCCACCAGCGCCTTGTCGGTGGCGAGATCGTAGAGCTCGACCTCGATCTCCCCGCGCAGCTCGCGTTCGGCGCGCACGACGGCGACGGCGCGCACCGATTCACCGAGGTGGCGCGCATCGTCGAGCTGCGTACGGAGATCGCCGTCGGCGGTGGCCGGCGCGACCTGGACGCGGATCCCGAACTCGTCGAGGTAGGTGCGCAGGGCGTCGGCGAGCCGCTGCGAATCGAGCGGCGCCGCTGCCGTCACCACGACGCTGTCGGGGAGCTCGGCGTGCAGGACGGCGAGCAGCGATGAAACAGCCAACCACGCTCCCGTCACGGCTCCATTTTACGCGCGATCGCGGGGCGACAGGGGCCCAGAGCGGTCCCCGGGTCGGTTTTGGCTGGCCCCCGGTGGCAGGTTTGGGGCTACTGGATGCGGAAGGCGAAGAGCTGGACCAGGGCGTGGTCGTCCTCGATGCGGCGGGCAAGCTGGTAGGTAAATTCGAACGGGATGCGCCACATCGCCATCGCCAAGGTCACGGCGGTGCCGCCCGCCGCGTGTCCGGGGCCGCCGCGGGCATCGGTGGCCGCGCTGCCGAACAGCTCGAAATCGATCTGCCGCAGGAAGGACGACGGGAGCAGCCACAACGTTGACGCCGACCCGCGGTCGATGATCAGCGGGTAGCGGTAGGCCGCCTCCGCGATGAAGATGCGGTCGGTGGCGATCGGGTAGTCCTCGTAGCCCCGCAGCGGCTCGACGAAGGTGATCCCGGGCAGCGAAGCGATCGTCACCTCGCGCGGGACCGGCAGATCGGGGCGGCGCAGCGCCGAGAAGCCGCCGCCGACCTGCAGCCAGCGTTGGTCCGGCGGCAATCCGAAGAGATCGCGTCCGACCAGGTGCAGCGTGAACGTGTGCCGGCGAGACAGCGGCAGCGGGGTCACGCCCACGAGGCCGAGACGAGCGTCGGTCAGCATGGCCTCCGCCGAGTTCCAGGCGCCCGGGTAGACGCTCAGAGAAGGACTGGCGATCAACGCCCGCCGTATGCCGGAGTAGGGCGTGCTCTCGATCCCTGCGTACTGGGCCTGCACGAACGGGCCGGCCGAGCGGCGGTGCTGCACGCTCAGCGTCGGCTCGGCGGGCTGATCGTCGTCGATGACGTGGAAGCCCGCCGCGGCCGGCGCGCCGTAAAACTGGCGACCGACGAAGAGGTTGGCCTGCAGGAGCGTCTTTTCCAGCACGAACGGCGCCGGGCTGAGCGTCGGTTGCGTGAGCGGTGACGAAGGCGGGGGCAAGGTGTCGTGGTAGCGCAACGCCAGCGCGTCGACGACGATGGAGAACGGCGCGAACAGCTCGTTGGCGTAGGCGGCGGAGCCGCCATAGCCGGGCCGATCGGCGCCCAGCTGCCAGAGCCCGTTCAACGCCCAGCGATGGAACTGCAGCCGGTCCGCGCCTCCGAGGCTCACCACCGCCAGCGTCCCCTGTCGCCCAGCGGCGACCAAATCGATCGCGTGCGTCTGCAGGTCGACCAGATGATCGGTCTGTTGGTAGGGGCCGTCGTTTACCACCTCGAACGGACTGTCGTCGATCGGGAGGGGCCAGACCGGCCAGACGGTGGCGGCGACGGGCGGCGGCGCGGGCGCTGCGACGGCGGGCGCGGACGACGGGATCGTCGCGAGGCTCACCTCTTGCTCGTCGAGCGTCCAGCGCCAGCCTTCGCGGTTGAGGAACCGCAGGCGCCCGCCGGCCACCTGCGGCTCGAATGCCAAGTAGGGGGCGTGCGTGATCTGGCGCGACTGTCCGCTGACGAGATCCGCCAGGTAAACCTGAAATCCATTTTCGCTCAGGTCGGAGCGCAGATAAACGACGTGCGTGGCGTCGGCCCAGGAGGCGTCGTGCACGGCCTCTCGCCCGTCGGTGACGTGGGCCAGCACGGCCCCGCTGTGGGCGTCGAAGATCCGGATCGAGAAGCTGGTCCCGTCGAACACCGTGGCCACGATCCGCTGCCCGTCGGGCGCATAGCGCGGCAGCGACACGAACGCGCCCGGCGGCTGCGCGGCGAGCACGCGCAAGCTCCCTGACGGAAGATCGAGCAGGACCAGGTTGTGGCGATCGCCGTCGGCGCGCGCGAACGCGTAGGTCTTCCCGTCGGGGCTGATCGAGCCGCCGCCGCCGTAGATGTCGCGGTTGACGACGGTCAGCTCTCCGGTCGCGACGTCGACGCGCACGAGCCGGCTCTTCTCGAAGGTGACCCCCTCGTCGAGCGCGGTGAAGTACACGTACCGCCCGTCGGCTGTGAAGCTGGGCGGTCCTGCGCTGTCGGCGCCCGCCGCCACCAGCGTGCGGGGCGGCGCCACGTCGATGAGGTTGCGATCGACGCGTACCCGCCCGTCGGGTCCCCGCACGACGATGCGCGGGGGCGTATCGTGACCCTGGACGATCAGCGCCTCGCTGCCGTCGGCGGCGCGTCCGTAGCGGGCCACCTCGCCGACCTTCTCGAGCATCCGCTGCTCCGGCGGCCGCGCCACCGTCGGGTGATGGCGCGCGACGTCCTCGGCGAACTCGGCGAACAGCGTCTCCAGGCTCTTGTCGTACGCCTGCCAGAACCGGAGGTTGATCCAGAGCGGAAAGAAGATCGACCGGGCCTGAACCGCGATCGTCTGCCAGAGCGGCCGCTCGCCGTAGCGCTGGGCGAGGAAGCGCACGAAGTGGCTGCCGACCAGGTAGTGGTTGCCCATGAAGGCGTCGCGGTTGAACTCGGAGAGATCGCCTCCCTGGATCCGTCGGCCCGCCACCCCGGCGGCGAAGGCGCCGTGCCACAACGGCCAGGCCAGCCGTCCGACGCCGGGCTGCAACGTCGTCTCGTAGTAGACGGCCAGCCCCTCGTCGAACCACCCGTCGAAGCCGATCTGGGGGGTGTACTGATCGCCGAAGACAGCGTCGACGGCGTAGGCCAAGCCTGCGACCTGTTGAAACTGCACGTAGTGGGTCAGTTCGTGGCAGGCGATGATGCCGGCGTCGGATGGAAGCCCCATCTCCAGCGTGAAGGCGTCGACCGTCTGGTAGGTCGGGACCACCGCGAACGGCGCATAGCCGAGAAAGATCGGGCTGGTGAAGGCGTTGTTGAACGTCAGATCGGGCAGGATGAGCGTCATCCGGCGGGCGCTGATGTTGTTGTGAATCAGCTGGCGCGTCTGGAGAGAGCGGGCGCACCCCTCGGCGTGCTGGGCGAACCGGATCGCTTCGTCGTGACGGTCGGCCGGGTAGTAGACGCTGAGGTTCGTCGTCTCGAAGCGCCGCATCGACTTTTGGGCCAGCGCGGTCGCCACATCCTGCGGCATGATCGGCTGCACCGACGCGATGCAGCCAGCGAGGGCAACGCAGCCAAGGACGACTGCCGCAATCGGCGCCGCCTCCTGCAAGACCCCGCGCCGAAGGCGGGTGGCCGACGCTGGGGCCATCGTCTCGCCAGCGTAAGCCGGAGGGCGTGTATGATGCAGGAAAATCGTCGCGGCCTGTCGGTGACCGACGGCCCGCGGACGTTGCTTGCTGCTTCGTTGGCACGTTGGGAGAACGAATGAAAGATCCGGCCCCCTCGAGGTGTCGCGGCGTTCGTGTCGTCTTCTTCTCTCGCGCGATCTGTTTCGCGGCGCTGCTGCTTGTCGGCTGCGGGGGGAGCGGCACCGGAGGTTCATCGACGGGCGGCTCGGGCGGCGGCGTGGGCGCGACCGGCGGCAGAGACTCGGGCGGTGCGACCGGCACAGGGGGCGTCGGTACAGGAGGCAGCGCAACCGGGGGCGGCAACGGCAGCGGCGGCAACCTCGGCACCGGAGGCACGATCGTCGTCGGCACCGGTGGAAGCAGCGGCGGCAGCGGGAACGGCGGCAAGGGTGGTGCCGCCGGCGTCGCCGGGAGCACTGGCAAGGGCGGTACCGTGGGGAGCGGCGGGAACTCCGGGGGCAACTCGGGGGCCGGCGGTCACGCCGGCAGCGGTGGCGCGAATCAAGGCGGCACCGGCGGTGGCAGCAGCGCGAGCCGCTGCGGGGCGCGTCCCGGGATGGTCTTCTGCGACGACTTCGAGGCCGACGCTCCCGGCGCGCCGCCCGCGCCCTGGACGACCACGGAGGGGACCGCCACCCAGGTCACGGTCGACGGCACCAACCCGGCGAACAGCGGCAGCAGATCTGTCCACGTTCAACCAGGCAGCAACGACTACGACACCTTCCTGGCGCTGCACGACACGGCGGTATTGCCCGTCTCGGGCGGGAAGCTCTATCTGCGCTTCTTCATCCGCCTCGCCCAGCCGATGACCGCGCAGCACAACACGTTCGTTCGCGCCGATCTCTACGCGGCGCAAGGGAACGGGAACAACCTGCTCTTCAGCGAAGACAATCAGATGATCATGGAATCGATCGGCGGCGACGGGCAGAGCGCCATGTCCAACAACTCGTACTACAGCGACGGGAACATGATCGGCACGCACTTCGACCAAGGGCAATGGGCCTGCGTCGAGCTCCTGCTCGATCACAACGCGCCCGCCATCGACGTCTGGGTCAACAGTGTGGAGGTCCCGGATCTCCATTCGACGGCCTGGAAGATCGACCCCTACGACTATCTGCGCTTCGGCTTCGAGAAGTACGCCGGCCCGGCTTCCGACCTCTGGTACGACGACATCGCGATCGGCACGCAGCCCATCGGCTGCAACTGAACAACTCCTCCCCCCAAAGGAGCTCCATGCGCAATCGACCCACGCGATCGACGATCGTTTCGTTTGGCGCTGGTGTGTCGTTGACGTTGGCAGCAACGGCGTTGCTCGCCGGAGCCTGCGGCGGCGGCTCGACCGGCACCACCGGTGGAACGGGCGGCGCACTCGCCACCGGCGGCACCACGAACACCGGCGGCACCACGAACACCGGCGGTGCGACGAACACAGGTGGCACTCCTGGAACAGGCGGCAAGGCAGGCACTTCTGGAACGGGGGGCGCCGCCGGTGCGCACGCGACCGGCGGTGCAGGCGGCGCGACCACCAGCTGTGCGTCGCCGGCGACCTACGACCAGACGGTTCTCTGCGATCAGCCGGTCGCCTACTGGGCGATGAAGGGGACGGGGTCGACGGAGCCCGATCTGGTGGCCAACAACACGGGCACGTACAAGGGCACCGCACCGACGGCGGCAGCTCTGCCGAACGGCGACGGTGCCGCCCACTTCAACGGTTCGACGGGCTACCTGACGATCCCATCGAACGCCGCCTTCTCGCTGCCGACGACGGGTAATCTGACATGGGAAGGCTGGATCAACGCCGACACGCTGCAGTTTCCCAAGGCCAGCAGCGACGGCTACATCGACTGGATGGGCAAGTGCGCCGACTACTCACCGACCTGCGAGTGGGAGGCGCGCATGTACAGCACGACCACCTCGGAAAGCCGCCCCAATCGAATGTCGGCCTACATCTTCAACAGCAGCGCCGGGCTCGGCTCCGCCGCCGACTGGCAGCCGGTCGACAACCTCATCAAGGTGAGCACCTGGTACCACGTCGTCGGTGAGTACACGACGCTCAGCCAACCATCCGACTGCACCGGCACGACGATGTATCCCGGTTCGATCAACGTGTGGGTCGACGGCGTGCAGTGGGATCACGCCCAGCACGGTCAGACCGGCTGCATGAGCCAGTACAGCGTCGTCCCCTCGGCCAAGACCAGTCCGCTCAACATCGGCACCATGGCCGGCGACACCTGGTTCCCCGGCGCCATCGGCAAGGTCGCCATCTATGACAAGCTGCTCACGCAGGCCCAGATCAACGCCCACTACAAAGCGATGACGGGCAAGAGCCCAACCGGCAGCTGCTCGGCAACCTGCAGCTTCTAGTCGGGCCAGCGGCTGGCGGAGGCTAGCGCGTCGCTACGCCGGTGACGCGCGCGACCCGTTCGGCGAGCGGACTGTCCGGGTGGGCGGCGATGAATCGCTCCGCCAGCGTTCGAGCCTGGGCGGTGCGACCGAGATGGTCGAGCGCCTCTATGCGCAGCGCCGTGGCCTCGGGGTGGAAGGTCCCCGCCCGGTAGCTGCCGTCGTATCGATTCAAGAGGGAGAGGGCGCGGTCGTCGGCGCCAGTCGTGACGGCGCTGCGGGCGGCGTCGACGAGGGCGATCTCGGCGCGAAGGTCGCTCGGCGTCGCGGCTGCGACCGCGCGGCGGTGCGCGCGGGTGGAGCTCGAGGTGGGGCGCTCGACAGTGCGCGCGGTTGGTGTGGGCGACAGCGCAGCTATTGGTTCTGGCGCGGCCGGCGCGGGTGCAAGGACCGTGGCCGGCACGGTGACGGCCGGCCTGCTCGTCGCGTGATGGCCGGCCGTCGAGCGGAGGCCGACGACGGCGCCGGTCACGGCCAGCGCGAGCACACCGACGGAGATGGCGGGCCAGGCGAAGGCCGGCGCGCCGGTCGCAGTCGTGGCCATGGCCGCGCCGGAGGACGACTTCACGGCGGCCGCGGTCATCGCGCTGGCGGCGATCGAGAGCCCCAGCGCCTGCTGCATCTTCCGCGTCAGCTCGACGGACGGCAGCTCGCGCGAGGCGGCATCGAGGACGCGCCGCTCGAGCTCGGTGGCACCGACGACGCGCAGCCGGGACGGGAGCCTGGAATCGGGAGGCGTCACGGTCACGCGGTTCCTTCGCGTCGCATCGTCAGCTCGAGACGGCCGACCACGACACGGAACTGCTCGCGGGCGCGGCGGAGGCGGGAAGCGACCGTGCCGAGTGGGATCTCCAGCGACGCCGCGATCTCGGGCGACGACAGCCCCTCGAGCTCGAACATCACGAACACCTCGGCGAGATCGGGATCGACCTTGGAAAGCGCCAGATCGCACAGCTGAACGGCGGCGCGTTCGTCGCTGGTGCTGCGGGCGTCGGCGACCCGCAGGTCCATGTCCTCCTCCAGCTGCCAGCGAACCGTCTTGCGTCCGAGCGAATGGGCGACGCGCATCGCGGTCCCTACCAGGAAGGCGCGCTCGCTGTCGGGGTTGATGTCGCCCAGGCGTTCGGCCGCGACCAGGAAAGTCTGTTGGGTCACGTCGGCGGCGGCGTCGGAGGAGAGGCCGCGGCGGCGCATCGTGCGCCAGACCATCACGTGATGGGCGACGAACATCCGTTCCAGGCGGGCCTGATCGGGTTCGGCACGCGGAGGCGTGGCGGCCTCCTGCCTCCCCCCGTCTGTGCGTTCAACCAGCCGCAATCTCCCCACCATCTGCACCCCAATTATGCCCGTGGGGGGGGCGGTTCGATCACGGAAAGCGCACCCCCAACCCCACGCCTGCCGCGATAGTAACAGCTGCGGTGTGGTGAAAGACGGTCGGCGTGAAGGAAAACGAATCCCGGATCAATGACGCACCAGCACCAAAACGCCCCGTCAGCTCGAAGCGCCGCCCCAACTCCATGGAGAGGAGGAGGGCGCCGCCGGCGGCTGCGAACGGGCGGGCCGCGGTCGCCTGCGAATAAGTGTGGGAGCCGGTGGCGCCGAGCCGGCCGTAGAGCGCGGTTCCGCAGGCGCGGGCTTCGAAGGGGGCGAGGTGCAGGCGCAACGCGCAGGCGTCCAGTGTGAGGGCGTCTAGCGTGAAGGCCGCCGTGCCGCCCGGCTCCAGCAGGCCGCTCGACCAGGCATGCGTTCCGGCGACGATGACAGCGGGTGACCAGAGCGCCTCGCGATCGAGCGCGGCGCTCAGGTAGACGCCGAGGCCCGGGAGCGCTCCGGGCGCCAGACCGAAGATCTCCTGAGCGGCGGCGCCGCCGCCGAAGCGCCTTTGGGTGTCGACCGGGGGCCCGGGGGGCGAGGCGACGACGGAGGGGTCGCGGTCCGCGGACGGAGAGGGCGGTGCCTCCCGTTCGGGCCTGGTTGAGGTTTCAGCCGATCGCGCGGGCGGCGACTGGCGGGCGGGGGCTGACTCCGGCGGGTTGCGCGTGGGCTCGTTCGCCGGAGTTGGCGGTGGCGTCGGAGCATTCTGTGGAGTGGAGGGGGGCAGGGCAGGTACGCCTGGGTGCCCGGCGGCGCCCAGCGCCGACGCCGACGCCGACGCCGACATCGGGTCGAGCGTGAGCGCGATGATGAGCGCGATGGCGTCGGTCGCATCGGCGCACGACGCGGCCGACAGGCGACGCGACCAGCTCTTGCCGTTGGGCTGGACGATCACCAGCTCGCCCAAGGCGCCCCCCCGGGGTGCGGGGATGATCGCCGCGCGGACCCTCGGCCCGACGGCCCCTTCATCATCGAAGTGGATCCGGCGCGAGCGAGCGGCGACGCGCGCGGCGAGCTCTTCGCGCGTCGTGCAATCGGGGAGGGCCTGGACCTCCAGATGCGCGGAGGTGGCCGCGGGCTCGATCGGGGCGGCTGCCGCGCGGATCACACTGAGCAGTAAGAGCGCACCGAGAAAAGAGCTGACGCGTGCCGTGCGCACCCTCTGCGATGTTAGCATCGGGGCATGCGGCCGGTTGCCTTGATCGCGCTGGCGATCTGCACACCGGCCTGCACCGCCGGCAAGACCGTCAGCCTGGGAGACACCTCACCCGTGCCGTACCACTTCGACGCGCCGGTGATGGTGGCGGAGCTGGCGTCTCCGTCTCGCACCGACAACCCGACGCTGACGGGCGATCTCCTGGAGATCTACTTCACGACCGACCGCGTGAGCGGCAACGGCGACGTCTGGTTCGCGACGCGCGTGACGCCAACGGCGCCGTTCGGGACACCGGCGCCGGTGTCCGCCGTGAACGGCGCTTCGTTCGAGACCAGCTCGGCGATCTCGACCGATGGTCTGACCCTGTGGTTCGGCTCCGATCGCGCGGGCGGCGTGGGGGCCAACGATATCTGGGTCACCCAGCGGGCGACGCGCGCGGCGGCCTGGTCGACGCCGGTGAACGTGGTGGCGCTCAACTCGTCGGCCGACGACATCCCACGGCCGCCGGGCCAGCATGCGCTGGTGATGCCGGTGGCGTCGACGAAGGCGACGGCGATCGATCCGGCTTCGGGCGGCAACTACCAGACCTACCTGGCGACGCGGACCACGCCGGGCGCACCGTTTGAGGCGCCGGTGGCGATCCCGGAGCTCGACTACGCCGACCGTAGCACGGTCGACGGCTTCCTGGCCGACGACGGGCTGACGATGTTCTTCTCGTCGGCCCCGCTGGCGGAGCCGGCCGACGCGGCAGTGTCAGCAGCCGACGGTGGCAGGACTGCCGACGCTGGCGTCGCCAACTCGAATCTGTTTGTCACCCGGCGGCGATCGACCAGCGAGTCGTTCTCCGTCCCGCAGGCGCTTGACGATCTCAATACCTCCGCCGATGAGCGCGACCCGTGGCTCTCCCCTGACGGGACGACGCTCTACTTCACCTCCGACCGCAGCGGCGTGCTCAGCATCTACACCGCGCAGGTCAAGCCGCGCTGAGGCTCTAGGTTCCGGGCGGCTGCCAGCCGGCCAGGACCACGGTCGGGGTGCGCATCATCGTCGCTTCGGAGGAGGTGATCTGCATCGATCCGGCGAGCCGTTTGCTCACGTCGATCGCCTTGCCGCTGGAATCGACGCTCTGGTACTCCCAGAAGCGGAGCGCCGAGGTGGCGGTGCCGCCGGTCAATTGCCAGCCAGCAGCCGTGATCTCGCTCGACATCTGGCAGTTGACGTAGGCGACGTGGCTGGCCGGGTAGACGCTGGCGTCGATTCGCGCCAGCACGCCACCCGTCAGGCCCGAGTCGGCGGTGATCTTCGAGTCGACGAAGACATAGCCGTAGGTCGAGGAGGGGTTGCGCGCCTGCACGACGGGCCCCGAGCGCCCGATGGTGCGGATCTCGCAGGTGTCGAAGTAGACGGCGCCCGTCCCCCAGACGAAGTCGACGTTCCCCTCGATGAGATCGTTGTGCGCGTAGATGCGGCCACTCCAGAGCAGCGTGTCCTGCAAGCTGATGATCGTCGCGTTGGTGACGACACACTTGTCGCAGCCCTCGAGCCGCAGTGCCTCGGCCTGCGAGCCCCCCTGCGGCGTCAGGTTGTGGATGGTGAGGTTGTTGACGGTCAGCCCGTTGGTGCTGTCGCCGCCGATGAGCGCGCGCCCCTTGGTGCTGGGGTTGAGGTTGTTGTTGTTCGTCCCTTCCAGGATGGTGCCGGACTCGCTGGCCCCCTGGATGCTCACGTTGCTCTTCGACTTGAAGTAGACGATCTCGTGGTAGGTGCCGTTCGCGAGGTTGACGGTGACGGCGGCTGTGTTGTTCGCCGGGACGAAGTCGAGCGCGCCTTGCAGCGAGCAGAACGGTGCCGAGCCGTCGAGCGCCACCCCGACCGTTGATTTGCCGGTCGGCGCGGCCCCGGCGGTGGTGAACCGCCAGGCCGTCGAGCCGGTGACCACGAACGCGGCTCCGGAGGAGTTCTTGATCGCCCCCGAAGCGACGTTGACGTAGTAGGTCTGGTTGTACGTGAGCGGCTTCGACGGCAGGTAGACGACCACCGTGTTACCGTCGATGTAGACGGGCTGCTGGATGTTGAAGGTCATCCCACCGTTGGTGCTGCTGAACGTGCTGGCGCCAACGTTGACGGACGCCACCGCGGTTCCGCTCGAATTGAAGACTTGAATGAGACCGCTGCCGATGCTCGGCGCCCCACCTGCGAAGGTGATGCGGAGTTGCGGATCGGAACAGACGTTGGTGCCGTTCACGGGCGGATAGACCGAGCTCGCGTTGCCCGGAGCGTTCCCGGTTCCGCCCGTTCCGGTGGTTCCACCGGTGGCGGTCGTGCCGCCAGTGCCGGTCGCTCCGCCCGTCGCGGGTGTCCCGCCAGTGCCTGGCTTGCCGGCCGATCCACCTTGCCCGCCAACGCCGGTCGTGCCGCCGGTTCCCGTTACGCCGCCTTTGCCGCCGGCTCCTGCCGAGCCGCCTGCGCCGCCGCCCCCAGTCGCGCCACCCGTTCCCGGCTTGCCGCCGCCGCCGGTGCCGCCGGTGGCAACACTGCCGCCAGTTCCAACCGCGCCGCCGCTCGCGTTCCCGCCCGTCGCGGAGACACCGCCGCTGCCGTTCGAGCCGCCATCCCCTTGGGCGCTCGTACCGCCGGTGGCGTTGCCGCCCCCGCTGCCGGAGCTGCCCGCGTCGTTGGCGGTCTCGCTGTTGGCGCAGGCCGCGAGCACGATGGTGGTGAAGGCGATCAACGTGAGTCGGAGGTTCTTCATTGGGGGCCTGCTCCTGCCTGGACGGCGGCCTGAATGCCGGACGCCGCGTCCGGGGTGTACGAATAGGTCGGCGAGAAGCCGGTCCCGTTCGCGGTGGTGGTGCCGCTGGTGTTGGTGAAGATGTTGTTCTTGGCCAGCATGTCGCCGTTGGAGTCGGGCTGCAGCGGTGCCTTCACGCCGCTGTAGACGTTGCTCTCGACCAGGAGGTGCGTGCCGTCGCCGGCGTTGGTGCAATAGCTGTCGCCGGCCGCCGTGAAGAGGTTATTGAAGAGGTGGATCTTGCCGGCCCGCGAGCGCGGCATCCGTTGGTTGACGTTATCGGCCCACCAGTCGTGGTGCCAGGTGACGTTCAGGTGGCCGACGTCGATCGAGAGTCCGTCGGAAGCGCCGATCAGGTTGGAGAACCGGTGCCCCTCGGACCCGGTCGAGTCGTTGCCGCTGTTGTCGCTGCGCGAGGTGTAGTGGAACTTCGTCCACGAGACGGTCACGAAGTCGGAGCCGTTGGTGATGTCGAGGTTCCCGTCGGTGCCATCGGAGATGTCGCAGTGGTCGAACCAGAGATGGTGCGAGGCGCTGTTGACCGTCACCGCGTCGTTGCCCGACGAGCAGCCGACGGATGAGTCGTAGTCCGGATCGAGCGCGCAGTTGCCGACGCCGTACCCGACGATCTTGACGTTGCGGATGATGACGTTCGACGATCCGCTGAGGCCGAGGTGACCGTGAATCTCGGCGCCGCACAGACCGACGATGGTCTTGTTCGAGCCGACGCTGATCTTGCCGGCGGAGAGCACGCCCTTGACGTAGATGACGGCGGCGCCGGTTCCGCCGGCCGCCGAGGCGAGCGCCGATTCGGTCGTCACCGTCTGCGGCGTGGCGTTTCCACCGCCGGTCGTCGTGGTAACGCCCATGCCCGAGACGGCGGCCCACCCGACGAGTGCGCTCGCAGCCGGCGGCGTCGAGCAGCTCGAGGTGGCTCCGCCGGCGCCGCCCGTACCGCTGTGTCCCGCGGCCCCTGCGCCCGCTGCGCCACTTTTGCCGGCGACCCCTGTCGCACCGGCCGCTCCGCCTGTCCCTGTCGATCCACCCTTGCCGCCGGTGCCGACAGCCCCTCCTGTGCCGACCGTGCCGCCGGTCTGGGTGGCCCCACCGGTGCCTGTCGATCCACTCTTGCCACCGGTGCCACCGGTGCTGGTGGCGCCGCCGGTGCCGACAGTCCCGCCCGTGTTGGTGATCCCGCCGGTGCCCGTCGAGCCACCATTGCCACCATTGCCACCTTTGCCGCCGCTGTTGGTGGTCCCTCCGGTCCCCGTTGCGCCGCCGCTACCGCCCGCGTCCACGTTCACCTCCGCGCCTTGACAGGCGCAAGCGAGCAAAAAGGCGAGCAAGGTCGCGCGGATGGGGTGACGCACGGGGGACCTCCGGTCAGGGCGCGGAATAGCGCCCGCCTCCTCAATGCCGGTCCGGCCCTGCGTCGATCACGAAATCGGGCCGCGCCACGCGAAACCGTCCGGGTGTCGATTTCGTGATCTACACGGGCGGGAACTCTCCGACGGTCACCCTCGATGGGTACAGCGGCTCGTACATCAACAGCGTCACGCTCGACAACGTCGTCTTCGACCCGACGCCGAAGCTGGCGGCGTCGTACACCAACGTGACGCTCGGTCCTGGCAACGTGAGCTTCACGCCGTCGGGGACGGGCGTGACCGTCACCAACAAGATCTCGGGCTCGTCGACCCCGAACCCCTGCACCAATAAATGGGTGACGTTCTAGCGCCGACCCGCCCGGGTCATTCACCGGCCGGCGCGAAGGTAAACGGATAGGAGACCATCGCCAGTCCGCCGCGGTCTGGCGCGGGAAAACTCCAGCGCTTGACGGCGTTGACGACGCACGCCTCGACCGACACCTCCCGCAACGTCGAGCTCTGGACGACCGCGGCCAGCACCTGTCCGGTCGGCGCGATGGTGAACTGGGTGACGAGGCGCCCCTCCAGCGTCGGACGGCGCCCCAGCGCCTGCTGATAGCAGTACTTCACCTCGTTGAGATGCCGGCGGACCACGCGCCGGATGATCTCCTTGTCCAGCGTGCCTCGCACGCTCGCGTCGCCGATGCTCGGATCTGGAACGCGCGGCTGGTGCGCGTGCAGCGTACCAACCCCGGTGCCGTAGCCGGGGCCCGAGCCTGGACCGTGGCCGAAGCGTCCGATCGTGCCGAGGGGACCTCCGCCTCCGATCATCCCTTCGTGTTCGCCGGCCGCGCCGGCCCCCGTTCCGGTCGTTCCCAGCCCGCCCGGACCGTAGGCGGCGCCAGGATTGGCGGCGATCAGATTGCCGACGACGCTCTCGGCGTCGGCGCCCATCGCGGGCCCGTCGTCGAGCACCGCCGCCAGCGCGCTTTCGCGCGGGCCGTCGAACATGGAGAGGAGGCTGTTCTGACGGATGCGCGCTGAAAGGGCGCGCACGTCCTCGGGGCGCGCGGACCCCTGGATCGCCAGCCGACGATTGGTGTCGCGCGATCGTTTGTCTCCGGCCTGCCCCGACGGTTTCGGCGCCGCCGGCGAGCCAGCGCCGCCTGCCGTCTTCTGCAGGTCGCGCGCATGATCGATCTCGGGCGCCGTCACCTCCAGTGGGACGGTCACCAGGCGCGCCATCCGTCCGGAGGCGTCGAGCGTGTCGAGTGAAAGCGCGCGCGGATCGGACGGAATGAGATGCGCGATCGCCAGGAGGAGGCCGAGCAGGATCGCCACCGCGAGCGGGTACTTCACGCCGGCGCGCCAGCCCGCCGGCAGCCAGGGTCGGGGGAGCGTCGCTGCCGGCTCCGCAGGTTGAAGGTCGAACGTCATTTCGCCGCAGGGGATGTGCAGGTGGCTACCCGGCGGCAGTATCAGGGGTGCCTCGGCACGGCCGAGATCGGGGACCAGCGGCAACGCCTGCAGCTCCGTCTGCAGAACCGCCCGCATTCCGGAGGTCAGGTTGAGAACGAACCCGCCGGGCGCCGGTTCGACGAGCAGATGACGACGCGGCGCCAGGGGGTCGCTCATCTCGGGGAGCCAGGCCGGGTTCACCGGCGCGTCGGCGCCCGGCGCGTTCCCGATGGCGAAGGTTCGCGGCTGGTCGCTGCGCAGCAGGCGACTCGCCAGAGTGATGTCGCGGAAGCGGGCCGAGACGAGCAGCGCCGGCGCGGCGAGGCGGAGCGGCGCTGTGACGACTGGCGTGATGGCCAGCGCGTCGAGATCGAACGGCGGGTCACTGCCGGCGAGCGGGACGGGCGGTTGCGGTGGTGGGACGGGTGACTGGCGATGCGAGCGGCGTTGATTAACTGGGTGCATGGCGGCCTCCTGGATCGAAGGACACGCCCTGGGCGCCGCAGTTCCGTGAGAACTTTCGGCGCGGACCGTTGTCGCTGTCGTTGTCGCCGTTCCGGGTCGCCGTTGCTGTCGCGGCTACTGAAAGTTTTGCACGGCCGTGATCTGACCGTTCACGGTGGCCATCCCGCAGGCGACCAGCGTGTAGCTGGTGTTGGTCATGTTGATGAAGTGCCCGTACATCTCGAAGCAGCTTCCGTTGCAGGGATTGGTCGGCGGCGGGCCCTCGTCGAACATCTGCTGTAGGCAGCCGCTCACGACCGAGGTCTCAGATGGCCAGCCGGGGCACTCGTCCTGCGCGTAGCCCTCGGGCGAGCAGATCCTCGCGATGAACCCGGCGTGTGCGCTGTGCGAGGGATCGTAGGCGGCGTCCTGGTCGGCGCAGGCCTCGCCCGCCGTCCAGCGGGTGAGCGGCGGAAGGCAGACGCAGGTGCGGAACTGGTTCACCCGCGCGACGCAGTCGGCGTAGTAGTCACCGGTGTTGGGCGCCGTCGGCATGCAGGCGTAATCGGGTGTGCAACCGCTTCCACCCGAGCCACCTTGCCCCGTTTGCGCGCTCCCCCCGCCGCTTCCGCTACCGTTCAGGGGGCCAGGCAGCGCGTTGCACGCCAGCCCGACGAGCCCGAACAGTCCCACGCACAGCCAACCCTTCGACCCCTGCACCGATCGAGGCTAGCACGCCTTCTGGACTACCCCGGGTTCCCGGAGCCGTCGCAGGTGTAGTACTGCTTGTAGGTCGAGTCGGCGCCGGTGACGTTGCCCTTATAGGCACAGGTCGGTCGGCAGCAGTCCTGCATCGTCGTCGTGGTGTAGCCGGAGGAGAAGCCTTTGCTCGAAGCCGAGCTCATGTCGATCGCTGTCGGATCCGCTGCCGGCAGACTCTGTGAGTTGAGCTTGCAGCCGGTGACGCGCGTGAGGTTTGCCGGGCACTCGATTCGCTTGGCCATCACGTTCCAGTTGAGGTGATAGAGGTTCTGCGGTTGGCTCGTCTCCTCGCAGGAGACCTGCGTCGAGCTTTGCACCGCCGAATTGCTCGCTGTGATCATCTCGCAGTCGCTGGCAATGGCGCTCTGGCAGGACATGGTGGCGATGGACGAGGAGCTGAGCGCCCCCCCGGTGCCGGCGCACTGGCTGACGTTCTGCGCGCGGATGCCGCCGTTGTTCGGCTGACCGATCGTCGGGTAGGCGGTGTACTGCTTGCTGCAGCCGGCGGTGTTGGCCCCCTCGCCGCCGCTCCCCATGTAGATGTCGAAGTTCTTGCCGCCCCCGGCGCCGGTGTTGAACGCCTGGACGATCATCGGTTTAGGCGTCGCCACGCCGGTCACGGCATCGCGCGGTGAGGTGAAGACCAGCTGGTAGCACTGGCAACAGGCGTTGCTGCCGGACTCGGTGTCGAGCCCACCCGAGTCCTTGTCGTGGCCGACGACACCGTAGACGAACTGCGGGTTCGTCGGCGAGGCGAAGTCGTCCGTCTCGGCGACCTTGAGCTCCGGGCTGAAGACCATGTCCCGCGTGCACATGAAGGCGGGCCCGCCGTTGCAGCCGCTCCCCACCGTGTCGCCCGTGTTCGGTCCGTTGATCTTGTAGTTCGGGCAGGCGCCGCACGAGCCGCCACAGTCGACCCCGGTCTCGCTGCCGTTCTGCATGTTGTCCATGCAGGACGAGGTGCCCGAGCCGCCCGTTCCGGTGGTCCCGCCGGTCGCCGCGCCGCCGGTGCCGCTCGTGCCCGCTGCGCCGCCGGTGCCGCTGCTTCCGCCTTTGGCGCCACCTGTGCCACTGCCGGACGCGCCCGACGTGCCGCCGGTCGCGCCGCCGGTGCCCGTGCCGCCGGTTCCGCCTTTGGCGCCGCCGGTGCCCGTGCCGCCGGTGCCCGTGCCGCCGGTTCCGCCTTTGGCGCCGCCGGTGCCCGTGCCGCCGGTGCCCGTGCCGCCGGTCCCGGTGCCGCCCGTTCCGGTGCTTCCGCCGGTGCTGGTGCCGCCTGTCCCGCCGCCACTTTGGCCACCCGTGGCGCCCGTCACGCTGTCACTGGCGGCGCATCCACAGACGCTCACCGCGAACAGAATCGTTGCCGTGAAACCAACTAAGCGAATCCGATTTTCCATGAACTACACCTCAAAAAGCTGTAACGAGGGGGGGCGTCCTCAGTCTAGGCATATTCCGCCGAGGGGGCCAAGCTGGATCACCCGGGTCGGTTGACGCTGTGGGACGATGACGACGCGCCTGCTCAGGGTTGAGCAGGACAGATCGTCGGCGAGCTGGTGGTCACGCAGGTCCAGTGCGTGCGAGGTCCATCGGTGACGCCATGCAGAGGCTCCTGGCAACAGAGCTCGCCGGTGCCGCAAGCAGGAACGCACTGGCTCCCGTCCGCGCCGCTGCCGCCGCCCTGTCCGCCTGAGCCGATCGTGCTTCCACCCGTGCCCCCACCCCCACCGCCCGCTCCTGACTTCCCACCGCTCGCGCCAGTCGAACCGCCACCACCGGCGCCGCTTCCACCCGTCGCATGACCGCCGGTGCCGGCGCCGTTTCCACCCGTCGCATGACCGCCGGTGCCGGCGCCGTTTCCACCCGTCGCATGACCGCCGGTGCCGGCTCCGCTTCCGCCGGCTGCGCTCCCACCGGTTGCGCTCCCGCCGGTTGCGCTCCCGCCGGTCGCGCTTCCGCCCGCGCCGTTCGCGCCTCCGCTGGCGCTGGCGCCGCCAGTTCCCGACTGACCCGCCAGGGCGCCTCCGCTACCGCCGCCTTTGCCTGTCGTGCCGCCGCCGCCGTCCGTGGCGGTCGAGGTGACGGAGCCGCAGCCGACGAGGAGCGCGCCGGCGGCCCACGACATGACGAAGACGCCGACGATGCGAGCAACACTGCGAACGGTGATCATTCGGAAAGCGTACCAACAGCCGCGGATTTTTCCGAGCCAGGTCGGTCGCCGAAACGGGGCAGATGTAGGTCTCACATTTTCGACGGGAACGGGCCTCAGATCCTGAGCCGTTTTCTCGGGGTGAGAAGACCCTTGGGAGAGGCCCAATGTCACTCCGTCCCAGACTGCTCCTCGCTATCTCTCTCGCTCCCTTGGCCGGCGCGCTCGGCGCCGGATCTTTCGCCTGCGGCACGAATCAGGGACCGATGATCACCGGCAGTGGTGGCGCGACCGCCACTGGTGGCGGCAATGGCAGTGGTGGATCCTCCGGCGGGCGCGGCTCGGGAACAGGCGGCGCCGCAACTGGCGGGAGCGCGGGAGCCGGGACGGGGGGCGGCGCGGCAGGCGCGAGCGGCATCGCGGGGAGCGCAGGCTCCGGCGGGCAGGGTGGCAGGGGTGGAGCAGCGGGCGCCGCACCCGGCAACCCTTGCGCGACGATCGATGCGACGTTACCCGCGGAGCCGACGCTTCCGCCGGCTTGCGCGACGCTCACCGCGAGCTTCGCCATCGTGACCGGCACGCCGCCGAGCGAGTCGAGTCTCGACACCTCCCGCATCCAAACCGCGCTCTCCGGCTGCGCGTCGGGGCAGGCGGTGCGACTCACGACGGTTGGATCCGACAACGGCTTCATCACCGGCCCGCTCACGCTCCCCTCCGGCGTCTCGCTCTGGGTGGACAGCGGCGTCACGTTGTTCGGCACGCGCGATCCCCTTGTCTACGGTCAGGCGACCGCGCTCATCTCGGTGCGGGGCGCCAACTCCGGCATCGTGGGGACCGGGGCGATCGACGGGCAGGGGGGCGAGCCTCAGATCGGTAGCACGATGTCGTCGTGGGACGTCAACGGTGGCGGCGGCGACAGCCCGGCCCTCATCCAGGTGCTGGGCGCGACGAACTTCACCCTCTACAAGATCACGCTGCACAACGCGCCCAAGTTCCACGTCAAGCTCGGCGCGGCGGGGTTCGTCGTCTGGGGGATCACCATCAAGACGCCGTCGACGACCACCAACAGCGTGGGCACCAAGCTCAGCCCGTCGAGCGCGCACAATACCGATGGCGTCGATCCCGGCGAGGCCGCCAGCAACGGGTTCATCGTCTACAACCAGATCAGCGTCGGTGACGACCACATCGCGATCAAGGGCGGGACCAGCGTCAAGAACCTCACCATCGCGCACAATCACTTCGAGGCGGGGCACGGCATGTCGATCGGCAGCGAGACCAACGGCGGCGTCTCGGACGTCACCGTCTGCGATCTCTCGATCGACGGCACCAACACCGGCCTTTCGGGCGGCAGCGCGAACGGCATCCGGATCAAGTCGGATCCGAGCCGCGGGGGCCTCGTACAGAACATCTTCTACGGTGACGTCTGCGTCCGTGGGCTGACCAACCCTATCATCCTGACGCCGATGTACTCGAGCGCCACCGGGACCGAGTATCCGCACTACACGGGGATCACGATCCAAAACTTCCGCTCGATGAGCACGTCGACGACGCCGAAGGTGACGCTGCTCGGCTACGATGCCACGCACATGCTCGGGCTGACGCTCGACAACGTGGTGGTCGACGACATCGCCCCGGGGAACATCTCGGCGTCCTTTGCCGACATCACCCTCGGTCCCGGCAGCGTAAACTTCACCCCTTCCGGCTCGAGCGTCACCGTGAGCAACAAAGTCACCGGCTCGTCGACGCCCAACGCCTGTACGAACAAGTGGGTGACTTTCTAGCGCACCCGTCGCACCGGACGCGCCAGATTGGCGCGGTTTGACAGAGATGTCGGCGTCCCGCGCGCGCAGACCCCGACTTTGCGGGGCATCCCCGCTGCGTGTGGTGGCCCCCGCATTGCTGATCCTCAGCTAGGGGTTACGCCACGACGATGAGGAACAAAGTCCTGGCCACGGTCGCGGTGGTGCTTGCCGTCGGCTCAACCGTGGCGGTGCCTTCGCGCGTGCTGGCCGCCGTTCCCACGCCCGCCGCTGATCGCGCGCGGCCCCGCGGTGGCAGTGCCTGCACCAAGCTTCCGGCGGGAAAACGGATCGTGAAGCTGAACCTCAAACCCGAGACAGAGATCGCCGATCTGGTCGCCTGGATCTCGTCGATCACCTGCAAGCAGTTCGTGCTCCCCGACGTTCCTGCCAGCCACGCCAAAGTGACGATCGTTGCGCCGAGCCTGATCACCTCCGGCGAGGCCTACCGCCTGTTCCTCGACGCTCTCGACTCCGTCGGGTTGACGGTCTACCCGTCCGGCCAGTTCTTCCGCATCATCGAAAGCGGCAAGGCCAAGACTTATCCGATCCCGGTCATCGGGTACGGCGGTCGCGCACCGCTCCCAGGCTGAGCTTGGCGGACGGGGCCGGCGCGTCAGCCGGGCAGGGCGTCAGCGGGTCAAGATCGTATAGAAGACCACGACCATCGCGATGAGCCCGCCGCCGGCCACGATGGCGGCCCCGAGCTCGATGAGGCGGCCCCTTCTGGCGCGGTTCCAGGCGATCGTTTCTGATTCCGACACTGGCAAACTCCTCGCCTCTTGTCTCGGCGGGTCAGGCGCCGGCCTTGAGCGGGCGGCACCAATGAAAAAGCCCCGGGAAATTGCTCCCCCGGGGCTTAGGCCGCGATCCGGGAGACCCGGACCAGCGGAATGAACTACTCGGCCTTCTTCTCTTCCTTCTTGTCTTCCTTCTTGGACTTCTTGGCCTTCTTCTCCTTCTTGGCCGGCGCGTCAGCGGCCGGGGCGTCCTCGGCCTTGGCAACGGTCCAGCTGGCGGGGAGAAGAACGGCGAGAGCGAGGAAAACGACGCGGGTGAGCTTCATTGGTATCTCCTTGATTCGTTTTTGGACGTGAAAATCGTCCGGAGTGAGCCGAAGGTGGAAGCAGAGGTCGTGCCAGGTGCGTCACCCATTCCCGAGCATCTGAGATCCGCTGAACTCGCGGAGATTTCGGGCGCCTGAACGCCGGCCAAGACCGGGTGTGTGGCGATCTTGTCCACACGCCGTGAGCTTGTGTAGAACTTCACCCCACCGGCGACGCTTCGGTCGCCTGGTCGCCCGCCAGGAACTCGTTCGTCGCCGGGTCGGCGCGCAGCAGGTTGGCGAAGAGCCAGACGAACGCGACGAAGAGCAGCAGCGTCGAGTCCTGAAAGTGCCGATCGAGATCCGGATCGAGCGAAGCCCAGTAGCCGCCGATGCAGAGCGCCAGGAGCGGCGCGGCGACGCGCTGGAACGGGACGACCAGAGGGATGCTCTTGGTCGCCGTCGCGTCTGGCTCGGTCGCCGGGACCGGCCTGGCGACGCCGGCGTCGGCGAGCAGCGCCAACAGGAAGATGAAGTGGCTGTAGTAGTTCGACGGGTTGGAGATCACCAGCACGAGCGGCATTGCCAGGATCATCGCCTGATGGAGCGGGCGGCGGCGCGCCAACAGCGCGACGCAGGCGATGCAGAGGATCTCGCAGCCGATGAAGATGGCCATCCGCGCCTGGAACACGGCACCGGACATGCTGTCCGCGCCGGCGATCAGCGCGCGCAGGCTGATCTCGTTCACGCCGACGTCGCGGTTGAGAAGCGTGACCTTGTGGAACCAGCTGACCCAGGCGCTCGGCGAGTAGAGGACGGTGGTGAGCCCGACCATGAAGACGATGCAGCCGGCTGCGCTGAGGAGCACCTGCACTGTCGCACGCTGCTCCGTGAGCCAAAGCCGCAACGCCGGCCGTTTGCGGTGCTTGATCCACTGCTCGGCGAAGGCCCAGAGCGCCGGCAGCGCTACCCCGAGCAGCGCCACCACCGGGAAGGCCCGTATGAGCGCCGAGAGCGCCAGACAGATCCCCGCCGCCGTCCAGCGCTCGCGCTTGAGCGCGGCCGCGCCGAATCCCAGCAGCGCCAGCCAGTCGTGCCGCAGGGTCGCGCCGGTCCAGTTGGTGCCGAACATGTAGAGGTCGTTCGCGCCGAACACGGTCATCGCCAGCAACATCGGCCAGAGGCCAAACGCCCGCCAGAGCGCGACCGCCATCAACAACAACAGGAGGCCGTCGACGAGGCCGGTGGTGACCAACAGCCCCTCGGACGCGGGGGCGTGCGCCATGAGCAGGCGGCCGAAGAAGACCCAGACGGGGGTGGCGTTCGCACCGTGATCGGTCAGCGTGGAAAGGTATTCTGGCCCCATGACATTCTGGAAGAAGTTCATGTCTTTCTTGAACTCTATCCAGCGCTCTTCGCTGAACCGATCGCGCACGGAGCGAATCTCGTCCTCGATCTCGTGGACGCGTCGGATCCGGTGGTCGCCGAGGCCACGCAGCTCCTGCATCCCCAGCGAGTCGAGCGAGCCCCCCCGGTGGTCCTCGGCGTAGGCGAGCACGCTGGCGGTGTAGACGCCGTCATAGCCCAGTTCCTTGAAGTACTTGGCGAACGGCTGGTAGACGCGCAGATCGTTGGTGTGAACGAACTCGGGGCGGTTGTGCTCGTGGTTCCAGAACTGCGGACGGCCGAGGTTGTAGAAGGCCAAGAAGGCCATGATGGCGCTGGTGGCGAGCGCCGCAGTGACGACCGAGCGGCGCGCCGGCCAGCGCCTGCCCGGGATGGCGGCCCGCGCCGCCGCGAGGAGCGCGATGGCGGCGGCCGCCGCGCGGACGAACGCCACCTCGCGGTTCACGAGCGGCCATCCGGTGTAGATGGCGTCGACGACAAAGCCGATCGCGATCAGCGGGAGGAGCGCCGCCAGAGCGACCACCCAGCGCCGCGACCGCAGCTGGGTGACCGCCAAAAATAGGCCGAACGCCGCAATCAGGTAGAGGAGCGCCGACCGGATCGCGGCAGCTTGGTTCTGGCCGGCCATTCGATGCAGCAGCGGCGGCATCACGGACGGGGGGTGCTCGAAGAGCTGCAGCTCCGCGACTGAGTAGGCCGAGTCGCCGCCGCGAACGGTGAGGCGAACCCAGCGCCCGCGCGCCGAGAGCTGGTCGGTCCAGCGCTGGCGCATCCCGGGCTCCGGGCGCGGCTCGGCGGTCCAGAGCGGAACGAAATTGGAACGGTCTTCCGAGATCGACAGGACGTACTCGTCATTGTTGTCCCCCTGGAGGTAGCCGGCGGAGATGGGGACGCTGCGGCCGAGGTCGAACTCCGCATAGGCTTTCTGTGAGCTGAACAGCGCGGCGACCGAGCTGTTCCATTCATCCCCCTCGAAAGCGCCGAGGCCGTCGGTGATCGCGCGGGCGTTGGAAACTCCCGATGAGGACGATGGGCGACGCCCCGCGAGCAGGTTGTCGTCGGCCATCGCCAGGCGTGCGGCGCTCGTCGCCAGCAGTGCGGCGGTGAGACCAAGGAGGAGTTGGGCGATCCGCGGGCGGGGCCAGCGGTGTCGGGGCGAATGTACGAGAATGTGGGTGATCGTCATCGGGGGCGGTCCTCGTTGCACAGCCGACTGGCTCGGCGCGCGGCGCCACTCTACCCCAGAGCGCCGTCGCGGTTGCGTCCCTCCGAGGGCAGGCGCCAGAGCTAGGCGACCGCCAGGCCGGAGCCAAGAAAATTTGCAGCAGCGCACGACAGGCGTGCTAATTTTTCGGGTGACTCCTTCGTCTCCGTCCTCGTGGACGCCGCCGGCAACTGGGCCGGGACGGCCTTCGGTGACCGGAATGTTAGAGGGTTCTGCAGACGGCAGCTCCGTCGGTCACTGAAGCAAACGAGGAAGAAATGGGAACGAGACTCTACGTTGGAAATCTGTCCTACAGCATCACCGAGCTGGACCTGCGCGAGCTGTTTGCGGGCCTCGGCACCGTCACGGACGCCAAGATCATCACCGATCGTGAGACCGGCCGCCCCCGCGGTTTCGGCTTCATCGAGATGGCGACCGAGGAGGAGGCGCGCAAGGCCATTGAGGAGCTGAACGGCCGCGACGTCCAGGGACGCCAGGTCGCCGTCAAGGAAGCCGAGGATCGGCGCGGCGGCGGTGGTGGCGGCGGTGGCGGTGGATACGGCGGCGGTGGCGGCGGTGGCCGCGGCGGCGGCGGCGGTGGATACGGCGGCGGTGGCGGCGGCGGTGGCCGCGGCGGCGGCGGTGGCGGGCGTGGCGGCGGTGGCGGGCGTGGCGGCGGTGGTCAGCGCTGGTAGCCCGAGCTTAGAGCCGCGCGACATTTCGCGCGGGCTACAGGTTCCAAGGTTCAAGAGAGAGCCCGCCCCCAAAAAGGCGGGCTTTTCTCTTTCTGGAGCCATGATTTCTGGAGGCCACGACTGGAGATGCCGGAGACGCTGCTCCTCTACACAGACTTCGTCTGCCCGTTCTGCTTCATCGCGGAACAGAGCACGGTGCCGCGGCTGCTCGCCGAGTTCGAGCTCACGCTCGACTGGCACGGGTTCGAGCTGCACCCGAACACGCCGCGCGGTGGTCTGTCGCTCTCGAGGTTGTTCCCCGGTGTGCCGCTCCCTGCGCTGCACGAGCGGACCCGCCAGTTCGCCGCGCGGTTCGGCGTCACGAATTTCAACCCACCCGACGACCTGCGCAACACCCGTCGTGCGCTGGCGATCGCGGAGCTCGCGCGCGACCGGGGCTGCCTGGAACCGTTCCGTGCCGCGGCCTTCGAGGCACATTGGAGGCTGGGGAAGAACCTGGAAGACGACGGTGATCTGGGCGCGATCGCTGTCGCGTCGGGGCTGTTACGGGACGAGGCGCTCCGCGCAGCGGACGATTCAGCGAACCTGGCGCGCGTCGATCAAAGGCAGGACGAGGCACGGGAGAGCGGCGTCACCGGAATCCCAACGTTCATCATCGCCGGCGAGGAGATCGTCGGCTGTCAGCCGTACGAGACCCTCGCCGCCGCCGCCGTGCGCCGCGGCGTGCGCCGCCGCTGACAGATCGTCGGTAGGTCTCGCGCCATCCGGAAATGCAATCGCCGGCGCGAGAGCGGGCAAGAAGCTGCCGCTGCGGTTGGGCCTTGCTTTCAACCCCCCCTGGGGCGGATTCTCAAATCCTTCGAACCCTGGAGGGCGCCGTGCGCGTGCCCAGTTGTTCCGGCTACCCCCCCAGTTGCCCGAGGAGATCGTTCATGAAGCCTCAATCGCGTTCGTTGTCTTCACTGCGGGGCCTCGGCGCCGCTCTCGCTTTGGTGGGCGCGCTCGTCGTGGCGCCCCGCGCCGCGCGCGCGCACATCAAGATGTCGGCCCCGGCGGACTGGATCACCACCAACTCCTTGGGCGATCCACAAAAGATCACCCCGTGCGGCGTCGATTCAACGACGACGTACACGGCCACGAATACCGTCACCACCTTCCACGTTGGCGACAAGGTGACGTTCAACTGGACGGAGACCGTCCCCCACGATGGCCACTTTCGGATCTCCCTGGCCGTCAATTCGCGCGACGAGCTGAAGGATCCCGCCGTTACCACCATGAACTCGGACGGGACAGCGGCCGCGGTCGCGATCTCGACGGCCTACCCAGTGCTGGCCGACAACCTGTTCCCCCACACGGCTGCCTCGGTTTCGGCCAACAAGGCCTACACCTACACGGTGACGATTCCCAACACCCCGTGCGCGAAGTGCACGCTGCAGCTCTTGCAGTTCATGGCCAACCACCCGCTCGACCCGTCCTACTTTTATCATCAGTGCGCTGACGTCACGATCCTCGGGGCCGGTGGCAGCGGTGGCAGCGGTGGCAGCGGTGTACCGACCGGCGGCACCGGCGGCAGGGGTGGCAGCGGTGGATCGACCGGCGGCACCAGCGGAAGCGGCGGCGCCGCCGGTAAGTCAGGTGGCACCGGCGGCGCGATCAGCGGAACCGGCGGAGCGATCACCGGCACCGGCGGCTCGACCACTGGCGCCGGCGGAGCGATCAGCGGCACCGGCGGAGCGGGGAGCGGAACTGGCGGCTCGACCACTGGCACCGGCGGAGCGGGGAGCGGAACTGGCGGAGCGACCACTGGCACCGGCGGTAACGTTGCCAGCGGCAGCGGTGGCAGCGCGGTGGGCAGCGGGGGTAGCGGAGCGATCGGCAGTGGTGGCACCGGCACCGGTACCGGCGGTGGCGCCGAGGGGGCCGGGTCGAGTGGGGGTTGCAGCTGTCAACTGGGCGGCGCAAACGTGGAGCTGACCGGACTCGGACTTTTGGGCGTTGCGCTCATCTGCGTCCGCCGGCACCGGCGCGCTCGCCGATGATGGGCGGCTGGCTCGAGACCCTCATTCGGATGACCATGGCCGTGGTGGCCTCGGGCCTCATCGGCTGGGATCGCCACCGCAGCGGCCAACCGGCCGGGCTGCGGACGCACATGCTGGTCGGCCTCGGCGCAGCGCTGATGGTGTCGATTCCGCTCGGCAGTGGAATGGCGGACGCGAGCCGCGCCGTTCAAGGGGTCGCGACCGGCATCGGGTTTCTTTGCGCGGGCGACATCCTTCATCAAGTCCGCGACGGCAACGAACGGGTCAAGGGACTGACCTCGGCTGCTTCGCTTTGGGTTACCGCCGCGATCGGGATGGTGGCGGCGGTCGGGGCTTGGCGGCACCTGATCATCGGAACGATCGGGACATTGCTGATCCTGATCGTGATGCATCCCGTGGAGCGGTATCTGGTGAAGAGTCACCTCTCGGTGCCCGAACCGGCGCCCGCGCCCGACGACGATCGATAAACGGTATGCTGGGCGAAAATGTCGCCCGCGTCGATCAAGCGCTGCTTCTGGGCCGGTGATGACCCGCAGATGATCGCCTACCACGACGAGGAGTGGGGCGTCCCGATCCACGACGATCGGCGCTGGTACGAAAAGCTCCTGCTCGACGGGGCGCAGGCCGGCCTGTCGTGGTCGACCATCCTGGGCAAGCGTGAGGGATACCGCAAAGCGTTCTCCGGATTCGACCCGGCCAAGATCGCGCGTTTCACCGAGAAGGACGTCACGCGCCTCATGGGCGACGCCGGGATCGTCCGCAACCGTCTCAAGATTCGCTCAGCCATCAGCAACGCGCGCGCTTTCCTGGCGTTGCAGGACGAGCACGGCTCGTTCGATGCCTGGATCTGGCGCTTCGTCGGCGGCAAGCCGATCCGCGGAAACGTCCGGGGGCGGGGCGACATCCTCGCGCGCACGCCGCTGTCAGATGCGCTATCGCGCGAGCTCTGTGGCCGCGGGTTCAACTTCGTCGGCTCGACGATCATCTACGCCTTCATGCAGGCGGGCGGGTTGGTCAACGATCACACGGTCCGCTGTTTCCGCCGGTCGCAAGTGGCTGCGCTCGCCTCTAAGAAGAGACGATGAGGTCGTTGAACCCGAGCGGGGACGGGCGGCGGGCGCCTAGTGCATCACTTTGGGCGACGAGCAGACACCGGCGGTGCAGACGGCCGCCTGGCAGTTCGGTACGGGCGCCGTACAGACGCTGATTGGCGCCGGGGGGCAGACCCCGGCGTAGAGCTGGATCATGTCGAAGTCAGCCGCGCCTGAGCCGAAATTCTCGTCCTTGATGACGATGTCGCCGGCGCCGGCGTCCATCGTGAACGACTTCGCGTACCAGCCCCAATTGCCGTCGGAGGCGACCGTCGCGACGAGATCGTTGTTGGGGTAGCCGGTCGTGTAGCCGGCGAGGCCCATCAGCCAGTGCTCCGAACCGGTGAGATTGCCGGCGGCGTCGGAGACCTGAATTCCCAGGAAGGGGATCGCGTCCGAGGTGCCACGGATCCAGGCGGTCGCACAGTAGGACGCGCCGCTGTTCACCGAGATGCCCGCGGCCGTGGAGACGCGGCCGCCCTGGGCGCTGATCGTCTCGTGCTGGAAAAGGTCGCAGGCGGAGTTTTCTGAGGAGAGCGAGATCGGCGCTCCGCTGGCGCGCCAGGCGCCGGTGCCGGACTCCCAGTTCTCGCTGAAGACGGTCGCCGTGTCGCAGGAGCTGGCGCAAACATTCCCGCAGGCGCCGCAGTTGTCGACGCTGCCGGTCAGGTCTTGTTCACAGCCGTTGGCGCCGTTGCCGTCGCAGTTCCCGAAGCCGCTCGCGCAGTTGGGCGAGCCGCAGACGCCACCGGTGCAGATCCCCGCGCCGTTGTCCAAGGCGCAAGAGGTCCCGTCCGGCGCGGCGGCTGTCTGGCAGCCGTTGAGCGGATCGCAGACGCCGACCGAGCAGGGCCCGGTGCTGCCACAGGACGGCGCCGCGCCCGGCGTGCAGACGCCCGCCTGGCAGGTCTCCGCACCGTTGCAGGCGTTGCCGTCCGAGCAGGAGGTGCCGTCCGGGGCCGTGGTCATTCCGCACGCGCCGGTCGACGGATCGCACATGCTGGCGACGTGGCAGGCGTCGGGCGCAGCGCAGCTGGTGCCGTTGCCCGGGCAGGAGCAGACGTCCGGCTGTCGCAGCGTCACGTGGCCGTGGCAATCGAGCTCCTGGGGATCGCAGTCGCTCGTCTTGTAGTTGCAGTGAGCTGGCGTCGGGCCGGTCGGTTTCGTGACGACCGGAACCGGGACGGGCGGATTGTAGATGGTGGGGCAGTTGTCCTTCCAGTCAGGGACGCCATCGCCGTCCTGATCGGCCGCCACGCGCTCGATGCGGAATATGATCGGCAGGATCTCGCCCTGGATGACCGGTGTGAAGTGCTTGAGGTCGACGTTCTGGATATCGGAGAACTTCTTCGCGACGACGAGATCAGCAGCGCCGAGCTCGTTGTCGTCGACCAGGACGCGCAGGCGGTAGTGGTTCGCCGGATCGAGCGCGCTGGTGTTGTAGCGAGCGATGTAGAACTCGCGCCAAGGCTGGCGGCGGACGCTGTGGGCGTCACCGGTCAGCGTCGCGACGTTGGCGAGCGTGGAGCCGGTCGTCGGATCGATCTGGTCGATGCGAACCGTGGGCGACAGATCGGCATCGAAGAGGCCGCCGAAGTGCGGCGGCACGCTCCAGGAGATCGGTGGCAGGAAGTAGAAGCCGAGCTTCGCGCCACCCGTTTGCGAGCGGTTGATGACCAGCGGCTCCGATGCGGTCTCGGTTGTTGGCTCCGACGGGTTCATGCAGCCCGTCCACACCACCGTCCCAATCGCCACTGCCAGGAGGGAACGAGAAGAAACACGTTTCATGGGGCCTTCTCCTTGCTAGTTCCGCGGCTTCAACAACGTTTGGCATCATACGTGGGAAGCACAGCCGCAGGAAGGAAAATGTAATAAAACTTACGTCTTACCGAGGCATACAAGTTCCGACATACGCGCTCAATTAACGACAGAACAATGGCGGCGCACACCCGCGCCTGCGCAACACACTGAGAATATTGGAATTATTTAGCTAGCCGGACGACTTCCGTCGCCGAGCTTTGCGAGCAGCTCGGGGATGGGCATGCCGGCAAGATGACGTGCGGCGTTGCGAGCGGTCGAAAACGTTCGAGACCTCATGCGGTCGATGTAGAGCGTCCCCGCGAGGTGGTCGATCTCGTGCTGGAGGATTCGGGCGTACCAGCCGCGCGCGTCGATGGTGATCGGTTTGCCCTGATGGTCGAGCGCCTCCACCTTCACCGCCTGGGCGCGGGGTACCACTGCCTGGAAGCCTTCGACGCTGAGACAGCCCTCGAAGAACTCGACCACCTCGGCGCCGAGCGTGAGCCGCGGGTTGGCGATGACGTGGAACGGAACCGGGGCGCGCTCGGTCGCCTCGATCTCGGCGACGTCCTCGATCACCGCGAGTTGGAGTGGCAGCCCGATCTGCGGCGCCGCCAACCCGACACCGGGAGCATCGCGCATCGTCTCGCGCATCAGCTCGATGAGCTGCTGAATCTCGGCGCTGGCGATCTCGGCGGTGGTGAGCGGGCGCGCCGCCTCACGCAGAACGGGCTCGCCGGCCTGGACGATCTTGAGGTTCATCCGACCAGTGTAGAGGATCGAGGCGGATCGCGGGAGACGCTGAGACCTCCCAAGGGTGCGGAGTTACTTCGCGCAAACCATCGTCAACGACGGCTCGAGTGAGCCGACCGCGGAGGAATAGTTTGACGGCACGGTGGTGACGTTGGCGGCGATGACTCCGTTGGCGATGCGCGCGTTCAGGGTCGCGGCCGTGGTGTTCGACCAGCTGTCGCCCATCGCCGAGGCCCCGAAGCTGGTGTCGACGAAGATCGTCTTGCCGGTCAGCGTGTGCACGTATTGATAGGTCGCCGTCTTCCCGTTGTAGCTGGTGGCGGTCGTGCCGGTGCTGAAGAACCCGTTCGCCGTCGCGACGCCGGTCGTCCAGACCATGTCGTAGTTGACGCTCTTCATGGCGCCCCAATAGCTGTTGGTCACGTCGTCTGCGTTCCAGGTCGAGTGGTCGATCGCCACCACGGCGTTCGGCATGTTCGACTTGATCGCACAGGTGATGTCGGCCGCGAGCTGGCCGAGCTCCGCGTACGAGAGGGCCTCGACGGTGGAACTGGCAGCCCCGGGGTTGCTTCCGGAGGCGCTCGGGTAGTTGACCTGCCCGCTGTCCGTGTACTGGACGAAGTCTCCTTCCAGCAGCCAGACGAGCGGCTTGGTCGGCCAGGCGGCGTGCGCTTGCTTGGCGTAATAGGCGTAGGCCGCGATGATCTGGGAGCGGTACTTCCGGATGGTGTAGGCGCCGCCTGTCGCCAGGCTGGCGCCGCCTGTGGTGTTCTGGTCGGGGAACCCGTTGGCGTGACCGAGATAGCCGATGAGATAGGCGTAGAAGACCGGGATCAGGTTGGTCGAGGCGACGTTGTTGGTGAGCCAGCTGCACCCGCTGCAGCTGGTGATGTTGCCGCTCTGTTGGATCTCCGAGCCGACCCAGTTCGAGATGAACTGCAGATAGCTGTACGAGGCGAGCGAGCCACCTGAACTGTTGGTCCCCCAGGCGAAGGCGCAACCGAACGGCTGTTGGTTCAGCGTCGCGGAGCCGCAGCTTCCGGTCGTACCGCCGGTGCCGGTCGAACCGCCAGTGGCAGTGGTGCCGCCGGTGCCGGTCGCGCCGCCGGTCGCCTTGGAGCCGCCGGTTCCCGTCGCGCCCCCGGTGGCGGTCGTTCCCCCGGTGGCGGTCGTTCCCCCGGTGCCGGTCGCGCCGCCGGTCGCCTTGGAGCCGCCGGTCCCTGTCGCGCCAGTGCCCCCGGTGGCGGGCATACCGCCAGTGCCTGTCGTGCCGCCGGTAGCGTTGGAGCCGCCCGTTCCGGTGGAGCCGCCAGTCGTGATCGTACCGCCAGTGCTCGTTGCGCCGCCGCTGCCGGTGACTCCGCCTGTGGCGCTCCCTCCAGAACCGCCGGTTCCCGGTTCGGTGTTACCACCGCTACAGCCCTGAACGGCCAGGGAGATGGATCCCCACAGCAGGATGACCAAAGGCGAAGGGGAGCGATTCATGGCTATCCGATATGTGTCACGAGCCCCCCCCATTGATCTAAAAAACAGCAGCCCTTGCCTCTTGGCGGTTGGCGTCCCACACCTCCGCACATAGAGATCCAAGGATGGCGATCGCTCCCGAGACGGTCTGTCGCCCAGCCGGTCTCTCAACCGGCGGCGGCCAGCTTCGGCGGCGGCGCCTGACGCGCGATCAGCTGCGTGAGATCGCCGCGGCAGGAGCCGCAGCCTGTGCCGGCCTTGGTCACCTCGCCCAGCGCCTCGACGGTGCAAGCGCCGGCGCCGATCGCGTCGCAGAGGCGCGATTCGTTGACCTTGTGGCAGGTGCAGATCAGGCGATCGGCCGCGGCGCCGTTGCCGAACGCTGCGCCAGGGCAGAGTGCCTCCAGCGGGTCGTCGGGGAGCGTGTCGCCGCGGTCGAAGATTTGCACCAGGCTGGCGGCCGCCTCTGTGTTGCCGACGAAGAGCGCGCCGACCAGCTTCCCCTCGCGGACGATCATCTTACGGTAGGCGCCCCGCCGGGTCTCGACGATCTGGATGACCTCGTCGCTCTCCAGCTCGGGCTCGACCCGCCCCATCGAGGCGACGTCGATCCCCGCCACCTTGAGCCGCGTGTAGAGCTTCGAGCCTTGGTAGCGCGCCTGCGGATTCGTTCCCGAAAGGATGTCGCCGAGGACCGCCGCCTGCTCCCAGGCGGGGGTCACGATGCCGTAGGTCTTGGCGGCGTGCTCGGCGCACTCGCCGATCGCATAGACGCCGGGCGCCTCGGTGGCGAGCGCATCGTTGACGATGATCCCCCGGTTGATGGGGATGCCGGAGGCGCGCGCGACCTCGACGCGGGGGCGGACGCCGCAGGCGAGCACCACCATGTCGGCCGCCAGCGTCTTGCCGTCGTCGAGCCGAACCCCCTCGACGGAGACCTCGCCGACGACCGCTTCGATGGTGAGCGCGGTGCGTACGAAGATCCCGCAGCGTTCGATCTCGCGCTCGAGCATCTCGCCGCCCAGTTCGTCGAGCTGCGCGTTCATCAGGGTCTTGCTGGCGTGAATGACGGTGACGTGCAGACCGCGATCGGCCAGCACCTTGGCCGCCTCGAGGCCGAGGAGGCCGCCGCCGAGAACAATGGCAGTGTCTCCAGCGCGGGCGTGGGCGCGCATGCGCGCGCAATCGTCCATCGTCCGGTAGACGAAGACGCCGGGGCGCAATTCGCCGCCGGGGACCGTCATCCCGTCGAGCGGCGGCACCAGCGGTTGACTGCCGGTGGCGAGCACGGCCGCGTCGTAACGGTGGAGCGCGCCGTCGGCGGTCTCGATCTTTTTGGCGGAGGTGTCGAGCCGCGTGACGACGGCGCCGTCGTGGAGGCGGATGCCGCGCGTCTCATACCAGGCGCGCGGTTTGGTGATGATCGACTCGGGCGCGGCGCCGCCGAGCACCTTGCTGAGCAAGATCCGGTTGTAGGCGCCGCCTTTCTCCTCGCCGTAGACGACGATGTCGTAGCGAAGCTGCGCCTTTCGCTCGACCAGCTCGTCGAGCAGGCGGCAGGTCGCCATCCCGTTGCCGATGATGGCCAGGATCTTCTTGCGCACGCTCAAGCGGCTCCTCTCGCTGTCGCGGGTGCGGCGCGCACGGCGCAGACCTTGAACTCGGGCATCCGGCTCAGCGGGTCGAGCGCCGGGATGGTCAAGGTGTTGGCGGCGCTCTTGCCACCCCAGTGAAACGGCGCGAACACCGTATCGGGGCGGATGTCGGGGCTGACGGCGACGGAGAAGATCACCTCGCCACGGCGGCTCTGGACCAGGAGGTCGCCGCCGTCGGCGACTCCCAGCTGGGCGGCGAGGCGCGGGTGAATCTGCAGCCGCGGCACAGGCCGGACGTCGCGGAGGGGGGCCACGCGGCGCGTCTGCGCGCCCGAGTTGTAGTGCTCCTTGTAGCGGCCGGTCGTGAAGTAGAGCGGGTAGGCGGCGTCAGGGAGCTCGGCGGCGGGCCGGTGGCGCACGGCGTGGAAGCGCGCCTTTCCGTCGGGGAAGCCGAAGCGCTCCGCGAAGAGGCGCGGCGTTCCGGGGTGGTCTTCGGCGGGGCAGGGCCAGAAGATCCCGTCGGCGGCGCGGATCTTGTCGTAAGTGATGCCGCTGTAGTCGGCGCGCGCGCCCGCGGTGGCGCGCCGGAGCTCGGCGAACACCTCTTCGCTCGACGAGAACCGGAAGCGCGGGCCCTCGCCGAGGCGGTCGGCCAGCTCGGCCAGGATCTCGAGGTCGGTCTTCACGCCGGGCGGGGGAGGGCGGACGCGGCGCCGCAGGATCACGCGCCCCTCGAGGTTGGTCATCGTGCCGTCTTCCTCGGCGAACTGGGTGACCGGCAGGATGACGTGCGCGACGGCGGCGGTCTCGTTGACGAACGCGTCGCAGACCACCAGCAGGTCCAGCGAGGCGAGGCGCTTGTCGATGTGGCGCGCGTTGGGTGAGGCGACGGCCACGTTCGAGCCGAACACCAGGAGCGCGCGGATGCCGCCCTCGGGGCCGAGCGCGTCGAGCAGCTCGTAGGCGCTCTTCCCCTTGCCGGGCAGCACCGCGGGGTCGACGCCCCAGACGCGCGCGATCGCCGCCCGATCGTCGGCATTTTCGATCAGCCGGTAGCCGGGGAGCTGATCGGCCTTCTGGCCGTGCTCGCGTCCACCCTGTCCATTCCCCTGGCCGGTGAGACAGCCGTAGCCGCTGTTCGGCTTGCCGACCTTGCCGAGCGCGAGCATCAGGTTGGTGAAGGCGACGACGGTGTCGGCACCCTTCGACTGCTGCTCGGGGCCGCGTCCGGAGAGCAGCATGCTGCTCTCGGCCTCGGCCAGCAGGTGGACCGCGCGCCGCTGTTTCTCGATCGATACACCGGTCATTCGTTCGACGTGGGGCGGGTGGACGGCCAGGACGGCCTGCCGGACCTCTTCGTATCCAACAGTGCGGCGGGCGACGTAGTCGAGGTCGACGAGGCCGTCTTCGATCGCCAGGTGCAGAAGACCGTTGGCCAGCAAGAGGTCGGTTCCCGGCGTGAGCTGGAGGTGCAGCTCGGCGGCCTTCGCGGTGTCGGTGCGGCGCGGATCGACGACAATCAGCGCCCCCTGAGCGCGCTGCGCGGAGATCCATTGCATGAGCGGCGGCATCGTGTCGGCGACGTTGGAGCCCCAGAGCAGCAGCGTCTTCGTCTCGGCGATGTCGCTGACCGGAAACGGCAGCCCCCGGTCAATCCCGAAGGCGCGGTTCTGGCCGGCCGCTGCCGAGGCCATGCAGTAGCGTCCGTTGTAGTCGATGTGCGGCGTTCGGAGCGCGAGGCGGGCGAACTTGCCCAGCAGGTAGGCCTTCTCGTTGGTGAGGGCGCCGCTGCCGAACGCCGCCAGCGCCTCGGCGCCGTGCGCGGCGCGAATCGCCCGCAGCCGCTGGGCGATGAAATCGAGCGCCGTCTCCCAGCCGGCCGGCGCGAAGCGGCCGTCGGACCCGCGCAGCAGCGGCGTCGTCACCCGCTCGGGGTGGTCGAGCAGCTCCGCCGAGGTGAACCCCTTGGTGCACATCTGGCCGCGGTTGACCGGGAAGGTCTCGTCCGGGCGGACCTGCAACGCCTGCGACACGGTCATCCCGCACTGGAACGCGCAGTACGGGCAGTGCGTTCGGATAGGGAGCTTGGCGAGTGGCGCAGACATCGAAGCGCCGCGAGGCGCTTCATATTGATTAGACGGTGTCTCGTTTCGGCGACGTTTCGTGGTGCCCGTACTTCAGTTAACCGCCGGCGGAGAAACGTGCGGGTCCGACTCCGCGAGCAGGCGCAGAAACGCTGCTTCGTCGAGCGTCGCCACCCCCAGCTTGGTCGCCTTGTCGAGCTTCGACCCGGGGCTCTCCCCGACGACCAGATAGCTGGTCTTCTGCGACAGGCTGTTGGTCACCTTGCCCCCCGCAGCCTCGATGCGCGCCTTGGCCTCCTCACGCGAGAGCGCCGCCAGCGTGCCGGTGATGACGAAGGTTTGGCCGAGCAGGCGGCCGCTGCGCTCGGTCCTCTGCTCCTCCAGTCGCACGCCGGCGCGGCGAAGCTTCTCCAGCTCGTCCGTCGTCTGGGGGCGATCGAAGAAGGCGCGCACGGCGCCGGCGATCACGTCGCCCACGCCGTCGACGGCTGCGATCTCCTCCGCCGGCGCGCTCGCGATTCGGTCGATCGAGCCGAACGAGTCGGCCAGCGCGCGCGCCGCCGAGGTGCCGACGTGACGGATCCCGAAGCCGGAGAGCAGCCGATCGATTGGGCGGTCCTTCGCTGCGGCGATGGCAGCCGACAGGTTGGCGATCGACTTGTCCTTGAAGTTGGGGAGCTGGCCGATCTGCGCCGGGGTCAGCGCGAAGATGTCGGCGGGGGTAGCGATCAGGTTCTGATCAAGGAGCTCGCCGGCCGTTCGTTCGCCGAGGTGCTCGATGTCCATCGCGCCGCGTCCCGAGAAGTGGACGATTCGCGCCAGCACCTGCGCGGGACATTGCAGATTCGGGCAGCGGGCGACCGCCTCGTCCTCGGGGCGGACGATCTGGGTGCCGCAGACGGGGCAGTCGACCGGCATGACGAAAGCGCGTTCGCTGCCGTCGCGCAGGCTGGGGATCGGGGCGACCACCTCGGGGATCACCTCGCCGGCGCGCCGCACGATGACGGTGTCGCCGATCAGCACCCCCTTGCGGATGACCTCCTGCGCGTTGTGCAGCGTCGCCATCGAGATGGTGACCCCGCCGACCCGAACTGGCTCGAGGATGGCAAACGGCGTGACGGCGCCGGTGCGGCCGACGGAGGCCTGGATGTCCCGCAGCTTGGTCGTCTGTTCCTCGGCCGGGAATTTGTAGGCGATCGCCCAGCGTGGAAACTTGGAGGTCGCGCCCAGCTCGTTGGCGTCGGCGGTCCGGTCGACCTTGATGACGGCGCCGTCGATCTCGTGCTCCAGCGCGTGTCGCCGCGCCGCCATGTCGGCCACGTAGGCGCGGACGTCGTCGAGCGTGGCGCAAGGCTTCGCCTCGGGGTGCGTGCGCAGGCCGAGCTCGCGCAGGTAGGTGAGCGTCTCCGAGTAGCTCAGCGGTGCGCGTCCGTCGATGCGGATGAGGCCGTGGAAGTAGACGCTGAGCGGCTTGCTGGCGGTCACCGCCGGGTCCTTCTGGCGCAAGAGCCCTGCCGTGGCGTTGCGCGGGTTGGCCAGCAACGGCTTTCCGGCCGCGCCCAGCTCGTCATTGAGCCGGTCGAAGTCTTCCAGGCGAAGGAAGACCTCCCCCCGGACCTCCAGCCAGGCGGGTGGGGTGTCGCCGCGCAGTCGGTGGGGCACGGCGCGGATGGTCCGGACGTTGGCGGTGACGTCCTCGCCTACGTCGCCGTCGCCGCGCGTGGCGCCACGGCAGAGGCGCCCGCGTTCGTAGGCGACCGCGATCGAGACGCCGTCGATCTTCGGCTCGCCGACGTAGCTCGGCTCGCGACCGAGCCCCTTCACGACGCGGTCGCGCCAGGCGGTCAGCTCCTCGTCGTCGAACACGTTGTCGAGCGACAGGAGGCGTGCCGAGTGCTTCACGGGCGCGAACCGCGCGGCCGGCGCGCCTCCCACCCGCTGGGTGGGTGAATCGACGGTCAGAAGGTCCGGATGCCGTTCTTCGAGCGCCCGCAGCTCGCGCAACAGCAGATCGTAATCGGCGTCCGAGATCTCGGGCGCGTCGAGGACGTGATAGCGGTAGTTGTGGTGCTCGATGCGCGCGCGCAGCTCCTCGACGCGGCGCCTGGCGGTCGCCAGCTCGGCTTCGTTCGCGTCATGCATCGCCCGTTCGTACCACGCGCGCCCCGCGCCCGTCAGCTGAAGGGGCGCAGGTTCCGTTGCTGGCGGGCCGCTGTCGCGAACGCCCATCCGAACAGCGCCGACAGGACGTCGCCGATCGAGTTCGCCAGCGTGTCCTGAGTCGGATAGGCGAACAGAGAAGGGACGAGGTTCTTGAAGATGTGCTCGAGGATCTCCCACGAGACGGCGATTCCGAACGTCGGCCAGAACCCGAGCCCGATCAGGCCGGCGGCGACGCCGACCAGGCCGTGCAGAAGCGAGTAGCGATCGAGCGGCGGGTAGTTGATCTCCCCCGGTCGCGCCGTTCGCTCCGCGAACATGACCCCAATCTGGGGCCGATTTGGCGCGGGGCCTAGGAGGGCGTCGCCGAAAGGCGACTATGAGCGCAGCGAACGATGCCTGACAACGTGGCCCGACAACTCCGAAGGCGCCCTAGTGGCTGAAGTGCAGGTGCAAGCCCAACTGGACGATCACCACGGCCAGCGCCGCCCCGACCGGCACCGCCACCCACCAGGCGCGCGACCACCAGGCGGCCATCTGCAACGTGGTCAGCCGCTCGGTGGCGATCGCCGAGGCGCGCGGAGCGACGGTCGCCATGACCGCCGCCGGACGCAAGGCCCAGGCCGCGGGGTCCGCGCGCCGCATGATCGCGGCGGTGCCGGGCACCCGCCGCTTCGGCGGCGGAGCTTCGACGGCCGGCTCGTCGCCGGAAAACTCTCTCGCCACGACCACTGACGGCAACGGATGCCCGCACGGGGGCGGTAGATTGATGGGGGGCAGCCGGGGTCGGGGGGCTATTTCAGGGTCGTCCGCTCTCGGCGTGCCGTAGCGCTTGGTGCGCGCGCGTTGCACGCCGTCGAACGTGACGTCCGGCGCCGAGGGTGGGACGCCGTCGGTGCGATCGGCGATCAGATTCGCGATCATCGCCGCGACGGCCGGCTTGATCTCTCCGAAGGCAACGGCCAGCTCGAAGCCGCCTGGCGCGGCGGTCACACGCACGATCTTGCCGGTCACCCCGCGCGGTCCGTGCGGCAGCAGGACGTCGAACTTGATCTCGGTCCCGATCGGACAGGACTCTGTGGAGACGAGCGAGACGCCGCTGGCGCTGAGGTCCAACCCACGCCCGTAGAGGCGTCCTTTCCCGTCGATTCGGGCCAAGCAGATCGCTTCGTCGTACGGGATCCGGGGAGAGTCTCGCCGGGCTTGGGTCATACGGCCCCCTTCCCCTCGATTGTGTCACGCGCCATCCGCGAGAGAAGACGTATGCGCGCGCTCACTGCATTTTGGGCGGATGTCCCGCGACACCGACCGAGGAGTCGTCTGATCGGCGTTGACGTAGGGAACGGTGATCCCGCTCAGGTCTCGAGCTGCGGCGGCACGTCCGGCCATGGCGGCAAGGGCGGCAATCCAAGCGCTTCTCGTACGAGCGCGAACGACCGTCGGTGAACGGGGCAGGCGCCCAGCTTCACGAGGGCGCTGGCGTGCGCCTGCACCGGATAGCCTTTGTGCCGCGCGAAGCCATAACCAGGAAACTCGGCGTCGAGCTCGCGCATTTTCGCGTCGCGCGCGGTCTTGGCCAGGATCGAGGCCGCTGCGATCGAGAGGCTCTTGGCGTCGCCTCCGATGATCCGCTGTTGCGGCAGCGCGACGTCGCGCAGCTTGCGGCCGTCGATCAACAGATGCTCGGCCGCCGGGGCCAACGCCTCGATGGCGCGCCGCATGGCCGCCAATCCCGCCCAGTAGATGTTGATGCGATCGATCTCCTCGACCTCGGCGAACGCGACCGCCCAGGCGACCGCCCGCTGTTTGATGATCGGCGCCAGGCGCTCGCGGGTCTCGACGTCCAGCCGCTTGGAGTCGTCGACCTCGGCAATCCGCGTCCCGGGTGCCAGAATGACGGCGGCGGCCGCCACCGGCCCGGCCAGCGGGCTCATACCGGCCTCGTCGACCCCCGCGATCCGGGCGACACCGCTGCCCCACAGGGCGGTCTCGAAGCGCAGCATGGTCCGCAGACGCTGCCCCTCGGCGCGGTTGTCGCGCCGTCGCTTGGCGATCGCCTCGAGGATCGCGCGCGCGCCGGCACGCGGATCGGCCGCCAGCGCGGTCTCCACGGTTGCCGGCAGCGGACGCCCGCCCTCGACGTAGCGTGTCCGTAGCTCGAGCAGCGACGCTGGCAGTCGTTTCACGGCGGCAGGGTGGCCAGCGCGGTGCGCGCCTCTTCCGCGTGCGTCCCGAGCGGGGCGAGCTCGAGATACTTGCGGTATGCGTCGCGCGACTCCGGGAGCCGTCCGCTGCCGCGCTCGACCTTGCCGACGACGATGTAGGCGTTGGAGAATCGCGCATCGGAGCCGAGCGCCAGGCGCGCCAGGTCGAGCGCCTCGTCAGACCGTCCCTGCGCGAGCGCGGCCTCCGCGCGCTGGGTCAACACCGCCGCCGGCTCCGAGCTCACCGCCGGAGGAACATAGGTCGCGGCCCGATTGCGGGCCGCTTGGCCGTGCAGCACAATCGCCACGATGAACGCCACGATGGCGGCGCCGCCGATCACGACGACGGTACGCTTCCGGCCCGCCACCGGTGCGCGGGGGTCGTAGTGGGGCGCCGTGCCGGGATCATTGGCGACCGGTTCGACCGCCTGCTCGCCATCGACCAGCCAGTGCAGCGTCGATTCCGAGAGGCCCATCTCCTGCTTGGGCTCGGCCGCCGGCTCGTCGACCTTGGCAGGCGCGGTTGGGGCGACCGCCGCATCCACTGATGGCCCTGACGATGGCTCTGACGACTCTTGCGGCCGAGCCTCAGCGGGCGGCCAAGCCGGCTCGTCCGCTCTGGTGGGCTCCGCTCCCGGCGCCTCCGGGGCAGGCCGGGTTTCGTCCTCGGACTCCGGGCTCGGCATGTCGTGACCACGGAGACTAGTGCATTTCTATAGAGGGCGCGTCCGGAAAATCACCCGCCGCATCTGTCGGTTTCTCATCTGTTAACATGGTGAGGAGATGGCGAAGCCCGTCGACGACACCACGCTCGAGCGCCAACCAACGATGGAGCCGCCCGGTGCGCCGCTCGGCCCGAGCGCGTATCTGCTGGTGATCGCCGGGCCGAGCTTCGGCGAGATGCACCGGCTGCAGGGGAATCGATCGGTGATCGGCCGCGCCGACACCGCCTCCATCCGGGTGCTCGACGACGGGATCTCGCGCGAGCACGCCGCGGTCGAGCGCGACGGCGGCAAGAACGTGCTCGTCAATCTCGGGTCGACCAACGGGACGTTCTGGAACGGGGCGAAGATCGAACGCCACGAGCTGGTCGACGGCGACAAGATCTCGGTCGGGGCGTCGACGATTCTGAAGTTCACCTATCAGGATCAGGTCGACGAGCGCTATCAGAAGCGCCTCTTCGAGTCGTCCCTCCGGGATGGGCTGACCTCGACGTTCAACCGGCGCTACTTCATCGACCGGCTGAACACGGAGATGCGGTTTGCCTCGCGGCACGACAAGTCGCTGGCGCTGCTGTTCATCGACGTCGATCACTTCAAGAAGATCAACGACGGGTTCGGGCACCAGGCGGGCGACTACGTCCTGGCGGCGGTGGCGCGCGAGATGATCGCCAGCATCCGCGCCGAGGACGTGCTGGCCCGTTACGGTGGGGAGGAGTTCGCCGTGATCTGCCGCGAGATCGAGCGGGAGGGCGCGCTGGTGCTGGGCGAGCGGCTGCGGGCCGCGGTCGCGCGCGCCCGGTTCGAGTACGAAGGCCGGGTCATCCCGGTCACCGTCAGCGTCGGTGCGGCGGTTGCGCGCAAGCCGCAGCAAGCCCAGCCGCTGATCGCGGCCGCCGACGCCGCGATGTACGAGGCCAAGCGGGCCGGACGCAACCGCGTCTCATTTCATGAATAAATAGAGACAGCGGCGGGGTCGTTGGTATGGTGGGGGCGGATGAGGGGACGTGCACGTCGCGGGCTCGCGATGGCGAGCCTGATCGCGGTGCTGAGCTGCCGCGAATCGGCCGGTCTTCACGGCGAAGGTGCGCCTGCGAGCAACGCGGGGGCTCCGCCCGCCGAAGCGGGCGCGAACACCGGCAACAAGCCCGGCAATAAGCCCGGTACGCCACACGCACCGCGCGGACCGGTGTCGGAAGCGGAGGCGCTCAAACCGCGACCGGATCTCCCCCCTGCCGAGCGAGCGCTGGTGGTGATCGGCGCGGTCCCGGCGCAACTGGGTCAGGCCGGGCAGGCGGGTCAGCCTGCGCATCCGGGCGAGGAGCGTTGGATCGATGCCGAGGCGGCCGAGGCGGCCGGTTACACCCTGGTCGATCTTTCCGACGACTGGACACCTTATATCTTCGCCGAGCAGACGGGTCCGGACGGACAGCCGCTCCCCAACCGCTACCGGCGCATCTTCGTCGGGTTGGCCAACGACCAGCTCGACGAGGACGGAGAGCCGCTGCCGCCGGGATCGAAGAACTACCTCGAGCTCTATGGGATCTTCCCGTCGCTGTCGGTGCTGCGCGCCCGGTTCCTCGATGACGAGCAGCACCCTTGCCAGGATCAGGAGAGCGCCGATGCGCTCGACGCCGTAGAGACAGTCACCTACGTCGCGCCGGCCGACCTCAAGAAGGACGAGCGCCACCTGGCGCGCCTTCGCCTGGAGCTGGAAGATGCGCGCAAGAAGGCGCACGCCGCCACGCTGGACGATCTGGCGTCGAAGCAGCCGGCCTACGCCGCCAAGGTGAAGCTGATCGAGAAGCGCGCCGCGGAGAAGCCGGCCATGACTGCGGTCGAAAAGCGTCTCACCTGCGAGGGTCTTCTCGGCACCAGCGCCCGGACCTCGCACCACCAGGCGGGGATCTACGACGACGCCATGCGGATCGCGGTGCGGCGCTTCCAGCAGAAGCACATGCTCTACGAGGCCAACTTCCTGCGCCGCAAGACGGTCGACGCGCTGTCGCGCTCGCTCCTCGACAACGACTACGACGCGCTGGTGCGGGCGCTGCGGGAGCGTGTCGTGTCGGCCGCCGAGATCCTCGAGGACGGGTCGACCTCCAAGGTGCGCAACCTGGTCGACGAGTACACCAAGGTGGCGCTCGAGCAGCTGGGCCTGTCGGACGGGCCCGCGGCCTTGGCGTTCTTCAAACGGCACGACAAGAACGAGCTCAAGACGCTGCGGGTGGCGGTGAAGCTGCCGCCACGGCCCGACTACTACGCGCCCGACATGGACCTGTCGATCGTCGTCGATCGCGGCGACGTCTGGTACGAAGTTCCGTTCGACGACAAGGGGCACTACAAGCCGCAGACGCGCAAGAAGTACCCCTCGCTCACGCTCTACAGCAAGGTGGGGGGCAAGCAGGTGGCGCTGGCGCGCTGGCGCACGACGATCGGCGGCTGGCGCGCCGACCAGGCCAGCAACGGCTACGAATACTTTCGCTACAAGGGCTCGGACATCGGTCCGCGCGTGATTCGCCACATCGTGTCGGGGCCGGTCTGGATCGCCCCCACGTCGACGCCGATCCGGTCACTGGTCAAGGGGAAGCTGGTCAACGGCAAATGGATGGGCGTCGTCAATTACGACGAGCTCGGTCCGGGGTATCTCTCGGCCTACGGCCTCATCGCCGGCTACTTCGTGGTGCCGGGACAGAACGGACGCAACGACTTCGACAACGGCGTGCGCGCCCACGGCTCGTCGGACTATCTATCGATCTACAGCGCCAACGGCTACTCGCACGGCTGCCACCGGCTCCCCAATCACCTGGCGATCCGCCTCTACTCGTTCATCTTGCGGCACCGGCACATGAAGGTGGCCGGTGACCAACCGATGGGCTTCACCCGCCAGTTCCTCTGGAAGAACACCGTCTACGAGATGAAGATCCCGTCGCGCGGATACCTCTATGAGATGGATCCGCCCGTTCCGGTCAACGTGCTCGAAGGGAACATCATGGGCGACGTGAAGAAGCCGATCCTCGACTACGTCCCGGAGCCCTGGAACAAGTATCCGCCGGGCCCGCCGCCCGCGGCGCCGACGACAGGCGACAAGGCCGGAGGAGGCAGCTGTTGCGGCGATTAGTCGCGAGGGGCGCAGGCGCGGCGATCATCGCCGGGCTGGTGATCTTTGCGCTGGCGCCGTTTGCCCTCCACGCGGCCTCCGACGCCGGCAGCGCACTGCCGGTCGGCGTGGCAGCGCCGCAGGAGCCGGCCGCACCGTCGCCCACCGTGCGCATCGTCTTTACCATCGTGCCGAATACGAAGAAGGCGATGGTCTTCTGGGGGAAGAAGCGCCTGGGCCTCATCGCGCCGCACGCGCCGCTGATAGTCACGCGGCCCCGCGACTCCGGCCCGCTCGACGTGGTCGTGAAATCCGACGGCTACGTGACCGTCCAGACCCGCGCCTACACCTTCGCCGACAACAAGGTGGCCGTGAAGCTGACCGCGCTCGCCGAGAAGAACACGCTGCTCGGTTACCGCGAGGAGCTCCCCCCCGACGGCGGTACGCCCCCCGGCGCCGGCCCCGACGGCGGGATGCCGTAAGCGACGCGAGTCGAAGCAGATCGCCGTTCGCGCCTCTGATACGATGACCGAGGAGGGGCCGAATGAAGGATGCGAAGGCGCTAATCCAGCAGCTCCAGTCCGCCCACGCGGCAGCCAGCGTCGACGACGTCGGCTCGTTCGAGTGCTTGACCGACCCGATCGTCAAGCTGACCGAGGCGCTTCAGGAAGGTTACCAGACGTCGATTCAGGACCAGGTCCGGCTGCTGATCGACAAGATGAGCGCCAACGCCAACCTGACCGAGACGGATCTGGCAACGATGGAGAGCTTCATCGTCGGCGATGCGGAGGCCTACACCCGACTCGAGAACAACTTTCCACACTGGGTCGCGGAGCTGACCAGGCTGGTCGGTGTGCTCGGCGGAATGAGCAATGGCCTGCGGGGGAGCGGCTGGCTCGACGCGCTCGGCGAAATCGAAGACGCGCACCGCGTGCTCAACGACATCTGCAACTACCTCCAACAAAAAGAGCGCGTGACGCGCTTCCGCAAGAGCATCGCCGAAGGGCTCACGCCAGAGCGCACCCAGCTGCTGCTCGAGATCTTGAAGGAGCTGCGCACGCCCAACGTGCGCCTCTAGCGCTTGGCGCGCGTCCGATTCGTCGGGCTGCTCGTGGTGGCGGCCCTGTTCGGGCCGTCGGCGGTGGCCGCGCCCGCCGCGCCGGCGCCCGCGGACCCACCGGCGCGCTGGCTCGTCACGGGAGTGATCCACGAGCCCCGCGTCGATCACGGCGCCGCGTTGTTGAGTGATGGGCGCGTCCTCGTCTGCGGCGGGGCCTCGAGCCTGGGGGGAACGATCAAGCCCCTTTCGAGCTGCGAGATCTGGAGCCCGGCCGACGAGACCTGGAGCCCGGCTGGCGGTCTGCCGGAGCCGCGGACGCGGGTGGCCGCGGTGCCGCTCGACGACGATCGCGTCGCCTTCATCGGCGGCTGGCAGGCGGCCGCTGCTCCGACCGAGTCAGAGTCGGCCATCGACGTTTGGGATCCGCGTCCCAAGGACGTGGTCAAGGCGGGGCGGCTGCCGTTCCCGGCCGAGCACCCGCACGCGGTCCGGCTGCCGGACGGTCGCGTCTTCGTGATCGACGATGGTCCGGAGCAAAAGGCGCCGCGGGCGGCGATCTGGAACCCCGCCACCGGGCGCTCCACCGTCGACGAGGTCCCCGGCGACGATGGCCAGACCGCGGCTCTGCTGGTCGACCGGGAGGGGACGCTGACGTTGGTTCGCCAGAGACTCGCCTGTCATGAGGTCGCGATCTGGCGACGAAACATCGGTCGGGCCTGGGCGCTCGCCCACGTCGAGGCGGTGCAGGGGTGCGCGGTCGGGGCGGTGGCGCTCGGTGGCGGGCGGATCGCCTTCTGGTTCCATCACGCGACGCCGGCGGCGTTCGAGTGGGACCCGGCCTCGGGCGCCTCGCGACTGCTGGAAGTGCCGACGCCGGAGCACCATGAACGGCTCGTTCTTCTGGACGGTGACAGGTGGCTGGCCGTCGGCTGGGCGAGCTCGTCCCTCTATCAGCCGGGACGCGGCTGGCGTTCGACCGGGCACATCGGGGGCGGCGACGAGGCGTCGTTCACGCCACTTTCGGACGGTCGCGTCCTCATGGTGGCCTCTTCCCAAACGAGCGTCTGGACCCCGTCGGTGTACTCGCCCGCGCGTCCGTGCGCGTACCTGACGGCGCGGTTGCGCGGCGAGCTGCGCGACCCCCACGCGTCCATCGCGCGGCCGACGCGCGACACCGTCGATCCCGGGTGTCTCCGCGCAATCGCCGCCGATCCCGGAATGGAGGCCAGCCGGGCACTGCGGGAGCTCGCCGAGCGGCCGCCGACGGATGGGGGGCGCGAAGGCGTCGCCGTTCTGTGCGAGTTCCGTTTCCCGTGGGCGGTCGACCTCATGCTCCGTGGGCTCGACCCCAAGGTCGCCTACGATCAGGGTGCCTCCTGTCTCGCGGCGCTCAGCGAGAGCGATGCTCCGGCCGCGCGGCAGGCGGTCGATGCGGCGATCCAGGACTTCATCCGCGGCGATCGGTGGGCCTACGTCCTCGCCCAGGCAGCCGGTTCATCGGAACGGCTGCGCGCGCGGGCCGCCGACGTGCTCATCGTCTACTGGACCGACAAGCGCAGTGGGTTCGACCAGTTGAAAGAGATCGTGTGTCGCGCGCCGGTTCCCCGAAACGCAGCCGAGATCTGCGGCCGAGCGATCGCGCACCAGGAGAGTGAGTGGACGGCGCAGCCGAGGCGGCGGCACGCCTGGAAGGTGACCGGGGCAGTGACGGCCATTGGCGCCGGGCTGGCGGTCGGAGGTTACTTCGCGCGGAACGGGGACGTCGGTCGGGTCATCGCCGTGGCGGCGGGTGGGCTCGGCGCCGGGGCGCTGGTGTTTCCGTCGCTGGCCGGCCGTCACCAGGGGCCGCTCGGCGGACTCGAGGAAGAGGCCGAAGGGTGCCTGTCGGTCACGCTCGGTGTGCTCGGGGCGGTCGGCGCGGGGCTCGCCACCGGCAGTCCGGGAGCATCGCGAGCCGCGGTCTCGATCGCGGGCGGGGTGCTGTTCACCGGCTTATCGCTGGCGGCGGCGTGGAGCTTCTGACCGCCGACGCCGAGCTACGGACCGCCGGAGACCGGCCAGCCGTTTGTGTCCCAGGCGAGCTCGGAGATTCGCAGCGTGGCGGTGCCGCTCGAGCTCCCCTTGAGCGCGTGATAGATGTTGTAGGTCTTGTTGTCGTAGGTGATGACCGCGTTGTGGCCGGGGGCGACCCAGCTGCTGTTGCCCTGCACGAGCAACGTCCCGCCGCCCGACATCAACGAGGTCCCGGCCTTATCGACGTAGGGCCCGGTCACCGTCGTCGAACGTCCCACGCGAATGTTGTAGTCGTAGGCGCCACTGCAGCAGGAGCCCCACGACGAAAACAGGTAGTAGGTGCCGCAGCGCTTGAAGACCCAGGCTCCCTCGAGGCTCCCCTTGGAGCTCGCCCCGTTCGCGATCGCGTAAAGCATCGTGTCGGCGCGGAGGCCGGTCGAGGCGACCAGCTTGACCATCTTGAGGCCGCTCCAGAAGCTCCCGAACGCGAGCCAGGGGGTGCCGGCGTCGTCGATGACGACGTTCGGATCGATGGCGTTCCAGTTGTCGGTCTCTCCCATGTTCGAGCAGAGCACCATCCCCTGGTCGGCCCAGCTGCCGCTGTCGAGCGCCGCCCGGGTCGCCTGGCCGATGCACGACTTGTTGCTGCCGAAGGTCGAGGCTGCGTAATACAGGTGATAGACGCCGCCGAAGTACGAGATGTCCGGCGCCCAAAGATTGGTCGCACCGGTGGCCGTCGCGGCCCAGGACGGCAGCGCCAGCGGCGTCGTGGCGCTGTTCCAGGTCGTCAGGTTTGTCGACGTCTTGGCGCTGAGGCCGGTCGCCGCGAGGTAGATCGTGCTGCCGAGGACGTAGGCGGCCGGATCGTGCGCGCCGAGGCTCCCCGACAGCGTCAGCGGCTGTGGTGGATTGCTGGCGTCGTACGCCGCGCCGGGGCAGGACATTCCACCGCCGCCGGTCGCTCCACCGGTGCCACCCGTGCCGGTCGCCCCCGACGAGCCGCCTTGCCCCCTGCTACCGGCGGCGCCGCCGCCTCCCGTCATGCCGCCAGACCCGCGCGCCCCTGCCGCGCCGCCCGTTCCGCGGGCGCCGGCCATGCCGCCGGTTCCCGTCACACCACCGGTCGCTGTCGTGCCGCCGGTCCCGCTGACGCCACCCGTGCTCGTTGCGCCGCCAGTCCCACCGACGCCGCCCGTGCCGCCGGCGCTCGTGTCGCCGCCGGTTCCCGTCGCGCCGCCGGTGCTCGTCGCGCCACCGGTTCCGGCCGCGCCTCCGGTCCCCGATTGTCCACAGCCGAGGAGCGCGCTCATGGCCAACAGAACGATGGCGTTTCGAATTTTCATGATCCCGTCCGCACGAAGGAGAAGTCGTCGAGCGTGACCGACTGGTTGGCGCCGGCCGTGGCGGTGACGCCGATCTGGCAGGTCCCGTTCGTCACGGCGATGCTGGTTATCGACAGCTGCGTGAACCCTGTCATCGCCTTGGTGAGCGACGCGTCCTTCTCGCTGCCGCCATATCCCTTGGCGTAGAGGTTGGCGGTCGTCTGGCCGCCCGTGCTCTTGGCCCAGACCGACAGCGTGAACGTTCCGTTGGGCAGGTTCGCCACCGACTGGTTCAGCGTCGCTTGGTAGGCGGCGGTGTCGCTGAGCTGCCAACTCCAGTTGCCGGTGTGGCCGCCCGAGACGTTGGTGGTAGGGGTGCCACCGCCCGTCGTGGTGGTCGTCCAGCCGGCCGGCTGGGTCATCGCCACGCGGTCGGCCTCGAAGCTGGGGTTCAGCGCGTAGTTGTTGTCGGGGCCGACTGTCCAGGTGCCGGCAGCGGCGTTCAAGGACCACTCGGAGACCGACTGCATCGTCGGTGTCGTGCCGGTGAACGACAGCGGACACCACTGATTGTAGCCCAGGCCGTTTCCGGCGAAGTCGCTCCAGCGATCGCCGGCGAAGATGACCGTCGTCCCCGCCGTCCCTTTGACGGTGATGAAGAAGCCGGTCTGCGAGACGTGGCTGAAATCGTTGTCGGTGTTGCCGATGACCCCCTCGGCGCCGTAGGGACCCATGATCTTGGTCGCAGCGATGTAATAGCTGTGCGAGGCGTTCCAGCCGTGCAGATCCGACGAGCAGAAGTAATAGGTACCGTTGTACTTGAACATCGTGTTCCCCTCGCGCCCCGCGCCGCCGAAGATGCGCGTGGCCGGTTCGACGTTCAGCGAGTCGGAGGCGCGGATCGGCGCCACGTAGAGGTTGCTGCGGCCGCTGCTCGAGGAGCAGATGAGGTAGGACGTGCCGTCGTCGTCGGTGAAGATGGTCTGGTCGCCGGTGGTCGTGTTGGCGACGTTGGTTACCACCGCCTGCACGTGATCGAAAGTGAACGTGCCGGTAGGGGTCGAGCTGGTGGCAAACAGCTCGCCTGTCCCCGCCGGCCCAGAGCCGTACTGCGAGATCAGCACGTACTTCTTGGTGTTGGCGTTGTAGACGACGCCCATCCGACCGATCCAGGTTCCCGAATCGACATTCGCACCGAGGCTGGCGGCCGTCAGGACGTCGTTCTCGTGCTTCCAGGTGACGAGATCCGTCGACGAGTAGCAGGTGATCGCCGCGAAGCTGGTGTCGCTGTTCTTCTTCATGTTGCTGACGTAACTGACGGCGCCGTTGTATTTGACGCCGTACCAATAGTACGTGCCGTTGAAGGTGAAGACGCCACCCCCTTGCGAATAGATCGGCGTGCCGGAACCGTCTTTCCAGAAGCTGTCGTTGTGAATCAGCGAGCCGATGCCGGAAGCACCGCCAGCTCCGGAGGCCCCGCCAGTTCCGGAGGCCCCGCCAGTTCCGGAGGCCCCGCCAGTTCCGGACATTCCGCCGGTCGCTGAGCTCCCCCCGGTTCCCGGTGTTCCGCCGGTCGCGGAGGCCCCTCCAGTTCCGGGTGTTCCACCGGTTCCTGATGTGCCCGCGTGGCCTGCGGAGCTCCCGCTGCCGCTGGCGCCCGCGCGTCCCCCGCCAGAGCCGCCGTTCGCGTTTCCAGTCCCGCCCGTGGCGCCGCTGCCGCCCGCGCTGCCTCCGGCTCCGACGCCGCTGCCGCCGGCGGCGGTCGCGCCACCGGTACCTGCCCCGCCCGCGGTCGAGCTGGAGCCGCCGCAACCGACCGAGAGGAGGGCCACGCCGATCGAGAGGAACGGGGCCACGCGGGGCCGTGAAGCGAGTCGCTGCGAAGCAAGTCGATGCGATGCGAGGCGAGGCGAGGCGAGGCGAGGCCACTGGTAGGGGCGGGTGTGCATGGGTGGTCCCTTCAGTGAAGGAAGGGGCCGTCGCGGCGAATCTGTGCCTCTTTGTTTCCGGAGCGAGCACCTATTTGTTCGGGCACCGACGCTGAAAGAGGCCGTGTCGCAGGCGCTTTTGTCGGCCGGGGGTGGTACTATTTCCGGACTATCTTATGTGGACTGCTCTAAGCGGACAGGACGAATGAGAACGGGTCAAATCCTTCTCTACGGCCTGCTGGGCAGCCTGGCGACGTTCTGGGCCGCCTCCTGCCAAGGGCCCCAGGAATTCTTCCGCGACAACGCGATCATCTCAGGGACCGGCGGTGCGCCAGGCACAGGCGGTACCCTCACCGGCTCGGGCGGATCGGGAACGGGCGGCCTGAACGCGACCGGGGGATCGCCGGCGACGGGCGGCGTGACCGGAACCGGCGGCCGCGCCACCGGCGGCGTGACCGGAACCGGCGGCATCGTGGCGACGGGCGGTGTGACGGGGACCGGCGGCATCGTGGCGACGGGCGGCGTGACGGGGACCGGCGGGCGTGCCACGGGCGGCGTGACCGGGACGGGCGGCATCGTGGCCACGGGCGGTGTGACGGGGACGGGCGGCATCGTAGCCACGGGCGGCGTGACGGGGACGGGCGGCCTGGCCGCGACGGGTGGAACCACGGGTGCGGCCGGATCGACCGGCGGGAAGAACTGCGCCGACGCGATCAAGCTGGCCGGCTACTCGGCGGGGACCGCGCCACCGTGCAGCGCGTGCAAGGAAAACGGCGCCGACAAGTCGATGAACTGCACGAAGGTCATCGACTGCCTCGACACGAACTATCCTTGCGGCTCGGCGATGAACTGCGCGCTCGGGTGTAACAACATGGGCAGCGCCGACAGCGTAGTGACTGCCTGCGTGAACGCGCTCCTGACCGCGGCCTCCTGCACCCAGCCGTAGCAGGTAGGGCGTGAGTCGCAGCGCGCGCCGCTGACCATTGCCGACCAGATGCGCTGCTTGCGCGACCACGGATGAGCCCGTAACTTCGGGCCCATGAAAAAGACCTTCGCTCTGTATGGCGCCGCTGCGATCGCGTTTTGTCTCGGCGGCGTGGCGCGCGCCGATCTCGACCTGCCGCGGCCGAGCCCGTTCGCCAAGGTGGTGCAGACGGTCGGGCTGACCGACATCACCGTCGACTACAGCAGCCCGGGGGTGAAGGGGCGGAAGATCTGGGGCGCCGTCGTCCCGTATGACCAGATGTGGCGCGCGGGCGCCAACAGCGCCACCAAGATCACCTTCAGCCGCGATATCAGCTTCGCCGACAAGCCGGTGCCGGCCGGGACGTACGCCTTCTTCGTCATTCCGACCAAGGGGGCCTGGACCGTCATCCTCAACAAGAAGGCAGACCAGGCGGGGACCGGGCGCGACTATAAGCAGGCAGACGATCTGCTCCGCGTGCAGGTGACCCCCAAGGCGGCGCCATTCCGCGAGCGCCTCGCCTACGCCATCACCGACTTCACCGACGACAAGGCGTCGCTGGCGCTCGAGTGGGAGAAGCTGCGCCTGGCGATCCCGATCGCCGTTCAGACCTCTGCCCAGGCGCTGGCGAACATCAATAGCGCCGTCGACGGCACCTGGCGCACCTACGCGAACGCGGCGCGCTACGTGCTGGAGAGCAAGAAGGACCTCGACGTCGGTCTAAAGTACGTCGACCAGTCGCTGGCGCTCAAAGAGGACTGGTACAACGTCTGGATCAAAGCGGAGCTGCAGGCGGCGAAGGGGAACACCAAGGACGCGCGCGTCACCGGCGAGCACGCCTATGAGCTGGGCAAGAAGAGCGAAGGGTTCTTCCTCGAGGGCGAGGTCAAGAAGACCCTCGAGGAGTGGAAAAAGAAGAAGGGCTAACGCCGGGGATTGTCGCCGACCACCCGGCGGTAGACGGCGACGTAGCGATCGACCGCCGGCTCGACGCGGTACCGGCTCTCGGCGAGGTGCCGCGCGGCGAGCGAGAGGCGGTGGTGCAGGTCGGCGTCGCCGAGCAGTCGGAGCGCGGCAGCGGCCATCGCCTCGACGTCGCCGAGCGGACAGAGGAAACCGACCTCGCCCTCGGGGATCACCTCCGGGAGACCGCCGACCGCCGAGGCGATGACCGGAACCCCGCAGGCCATCGCCTCGAGCGCGGCCAGGCCGAAGCTTTCGGTCTCACTGGGGAGCAGGAAGAGATCGGCATCGCGCAAGACGCCCGGAAGGTCGACGCCTTCGCCGAGGAACTCGACGTCGGCGACGAGGCCGAGCGCGGCGACCTGGGCGGCGATGCGTGGCCGCTCGGGGCCGTCGCCCACCAGGCGAAGCTGGGCCGGGCGGGCCGCGCGCAGGCGCGCGAAGACGTCGACGACGTCGTGAACCCGTTTGACCGGGCGAAAGTTCGAGACGTGCACGACGACCGGCCGTTCCGGCAACGGGCGCGCGTCGGGGCCGGCCGGCCGAAATCGTTCCGCGTCGACGAAGTTGGGGATGATGTCGATCGCCACTGTGTCGGGGACGCCGAGCGTCTCGTGTGTGGCGCGGGCGAGCCAGGCCGACGGCGTGGTCACCGCGTCGCTGGCAGCGATCGAGAACTGGGTGAGGGGCAGGAAGCTCGGATCGCTGCCGACCAGCGTGATGTCCGTGCCGTGCAGCGTGGTCACCAGCTTGGGGGCCGCCGCCCGGCCCCCAGCGTCGGCGGCCAGCACCTCGCGCGCCAGATGGGCGCTCACCGCGTGCGGGATGGCGTAGTGGGCGTGCACCACGTTGAGCTCTTCGCGGCGCGAGACCTCGACGATCTTCGAGGTGAGCGCCAGCGTGTAGGGCGAGTGTTTGAGCTGCGGATAGGCGGGGGGCGCCACGCGGTGGAAGGTCACATTCGCGCGCGACGGATCGAGGCGGCCGGGAACTTCGTCGCTGAAGACGTGAACGGCGTGCCCGCGCCGGGCGAGCGACGTCGCGATCTCCGCCGCCACCACGCCGCTGCCGCCGAAGGTCGAGAAGCAGACGACGCCGATCCGGAGCGGCGCGCGCGTCCTGCGAGTCTCGCTCGTCTTGCCTGTTTGGTCGGTCTTGCCTGGTTCGCTGCTCATGGCTGGAGATCCTGGAGCGCGGCCGTAAATGGGCCGACCGCAGCGAGGCGCTCGAATACCAGCGTCTTGAGCGCCGCGGGGCCGAGCCGACCGGCGAGCGAGGGCCAGGCGTAGGCCCGCTCCTGCGGGACGCCCCCGGGGGCGAGCGCATTCTGCACGCGCGCCAGGCGAGCCAGGGCCACCCCCTCGCGCTCGGCCAGCTTGCGCGCGTAGCGTCCGGTCAAACGCGCGAGCGCGCGGGCAACGTGCGCCCGCGTGCGCTCGGCCGCTCGACCGAGGTTTCGGTCCTCGGGATCGAGCGCTGTCGCGGCGGCGGCGATCTGATCGACGGCCGGCGCAATCTCGGAGGCCACGCGCGCGGTCAGGTCGGCGGCACGAGGGAACCCTCGAGATGCGGTGTTGGGCAGCCGCGCGACGAGCTCGGTCTGGGGGCGCGCGGCATCGTCCGCCCCGAATCCGAGCTCCGCCAGACGCCGCCGCGTGTGCGGGTCGAGACAGCGAAAGCGCCCGCGCGGAACGATGAGCGGCATCGCCAGGCGGAAGTGTTCGTAGAGCGGCCCCATCTGGGCGAAGTAGCTCACCTCCGCCGGGCCTCCGACGTAGGCCGCCGTCGGCAGCAACGTATCCTGCACGATGGGGCGCAGCAGCGCGGAGGTCGAGAAGCGGAGCGGATCGCGTGACAGCGCCTCGGCGATCTCCTCGTTGGAGAAGCCACCATCGGCTCCGGCCAGCCGCCAGGTGCCGGAGTCGTCGGAGGTCCCCGACGTCCCGCTCTGGCGTTCCAGACGATACCGAGGGCCGGTGGCGGCGCCGAGGTGACCGAAGACGAGCGCGCACTCGGCCCGCAGAGGGATCTGCTGTTCGAAGCCCGCCTCGGCGAGCGCGGCGCCGCGCTCGTCGAGGCGCAGCCCGATCGTCGTACAGGCGTCGAGCGCTTCGCGGTAGATCGGGACGGCGAGGGCGGCGACGCGCGCCTCGCGCGGGTCGAGGATCAGGAGCCCTTCGTCGGCGAAGAGCTCGGCCAGGACACCGGCGAACGCCCGTGCGATGGGGCGCCCGGCCGTGTAGTGGCCGCGCAGGAGGGCCAGGGTCTCCTTCGCGGCCGGTCCCGGGCCCAGCAGATCAGCGAGCGCGTCGAGCAGCGCACTGACCTCAGATGGAAGACGGCGGTGCGCGATCGAGACGCGTGCCTCCCCTGGCGGCTCGTCGGGGAGCGAGAGCCTGACCGGCTCGCCGCCGCCACCAGCGACCGTCGCCGAGGCGATCTCGGCGAAGTCGTGGTCTTCGGTCTGCAGCCAGAAGAGCGGCACGCAGCGCACGCCCGACTCCGCTTCCAGCGCCCGCGCCACCGCGATCGCCGACGCTGCTTTGTAGAAGCCGTAGAGGGGGCCCAGGAAGAGGCCGACCTGCTGGCCGGTCGCCACCACGGCGGCGCCTCCGGCGGCGAGCACCTCCATGTTGCGCGCCCGCGCTCGGCTGGCGGGGAGGGCATCCTGTTGATCGCGAAGCACGGCGACGAGGTCGGGTGAGACGCGGCGCTCGGCCTCGGCGCGGGTGCGTGCCATCCGGTCGGCAGCCGAGCGGAAGTCGAGCGCGATGAACCTCCGGGCGATCTCCTCGCCGGCAAGATAGGAGCTGGAGAATGGCCGAGGCACCGAGAGCATCAACTATACTCGGTCGCGTCGCTGCCGCCCGTCCTGCGATCCCTCCATGCCTCACCCCGCTCCTCGACTCATTCTTCCCGTCGCCCTCACGCTCCTCATGATTCGCCACGCTGTCCTGGCGGCCGGACCTCCGCCGCAACCCAACGCCGCCCAGATCGCCCTCGGACTGCGCAAGCTCGGCGTTGCCGGCAGCGTCCTCTACGTTGCCGCCCACCCCGACGACGAAAACACCGCGCTGCTCGCCTACCTGGCCAACGGCGCGCTCTTGCGCACGGCCTATCTGTCGGTCACCCGGGGGGACGGCGGCCAGAACCTGATCGGCTCTGAACAGGGGCCGGCGCTGGGATTGATTCGGACGCAGGAGCTGCTGGCGGCGCGGCGCATTGACGGCGCGGAGCAGTACTTCACCCGCGCGCGCGACTTCGGTTTTTCGAAGAGTCCCGACGAGACGCTGCGCATCTGGGGCAAGGACGCCGTGCTGGCCGACGTCGTGGCGGTCATTCGGAAGTTCCGCCCCGACGTGATCGTCACCCGCTTTTCGCCCGAGCCGGCGGAGACCCACGGGCACCACACCGCCTCGGCGATCCTGGCGCTGGAGGCGTTTCACGCCGCCGCCGATCCCAAGTTCCACCCCGAGCAGCTGGTGGGGGGCGTCGGGGTCTGGCAGGCGCGGCGGATCTTCTGGAACCGATCGTCCTTCTTCATCAAGCCGACCGACGACGTGACCGGCGACGCCAAGCTGGACGTCGACGGGTACAACCCCTTGCTCGGCGAGTCGTACGGCGAGATGGCTGCTGACAGCCGCAGCATGCACAAGAGCCAGGGCTTCGGCGTGGCGCGCACACGCACGCCGATCGTCGAGTACTTCAAGCTGCTGGCGTCGTCCGATCCGAAGGAGCAGCCGGCAGGGAAGCCGCTGGCCGGAATTCTCGACGGGCTCGACGTTACGTTGAGGCGTTTCCCCGGCGCAACGAGGCTGCGCGGCCTGGTCGAGAAGGCGACGGCGAAGTTCGATCTCGCCGCGCCGCATACGTCGGTGCCGGCGCTGGTTGCCATCGACGGCGCGCTGACGGAGATCTCCGATGCCGGCTGGCGCCTGGAGAAACAGCGCCAGGTCAGCAATTTGATCGTTGCCTGCGCCGGGCTGTTCGTCGACGCGACGGCGGCCGACTATCGGGCGGCGCCGGGGACGGCCGTCGAGGTGACGGCAACCGCCGTCGATCGTTCGCCGGTGGCGGTGACGCTCGACGAGGTGAGGTTTCCGTTCGAGCCGACTGGTCACATCGTCGCGCACAAGCTCGAGACGCCAAAGCAGGACGGCCCGAGGATCTTCGGCGCCGCGGCCCCCTTCGAGCTCAAACAGAGCGTGAAGTTGCCTGCCGAGCTCTCGCCGACGACGCCTTACTGGCTGGAGGCGCCACCCGAGGCCGGGCTCTATCACGCCGACCCGGCGCTCGTCGGCCTGCCCGAGCGCGCGCCACCCGTCGAGGTGACGTTCGTCTTTACCGTTGGCGGTCGCAGGTTCACCGTCGCGCGCCCGATCAGCTACAAGTGGACCGATCAAGTGATGGGTGAGCGCTATCGCCCGCTGGAGGTGACGCCGGCGGTCTCGGTTCGCCCCGACACGGGTGTATTGATGTTTCCTCGCGGGGTGACTCAGACTCTCACCGTGCGCCTGGCCGCGGGCGCGCCGTCGGCGACCGGCGTTCTGCGGGCAGAGGCGCCCGTCGGCTGGACTGTCGAGCCGGCCTCGGCGCCGTTCGCGCTCGGCGCCGTCGGGAGTGAAGCGGCGCTGACCTTCCGCGTTCGGCTCGACGTCGCTGCCGGAAAGCCCCCAGCCCCCGCGCTCTTGCGCGTCATCGCCGAGGTCGGCGGCGCGCGGCTGGCGCGCGGCGTGGTTCGGATCGAGCACCCGCACATTCCGATTCAGACGTATCTGGTCACCTCCGACGTCCGCCTGGTTCCGGTGGACCTGGCGATAGCCGGCAAGCGGATCGGCTACCTTCCGGGACCGGGTGACGAGGTCCCGGCCAGCCTGCGCCAGGTCGGTTACGAGGTGTCGATCCTCAATGACGAGGCGCTGGCCGGGCCGTCCTTGGCCCATTTCGACGCCATCCTCGTCGGTGTCCGCGCCTTCAACACGAACGAACGGCTGCGCGTCGCGCACGCCGCGCTCATGTCCTACGTCGCCGGCGGCGGGACTCTGGTGCTGCAGTACAACACCAACAACCGGCTGGCGCCGCTCACGGTGCCGCTCGGCCCCTGGCCGTTCGAGATCGGCCAGAAGCGCGTCACCGATGAAACCGCGGCGGTCACCTTCGCGGCGTCCGGTCATCCCGCGCTCACCACTCCGAACGCGCTCGGCGCCGCCGACTTCGAGGGGTGGGTCCAGGAGCGCGGCCTCTACTTCGCCGAGAAGTGGGACAGCAACTATCAGCTCCCGTTGGTGATGCACGATCCCGGTGAGGCGCCGCAGGCGGGGAGCCTGCTCTGGGCGCGCTACGGGAAGGGGACCTTCGTCTATACCGGTCTGGCCTTCTTTCGGCAGCTCCCGGCGGGCGTGCCGGGAGCGTATCGGCTGTTCGCCAATCTGCTCGCCGGCGGGCATCTGCGGTCCCCCTGAGATGGCCACCGGCACGAAACAGGGAAGCGGAGCCAGCAGCGAGCAGGACGCCGGTCGTGCCGAGCTCGACGACGCCCCGCCGTTTCTCACCTGGCGTGCGATCTATCTCCTCGTTCTCGGCGCCCTGGCCGTCGAGGTGCTGCTGGGCGCCGCGTTGACCTTGGCTGCCTCGTGAGCGCCCTCGACTGGGCCGTCCTGTTCGGGACGCTGGCCGCCATCGTCCTCTACGGGATCTGGAAGACGCGCGGACCGTCGAGCATGACCGACTACGTGCACGGCGGTTACCGCGATCGCTGGCTGACGATCGGCCTCGGCGTCATGGCGACGCAGGCCTCGGCCATCACCTTCCTCTCGATGCCTGGGCAGGCCTACGAGGACGGCATGCGCTTCCTGCAGTTCTACTTCGGCCTGCCGATCGCGATGGTGATTCTCTCTGTCGCCTTCATCCCGCGCTTCTACCGGCTGCGCGTCCTGACCGCGTACGAGTATCTGGAAGGACGCTTCGATCTGAAGACCCGGCAGCTGGCGGCGTTCCTGTTTCTCCTCCAGCGGGGGCTCTCCGCCGGGATCACCATCTACGCACCGGCGATCGTGCTGTCGAAGGTGCTCGGCTGGCCGCTGAACCTGACCTGCGTGGTGATCGGCGGGCTGGTCATCCTCTACACGGTAGCGGGCGGGACGCGCGCGGTCAGCCAGACGCAGAGACACCAGATGGTTGTGATGCTGGGCGGAATGGTGGTGGCGTTCGTGGTCATCGTCCACCGGCTGCCGGCCGACCTGTCGTTCCGGCACGCGGTCTCTCTGGCCGGGACGCTGGGGAAGATGAACGTCGTCGACTTCTCGCCCAGTCTGGGGAATCGCTACACGTTCTGGTCGGGCCTCGCCGGCGGTGGCTTCCTGGCGATGGCCTACTTCGGGACCGACCAGTCGCAGGTGCAGCGCTATCTCTCGGGGAAGTCGGTGACGGAGAGCCGACTGGGCCTGCTGTTCAATGGCCTCCTCAAGGTCCCGATGCAGTTCCTGATCCTCTTCGTCGGCGTGATGGTCTTCGTCTTCTATCAATTCAACCAGCCGCCGCTCTTCTTCAACGAATCGGAGCTGGCGCGCGTCGCCCAGACGTCGCGAGCGCCAGAGATGCAGGCGCTGGAGGCCGAGCACCGGGTGGCGTTCGCCAGAAAGCGCGTCGAGGTGATGCACCTGGCGGCGGCGCTCGACGCGGGGGACGCGCCGGCGATCGTGGACGCTCGTTCGCGCGTGCGCGCGGCGGCCGCCGGGGCGGAGGCAATTCGCGAGAAGGCCCGAACGCTCATCGCCGCGGCGGTGCCGCGCCCCGAGATCCACGACGGCGACTACGTCTTCCTGTCGTTCGTGATGGCCAATCTGCCGCGCGGCCTGATTGGCCTCCTGTTGGCCGTCATCCTGTGCGCCGCCATGTCGTCGACGGCCAGCGAGCTGACCGCCCTCGGGGGCTGCACGGTGGTCGACTTTTACCGCCGCAGCTTTCGCCAGGACGCGACCGACGCGCACTACCTGCGCGTCGCCAAGATTGCGACCGGAATCTGGGGCCTGCTGGCGGTGGCGTTCGCCGGATTCGCCTCGCTGGTCGACAACTTGATCCAGGCGGTCAACATCCTCGGCTCGCTTTTCTACGGCACGATCCTGGGGATCTTTCTGGCCGCCTTCTTCTTTCGCCGCCTGCGTGCCACGCCGGTGTTCGTGGCCGCCATCGTCTCGGAGCTGCTGGTCGTCTCACTGTGGTTGGGGACGAAGATCGGATTCCTCTGGTTCAACGTGATCGGCTGCGGCGCGGTGTTGATCTTGTCATCGCTCCTGAGCGTCGGTAGGCGCTATTCAAGCCGTCGCGCAGATGTGTCGAAGAGCCGTTAGCCATGCGGCGCTGGTCGGCTTGCGTCTGTCTGGGAGGCCTGCTGGCGGTAGGCGCTTGCGGCAGCGGATCAGCCGGGCAGGGCGTCGGCTCGGGCGGGAGCGGCGGCACCACCGGAGCCGGCGGTGCTGGAGCAGGGGGGGCGACAGGAGCGACGGGCGGCGCCGTCGGGACGGGCGGAATGGTGTCGAAGCGGCCGTGGCCCGACTCGACGGCCAAGACGCTGATCCTCGCCGATCAGCTGCCCGACGCCATGAGCGCGGGCCAGCGGCAGTTCGTGGTCGAACATATGGTCGGCACCCAAAAGCTGACGCTGGCCGAGTCGCAGCCGCTGCGGGCGCTGGCGCCGAGCTTTCTGGTTCTCCACTACCACCTCGCCATCTGGCAGTCGGCGCCGTCGGTCACCTTCATCGTCGACGGGATGACCTGGGGGAACGACTACCCGACGGTGACGATGAACGAGAGCTGGTTCTGGCACAACCAAGCGGGCACGCGGGTGGCCGCGATCGACGACGGCAAGCTCTTGATGAACGTCGGCGACAGCGGGTTCGCTGCGTACTGGAAGTCATCGCTCCTCGCGCAGTCCGCCGCGGGCGACTACGACGGCGTGTTCGCCGACTCGGCGGCGCCCGATCTGTTGCAGTGGGAGGCCCAGAGTCCCGCCGAGCCGCGCCTCACCGGGACCGGCGCGCGCGACACGACGATCACAGAGCTCGGCGGTAAGACGTACATCCAGGCCTGGCAGACCTTCATGACCGACCTCGACGCCGCGCTGGCGGCGCAAGGCTTTCCGCTCATCCCGAACACCGGCTCGTTCACCACCAGCTGGGACACCACCGATTACAGCCTCACGGCCGGCGTCTTCGTCGAGGGGTTCGCCGATCCGACGTTCGCGGCGGTCGACTGGCAGCGATCGACGAACCAGATCCTGGGATTGGTGACCAAGCGCAAGATCGTCATCTTGCAGAACTACCTGGGCGCGTCGAGCGACGTGGCGACGCGGCTCTACTACCTGGCCAACTACCTGCTGATCCGCGGCGACCGCAGCTACCTCGACTACTTCGCATCGGGGCCGCTCGAGTGGTACCCGGAGTGGAAGGTCGATCTGGGCGCGCCGATGACCACGGGGAGCACGGTCGCCGACCTCGCTGCCAGCGGCGCCTACCAGCGCGAGTTCGCCAATGGGTGGGTGGTGGTGAACCCGACGGCGACCGCCGCGACGCTGACCTTCCCGGCGAGTGCGCGACTCGTGATGCCGCAGGGGGGCGGTGCCGTCGACACGACCGGCGCCGAGCCCGGCTCGCTCAGCTATGGGTCCGCCGCGTCGGTGAAGTTGCAACCGTCGACGGCGGCGATCGTGCTCAAGTAGCCGTTCACTCGACGACGAGCGCGTTCGCGCGGCAGGGGGGATTGAGGCAGACGGGATCGGGATCTCCGAGCGGCGGGATCGTCACCGGCTCCTCCAGGTACCATCCGCTGCCGGTCGCGACCAGCAACATCTGCGACGCTCCATCCGGAACGGTCAGCTGGAATTGGCAGGCGCCGTCGACGTTGCCGTCGTCTGAATCGTCGTCGTCGGTGGGGGTTGGCGCGTCGAGGGGGCAAAGCGCGACCCGAACGATCGGACAATTCGCTTCGACGGGGAATCCGACGGCGCCGTGCAGGACCGGAAGCGCTTCGATCACGGCGGCCACACCCTCCGCCGGGGCGGTCACCGAACGGAGCGTGGTCGTGCGCAGGTCGTCGCCCGCGAAGGTGAGATCGTAGCTGCGTCCGGGGACCAGGGCGTCGACGGCAAAGTCTCCATCCTCCGTGTCGATCGTCTGCTCCGAGGTGTCGTGCCCGGCCAACGACACGCGGACGCTGATCGCGACGCCATCGGGACCGCGGACGTGACCGCGGATGGCCGCGGCCAACCCGAGCTGGATGGTCAGCTCGCGCGCGGCTCCGGTCGGCGCGGCCACGCTCGGCGCGATTCCGATCTGGTCGCCGAGAGAGGCCGTGACGGCGTACTGCCCCGCCGGGAGGTGAATGCTGAAATGGCCGTCCGGAGAGACCTCGGCTTCAAACGAACGCGCGCCGTCGTCGGCGGTGATCGTCAACGCGTCGAACGAAACGTCCGCGCCCGGAGGCGCCAGCGCCCGTCCCCAGAGGTGAGAGACCCCGCCGCGCGCATGTGGCAGTCCCGTGACGCGACGAGATGGAGGAGGCGCGACTTCTCGCTGGGGAACGACTTCTCGCTGGGGAACGACGATGACCTCTTCGTCGTCGTGGACCTCCGTGGTTGCGGCGCGTGGGCGTCGGGTCGAGACCTTCACTGTCAGCGCGACCAGCGCCACCAGCACCATCCCGAGCGCCACGCACCACCGCATCTTGATCGAAGGACAACTGGGTTGGCCGCAGGTTCCCGCCGCCGGGAGCATGGCGTTTATCGCGTAACCGCCTGCGACGGGCGACGTAGCACCGGTGAGCAAGGACCGGGCCCCGGTGGCCCTCGAACAAAAACCAGGAGAGAGACATGAGCATCAAGGGAGCAATGATCGCCGCTTCAGTGGCCGGGCTGTTCACGATGGGCGTCGCCGGCATGGCCTCGGCGAAGAAGGGGGACGACGTGATGTGCAGCGGCGTCAACGCCTGCAAGGGGCAGAGCGCCTGTAAGGGCGGCGATAACGCCTGCAAGGGGAAGAACGGCTGCAAGGGGCAGGGGAACATGAAGATGAGCAAGGCCGACTGCGAGACCAAGGGCGGAAAGGCCGTCAAGTAGCGCCAGGAAAGTGAACGATGGCCGGCGGCGCCTCGACGGGCCGCCGGTCGCACGTCACCCGAGACGCCATGACCACGACACCGACACCGACAGCGCTGTTTCCGAACCTGGGTCGCGGCCTGGGGCTGCGGCGCGAGCACTACCAGCACGTCGTCGAGAATCGACCGGCGGTCGGCTGGTTCGAGGTGATCTCGGAGAACTTCATGGGAGCGGGGGGAAATCCGCGGCGCGTGCTGGAGGCGGTCCGACGCGACTATCCTGTCGTCCTGCACGGTGTGTCGCTCTCGATCGGATCGACGGACCCGCTCGACGAGCGCTACCTCGCCGAGCTCGACGCGCTGGCGCGTACCGTCGAGCCGGCCTGGATCTCGGACCACCTCTGCTGGGGGACGGCGCACGGGATCAACGCGCACGATCTGTTGCCGCTGCCGTACACCGAGGAGGCGCTGGCCCACGTCGCGCGCCGGGTGGAGGTCGTCCAGGAGCGGTTGGGACGGAGAATTCTGCTGGAGAACCCCTCCAGCTACCTGGAGCTCGACCGCGACATGGCGGAACACGAGTTTCTCGCCGAGCTCGCCCGGCGGGCCGATTGCGGAATCCTGCTCGACGTCAACAACGTCTTCGTCAGCGCCCACAACCATGGGTGGGATCCGCAGGCCTACCTGGCGGCGATGCCGGCCGAGCGCGTCGGTCAGGTTCATCTGGCCGGTCATTCTGAAGACGGTGCGCTGCTCATCGACACGCACGACGGACAGGTCGCGGACGGCGTCTGGCGACTCTACGCCGAGGCGGTGGGACGTTTCGGAGCGCGGTCGACGATGATCGAATGGGACGCCGACGTGCCGGCCTTCGAGGAGCTGGAAGCGGAGCTCGCTCGGGCGGCCCGCTGGGAGAAGACGGCGCTTGGAGAGCGGCGCGATGCGGCCTGAGCGCGCGCCGCGCCCGTCTCTGGCGTCGGTCCAGGCGAGCCTGCTGGCGCGGATCACCGGCCAGGAGCTGGGCGCTCCGGCGTTCGAGACGGCGTCGTTGATTCGCGGCGACGCGCGCGCGAGCGCGGAGGAGCGGCTGGCGATCTATTCCTTCATGTATGGCGCGCGCCTCGTCGAGGCGCTGGAGTCGCAGTTCCCGCGGCTCGCACGCCTCCTCGGCGCCGATGCCTTCGCCGACCTCACCACCGACTACGTGGCTGACCGGCCGTCGCGGCACCCGTCGCTGCGAGAGCTCGGTCGCGCGCTGCCGGACTGGCTGACGGCGCGACGCGGGGACGAACCGGCGCTGGCATCGCTGGCGGCGCTCGAGTGGACGCGCGCCGACGTCTACGATCTGGCCGACGAGCCCGCCATGTCGTTGGACGCGCCCCGCGCCTTTCCACCGGAGCGCTTCGGCGAGCTGCCGCTCAAGTTGATCGCGGCGCATCGGTTCGTCGCTGTCGACCGCGGGACCGAGGCGTTGTGGGACGACCTCGCGCCAAGTTCAGCGGAAGCGTCGGCGATGCTCCCTGTCTCGCCGAAGGCCGGTCCGGGCGAAACGCTGCTCGTCTGGCGGCAAGAGATCGCCGTCTATCACCGGGCCGTCGATTCGGAGGAGCGCGCGGCCCTGGCCCTGGTGTCAGCCGGCAGTCGGTTCGGCACTATGTGCGACGTGCTCTCTGCGGCGCATGACGACGAGGCCGCCGCGGCTCGGGCGTTCGCCTGGCTCTCGACCTGGATCTCTGACGGCTTGCTGGCCGTCCGTTGACCCCCTCACACGCCCTCTGACCGCGCGCGCCGCTGGCCTGCCTGCGGGCAAGGTGGAGCGCCCCAAGGAGCACTCACCGCTCGACACCCCGTGACCGAGTCAGCTCTGACAGTTCATTGGCAGACAGACCGTCGGGCCGTTTGCGGCGCTGCAATAATTCGCCCCCGCGCAATCGGAGCCGCCGTTGCACATGTCCGCCGGTGTTTGGCAGGAGAACGCAGTTCCGCCGTGACAAGGGGTGGCAGGCAGCGCGCGGCAGAGTGAGCCGGACGCGCAATCGGCATCAGAGGTGCAGGTTGCTGAGACACAGGAGCCTGCTTGCGTGCCGCTGCACAGACAGATCTGGGTGCTTCCGCAATCCCCATCGTTGAGACAATGCGCGTATGAGCAGCCGCAGCTGTCGTAGGGGTAGGCGGGAAAGCCGGGCGACGGAGGGAGCGGCGGGTTGTACAGGCACTCGCCGCCCGGATGTTCGGTGCAGTCCGAGTCGGTGCTGCATCCGGAGCTAACGCTGGGATCGGGATTCGTCGTCGTGCACGAGAAGTTGACGCGCGGCGGACAGCTCGTCTTCGCAGTGCGATGGACGGCGCCCGACGCGCATTTCTCGTAGCCGGTCTCCTCCCCCGCGATCAGGGGTTGCGGATCGGTACAGGGGAAGGCAGCGACCGCCATATCGGCCTTGCTGCTGGCTGCGTCGCTGCCGCCGCCGCCGCCCGTGCCGCTCCCACCGGTGCCACCAACGGCATCCGCGTTGCTGCAACCAGCAACGACGCCGAACCAGATCCCCACCGCGAATATCCTGACAATAAGCGAAGTGATCATTGCGGAAGTATACCGCGAACGGACCAACGTTGCTCTACCGAGCCTGCGAGGAAGCAGCGGTTGCAGCGACGTCCGCCCCCACAGGGCCAAAAGTGCGCCGCCGGGGGTGTAAGATGAAATTGCGTGTCGAAGTGGCGAATGGGTGCGGCCTGCGTGGGGATGCTGGTCGTTGGTTGCAGCAGGAACAGCAGCCTCGGTGGAAGCGGGCGGGGCGGCAGCGGCGTTGACGCGACCGGGGCGGGCGGCGTTGCGACGGGCGGCGGCGGCACCGGCGGCGGCAGGGCAGGCTCCGGCGGCACGGCGGCTGGTTCGTGGGTGATGGGTTACTGGGCGGTCTGGCAGACGACGCAGTACCCGCTGGCGCACGTCGCCTGGAGCGACATGACCCACGCCGCGATCTCCTTCGTCGAGCCGCGAGCGCCGGCAGCCACCTCGTCCGCCAGCCCGTATGCGACGCTCGACTCGAGCAACGCCGTCGACAACCTCGGCGCGACCGGGATGTCGGACTTCGCCGCCGCCGCGCACAATGGTGGGGTGCACCCGATCATCTCACTCGGTGGCGCCGGCGCGGGTGCCGGGTTCGCGGCCGCCGCCAGCCAAGCCAACCAAAAACAGTTCGTCAGCGAAGTCATCGCCGCCTGCGCCAAGTGGCACTACGACGGCGTCGACCTCGACTGGGAGGACGGCATCAACCTGGCCGACTTTCAGAGCCTGGTGGTGGCGCTCCGGGCCGCCGCGCCGCCGGGGTTCCTGATCACCGCGCCGGTCGGTGCCGTCAACAACAACGCCGGCATCGACGCCGGGACCGCCGCCATGTGGTCGGCGGTGCAGGGCGCCGTCGATCAGGTCAATGTCATGACCTACACCGGCTCGGGGAACTATCCGGGCTGGGTGGTCTGGTACCTCGATCCACTCATGGGCGCGGGGTCCGATCATCCCTTCGACGTCGCGTCGTCGCTGGCGGCCTGGGCCGCGCTCGGCATCCCCAGGTCGAAGCTGGGCGCCGGTATCGGGTTTTACGGGCGGACGGTCAGCGCGCCGGTGACCGCCGCACTGCAGAGCTACGGCAGCGCCACGGTTTACGAGGACGACACCGAGCTCTCCTACGGCAACATCCAACATTACTTCGTCGGCCACGGCGGCGCCGTCTCGCACTGGGACGCCGCCGCGATGACCACCTGGCTCTCCTGGACGGCGCTGTTCCACCCATCGTGGACGGATCAGTTTCCCGGCGACGCCGGACCGGCGACCCAGTTCCTGACGTTTGAAGATGTCCCGACGGTCATGGCCAAGGGGGCCTGGCTGAAGGCGAACGGCTACGGCGGCGCCATCATCTGGACGATCAACGAGGGGACGCAGTATCCCTACGGCGGCGACGGCTACGCCAACCCGCTGCTCGACGCCACGGCGGCGGCGCTTCGTTGAGCCCACCACTACGGCGCGCAGTGAGGCTCTAGCTCGTCGCGATGGCTTTCTTCGATCCGCCACCTGCTCCTTCGGGAGGCCTCAACGCCGCCGCCACCGAGCGCAACCGTGGGCCCATCCTGGAAATTCTTCGCCGCGTCTTGCCGCCCACCGGCGTGGTGCTGGAGATCGCGAGCGGGACGGGGCAGCACGTGGCGTTCTTTGCGCGCGAGCTGCCGGCGCTGCGTTGGCAGCCTTCGGACCCGTTGCCCGCGCATCTGGACAGCATCCGCGCCTGGACCACCGCGTCCGGCGTGGACAATGTCGCGGCGCCCTTGCAGCTCGATGTCGAGATGGCGCCGTGGCCCGTCGCCCACGCCGCCGCGATTCTGAACATCAACATGATCCACATCGCCCCCTGGTCGGCGGCGGAGGCGCTGCTTCACGGGGCCGCGCGCCTGTTGCCAACGGCCGGCGTTCTCTTCCTTTACGGTCCGTTCAAGCGCGACGGTCAGCACACGGCGGAGAGCAACGCGCGCTTCGACGAGCGGCTGCGCAGCGAGGATGCGCGCTGGGGCGTGCGCGATCTCGGCGCCGTTCAGACGCTCGCCGCCGCGGCCGGCTTCGGGGTGCCCGAAGTGATCGCCATGCCGGCGAACAATCTCTCGCTGGTATTTCGCCGGAACGGCCTGGCCGACGCTTAGAGCCGGCTCGCGTAGGCCGTCTTCATCGGCGGGTAGAGCGCGAGATCCGGCAGGGCGGTGTAGCTGTTCCCCGACCGTTGCCAGAGCGCGTGGGTCGTCGACGACGAGTCGGACGGCTGCGCGTTGTTCCAGTCCCCTTGCGTGGTCGGCTCCCAGTCGAACGTTCCCAGCCCCTGGTTGTTGGGGAGACCGAACACGACGTCGTTGATCTGCCGCTCCATCGGGCCGTACTCGGCGGCAAAGAATCGGATCTTGGGATAGTTCGTGGCCAGCTGCGAGAACGTCGTCTGCCAACCGCTCTGCGTGTTGGCCTGACTGTTCACGTCCCCTTGGTACTGCTGGTAGCAGGACTCGCCGAAGGTGTCCGGGGTGGCCCCCTGTTTGATCGCGTTGTCGAGCCAGCTCTTGGTCGTCGAGTAAGCGTTGCCGCGATCGATGTGGAAAGAGATCAGGATCCCCGTGTCGACATCCTTGACCCCCTGGATGCCCGCTTTGAGCAGCATGCCGAGGTTGGGCCAGCCCGCCGTCGACGCGGCGCCGGTGACCTTGGGCGCCGTCCCGGTCGGCTGCCCGCCCGAGTCGCAGAGGTGGAGCAGCATGCCGGGCGTCGTCTCGTTGCCGATCTGGACCATGTCCGGCCGCGCGCCGCCGGCGATGAGCGAGGTGATCGCGCTCTTCACATAGTCGTGGAGCGCCGTCGAGAGGTCGGTGATGTTGGTGTACCCCTGCCAGGCGACTGGCATGCACTGCTTGCCGGGGTCGGCCCAGTTGTCGCTCATGTGGAAGTCGACGAGCAGACCCATCCCCGCGTCCTTGACCAGCTTGCCGAACGTAACGGTGTGGGCGATGTCGTCGTAGCCGTTGGTCTTGTCGTATCCGTCGGACGCCTTCGGGTCGACGAAGGTCCGCAGTCGGACGAAGTTGAAGCCGTTGGACTTCATCGACGTGAGCAGGGCGTTGATGGCCGTCGTGCCGGAGGGCTCCTGATCGGTGACGTCGGCGCCCAAAAAGTAGCTCGGCAGCGTGCCCGTTCCCGAGCCGCCCGTGCCGGTGGCACCGCCTGTGGCGGCGCCGCCAGTGCCGGTGGCGCCGCCGGTTCCCTTTGCGCCCGCGGAGCCGCCTGTGCCGGTCGTTCCGCCTGTGGCGGCGCCGCCAGTGCCGGTGGCGCCGCCGGTTCCCTTCGCGCCAGCGGCGCCGCCGGTGCCGGTCGTTCCGCCCGTGGCCGTCGAGCCGGCGCTTCCCGTGGCGCTGCCACCCGTGCCCGAGCCACCCGAGCCGCCTCCGCCTTGGCCATTGCCGCCGCCGGTTGCCGTCGCCCCACCGGTGGCAGAAGCACCGCCTTCACCGGTGTTGCTGGTGCCTGGGCTGTTGGTGCAGCCCCAGAACGCCACGGCGAGGATGACGATGCACTTTGACTTGTACATGGGGGCTTCCACCTTCCAAGGGGCGTCGAATCGATTTCGTTGCTAACCGGCGGGACATTTTAGCGCGGTACGTCAGCCGTCGCCGAGATGGGGTAAAACGAGCGAGCTGAAGAGCTGTCGTTGAACGACAGATTGTTTACGATGAGCGCCATGGTGGGTGTGACGTTTCGGCTGAGGGTGATCGGAGCTGTTGTTGCGTTGCCGATGGTGGTTGCGATCGCCGCCGTCGGTTGCTCCGGCGGAGCGTCGTCGAGCGACGACGCCGGCGCAGGCGGCCAGGCGGCGCGCGGGGGCAGCGGGGGAGGGATCCATGGAGCAGGTGGCTCGGCAGCGAGCGGTGGATCGGGCGGTGGAGGTGCGGCCGCGGGATCGAGCGGTGCGACGGGCGGTGCGGCTGGAAAGGGGAGTGGCGGCGCGACGGGCGGATTCACTGGAACCGGGGGAGTGACCGGCGCGGGCGGCCTCACGGGCGCCGGGGGGGGCGCGGGCGGAGTCGCAGGCGCGGGCGGTGCCGCGGGAGCGGGCGGCGTCGCGGGCGCGGGCGGAAGAGGGACCGGTGGCGCGACGGGCGGGACCACCGGCAGCGGAGGAATCAACGGGAGCGGCGGCGCTGCGGGCTCCGGTGGCGCGGCCGGGCGGGCGGGCGGAACGGGTGGATCCGCCGGTGGCGCCGGCAGCTGTGGCGCCAACGGCGCACTGCCGGCGACCGGCCTGGCGGTGCGCTTCGCGAACGCCGTGATGTCGCGCTGGCCCGATCCCCTCAATATCTCCAGCCAGAACGCCTGGGAGTACAACCACGGGATCGTGCTGCGCGGAATGCAGCAAGTCTGGTCGCACAGCTGCGACCCCAAGATCGTCACCTACATCCGGAAGTACGCCGACGAGTTCGTCGATGCCTCCGGCACGGTGAATATCCCGTCGGCGCACAGCTTCGACAACATCGAGCCGTCGGTGTTGCTGCCGTTCCTGTATCAACAGACCGGGATGGCGAAGTACCACACCGCCGCCGACAACATTCGCGCCCGCTACGACACGATCCCGACCAACGCCGATGGCGGGTTCTGGCACAAGCAGACCTACCCGAACCAAATGTGGCTCGACAGCATCTACATGGGCGAGCCGTTCCTCGACCAGTACGGCGTGGTGTTCGGCTCTTGCGGAACGTTCTGCTCGGACACGATCTTCAAGCAGATGCTGCTGCTCTCCCAGCATGTGCGCGACGCGACAACCGGGTTGCTGTACCACGCCTGGGACGATAGCCCCGCCGGGCAGAAGGCCGCCTGGGCCGATCCGACGACGGGGCGGTCGTCGGTGGTGTGGGATCGGGCCTTGGGTTGGTACACCATGGCGCTGGTCGACATGCTCCCCGACCTGCCGGCCGGGGCCAACCGCGACAGCCTGATGGCGATTCTCACCGGCATCGCCTCTGCCTTGCAGAAGGACCAGGACCCGGCGAGCGGTCTATGGTTCCAGGTGGTCGACGCGGGGAGCATGAGCACCGATTGGGTCGAGACCTCGGGGAGCGGAATGTTCGTCTACGCGCTCAAGGTCGGGGTGAACCGGGGCTATCTCGATTCGAGCTACCTCGCGGTGGCCAACAAGGGCTGGCAGGGTCTCCAGGCCAAGGTGACGACCGATTCAGGCGGTCTGCCGACGATTACCGACGCCGTCCAGGGGCTCAGCGTTCAGAGCAATTACGCGGGCTACATCAACCAAACGACGCTCTCGAACTCGAGTCACGGCCTGTGCGGAATCTTGCTGGCCGCTGCCGAAATGGAGGCGCAGTAGCTGGCCGAATCGCGTAACTTGCGGAATTCCCAATAAAAAATCTTACCCACCTGTCGTGATTCGTGTTGATTGAACCTACCAGGGGCGTAGATTGACCGTTGATCGAGGTCGACGGGGGTATGGAAATGCGCAAGACAATTTTTTCCCTGGTGGCGGTGACGGTGGGTCTCTCGGCAGCCGGATCGCCGGCGCGCGCGCGCAGGCCGATGTCCGAGGAGACGCAACGTCGCGCGCTGCTCGGCCAGCTGGCGGCGGCGTCGGCGGAGGTGGCGCCGCAGGAGCGCACCGACGCCGACCTGATGTACGAGGCGATGAGACAGTGGCACGGCGAGTCGCGTGGAAGCGCCGCGGTCGATCGGGCGCTCGCGCAATCCAAGAAGGACATCCGACTCGATCGCAGGCAGATCGAAGACAAGGTCCGCAGGATGTTCTGGAAGGATCCCTTCTCCGAAGAGGTCGTTCCCGTCGCCAAGTCGGACCGCGATCTGCTGAGGGCGCATGCCGCGCGAGAGTCGCGCGTGCACGACGACGCGCGGGAGGACGAGGTCTCGCGCCTGCGGGCCGAGGTGGCCGCGGCGCGTGCCGAGAACGCGCGTCTGAGGTCGGAGCTGGCCCGGGCAGAGCAGGGATCGGGCGGCAGTGAGAGCGTCGTGGCGCAGACGGAGCGCACGCTTCCCAGCCGACGTCTTCACGCCGGCAGCTCGAGCGGCGGTCATTCCCGTCGCGACAGCGGTGAACTGGAGGCTTTGAACGCCCCGGTGCACCACCGTCGGACGGGGTCGTCGAAGACGCGGTCGCAGCCTGAGGCTCCGAGCACGGCGGCAGCGGAGCCCGTCGTTGCGGCGGCTCCCGCGGAGACCGTCACCGGACCGCCCGCGGGTTGGCAGAGCAGCGATCCACGCGGGATCATCGTCGTCCCGATCACGGCCAGCATCCACGCGCACTAGGCGCGGGCTACGGGTCGGCGCCCGAGACGAGGCGTTTGACGAAAGCCGTGGCCGGGTGAGCCGCCAGCTCGGCGAGCCGCCCGCGCTGCACGATGGCGCCGCCCTCGAGCACCACCACGTCTCCGTCGAGCGCCTCGGCGTCGGCGCGATCGTGCGTCACCACCACGGTCGGCAGAGACCAGGCGCGCAGACGCTCGGCCAGGAAGCGCCGCATGTCGCGCCGGAGGGAGATATCGAACGCCGCCAGTGGCTCGTCGAGCAGCAGCGCGCGCGGTCGGGAGGCCAGCGCGCGGGCCAGGGCCACCCGCTGTGTCTCGCCACCCGAAAGCTCAGAGGGACGGCGCGGCGCCAGCGCCTCGGCATCGAGCTCGCGCAGCATCTCGCGCGCCAGCCGCCGTCGCTCTTCCCGTGAGGGCGCCGCGATCCCGTAGCCGACGTTGGCGAGGACGTCGAGATGCGGGAAGAGGGCGTAGCGCTGGGGAAGAAATCCGATCCGGCGCTGCTCTACCGGGAGGTCGAGGCGGCCCCCGGCGTTGAAGAGCGGCGTGCCGTCGAGAGTGACGCGGCCGTGGCTCGGGCGGGTGGCGCCGAGGATCATCATGAGGGTCTGGGTCTTCCCGGCGCCGTTGGGACCGACGAGAACCAGCGGCGCGGCTTGGGCGCGGAACGCGACGTCGATCGGCAGCACGCCGGCCGTTCCCTGCAGCGAAACTTCGAGCAAGCTCATCGCCTCGCCCCGGCGCGGATGGCGACCAGCAGAGCGAAGGCGACCGCCACCAGCAAGATCGAGAGGCTCTGCGCGGTGCGCAGGTCTGATGCGAGCGCCGTGTAGATCGCCAGCGGCAGCGTCTGCGTTCGCCCGCTCATGTTGCCGGCGAACATCAACGTGGCGCCGAACTCGCCGAGCGCGCGCGCCCAGCTCATCGCCGCTCCGCCCGCCAGGCTGGGCCACGAGATCGGGATGGCGACCGTGAAGAGGAGCCGCGGGGGCGACGCGCCCAGCGTGCGCGCCACCAGAATCAGATCGGGATCGAGGCGGCGAAAGGCCGCGATCGCGGCCTGCAGGTAGAACGGCGCCGCTACGAAGGTCTGGGCAACGACCACGGCAGCGCGCGTAAATGGCAAGCCGATCCCCGCGGCCGCCAGCCCGGGGCCGAGCAGGCCGCGGCGCCCGAAGGCGAGCAGCAGCGCCACGCCCGCCACCGCGGGCGGCAGCACCACCGGCAGCTCGACGAGGGTCTCCAGCACACGCCAGGTTCGACTCGCCTGGCCGACTCGGCCGACTTGGCCGACTTGGATAGTCCGGCGCGCGATCACCCAGGCGAGCGGCGTGCCGCAGGCCAGGATCACCAACAGGCTGACCGTCGTGGTGAAGACCGTCAGGCGGAGCGCCGGGAGGACCAGCGGATCTGAGAGGCCGGCGAGGAGCTGGCGCGGCGGCGCGGAGAACAGCAGCCCGGCGATCGGGAGCGCGGCCAGGAGCAGCAGGAGACCCGACAGAAGACCTATCGCGCCGGGCCAGGCGATCGCTAGAAACGCACGGCGCCGCGCGGCCGGCGGCGCCGCGCTCACCGACCGGGACAGGGGACGAACCCCGCCTCGCGCAACACGGTGGCGCCCGCCGGCGAATGCACGAGGTCGATGAAGGCGCGCGCGAGGTCGGGGCTGGGCGCCGCCTTCAGCACGGCGATCGGATACGCCGCCGTCACGTTGAGTTCCTGGGGGATCTCCACCAGAGCGACCTTCCCCTTGGCCGAGATCGCGTCGCTGCGGTAGACGATCCCCGCGTCGGCCTCGCCGAGCACCACCTTGGCCAGCACCTGGCGGACGTTCAGCTCGTGCGAGACCACCTTGGCCTGCAGGCGTGCCGCGAAGTCGGCCCCCACCTTCGCCGCCACCTTCTGCCAGATCTGCACGGTGTAGGCGCCGATGGGAACCTCGGGTGCGCCGACGACGATTCGCTCGGCGCGGGGTAGATCGACAAAGGTCTTCAGCGAGGCGGCGAGGCCGCTGCGAACGACGACGACCGGCTCGTTGCAGGCGAAGAGCGCCGGCCCGACGACCAGCCCCTCGGTCGCGAGCGCGTTCATGTGGCGCTGGTCAGCTGACGCGAAGACGTCGGCGACGGCGCCATGCTCGAGCTGCGCCCGCAGCTCATGGCTGCCGGCCGTGTTCGTCACGACGTGCGTGCCGGCGTGATCCTGTTCGAACCGCGCGGCCAGGGTGGCGAACGCCTCTTTCAGCGAGGCGGCCTCGAAGACCACCAGCTCGCCCGCCGGTGGCTTCGCTGCGACAGCCACGCCGAGCCCGAAGGGTGCTGCGACAAGAGTCGCCGTGAGAAGAGACGCGCTCAGAAATGTCGTGGTCCGCAGCACGCCTGTTTCTACCCCGAGGCGCCTCCCGGGGGCGCGTCCAACTCGACCTCGACGGTCGTCCCCGCGCCCGGCGCGGAGGTCAGCTTGAACCGGCCCCCGCGGGCCCTGACTCGCTCGCGCATTCCGAGAACCCCGAGGTGGCCGTTCGCCGCGGCAGCGTCGAGCGTTCCGAGGTCGAAGCCCCGTCCGTCGTCCTCGACCGACAGCCAGATTCGGGTCGTCGATCGAACGATGCGCACCTTGAGGCGCCGGGCCGAGGCGTGGCGGAGCGCGTTGGTGATCGACTCTTGCACCACCCGAAAGCAAGCGATCTCGAGGTCGGACGGCAGGCGCGTGGGCGTCCCGGGGCCCGGCTCTTCGGCCTGAAGCTCGATCGCCAGGCCCGTGATGTCTGCCTGGCTTTCCAGATAGACGCGCAGCGCGGAGACCAGCCCGACCTCGTCGAGCAGGGGCGGGCGGAGATCGACCGAGATCTTGCGGACGCGGGAGATCAAGTCGTCAACCAGCGCTATCGGTTCGGTGCTCGGGTTCGCGAGACTGCTCGTCGGCACGGGCGCGCGCTCCCCGAGCTGCAGGCGCAGCTTGAGCGCGGTGAGCGTCTGTCCGAGCTCGTCGTGCAGCTCGCGCGACAAGAACCTCCGCTCCTCCTCCTTGGTCGCCTCCAGCTTCTGGTGAAGCTGCCCCAGCCGTTCGTAGGCGACGCTCACCGCGCGTCCATTGGCTTCGACGTGGCGGATGACGAAGTCGATCACCGACATCAGCAGCAGGGAAAGCAACGACGAGGTCGTCCCCATCCGGAGCCAATTGCGAAAGCGATAGGGATCGGTGTCGGCAGCCGTCAGCGTCAGGAGGTGGTGCGACGCCAGGAAGCCGACGCCGAGGTAGGCGACCGCGGTGACGGCGATGATAGCCAGCCCGATCCGGCGGCTGACGCTGATGAGGGCCAGGACCGAGAACGTCGCCAGCGAGACGCTGAGCCCGGCCGTGAGGCCGATCCGGCCCAAGAGGAAGATGCTGGTCGTGCAGGAGGTGGCGAGCATCAGCAGAGAGCGCGTCGCCAGCGAGCCGCGCATGAGTCGATAGAAGGGGAGCAGGATGCCAGTCGCCAGCAAAACGCCGTCGTCGAGCCACGAACTCGGGCCCGAGCGAAGAACGAACGCCGTGACGACCACCGGCGGCGCGATGAAGGCCGCCATCGTCAACATCCCCAGCCGAACGCTCTGCCTCCAAGCGTCGGGCGTCGGGTTGCTCTCCCCCATCTCTGCGGGGCCGACTCTATCCGAATCCGGCCCCGCGATTAACCAGCAGGGTTTGGTGTAAGCTGAAGGAGGTTTCGGGATGCGGGTGCTACTGGCGGACGATCACGCGTTGGTGCGGGCTGGGATTCGCGCGCTCCTGGTGGCGCTCCCCGAGGTCGAGAGCGTGATCGAGGCGGGCGACGGCCAGCAGGCGCTGGCTCTGCTGCTGGAAACGCGGCCGGACGTGGCGCTGATCGACATCGGGATGCCCGGGCTCAACGGCCTCGAGCTGGCGACGCGCGTCGGGCGCGAGGCTCCGGGGACGCGTCTGGTGATCGTCTCCATGCACGGCACGCCGGGGCACGTCGCCCAGGCCCTGAGGGCGGGCGTCAGCGGCTACGTGCTCAAGGATGCGGCGGCGGACGAGCTGCCGGTGTTGCTGCGCGCGGTGATGCGCGGCGAGACCTACCTCTCACCGGCCATCTCCAAGCAGGTGGTCGACGGATACCTCGGCCGCACGCCCTCAGTCGCGACCGCGACCGGCGGGGGGGAGACGCCTGAGGTCTTGACCTCGCGTCAGCGCGAGATCCTCCAGCTGGTGGCGGAGGGGAAGTCGAGCAAGGAGATCGCCCAGCTGCTCGACCTCAGCGTGAAGACGGTCGAGACGCACCGCGCGCAAATCATGGATCGGTTGGGAATCCGCGAGCTTGCAGGGCTGGTTCGCTACGCGATCCGCACCGGGCTCGTCTCCTCCGACCGGTAGCGGCTAACAAGTAGCAGCCAGATCGACCGGTGGCGCGTCCCCCCCGTCTCGGGGTTCATACCTGCGTTTCTAGGGGAGGTCACGGATGGCCCCCCGTGGCCGCCTGCGCGAATCTGATCGCGTGACCAGCGAAAGACCGGACCTGCAGCGCATCGTGGTCGTCGATGACTCGGACGGATTTCGTTCGCTCCTGCAGTGGTTCCTGGGATCGCTCCCGGAAGTTGAGATCGTTGCCGAGGCGCGCGACGGTGTCGACGCCATCGAGCAGGTGGGGCGCACCAAGCCCGACCTCGTGCTGATGGACGTCTGCATGCCGAAGCTCGACGGTCTCCAGACCACTCGCATGCTTCGGACCGGTGGCGAGTCGGCGCGCATCGTTCTCCTCACCGCCTACGGCGACACCATTCCGCGCTGGCTGGCCGAGGAGGTCGGGGCCGACGACGTGCTCGACAAGTCGAACCTCGGAGAGCGGCTCCGCGAGGCGGTCATCGGCGGTGGACGCCCAAAGGACCGGGGCGTGAACGTCAGTGAGCTCCAGGGCAAGAGTGAGGGAGAGAAATGACTCAGGGGGAACGACACGAGGCGCTGTCGCGCGTGCTCACCAGCCTGGCGGGTGTTCCACCGTCGGCCGATGACATCAGCGACGATCGGGTTTCAGCGATCGTCGCCACGGGGCTCTTGACGCTTCCGACCACCGCCATCGACGAGGTGATCCGTCAGTCGCTGGCGGCGGTCGGTCTGCAGCGCGGCGTCGACCGCGCCTACTACTACCGCCTGGACGAGGCCGCCGGAACGATCGAGCTGACCCACGAGTGGCATGCGCCCGAGGTGGGATCTCTCGGCAACGTCCCGAAGTACGCGCGCATGCCGCTCGATCTTCTCCCCCCCGCGTTCCTGGCCAATCTCAAGCGGGGCGGCATGTTGCGGCTGCCGAGCACGCGCCAGTTTCTGGGCGGGCCGGTCGCGCAGTTGGTCGCGCCCGACGGAGATCGTGCCCTTGCCCTGGTCCCCGTGTTGGTCGACGGCCTTCTGGTCGGCGTCGCGGGCTTCGCTGCCGCCTCCGGCACCCTCTGCGAACAGAAGGATCTGGTGCTGTTGCAGGTGGTCGCGCAGGGGGTGGCCCGTGCGGTCGAGCGCGGTCGGATCGATCAAGCGCTGGCGGCCAGCGAGGGGCGGTTTCGCGCCACCTGTGAGGCGTCGCCGTTCGGGATCTTCCTGGCGGGCCCGCGCGGCGAGTGCCTGTACGTCAATGCGGCCGGGCAACGGATCCTCGGGCTCTCCGCGGCCGACGCGCAGGGGCGGGGATGGATGAGCGCGCTGCACCCGGAGGATCGCGAGCAGATCGTCTCGCGCTGGGGAACGACCGTCGAGGCGAGCGCCGGATATACGACGCCGGTCCACCGCTTCGTCCACCCGAACGGCTCGGTCAGGTTCGTCGAGGTTCGGGCGGTGCCGCTGGCCGGCACGCTCGGCGATCGCAACTTCCTGGGCATCCTCGAGGATGTCACCGGACGGTTCGCCGCCGAGCAGGAGCGGCAGGAGCTGCTCGCCAGCGCCGAGGCCGCGCGCATCGAGGCCGAGACCGCGCGCAAGGAGGCGGAGAGCGCCCGGGCGGAGGTCGCCAGCGTCCTCTCGCGTATCTCGGACGCCTTCGTGGCGCTCGATCTGGAGGGGCGGTACACCTACGCCAACGATCGCGCCATCGCGATGATGGGGCTGACCCGGGAGAACCTCTTGGGCCAGGCGGCTTGGTCGCTCTTCCCCCACATCCAGGGGAGTGCCTTTCAAGAGGCGTTCGAGCAGGCGGTACGAGAGCAACGTCCGGTGGCCGTCGAGGGACGCGCGACCAACGACAATCGCTGGTTCGACGTCCGCGTCTATCCCTCGTCGACCGGTGTCTCCGTCTTCTTCGAGGACGTCTCCGATCGCAAGCGTCACGAAGAGGAGCTGACCGCCGATCGCGACTACCTACGCCAGGAGCTGGGCGGGCGCGACGCGGAGTCCGAGGTGGTCGGGCTCGATCCCGGGCTGCGGCGGGTGATGGAGACGGTCGCGCGGGTGGCCGCCACCAACACCAACGTCCTCATCACCGGGGAGACGGGGACCGGCAAGGAGCTGGTGGCCCGGGCGATTCACGACGCCAGTCCGCGGCGCGAGCGCCTCCTCGTGAAGGTGAACTGCGCGGCGATCTCGGCGGGTCTCGTCGAGAGCGAGCTGTTCGGTCATGAGAGGGGAGCCTTCACCGGCGCCGTGCAGCGGCGCAAGGGGCGGTTCGAGCTGGCGCACGGCGGGACGCTGTTCCTCGACGAGGTCGGCGAGCTGCCGCCAGAGACGCAGGTGAAGCTGCTCCGTGTTCTGCAGGAGCGTGAATTCGAACGGGTCGGCGGCAGCGAAACCGTTCGCATCGACGTGCGCCTCATCGCCGCGACCAACCGCAACCTGCGCGAGATGGTGGCGCGCGGGCGCTTCCGCGAGGATCTCTACTACCGACTGGCGGTCTTCCCGGTCGCGCTCCCCCCTCTGCGCGACCGGGTGGCTGACATCCCGCTCCTGGTGCGTTCGTTCCTGCTGCGCTTTGCGCGCCAGGCCGGCCGGCCGATCCACGACGTCACGCCCGAAGCGATGGACGAGCTTGTGAGCTACCGTTGGCCGGGGAACGTCCGCGAGCTGCAGAACGTGATCGAACGAGCGGTGATCCTGGCGCGCGGTCCGCTGGTCGATCTGGATGCGCTCCCTGATCTGTCGGACGGCGGGATGCAATCGTTCTCCGACGACATCTCGAACGCCCACACGCCGCCGGTGATCTCCCTCCGCCCGCCGGCCCCGACCTCTGCCCCGACCATCGACGAGCTGGAACGCGGCTACGTGGCGGAGGTCCTCGCGGAGACGAGCTGGGTCATCGAAGGGGAGCGAGGCGCAGCGCGGCGCCTCGGGCTCCACCCGAACACGCTGCGCTCGCGCCTCAAGCGCTGGGGCCTGACCCGCCCGATCGAGCAACTCGGCCGCTCGGCCTAGCGCGTCGGCTCGGGGCCTCGTGGCCACGATCGCTCGTGGCGAGCTCGTGGCACCTACGGCGGCTCGTGGCCCACGAACCTCGGGAGCGGTGATTTCGGGCAGGTTTCCACCGCATTTGGCGATGAGACGATTGGTATGCGGGTTGCTCAGTGGTTCAGCTCGGCTCAATCGAGCTGTTGGGACGGGGAAAATGACGAAGGAGGATGAGATGCTACGAGCAAGCTCTGCTGCGAAGCAGGATCTGGAGACGACCACGGTGGTCGCGCACGAAGCGCTGGTGACCCTGCCGATCGACGAGGTCGCGCGCCTCGACCGCATGGCCACCGCCAGCCTGCTCGCCACGGGGCTGGCGCACGAGATCGCCAACCCGCTCAGCTGCTTGATCGCCGCGCTCGACGCGATCGAGGTCCGGGTCGGGTGGCTCCGCGAGCGGGAGGAGTCGTCCAAGAAGGAGCTCGAAGAGCTGGCGACCGATGTGGAGCTCGCCTCGGTGAGCGGTAACGAGATCTTCGCCCAGGTGCGGGACTTCCAGCAGTTCCTGCGGCCGCGCGAGCTGGAGACCTCGGCGGCCATCGACCTCAAGCCGCCGATCCTGCGGGCGGTCCGGATGGCGCGGGCGCGCCTCGGCGCCACGAGCCCCGTCTCGGTCGTCCTCGGGGAGGCGCCGGCGGTGCGCGTTCCCGGAAACCGCATCACGCAGATTGTCCTCAACCTGCTGCTCAACGCGGCCGAGGCGCTCGCCGACCGCCCCTGGAACGCCAATCAGGTCGAGGTTCGCCTTTCGACCGTCGAGCACTGGGCGGTCATCGAGGTGAAAGACAACGGTCCCGGCATCGACGCCGCGACCCGGCAGCGCCTCTTCGAGCCGGGTGTGAGCGGCAAGCCCGGCGGGCGGTCGCTGGGACTCGGGCTGGCCATCTGCCGCGAGCTGGCCCGGGCCGCGGGCGGGGAGATCTCCGTGTCGTCGCCGCTCATCGGCTCGACGCTGTTCCGCGTCGCGCTTCCGCCGACGGGCGCATAATCGGACGGCGTGATCAGCGGCCCGAGAAGATCGTCGACGAGCGGGCCGGTTCGGGCAGCACACGATCGAGCTTCCCCTGCCACCAGGCGTAAGCGCCATAGAGCAACAGGCCGACGAAGAGGAGTGACTTCCAGGGGAAGGCTTTCTCGGCGTAGCGATCGCTGGTGTCGCGCCGGGAGCCGCGGGGCAGCTTGGCGACGCTGCTCAGCGTCGCGCCGAATGGGACGTTGATCTTGGCGCGCGAGTTCACGGCCCAGCCGTTGGCGTCGAGGATCGGACCGAGGTTGCGCTTGCGCAGCTTGATGTAGGCCAGTACCACCGACGGCATCGAGATGAGCAGCATGATTCCGACGAAGGCGCCCACCGTGGCCAGCGGGCCCATCTTGAATAGCCCCGTCGCGTAGCCGATGAGCGCGGTCGCGAACGCGCCGACGGCGCCGACGGCGACGCCCAGCGCGGCGACCGTGCCGACGTCGATCTTCTTGGTTTCGGGCGGTTTGACGTTGCCGATGTTGGCGGTCCCGGTGGCCGCCACGGTGAGCGTGCTGTGCGACTCGGCGTCGGCGGCAGCCGCGCGTTTGGCTACCTGCTCCTCCAGCAGCCTGACGAACTTCTTGTACGGAGCCCAGAAGGCCTGCCGAATGCTGATCGGGTTGTCGACGATCTTGGTGATGGTCGCGTCCCAGTCGCGCCCCTGCCGATCGTAGAAGACGCCGTTGCGGCCCACCATCAGGTTGTCGCTCTCGCCGGCGGTGAACGCGGCGACGATCTGCACCTTTTCGCCTGTAGCCAGGCGGGTGCAGTCGAGGTAGGCGAGAAACGCGCCGGCCAGGCCCGCCATCGTGGCGTGCTTGGCGGCGTCGGTCACCGGCAGGCACAGATGACAAGCGCGCTGATCTAGATACAGCGTGCCGTACTGAAAGATGGCCTGGCGGCCGTCGTAGAAGTCCTCGAAGCTGACGAAGTTGGTGCAGAGGTGGGCCAGATCGCGGTGGTAGCGGACGAGACGCTCGACCTGGTCGATGCTGGTCGCTTCCGCCTCTAGCGCCTTGTCGCGGGCGATCAGGCCGGCCAGCACCTCGGCGCCGCCCGAGGCGAGGATCTCGCGGACGCGGGCGAGGCCGAACTTCTCGACCCGCTGGCCGTCCTTCACGGCGAGCCAGGCGTCGTACGGCGCGAGCTTCTGGCCGAGGGCGAGCCAGTCGCTCTCGGTCAGCTCGGCGCGCGGCCCCAGCAGCGGCGCCACGGCGTCGTCCCGGAGTGTCCGGAGGGCGGCTGCGTGGGCTGGGTTGACCGCGACGGCCAGCGGCAACGGCCGATCCGCCGCCGCCAGCGCCAGCGGGAACGCGGCGATCTCCTCGACGGAGATCGTCAGCTCGGCGGCCGCGATGGGGAGGTACTCCTCCGGGTTGCGGTTCAGCGCCGACAGCGAGCGCGGGTCGAACGCCGCCAGACGGCAGCGGCCAAAGTAGTCGTCGACCTTGGGCTTGATGGCCGCGACCGCCGCGGCGGCGGAAGCGGTCCGTTCGGGGCCGAGGGGAAAAACATTGGCGGGGCTCTCTTCGCCCCGGGCGTGCCAGGCGCTGTAGGCGCGCGCCTCGGCGAAGAAGGCGTCGGTGATGGCGGTGTCGATTCCCGGCTTGCCGGAGCGATCCGGCACTGTGCCGATCGCGTCGGCGATCTCGCCGATCAGGGCGCGGGTGGCGTCGTCTTCGGCGGCCGTTTCGGTGATGACGCCGTCGCCGTTGAAGACGGTGTCGGCGAAGATGCGGGCCGGATCGCCGACGTCATCGAGGCTGATCGAGGTGAAGTCCGCCTTGCCGATGTCGGCCAGGATGCGCCGGGCCGACGCCAGCAGCGTCCTTCCCTCGGGGAGCGCGTCGTTGATCGCGGCGAGGGGGAGGGCGGCATCGCCCTTGAACAGATCGTCCGGGTTCTTGAGGTTGTTGCAGGCGAAGGTCGCCGCGGCGATGAGCTCGGGGGCACGCACCCGACCGTCCTTGTCGGTGTCGATGAGCGCCAGCGTGCGTGCGTCGATTTCCAGGCCGTTCGTCGGGCAGGCGAGGGCGACCCAGAGCTTTTGGTCGAGCGCACCAAGGTTCGCCAGGTCGGCGCCCGACGCCAGCTTGACCTGGTCGAAATCCCCCGCGCGAAAAAATGTCCAGCGGTGCGCGTCGCTCATCG